>Ga0190264_10000141_pt1 | contig 11375 bp, 13 predicted proteins | sample Popmic112T_FD_136651 | JGI IMG/M metagenome (GOLD analysis project Ga0190264, IMG submission 136651) | Populus adjacent soil microbial communities from riparian zone of Indian Creek, Utah, USA - 112 T | ecosystem: Environmental > Terrestrial > Soil > Riparian zone | place: USA: Utah | collected... | reverse complement strand
CGTATTGGCGGCTCGCCCGGCGCAGCAGCGGGTCGTACGTCATCCCATCGCGCGACTGGCCGTAGGAAACTGAAATGGCTTTAGGCAAACGCCGCGAATTCGAAGTCTTCACGCTGTCGTTCCTCGACTGCATCTGCTGCGGCTTCGGCGCCATCATCCTGCTGCTGGTGCTCACCGACATCGGCCAGCCCATCGTCATCGAGCGCAGCGAGAAAGATCTGCGCGGCCAGATCCTCGAGCTGCAGCGCCAGTTGTTCGAGTTGCGCGGCGAAACCGACGTGCTCAATCGCGAGCTGCAGGGCCGCATGAAGGTGCTCACCGTCGAGCAGCAGAAGGCGGCGGCGCTCGCCGGTGATCTGTCGAAAATCCGTGGCGAATTCAACGCCAGCAAGGGCGAGTCGGCCGTCACCAACATCGTCGAGACAGAACTCGTGGCGGCACACCAGACGCTGACCGCGGAGATGCAGCGCCTGCTCAAGAACGCGCGGCCGCGCGACCCGAACGTGCTCGCGGTCGGCGGCATTCCCGTGGATAGCGAGTGGATCATCTTCGTGATCGACACCTCGGGCAGCATGCAGGCCGACAACTGGGAGAACGCCCAGAACGTCATGAAAGAGATTCTCGACATCTACCCCAAGGTGAAGGGCCTCCAGATTCTCGACGACCAGGGAAAACCCATGTTCGCGAGCACCAAGGGCCAATGGCTCAGCGATACGCCGGCGCAGCGCGCCAAGATCCTGTCCACGATGGTCAACTGGAAGCCGTTCAGCGATTCGAGCCCGGTGGAAGGCATCGGCGCCGCGGTCCAGGGCTGGTGGGCGGCGGACAAGAAGATCAGCGTGTATGTCATCGGGGACGACTTCACCGGCCCGTCCGTGGAAGCGGCGCTGCAGGCGGTGCGCAAGTTCAATCCCGTGGACCGGCAGGGGCGCCACAAGATGCGAATTCACGCTATCGGCATGCCGGCGGGCGCCAGTTCGCCGCCCCGTATCAATCAGCGTTTTTCTGTTCTAATGCGGGCCATGTGCGACGAAAACGAAGGGACTTTCGTGGGTCTCACGATCGGCGGCCCGGGCTGCGCGATCAAGGTCGACGTGTTCGGTGCGCCGCGCTGCATAACTGACGGATGACTTTTCTGACGGACAAGGCCCCGTGAAAGTACGACGCATCTCCAAACTCTGCATTCCAGTCGCATCACTGACGCTGATGCTCGGTGGCTGCGCGGCCGTAGCCGTGCGGCCCGAAGGGGATCTGCCCAAACCACTCATCGTGCCGACACCGGCCAAGGTGGGCGTGGTGGTCACCGCCGAAGCCGGCAACTATATCCACAAGGAATCCCGCGCCAGCGTGAACTACGAGGCGCAGCTCGGCCCGTCGCACCGGCACATGATCGAGGAAGTCTTCCGCGCGGAATTCACCGAAGCGAAGATGTTCGACACGGTCGATGCCGCGCGGCTCGAGGGCGGCCTCATGGCCATCTTCGAACCGCGCATCGAGCAGTTCTCGTTCGCGAGCGCGAAGGAAACCGGCGGCGTTTATTGCGCGGTGACCATCCGCTACCAGATTTTCATCTACGCGCCGAACGGAGAGCTGGTCGACACGCTCACGCTCACGGGTTACGGCAGCGGTCCGGCGCCCAAGATCGGCAACGGTGAAGAAGAGTTGGGAATTGCCGCCTACGCGGCCATGCGCGATGCGGCGGCAAAATTTCTCACACAGTTCCAGGGCCTGGAACTGGCGAAGCCGCTGCTGGCCTCCCAGGCGCTGACACCGAAATCAACACCGGCGCCGGGTTCGCCCGAAGCCGCGGCGGCGGTCGCCGACATGACCATCGAAGCCGTCCCTATCAACGACCAGCCGGTGGTGGCGACGACTCCGCCGGAGTCGCAGGCGCCTCCGGTTTCTTCTCCGTCTCAGTTCCGGGCGACGTCACTTTGACCATCACTCGTTCGTAGAAGACCACGTTATCCGTGGGCACCGCTACGCCATTCTCGATGCGCGGCGCGTAACGGGAGCGCTTCATCGACGACATCGAGTTGCGCACGATGTTCTCGGGCACGTCGGTGGTCGGTGATGTCACTTCATCGATCCGCCCGTCGCGATCAACTTTGAAATGCAGCTCCACGATCTTGATCACGGCTTCGGCCGGGTCGAGCTGCGACCGGTCGATCGAACTGATCGACGGCCGGTACGCGAGCACGCGCGGCGCGTCGAGCGCCTTGGTGTTCGACACGCTGGCGAGCGCTTTCCACGCGTCCGCGTAGGTGTCGTAAGCGCGACGCAGTGCGTTCGAGATCAGGAACCAGTCGCCGAGATCAGTGAGCACTTCGCCGCGCATCTGCTCGTTGAGGGGCGTGTTGCCATTGATGATGTCGAGCGCGGTGATCAGCGATGTTTCGCCGCGGCGCTGCACGGTGCCATCGGAGAACACCGGCGCGCCGGAAGTTCCGGCGTTGAAGGAAGCGCCGGTGTCCGCGCCTTCGGCGCCGTAGAAGGCCTCGAGCCGGAAAGATCGCGCGATGCCGCGCAGCGGAGCAACCCGTCGCAGGTCGTTCACGGGCGCTGACTTGGCGAGAATGGCCAGTGCGCGCTCGTAGATGTTGCGTTCACTGGTATAACGCCGCGCGCCTTCATACCAGAGCGCCAGCTTGTCGAGCCGATTGAGCAGCTTGATCGAATTGCGGCCGTAGGCGGCCTCTTCGACGCGCATGGCGTACAGGCTTTCCTTCTCCGCCTCGACGAACCTGCCGGTGGATTCGTACGCGTCGATCAGATCGTCGATGAACTCCACCTGGTTGATGTTGAACAGGCCATCGGTATTTCGCGACAGGTCGGCGGCGCGCTTCAAGGCCACCACCGCGGATTCCGGATCTCTTGCGCCCATGAAACTGACGCCCAGGCCGTGCAGCGGCCGGATCTGCTGCTTGTCGGCGATGGTCGACTTGGCCTGCAGGATGCGCAGGGTGCGCTGGTAATTTTCGATGGCCACCGGATAGTGGCCGAGCTTGTAGTGAACCGTGGCCAGGTTGGTGAGCGGGTTGGTCAGGGCCAGGTCTTCGGCACCGTACTGCTCTTCGGTGAGCGCCACGAGACGTTCGGCCAGGGGCTGGGCCTCGGCGTATTTCCGGGCGTCGAACTGCGAGCGGAATTCCTTGTAGACGGCGACTCGGTCGGAATCGGTGACCGCATACGCGGGCGCCGCCCACAGGCAAGTGACGCAGGCGAGGGTGGCGGTGATCAGCCACCCCGAGAATTTGACGGCAGTCATGGCATGGGACTGTACCGCTTTTCAGCGCCTCTCAAAAAGGTAATGCGATACCAGCCATTCGCGGCCGTCGGCGTATCCCCACAGCTCCGCGCAGGCCATGAAAAACACGCGCCAGTACACCCACCAGCGCAGTGCTTCGGGCTCGCCATAGGTGCGCGCCAGCACCGGCATGAGCTCGGCCCGATGGCGGTCCATGTTCGAAAGCCAGGCTTCGCTGGTGAGCTGGTAGTGCCAGCCCGGCACCTGCCAGTGCTCGACAATCCGTACGTCCCGCTGGAAGTACAGCAACAGATCGTCGCTCGGCATGATGCCGCCGGTGAAGAAGTGACGCGCCATCCAGTCGGTCTCATCGCGAACCTCGAACGCATAGGCGTATTGCCGGTGCGTGAAGATGTGTACGAAAAGTGTGGCGGCTGGCGCCATCCACGAGGCCACGCGTGCGAGCAGCATGTCGTAGTTGCGCATGTGCTCGAACATCTCCACCGAGACCACGCGATCGAATTGCGTGCCTTCCGGGAACGCGAGGTGGTTGACGTCGCGAGTGGTGACCTCCAGGTTCGCCAGGTTCCGGGCACGCGCCTCGGCGTCAATGTACCTTTTCTGCGTGCGCGAGTTGGTGACCGCGGTGATCCGCGATCCAGGGTAGTTAGCAGCCATCCACAGGCTGAGACTGCCCCAGCCGCAACCCAGTTCGAGGATTTTCTGGCCGTCGTCGATCCGGGCGCGCTGGCAGGTCAGCGCCAGCATGCGGGCTTCCGCGGCTTCCAGGTTTTCGGCCGGTGCAGCGCCTGGGTGCGAAAAATAGCCGCTCGAATACTTGAGGTGCGGACCCAGGACGCGCTCGTAGAACTCCGTGGGCACCTCGTAGTGTTGCTCGTTGGCCGCCGCGGTTTCGATGGCGACCGGGCCCTGGTGGAGTGTCCGGATGAAGCCGGCCAGCCTTTGCTGCTGCTTTTCGGGGTCGCACTGATCTTCCTCGTGAAGTCGCGCGGACAGCAGGGCGCGAATACGCCGGCGAATGAGAAAGTCCGGAACCAGGTCGCGCTCCAGCAGGCGCATGTCGAGCGAAGTCATCGGGCATCCCGCCGCAGGTGCATCAGGACTGGTTCAAGCCCGCGATACAGGGCGATGGCCAGCAGTGGCGCGACCAGCAACCACGCGAGGGTGGCGTGCGCGATCGCCGTCGCGAGGATCCGGATGGCGTGGATGGCGTCCTGCGAGAGCAGCGCCAGTGCCGATTCGAGCGTCACCGGAAAGGGCGGTGAGCCCGTGAGCGTTTCGCCGAGGCGCAGCAGCGGGATCACGAGCAGGAGCTGCAGCGGAGTGAGTAGATAGTTGACGAGCTGTATCGCCGGCATGTTCAGCTTGAGCAACAGCGCCACCAGTGCGCACAGTGCGGTCGATACCCCGAGCACGGGAATGAGGCCAATCGTCGTGCCGAGCGCCAGGCACAACGCGAGCTCGCGTGGCGTCACCCCCTGGCGCAGGAGCTCGAGCAGCGGAGCGACGAGCCGTCGTTGCAGGAATTCGCGCATGTGTCAGGAATTTCGCGCCGAGAGCAGTGTTTCCACGGGGTCCTTCGGGCTCAGACGCGCGAGCTGGCGCAGCACGTAGGCCGACATCGCAATGTTGCCGAGAAGCATGATGGCGGCGAACCACAACGCGCGCGGCAGGGCGCGCACCTCCTTCCACAGGACCCACGCGTAGAAGGTAATGAACCCATAGTACGCGTCGATGAGTGTGGCGATCGTCCAGAGATTGTCAGGCGGTGTCGTGAGGCCTCCCCACTCCCAGACCGGCTGGCGCGTGCTCGCCCAGAGGCTGAAGGCAGTGAGGGAAACCAGAATGAAGGCGAACAGCAACTGGAGTGCGCGTTTGTGCATAGCAGTAGGCCCTACGAAAAGCCGGCCTCACTGGATGCACCGCGTCACGCGCGCCCTCTTCCTACAGAACGTCACGGGGAATTTGAGATGATGGCGCGCAAACAGGAGTCGTGAATGCCCAAGCAGATCGGCGTCGTCGTCGGAAGTCTCCGCAAGGAATCCATCAATCGAAAACTGGCCAATGCGCTCATCAAGCTCGCGCCGCCGGACTTCACCTGCAAGGACCTGCGCATCGGCGATCTGCCGCTGTACAACCAGGACGACGACAAGTCCCAGGCACCGGAAGTGCAGAGGCTCAAGAGCGAGCTGCGTGCGGTCGATGCGGTGATCTTCGTGACCGCGGAATACAACCGCTCCATTCCGGGCGTGCTCAAGAATGCGATCGACCATGCCTCGCGACCCTACGGCCAGAGCGCGTGGGCAGGGAAGCCGGCCGGTGTCATTGGCGCCTCGATTGGCGCCATCAGCACGGCCGTCGCGCAGCTGCACTTGCGCACCATCCTTGCGTATCTCGACATGCCCACGCTCGGGCAGCCCGAGGCGTACCTTCAGGTGAAGGACGGCTTCTTCGACGAAGCCGGCAACATTGCAAACGCCGATACGCGCAAGTTCGTGCATGGCTGGATGGACAAGTACGTCGCCTGGGTCAAGAAATTCACCGCCTGACTGCAAATCTGCAGATTCCGGGCAGATATATGAGTGTCGGCTGCTGCGAAGTTCGTGGCAGAACGGCGCTATGGCAGCCAAGACGTTGACCCAGGTCCTGGCCGAACTGCGCTCCTGCGGCGGCACGAGGCTGCGGCGGTCCGCACGCATTCCCGACGCTGCGCCTCTCATTGCCCGGCTGGTCGGCCCTTGCAGAACGCTGGCGGTGGAAGAGCGCGCTCATGGGCTCGCGTTTCGCCTGCAGGGCGCCACCGACTCCGCTGCCCCGTTCACATTCACCTGTGTGCTGCATCTGCCGGGCGCCGTGGTTCTGACCGCCGCCGAACAAGCGGTGGCGGATTTCCTGTGCGAAGGGCGGACGCTCGCGCAGGTTGCCAGGCTGCGCGGCGTCTCGCCGAATACCGTCAAATCTCAAGTGCGCCAGATATTCCGGAAGCTCAATGTGGAATCCCGCGTGGCGCTGGTGCGCATGCTGAGTCCGTGAGAGGTCGGCTCCTCAAGGCAACACGACAAAGAATACGTCGACCATGAGCGCGCGACCTGGACGAGCTCGTTGCTGTGCCCACGCCCAGTAGGGAATGACGTTGCCCGCGGCATCGACGTACTTGCGTATTTTCGGGATGGTATCGAGCGCCGTGAGCCCGAAACTTCTCAGCGTGCGCATTTCGTCGCGCGTGGACACGCCATCCGCGTTCGCATCGATCCAGATCCGGAGTTGCGGCCAGATGGCATCCGCTTCGGTGATGAGCCCATCGTCGTTGCCTCCCAACTGCCGTGAGTCGTACTGCGCCAGACCCACGAAACCGTTGCGCGCGTTGCGTCCCTCGAGCACCAGCGGCGTGCCCACACCGAACAGCTCCGCGCCGTCGTCGACGACGCCATTCCCACTGCGGTCGAAAGCGAGGAAACCCTCATCGCCGCCTTGCCGTACCCACTGCACATGATCGCGAATCCCGTCGGCGTTCACATCGAAATGAACACCGACACCGGCAGGCCCCAGGTTGATGCCGTTGTTGCCGAGATCGATGACGATGGGTGTGCATGAACCCCAGGCGTTGCAGAGTTGGGACGCCGTGGCGAAAACAGCAATGGCAAAGATTCGATAGAGATTTTTCATGGCTACCATCCTTGGTATTGATGAAAGGAAGAGGGAAAGCGATCAGGGAATGCAGCCTCCGTCGGCGTCTTCCCTGGAGGGGCGGTACATCGTGAAGTCGACGGTGTCACCGTCGCGCACGGTGCCGTTGCCGATCGGAAAGCTGATGCCTCCCGCGCCAATGGAATAACCACCCTCCGTCGCGAATGCGGTCCAGCGATAGTTGCAGCTCAGAGCCGTGTAGTCGGGAATCTGGAGCCATCCCGAAAGGTTCCGGATTGCGGGCTGCTGCGCCGGGATGGTGACGGTGAGCGTGTTCCTATCGAACCCATAGGTTGTGCTGGCCAACGTCCGTTCGCCCGTGATGGGCAGGGTCGCGGTGTGATTGCACTGCACCGTGTAGTTGCCCCCGGCATTGAGGACGTTGAAAGGCGTGGAGGCCATCACTGTGTGGCCGAGATAGAAAGCGGAGTCGGTGCCCCGCTGGCTGGGCGTGGAGACATACACATTCATCTGAATGGCGGATGTGAGTTGAGGTGCGCCCAGCATCGCGGCGGCTCCCAGAAGCGTTGCGCGACAGCGGGGGGTGAGCTGAGAAATTTTCATGGCGCCCCTCCCGCCGCTTCTGCTGTGGCCCGTTGCTCGTAGTCCGGAAGCCTCATGGTGGCTAACAGGTTTGCGACGCCGGCTTCCGCATCACTGGGTGACCAGTAGCCGACGCCCTGGATTTCCGAGAGGTAGGACTGGAGCACGCGAACGCGTTGGTCGTCGAGAGTGCGGATGAGACCTTCCGACCAGGCGCGCCGCGCTTCCACTCCGGTCTTGTCGCGTTGGTAGAGAAACGAGAACACGAGGTCTTTGCCGACCGGGCGCTTTATCTTGTCGTATTTCCTGACGACCCTGCTGAAACTGATTGCGATCGGAAGCGTGCGCGAGGAGGTTTCCATATCCAGATCGTGCGTTTCGAGATAGTTCCGGAGCGCCACGACGTCGCTGTCACGAAAACCACGCGCGACGAGCAGCGGTCCCGCTGCGTCCATGCTCATGGTGGGCATCAGCGAGGCGAGCTTTTCGGGAAACGGCTGCCATTGTGGAAATGCGTTGTAGTCGATGCGGAAGCCGTTTTCGTGCTTCACGAGACCGAGTGCCGACAGGTCTTCCATCGGCCGCTTGTCTTCCAGCGCGCGGGTGAGTTGCCATTCGAGATCGAAACGCTCCTGCGAGAGCGCCCCGTTCGTGACCATTTCCGCCGGTGAGGCAGTGCTCAGTCGCGCGAAGCTTGCAGCGTAACTCTCGGCCTGCGTTTTAAGCTCGGCACCGCCCCTGTTCATTGGCGCCCTGATCTTTTCGTCGAACTCGACGGCCTGGGCACTGCCCGCGAAACTCGCGAGTATCAACATCACCTTGGGCAGCCACGCCGCGACACGTGGATAGCTAGTGATATGCATGTATTCACTCCTTGTTCGTTAGGTGAGGGATTCCTTCCCGCTCAAAGCATAGTCAACGCCGTTTCCGCCGCATCACCCGAGCGGGTGACCAGTCGCCAAAAGCGACGCGAATGCCCAGCTACGTCGCCGTGATGCACAATGCGCGGGTGCTGCTCATCATCGATCTCATCGGTGTATTCGTCTTCGCGCTCGCCGGCGCGACGGCCGCGGTACGCCAGCGCCTGGACCTGTTCGGCGTGCTGGTCCTGTCGTTCGCGACGGCCACGACCGGTGGAATCCTGCGCGACCTGCTGATCGGCGCGGTGCCGCCGGCGGCCTTCGCCGACTACCGGTACCTGGTCGCGGCGGTGCTCGCCGGCCTGGTCACCTACGTCTGGCATCGTGCGATCGAACGCCTGCGCAACCCGGTTCGTGTTTTCGACGCCGCCGGCCTGGGGTTGTTTGCCGTCGCCGGCACGCAGAAGGCCTTGGCGGCCGGGTTGCATCCCGTCATGGCGGCCCTGTTAGGCATGCTCACGGGCATCGGCGGCGGCGTGATGCGCGACCTGCTCCTGGCGCGCGTGCCGGTCGTGTTCCAGTCCGACATCTACGCGCTGGCGGCGCTGGCCGGCGCCACGGTGGTGGTGCTGGGCAATTGGTTGCACTGGCCGCAGGTGCCCACCGCAATCGCCGGCGCCTTGTTGTGCTTCGGCCTGCGCATCCTTGCCATGTGGTTCCACTGGCATCTGCCGAGCGCGCGCTACGAGAAGCCGTCTGAGAAGGACTCCTGACAAGGACCCTCCTGATAAGGACACCGGGGCGAATCTTGTTAAGCTTCATGGCGTGAGCACAACACCAAAAATCGCGCTGGTTGCCGGCGCCACCGGCCTCGTCGGCGGATTTCTCCTCAAGACCCTGCTCGATGCCCCGGACTACACGCGCGTCTATGCGCTGACCCGCCGCCTCATCGGCAAGGAGCACCCGAAGCTCGCCAACCGCGTGGTGATATTCGATCGCATGGCGGAGCAACTCAAAGGTCTGGTCGCGCAGGATGCCTACTGCTGCATTGGCACGACGATCGCCGAGGCGGGTTCGCAGGAAGCATTTCGTGAAGCGGATGTCGACGCCGTGTTGCTGTTCGCGCGCGCGGCGCGCGCGGCGCAGGCCACGCGTTTCGTGGTGGTGTCTTCCGTCGGCGCGAGCTCGGCCTCGAAGAAGTTCTACCTGCGCACCAAGGGCGAGATGGAAGAGGCGGTCACCAATCTAGGGTTCGCGTCGGTCGACATCCTGCAGCCGAGTCTGCTGTTGGGACCGCGCAAGACATTGCGGTTGCTCGAGGTCACCGCCCAGGTCTTCGCGCCGCTCATCAACCCATTGCTTACGGGTGCGCGCGAACCTCTGCGCGCCATCCCTGCGGAGACCGTGGCCCGGGCGATGCTCGGTGCGTCGCGGCGTGGTGCGCGCGGCACGTATCGCTACACCTACGGGGCCATCCGCCAGCTTGCGGAGATCCGCTCGGCGCAATCCCTCGCGCCACAATCGCCCAAGAAGAAGCCTGCCTGAATACGGTGCAACCGCATTCGTGACGCGGCGCGCATTTGCGCGGCTCCACATTCCGTAAAGTCGCAGCGATATCAAGAATGCCTGGTTTGCGTTGCAGATGCGCAACGCCGGCCCATGGGAAGTGGATGAGCGGCAATCCATACAACTCGATCTTGCGCAGCGGTCTCACACGCCGCCTGTGGCTGATCATTACGCTCGCGATGCTCATTCCCGTCAGCATCGCCATGTTGTCGCGCTGGTTCGAAGCCGAGGAACGGCATGCGCGGCTGCAGAACCAGGAACTCTCCGCTCTCTCTCGCGACAAGGCGTCGTCGCTGATGTTCAGCGAGCGAGTCGTGCCGGAAGATTTCGCCAGCGGTCTCGACGGGCGTTTTCTCGTGGTGCTCGATGGTTCGGGCGCGGCGCGTTATCGCAGCAGCCCGGTGCCCGAAGAACTCGTGCAACTTTTTGGACGCCGCGCGCCGAATGCCGTCGACGCGCCCGGAGGCACGGCGATCCTCGCCTGGTTCGCGGCGGGCCGCGAGTGGCGCGGCGCATTGACGTACCTGCCGCCGATCATTCCCGGCAATCCGAACACCGCTGACACCATCGTGGTGTTTGCACCCGAGGCGGCCTTCGGCATGACGGCTGCGGGGCTGGTTCCCACGGCGCTTGGTCTGCTGGTGCTCACCGTCGTCGTGGCCTTCGCGGTTGCGGCCATCGTCAGCGAACGCTACCTGCCACCGTTGCGCGCGCTGCAGCGCGGGCTCACCCGATTGCGCGAACGCCGCTTCGAAACCCTGCCGCGCAGTACCGTCGATGAATTCATCTCGCTCGAGCGGGAGTTCAATGCCACCAGCCTCTCCCTGCAGCGCGACTGGCGTGCCTTCGAGGTGCTGGGTGAAGTGGACCGCGCATTGCTCGCCGCCAGCGAGATCGATCGCGCGCTCGACACGGTGCTGCCCAAGTTTCGCGAATTGACACGGGCCCAGTGCGTGGGCGTGATCCTGCTCGATCCCACCGCGCACGCACACGGCCGCCTGTTCATGTCGGCGCTCGGCGCCGACGAATTGCCGGTGCAGCGCGTGACCTTCGACTCCGCGATGATAGCCACGGTCCGCGAGTCGCCCGAAGGCCTCACCATCGCGCGCGTCGAAGAATCCCGCCACGCATTCCTCTTGTCGATGCGTGACGTCGGTGCGGAGTTCTTCTGGCTCTGGCCGGTGGTCGACGAAGAGCGACTGAGCGCTCTGCTTGTCGTTGGGTATCACGGAGAACCATCGCGCGATCCGGCGGTGGCCGACTACGGCGCCGCATTCGCCGAGCGTCTGCGCGCGGCTCTCTCGAACAGCGCGCGCGACGAGCGGCTCTATCGGCAGGCGCACTACGATCCGCTCACCCAGCTTCCGAACCGCGCGTTGTTTCGCGACCGGCTCGCGCAGGAGCTGGCCGCCGCGGCCACCGGCCTCTCGCGCGGCGCGCTCATGTACGTG
>Ga0190264_10000140_pt1 | contig 11400 bp, 13 predicted proteins | sample Popmic112T_FD_136651 | JGI IMG/M metagenome (GOLD analysis project Ga0190264, IMG submission 136651) | Populus adjacent soil microbial communities from riparian zone of Indian Creek, Utah, USA - 112 T | ecosystem: Environmental > Terrestrial > Soil > Riparian zone | place: USA: Utah | collected... | reverse complement strand
GACAAGATCCGGGTCGTCTCGCTAGCCACCAGCCTCGGGTTCATACGGTAGAGCAGCGGCGGATCGCGCAGGACCGGTGGGAGGGGCTCGGGCTGCAGTGCTCGTTCTTCAGAAACGTCGAGGTGCTGGACCAGTTCGAGTCCTCTCCGGTGGAGGCGTGTCTCCGACCTGCACGAGGCCTTTGCGGACCCTGGCGTCAGGGGCGTGCTCCCCACCCTTGGTGGCTACAACAGCAACGGGCTCCTCGGGTATCCGGACTACGACCTGATCCGGGCCTCCCTCAAGGTCCTCTGCGGCTTCTCGGACATCACCGCCCTCGCGACGGCCATCTACGCCAGAACCGGCTTCGTGACCTACTCGGGCCCGCACTTCTCGACCCTCGGCATGAGGTGCGGCCTCGATTACACGCTGAAGTACTTCGAGCGGTGCGTGATGTGCGAGGAGCCCTTCGGGGTGCCGCCCGCGGACCACTGGAGCCATGATCCCTGGTACCAGGACCAGGAGAACCGCGACCTCGTCTCCAACCCCGGCTACGAGCTCGTCCACGAAGGCGAGGCGGAGGGCAGGCTGCTGGGGGGAAACCTCGGCACTCTATGCCTCCTGTTCGGGACCTCTTTCATGCCGGACCTTGAGGGATCCCTGCTCGTACTGGAGGACGACGAGGAGATCCTGCCCGTTCACGTCGACCGGTTGCTGCGATCGCTCATCCACCAGCTGGGCTTCGAGGGGGTGCGGGACCTCGTGCTCGGCAGGTTCCAGAGGGCATCGGAGATGAACCCAGATACCATCAAGGCCATCGTCGAGAGCAAGCGTGAGCTCGCCGGCGTTCCGGTCGTCGCCAACGCGAGCTTCGGCCACACCACGCCGCAATTTACCTTCCCTATAGGGGTTACGGTAGGGTGCGCGCCGCAGATGGGGCCGTGAAACTACGGATAGACGAGCACTAGCTCCGTCTGGGTCGGATCACCTCGCCGGCTCTCGCTCGATAGACTCCGTCGGGTACTCCGCCTTCCAGGCGTCGAAGCCGCCCTCCAGGGCCGTCGCCTCGTAACCCATCTTGTTGAGTCTCCGCGCCACCCGGGCGCTGGTCGCCTCGTCCGGTCAGGTGCAGTAGGCGACGATGCGCTGGCCCTCGACCTGGCTCCCGTACTCCTCCTGGCGTTCCCTCGCCCACTCGTCTACCTGATCGGGCGCCAGCCTGACGGCGCCGGGGATGCGGGCGTGATCCTGCTCGTACTGCGAGCGGGTACGCACGTCGAGCACGACGGGCGGGTCGTCGCCCTCGAGCATCCGGTGGAGTTGGTCCGGCTTGATCCTTATGGAATCGCTCGCGGCTCCCTCGAAGATCCCGCCCGCGTTATCCCGCTCCTCCTGGTAGGTTTCCCGCATCACCGCCTCGCCGTAGCGTCGCGAGAGGGGCGTGGCCGAGGCTCCGTGCGCCAGGACCGAGACGGTGACGACCACCCCGACGACGCCGAGCAAAAACTCCGAGTTCGCGACCCCGGCCTCCACGACCAGCAGCGCCAGCAGGAGGGAGTTCAGGCCCCGCGGCCCGAACCACCCGATAAACGCCCGTGCCGCGTTGCTCACGGCGGCGTTGCGCAGCACCAGCCCTATGGCCAACGGGCGGGCGACGAAGATCACGACGGCGGCCAGAACGAGCGCCGGGACTAGGGGCACCTCGGCGAAGAGGTCCGAGATCACCACGCCGAACAGGATAAACGACAGGAGCATCGCCATCTCGCTGGTGGTCTCCCCGTAATCCAGAAAGCACTGGCACAGGTCGAAGTTCAGCACCGCGACCGCGAACCCCGCCGCGAAGGCGGCCAGAAACCCGTCCCCGCCGAGGGCGGTGGCGGCGGCGTATGAGAGCAACACGATGCCGACGCCGTAAAGCGACTGGTAGACCTCGTTAACCGCGTACCGTCGGTCCGCCTTGCTCATGAGCCATGCGGCCCCGGCGCCTATGGCGAAGCCCACCACCGGCCCGAGCACGAGTACCTCGGCCACCAGGCGCGTCCACCCGGCCACGCCGGAAGCCTCGTCGTTCGCCAGCGCTATCAGGATGAGCAGCGTCGGCAGGACCACGATGTCGTTCGTGCCGGCCTCGATGTTGAGCGCCTGCCGCACGGAGGAGGGGATGCGTTCCTCCCTGACCACGTCCCGAAGCACCACCGGGTCGGTGGAGGCCAGGATGGTACCGAGGAGCAGGGCCTCGACCACCGAGACGTTCAGCAAGAGGTACGAACCTGTGGCGATGACCGCGACGATTAACACCGTCCCCGGCCCCAGCGAGAGGACCGGTACGAACCCCGCGCCGCTCATGCCTATGTTCCCTATCCGCACGGCCTCCAGGCAGAGGACCATGGCCAACGTGAGGGTCGCCACGGCCTCGAGCAGCGGGCTCTCCGCGTCGAAGTGTAAGAGCCCGAGGCCGTGCCCGCCGAGCAGGAAGCCCAGGCCCAGGAAGAGGATCGGGAACGAGAGCGGCGCCCGCTCCACGATCCCCGAGGCGAGCCCCGCGACCGTCAGCACTACGGCGACCAGGGCGAATCCCGTGAGTAGATCAGGCATGGCCGGCAACCCTTCGTCGTGGCGGGCGCGTCACCGGCGCCCGGGCTGCCGGATGGAGCCGCGACGCTCCGGGAGAGCCGCCCTTCACCGGCGTACCCGTCCCGAGTGGTGCTTTCCCTCGACGGGCAGGCCGGCCCGCATCCAGCCCTGCTTGCCTTCGGCGTAGTGGAGCACTCTCGCGTAGCCCATCTCTTCGAGCTCGCGGGCCTCCTCCCGGGAGGCCGAGCACCCCCGGTTCATGCAGTAGACCACTATCTCCGCCTCCTTGTCCGGCAGCACCTCTGCGACCTCGTCGATGAACTCGTAGGGGAGGTTGATCGCGCCCGGCAGGTGGCTGCTCTCGTAGTGGGCTCGGGAGAGCGCCTCGACGAGGACGAACTCGTCCCCGCGCTCCATCTTCGCCTCTAGCTCCTCGCGCGTTATCTCTGCTGCCATCGCTTACCTCCGCTCTAGGTGGGTTATGACGCGCTAAACCTCCAGCCGCGCCTCTTCGAGGTCGAGGTCGCGCTCAACGCGGCGCATGACCTCGTCGTTTATCAGGCCCTCGTTCCTCAGCCGCAGGAGCTCCTCGCGTTGGGCGCGCAGCACCTCGTGCTGGAAGCGCTGGAAGGTTTTCGAGCGGCCCTCGTAGTCCTCCTCGCCGCCGTCGAGGTCCCCGAAACGTGCGGCGAAGCGCCGCCTGCGGTAATCGTGGAGGCCGCGCATCCTCTGGGTGGTATCCTCGCGCACCCAGCCCTCCTCCGCCAGCTGGTCGCTGGCGCCACCACGTCGGGCGGCGACACGATGGCGCCGAGGACGAACGCCACAGGCCACGAGAGGCCGACTACCCAATGGGCCGTCGCCGCGACGGTCAGCGCGGTCGCGATCACCAGCCCGATGGCGAGCAGCGAGATCGGCCACCCGTTCGCCCGCAGGTCACGCAGTGAGGAGAAGAACGCCGCCGCGTACAGGAGCGGGGGCAAAAAGATGAGCAGTACCAGGTCGGGGTTGAGCTCTATCTCGGGCACCCCGGGCACGAAGCCGAGGATTAAACCTCCGAGGACAAGGAAGATCGGGTACGGGATGCGCAGCACCCCGGCCAGCAGCGCCAGACCAGCCACCGCCACCAGCAACCCGAGGAGCACCAGCTCGATGTGCTCCACTACGCCGCTCCGGTCGGTTCGCTCTCCTCCGCGGCTGGCACCGTTGAGTCGCCTCCGAGGATCGTTCCTAGGATAACCTTCCCCACGAGCAGCAGCAGGAGTCCTTCGAGGATCGGCGGCGAGAGGCCTCCGCCGGCGAGGGCGAGACCCGTGGCCGTCGCTGCCAGGCCGAGGGGGACGAGGACGTTGGCGGCGCGGCGCGCCGCCACGTGGATAGCTGTCGTGGAGAGCAGGAAGAGCACGATGCCGCCGCAGAGCGCCCACCGCGCACCCGCGCCCAAGGGACCCTCGCCGACCTCGAGGATGGCGTGCTCGATCCCGACCGCCACGGAGGTGAGCCCGAGCACGATCAGGAGGTGTCCGTAGACGTAGACCTGTCCCGCCCAGGGTCTCCTCTCGCGGATCGCCGAGGTCTCGGTGAAGTCGAAGTACACCCACCACAAAGATGCGACCATCGCGAAGCCGATGGCGGCCGTGAAGACCGAAGCCGCCCGCCAAGAGGTCTCGGAGACCCCGGTCGCCACCAGCAAAACGCACTCCCCGAGGACGATAATCGTGAACAGGCCGAACCTCTCGGGCACGTGCGATGTGTCGTACGGAGTGCGGGCGATGGCCCGCGAGCTCAGCAGCGGCGTGGCCAGCTCGACAGCAAGGCCTGCGGCCCAGAACCCGTACCTGATCGGCTCGGGCACCAGAAGGGAGGCGAGCCAGAGGCTAGCGCCCACGCCGAAACCAACGATATACCGGCCGCACAGCTCTCGCGCCGCCGGGACGTGGCGGCGCGCCCGGGCGTAGAGACCGATAAGAACCACCCTGACCAGGACGTACGCGGCGGCGAACGCCGCGGATCCCCCGTGGAAAGCGTCGTGCACGCTGAGCGCCAGCGCTGCGATCGCCAGCATCGCCGCGAACATCGCGAGCCTGTAGAACGCGTCGTCCGTCTCAAAGCGATCCGCGTAGAACGTGTACCCCGCCCAGGCCCACCAAACCGGCACGGAGAGAGCCGCGAACAGGACGAACCCCGCGGGGGTGAGATCCCCGCTCAGGTTGTGGGCCAGCTCCGCAATGGCCAGCACGAACACCAGGTCGAAGAACAGCTCGAGCCAGCTCGCGTGCCGCTCCTCGCCCGCCTCCTCGGCGGTGCGAAGCCGCGGCCTTCCCAGCAAATTCGCGGGTATCCGGAGGGCCCGCCTTCTCCGCCCGCCCGGGCTCCTATCCGCTTCGGCGCTGCTCATTCGTCGTACACGCACCTCCTCTTCGGTTCGGCGGTCCCGCCTTCGTGGTTTGCTGACCCGCTCAGGCGAACCGCTCGGCCATGAGCTGGGTTACGTCGGCGAGATCGTGGAGCTCGGCGAGGAGCCCGCTCATCTTCTCGCCCGCCATGTCCCGACCTAATAGTTCCATATCGGCGATGTCCAGGGTAACTACGTAGCGATAGGGCGGGAATGCGTCGGAGCCAAGCAGGCCGTTCACCCTGTGGTTGCGCCAGTCCGAGACGGAGGGCAGCGCCCTCGCCGCGGGGGCGTAGGACTCGATCACCCAACGCTCGTAGTCCTCCGGGCTGACGCCGGGCTTGAGATCCACGAGCACGACCATCGTCGGCACGCCTCTCCTCCCTAGCGGTGGGGCTCCATCACGACCTCGTCGACGTAGCACCAAATCCAATCCTCCCCCGGTTGGAACGACTGCACCAGCGGGTGCTCCGTGGCGTGGAAGTGCTTCGTGGCGTGCTTGTTCTTCGAGCTGTCGCAGCAGCCGATGTGGCCACAGACCAGGCACTCCCGCAAGTGGACCCAGGTGTCTCCCATCTGCAGGCACTCCTCGCAACCCTGGGCCCCGGGCTCCACATCCTGTATCTGATCGAGGTGCGTACACTGTTTCTGAAACATCCGCATGAACCTCCTCATAGCCACTTTATTCCATGCCTCATGCCGGGGCCGTCCCGCCCTCCGGCTGCACGACGGTCTCGGCCGGGGCCGCCCTTCCCTTGCCCTCGATGATGAGGGCCGCGGCGACGGCGCTGGCGAGGGCTAGGCCCGCCGCGACGAGCATAGCCAGACGGAACGCCCCCAGGAACGCCTCGTCCACCGCGCTCTCGATTCTGGCCGCCGTCCCCCCCCCAACGCCCTCAGACACCTCGGCGGCGCCGAGGTCCACCTTTTCGGCTTCGAGTTGCTGTTGGGCCTGCGGCGGGAGGTCCAGGTTCTCGACGCGGGAGTCCAGCCCGGCGGAGAAGGCGGCGAGGACGAAGACGCCCAGGATCGGGATCGCGAGCAGTCCCGCCGTCCGCGCGACGGCGTTGTTCACGCCCGACGCCAGCCCGGAATGGCGCCCGGAGACAGAGTTCAGCGCCGTCGTCGTGAGCGGCGCTATCACGAGCGACATCCCGAAACCCTGCACCACGATGGCGGGGAAGAACGTGGTCCAGTACGAACCCTCCGTCCCCGGTATCGCGAACAGGACGAAGCCAGCCGCCGCTATGATGGGCCCGATCACGAGCGGCAGGCGCGCCCCGAAGCGGGTGATGAGTCCGCCCGCCCACCGCGACATCAGAAACGTGACGATGATGAAGGGCAGGAAGGCGCTACCCGCGGCCGTCGCCGAGTAGTCGTGGACCTGTATCAGGAGGAAGGGCAAAAAGTACAGCGAGCCGCCGAGGCCAGCGTACAGTAAGAGCGTCAGGAGGTTCGCCCCGCTGAAGTTGCGGGAGCGAAACAGGTTGAGGGGCATCATCGGCTCGTCCGAGCGTGCCTCGACGAAGGCGAAGGCCGCGAGCGCGCCCACCCCGACGAGCAGGGAGGCGAGGACCAGGGGCTCGTCGAAACCCACGCTCTGCGATTCGATCAGACCGAAGACGATCCCGCCGAGGCCGACCGTGGCCAGGACCGCGCCGGGGATGTCGAGTCGACGCGCGTCCGGGTCGCGGCTCTCCGGGACGTGACGGGCCACGATCAGGAGCACCGCCACCGCGAGCGGCACGTTTATCAGGAACGCCACCCGCCACGAGACGTTCTCGACCAGGTAGCCGCCGAGCACAGGGCCGATGGCCGCCGTGATCCCGGAGAACCCAGACCACGTCCCGATGGCCCTCCCGCGCCGCTCCTCATCGAAGGAGGCGCTGATGATCGCGAGGGATCCAGGCACCAGCATCGCCCCGCCGACGCCCTGAACCGCCCGCGCCGCGATGAGCTGCTCCGGGGTCTGCGCCAGCCCGCAGAACACCGAGGCCGCCGCGAAGAGCACGACGCCCAAGGAGTAGATACGCCTGCGGCCGTAGTGGTCGCCCAGGGAGCCGCCGACCAAGATCAAGGCCGCCAAGAACAGGGCGTACGACTCAACGATCCACTGTGCGTCTACCGCCGTCGCGCCCAGCTCGGCTTGGAGCGTAGGCAGGGCGACGTTGGTCACGGTGCTATCTATAAAAGCCATCGCCGATCCGATGATGGTCGCCGCGAGGATCCAGGGTCCCGAGAACGGCGAGCAGGGCGCGTCCGCCTTACCCGACTGGATGACCCCTTCGTCGCACGGTGGTTTGCCTATGTTCGTCACGCACCTCCTTCTGCTCTCAGAGTGCAGCCCTTCAGAAAGACGAGTCGGGTCCTTGCAGGAACTCCGCCTCCTCCGGCGTCGTCTCCCGGCCCAGGATCACGTTCCGGTGCGGGAAGCGCCCGAAGCGCTCGACTATCTTCATGTGACCTACCGCGTAGGAGGTGAGGTCCGGTGCGCCCGGCCTCTCCGCCAGCCGCCCGAACAGCTCGACGGAGCGGCGCTGGTCCTCGACGCTCTCGCTGTGCATGAAGGGCATATAGACAAACACCCTCTGGAAGGGCGGAAGCTCCCGGTCGAGCGCCCGCTCGAGGGCGTACCTGGCCGTCTCCAGCGCTTTGTCGTCCGTGGCGTGGGTGCGTCCGTCGCCGCGGAACATGTTGCGCGGGAACTGGTCGAGGCAGATCACTAGCGCCAGGCAGCTCCTAGCCTCCTCGCGCCAGCCGTCGAGCTCACCGGCGGCGGCCCGCTCGTAGAGGGGCCCGAAGCGCTCCTGGACCTGCTGGTCGAACTCGGGGTCCTTCCGGAACCAGGCTTCGCGGAACTCGCCGTAGCCGGGCTCGTCCTCGCGGCCGAACCAGAAGGCCAGGACCTCGTCGGCCTCAGTCGGCACGGCTTATCACCGTCACCTCTTCATCTTGGCGGGTCGAGGTCGGGCCCTTGAGGCCGGAATTGTAGCCGTTCCACATCCAGAGCTCGGGGATGATCTCTGAGATGAGCTCCCCGTTGTCAAAGACGCGCACCATCGAGCTCTCCGACACGGCCACTGCGACTGCGGATGTCTGGTTGGAGACGGAGGCCGCGGCCACGTGCCTGCTGCCGAGACCCAGGGGAAGGTTGAGGTCGTCTGAGACGGCGTCGAGGTAGCGGGCCGCCGAGAGGACCACGCCCTCGTCCGAAACCACGAAAGCGCCGTCGAGCTGCGCGAGCTCCTTGAGGGTCTCGCGGACGTTCGGGTCGTCTAGTTTTTTGTGCTCGTCGGGGTGGCCGTGAAGAGGGTCCAGTATCAGGGGCCTCGACCTCTTAAGGACCTCCTCCGTGTCGCCGACGACGAAGAGCGTCCCGATCTTGCGTCCCTCCCTGCCCTCGCGCGCGATCTCGACCGCCAGCGCCACCGTCTGCTCCAGCACCGCCGTGTTCACCCCGCGCCGCTCGGAGCAGATCTCCTCGAATATGCTCGTGCCTTTCTCCATGCGGCTCAACCCCCGTTCTCTCTGTTATTTTTCGGTAGTCTGACCGTAAACTTGGTCTCTCCCGGATTCGAGCCCACGAAGACCTCGCCCCCGTGGCCGGCCACCACGCGCCTGACGATGTCCAACCCGAGCCCGGTCCCCGCCCCGACCTCCTTCGTCGTGAAGAAGGGCTCGAAGACGTGATCTCGCGCCTCGCGCGGTATCCCCGGCCCGTCGTCTGTGACCTCAACCGCCACCCGGTCTCCATCCTCGAAGACCTTTACGGTGATACTACCGCGCCCGTCCACCGCGTCGGCCGCGTTGTCTATGAGGTTGGTCCAGACCTGGTTGAGCTCGCCGCCGTGGCCGGGCACCTTCGGGAGGTTATCCTCGTAGCTCCGCACGACGCTGACGCCCCCCAGCTTGTGCCCGAGGATGGTGAGGGTGTTCTCCAGGCCCGAGACGACGTCCACCTCGAGCGGCGCTCCCCGGTCCATGTAGGTGTACTCCTTCATCGCCCCGACCAGGTCCGAGATGCGGCCCGCGCTCACCCACACCTCGTCGGCCAGGCCCGTGATCTCCAGCGTCGTCGCGAGCCACCCCAGGCCGTCGGCGAGCAACCGATCCCCAAGCTGCGCGGCGAGGCTCTCCAGTCGTTCCACGCCCACGCCGGCGGCGGCCAGCGTCGGCGCGAGGTCCCACGCGGCCTCTTCGAGGCCCAGGTCTTCGAGCCATCCCCCGAGCGCGTCCTCCGCGTCGCTCAAGGCGAGCGGGTCGAGGTGGGTGGCGCCACGGGAGGTCTCACGTTGTAGGGTCGCGAGCGCGTCGCGGGCGTCGGGGGAGAAGCGCTCGTCGTGTTCGAGGGCGAGGAGCTGGGCCCTCAGGCCGGCGTCGCGCAGCTCCTCTGCCGCCCGGCGGGCCGCTGCGGCGGGGTTGTTGAGCTCGTGGGCGAGGCCGGCCGAGAGCTTGCCGAGGGCCGCGAGTTTCTCGTGCTGGCGGTAGGCGCGCTGCGTGTGGCGCATGCGTCGGGCGAGGCCGGAGATAAAGACATCAGCGACGTCTGGGATCTCCACGGCCACGCGCCGGAAGGTCCCCGAGTCGATCTCCAGCACGCGGCTCGTGGCGATGGCCCGCGCCCTGTGGACCGAGGTCCTGCCAGTGAGCACCGCGAGCCCTCCGGTGAACTCGCCAGCCCTGTGGGTCAGGAGCCGGGTCTCCTCGGCGCCGTCGAGGCGCGAAATCCCGATCTCGCCCTCCAGCACGACGTAGAAGCTGTCCACCACGCCCTTCTCGTCGAATAGGTAGTCCCCGGCGTCCAGCCGCAGCTCATCGCCGTAGGGGACCAGGGCCTCGACCTGCTCGTGGGTGAGCCCCTGCTCCTCCTGCGCCGCCTTGGTATCGTCCGTGGGGCGGATCACGCGCCGGCCTCCATCCGGAGATCGCGGCCCGCCAGCGTCTCCTCGCCGGGCCCGTCTACCGGCAGCCTGACCTCGAAGTGCGTCTCGCCGGGCCTGGAGACGACGTGGATGTCCCCGCCGTGGCGCCCGACGACGATGCGGTAACTCACGTCGAGCCCGAGGCCCGTGCCCTCGCCGACACCCTTCGTCGTAAAGAAAGGCTCGAAGATGCGCTCCCGGTTCTCCTGCGGGATGCCAGGGCCGTCGTCGGAGACCTCTACCAGCACCAGGTCGCGCTCGCAGCTCGTCCTGAGCCGGATGCGGCCGGCCCCCTCGGCGCCCGAGACGGCGTCTATGGCATTGTCCACAAGGTTGGTCCAGACCTGGTTGAGCTCGCCCCCGTAGGCGGTGATGCGTGGCACTTCCGGGTCGTAGTCGCGCTCGACCTCTACGCCGTCGAGCTTGTGGCCGAGCACGACCAGCGTGTCGTCCAGGCTCCCGTTCACGTCCACGGTCTGCACCGGGGCGCGGTCCATGTACGAGTACCCCTCCATCGCCTGCACGATCCCGGAGATGCGCCGCGCGCTACCCTCGACCTCATCAACGAGTTCGGCCACGTCCAGCGCCGCCTGCAAGTAGCGCAGCGCGTCGGTGCGCAACTCCGGCGGCACGGACTCGACGAGGGGTTCGAGAAAGCTGGCGTCCAGCCCGGCGCCGACGCAGGCAGCAGCCAGTTCCCAGCCCTCGGGGATGCCCCGGTCCTCTAGCCACAGCGCCAGGTCCTCCTCCTGACCGCTGCGCTCCAGCTCGTCGAGGCCCGTACCATCGGGCATCCCGGCGCGCTGAACGGCTTCGTCCGCGGTCCGCTCCAGCGCGCGGAGCGCATGGGGGGCGAGCTCTGCGCGGGCGGCGGCGCGTGCCAAGCGCATCCCGGTGGTGTGTTGTTTCTGCAGGCACGCGCGCAGTTCCTCCGCCGAGCGGCGGGCCGCTGCGGCGGGGTTGTTGAGCTCGTGGGCGAGGCCCGCGGCGAGGGTTCCGAGGGAGTTCAGCCTCTCGCGCTGGCCCGCTACGGACTGCAGGATCTGGACGCGCTCCGCCATTGTCTGGAGGATTCTGTCGCTGAACGAGGGATGCTCGCTCAGCATCCGGCGGAAGTTGGTGTTGGGGATCAGGAACATCCGACAGTTTGTGAGCGCGCGGCCCGTTGCCAGGAACGGCGTCCCAGCGAGAAGCGGCACCTCGGCGAAGAACGCGCCGGGGGTGTAGGTGTTGATGACCACCTCCCCGCCGTCCGCCTGCTTCGTGATGCGAAGGTCCCCCTCGAGGATGATGTAGAGGTGGTCTACGGGCTCGCCCTCGCGGCCGTTGACCTCGCCCGCCGGCACGAGCTTCTCCGAACCCTCCTCGGCGACCCGCCGCAGCTCCTCGTCTGTGAGGTCCTCGAAGAGCGGGACGGCGCGCAGCTCCTCGAAGAGCGTCACGGGCCGTCCTCGGGCAGGATCGGCAGTCGTACCTGAAAGCGGGTGTTGCCCGGCTCGGAGAGGACACGGATGTCGCCCTTGTGGTCTT
>Ga0190264_10000139_pt1 | contig 11446 bp, 11 predicted proteins | sample Popmic112T_FD_136651 | JGI IMG/M metagenome (GOLD analysis project Ga0190264, IMG submission 136651) | Populus adjacent soil microbial communities from riparian zone of Indian Creek, Utah, USA - 112 T | ecosystem: Environmental > Terrestrial > Soil > Riparian zone | place: USA: Utah | collected... | reverse complement strand
CGGCGCCCAGCTCTGAGGCGAGCATGGAGGCAAGGCGGGCGCACTCGATCGAGTGATGGAGCACGTTCTGCCCGTAGCTGGTGCGAAAGCGCAGCTTGCCGAGCAGCTTGGCCAGCTCGGGGTGAATCGAACCCACGTTGGCCTCGAACACAGCTTGCTCGCCCAGTTCCACCACGTGCTGGTCGATCTCGGACTTGGCCTGGTGATAGGCCTCCTCGATACGGGCCGGATGGATACGGCCGTCCTGGAGCAGCTTTTCCAGCGTGAGGCGGGCGATCTCGCGGCGTACCCCGTCGAATCCGGACAGCAGCACGGCCCCGGGTGTGTCGTCGATGATGAAGTCGATACCGGTGATGGTCTCCAGCGATCGGATGTTGCGGCCCTCACGGCCGATGATGCGGCCCTTGAGCTCGTCGGACTTGAGCTCCACCGTGGACACCGTCGTCTCCACCGCGTGACCCGAGGCCACCCGCTGCATGACCGCGGTCAGGATGCTGCGGGCGCGCCGGTCGGCGTCGCGACGAGTCTCGTCCTCGACCTGGCGGATAAGTCGCGCGCTGTCGTGGCGTAGGTTGTCCTCCAGCTCGCGCATGAGCAGCTGCTTGGCCTGACCGGCGCTGAGGCCCGACAGCCGCTCCAGCTCTCGCACCTGACGGGCTTTGGAATCCTCGAGCTCCGCCTGGGCGTGCTCGAGGCTTCGTAGGCGGTCATCCACCGAACACTCGCGTTCCACCAGCCGCTGGGCTTGGAGCTCGAGCGACTCCTCCTTGGCGCCCAGGCGCTCCTCGAGGCGGGCGATCTCGGTGCGTCGCGCCTGGAGATCGGCGTCCGACGCGTCCCCGACCGGGGCCGGAGCGGTGGCGCTGCCGGCGACGCGGCGCTCAGACGCCGGCATGGGAGCCGCCGCGATTCCCGCCGCCCGTGGGCGCTGCAGGAGCAACGCCACGGCCGCAGCCACCGCTGCCGCAACCAGAGCCGCCAACACGATCTCCATTGGGTGTCTCCTTGTGCCGGCGCCGAAGCGCCGGACTCGTCATTCAATGTCCGAGCGGTTGGCTCGGCGCCACGAGACACCAGCACGACTTCCTCAAACGGAGCGCGCGCCGGTCGGAGCGCGCGCAGTGAAGCTCAAGGACCGTCCCGAGAAGTTCCTCCAGGCTGTTCAGGTGAGGTCATGTCCGCGAAAGAAATCAGTATTTGCTGGGTATTTCAGTCTCAATGGCGGCCGGTGCGACCGCTTTCACAAGAGGGTAACCGTGTACCGGTTCACCTTCAAGCGGGCGACAGGTTTCCGTCAGCTTTGAGAGGTCGAATCAGGCGGCTCGGCGCCCGTCGTCCGCTCCGCGCCCGTAGCGGCGAACCGCCTCGTAGGCGATCTCGGCCTCATAGCCGCGGCGAACCAGCAGGCGCCAGGCGCGGTCACGCTCCCGATCGTCGCCCGGCGGGGCAAGACGCCCTTCAAGGATCAGCAGCGCACTGGCCAGCTCGGACTCGCGACTGCGGCCGCCAATCGCCGCCTCGATCAGCTCGGAGGCGACGCCGCGGCGCTGAAGGTCGCGAGCGATGCGCTCTGAGCCCCAGCGCTCGAGTTCGCGCTTGTCCTCGGTGAAGCGGTGGGCGTAACGCGCGTCATCCAGGAATCCCGACTCGCTGAGCTCGGCGACAGCTTCGTCGATTGCGCACGGGCCGACCCGCTTGCGCTCGAGAAAGGTGCGCAGCTCGGCCACCGTGCGCTCGCGGTAGCCGACGGCCCGGTATGCAAGCTCGATGGCCCGCTCATGCTCGCGTTGAGAGACGCCCTCGACCTCGTGGTCGGCCGCCATGCCGTCAGGCAGCCCGCTCCTCGGGCGTTTCGGGCGTTTCGGGCGTTTCGGGCAGCTCGTCCTCCGAATCGTCGGCCGGCGGCACGGCGGCCAGCGGCGCCGGCTCCACCTCGAGCGTCTCGTAGATCTTGCGCTCGATCTCGTCGGCTATCTCGGGGTGCTCGCGCAGGTAACCCTTGACGTTGTTGCGCCCCTGGCCCATCCGCTCGTCCCCGTATGAGAAGAACGAGCCCGACTTCTGCACGATGTTGTGCTCGATGCCCAGGTCGAGGATGCAGCCCTGGCTCGAGATGCCGGCGCCGTACTCGATGTCGAACTCGGCCTGGCGGAAGGGCGCGGCCACCTTGTTCTTGACCACCTTGACCCGCACCCGGTTGCCGACCGCCTCGGTGCCCTCCTTGAGGGTCTCGATGCGGCGGATGTCGAGGCGCTGGGAGGAGTAGAACTTGAGCGCGCGCCCGCCGGGCTGAGTCTCCGGGGAACCGAACATCACGCCCACCTTCTCGCGGATCTGGTTCGTGAAGACGCACAGGGTGTTGGCGCGGTTGAGGTTTCCGGCCAGCTTGCGCATCGCCTGGGACATCATCCGGGCCTGCAGGCCGACCGTCTGGTCGCCCATCGCCCCCTCGAGCTCGGCCTTGGGTGTGAGGGCGGCAACCGAGTCGATCGCCACCACGTCGACCGCGCCCGAGCGGATCAACAGGTCGGCGATCTCCAGCGCCTGCTCACCGTGGTCGGGCTGGGAGACCAGCAGCTCGTCGACGTCCACGCCGATGCGCTTGGCGTAGGCGGGGTCCATGGCGTGCTCGGCGTCGATGAACGCGCAGATGCCGCCCATCTTCTGGGCGTTGGCCAGCACGTGGTAGATCAGGGTCGTCTTCCCCGACGACTCCGGGCCGAACACCTCAACGATGCGCCCCCGCGGCATCCCGCCGACCCCGAGCGCGAGGTCCAGCGACAGCGCCCCGGTGGGAACGGCCTGGACGCGCACCGCCGCAGCGTCATCGCCCAGCTTCATTATCGAGCCGGCGCCGAACTGGCGGTCGATCTGCCCCAGGGCGTTCTTCAGCGCGGAATCACGCGCCTGAGCCGCCTTCTGCTGCTCCTTGTCCATAGGTCCGTCCTCTCGAAAGCTCTTGGATGCACAAGGTAAGAGCGCGATCGGACAGACGTTCGCCCCCCTTCGGTTCAGGCGGGAAGCGAGACCGATCCGTCCTCACCGAGCGTCCAGCGCGGATTGTGGGCGATCTCCCACGGATGGCCGTCGGGGTCCAGCAGGGCCGCCGAGTGACCGCCCCAGAAGGTCTCCCCCGGCTCGCGGACGATCTGCGCGCCCGCCGCGCGCGCGTCCTCGACCACCGAGTCGACCTCGGCCGGCGAGCGGACGTTGTGAGCGAGGGTCACTCCGCCCCAGCCGCCGGCGTCCGCGACGCCGCTGTCCTCGGCCAGGCGAGCCCGGTCCCAGAGCGCGAGGACCGCGCCGCCCGCCGCGAAGAAGACGACATCGTCGCCCGGGGCCGCTCCGGTCTGCCAGCCGAGCGCTTCGTAGAAGCCGCGCGACCGCTCCAGATCGCGCACTCCCAGGGTTATGACGCTGACTCTCTGCTCCATGGGCGCATAATCTCAGGTGCGGTGTACGGCTTTCGACAGGCCAATCCGATCCGGCGGTTCGTTCGCGTCTCGGCCGCCTGGCCGCCGATCTCCTGGGTCTACGCCCGCGCGCTGCACCACATCGACCGAGTCGTATTCCGGGTCACCTGTGGGCGCGCGACCTTCACCTCGTGGGTCGCCGGTCTGCCCATCGTGATGCTCACCACCACGGGCGCCAAGAGCGGCCGCCGCCATACCTTGCCGCTGGTCGCCCTGCCGGAGGGCGACCGGCTGGTGGTCATCGCGTCGAACTACGGGCAATACCGCAACCCGGCCTGGTATCACAACCTTCGCGCGCACCCCGCGGCGGCCGTCGTCTTCGAGGGCGTGGAGCGCCAGGTGACCGCGCGGGAGCTCGACGGTGAAGAGCGCGAGCGCCACTACACCCGGGGCATCGAAATCTATCCCGGCTGGAGGCACTACCGCAAGCGCGCCTCCCACAGGCAGATCCCGGTCATTGAGCTCACGCCCGTGAGTTAGCTTCCCGCCCCGCGCGGCGCTTGGCCAACGCCATGCGCACGAGGTAGAGCGGCGTGGGCGGCACCCAGCCGAGCTGCTTGGCCGTGCCCAGGTCGTCGCGGTTGGCCCAGTGTTCGATGGCCTTGCCGTCGGCCATGCGCAGCCAGTGGGTCTGCGTCGTGGCAAAGCGCTTGCCGGTCGGGGGGAAGACCTCGTCGACCGACCCGTCCTGCGCGTAGGCGGCGAAGGGGTTGACGTGGCGCCCGGACATCGTGCAGTGGACGACCACCAGGTCGTCCTCGGCCACGACGCTGTGCACGTTCCAGCGCAGCTCGGCGAAGGCGTCGCGCAGCCACAATGCAGTGGCGTGCGCGGTCGCGGGACCCCGGCCGCGAGCCGCGGGCGGCTCGTCGAACTGCTCGTGGTTGAAGAACTCCGGGTGGCAGACCGCGTCGAAGTCGGCTCGGCTGCCGGATGCCATGGCGTCAAGGATCTGGAGAGCTAGCGCCTTGGCGTCGTCGGCGACGAGCGGCGCGGTGAGGTTCGTCATGGGCGAGAAGCTAAGAACGCCGGCGAGGAGCCAGCGTGACATTGGTCACGCCCAACGCTCCAGGCGTTCGGCCAGCCTGGGGCGCAAGTGGGGATGGTGCTCGGCCATCAGCGCGGTCCAGGCCGCCACCTGCAGCGCGCGGGCCTCGGCGAACGGAGCCAGGAGGGCTGGGTCACCGTCGTAGCCATAGGCGCTCAATGCGCCCGCCGGATCGGTCGAGTCCAAGACCAGGCAGGCGAGATCCCACTCGACCGGACCCGCGCAGCAGTCCTCGAAATCGGTCCACATCAGTCCAGACCCGGTGACGAGCAAGTTGCCCGCGTGGCCGTCACCATGCAGCGGGCGCTCGGGTAGGGCGAGGCGGTCGATGGACCGGCGCGCTTCATCGATCGGCTGCTGCAGTTCGCTCAGCGCGCAGCTCTCGATCAGGGCCTGCGCCTCGTCGAGGGCCGAGCTCAGCGGTGCCAGTGCACCCGAGAAGCTCTCCAGTCGCTCGTGCAGCTCGCGAAGCTCGAGTGCTGTCCGGGCCGCAGAGGGTCTCTGCGGCCCAGCTTCGACGACGTGCCAGAAGCTGAGTACGAGGCCATCCTCGCGGTGAGGGCCGGGCGGCAGCTCGTCCGCCGGTGCCACCACGGCCGCCCCGCCGGCGGCCAGCCAGCCGGCCATGGCCAGGTCGCGGGCCAGCCAGGCCCGCGCGCCGTCGGGCCGGGCGGCCGCGGTAGTGGTGGCTACCCGGGCCACCACTTGCGCGGGGGCCAGGTGGACCAGCACGTTGCTCAGATCACGCAGCACGCGTGGATCGGTCACCTCGAGGCCGTGGGCGCACGCCACTGTCACCACGGCACCCACGGCGCGGTCGGTCAGCGCGCCCGGCAGGTCTGCACCTCACAGCGGTAGGGCACCACGGCGGTCCCGCCGCCCGCCAGGGCCCGGGCGCGCTGAAGCACTCGGGCGCGTGCCTCGGGGCCGAGGGCAGCGATGAAGCTGATCGAGCCGATGCGCTCCTCGAAGCCGTCGGCGTCCAGCACCTGCCGGTGAGCGAACACCCGCTCCTCGAGCGCTCCGAACAGGTCCGTCTGCTCGAAGGCAGCCCGCCAACCGTCGAAACGATGGGTCGGGGCGTCCCCACGGTAGGGGGCGAGCAGCTCGGTTATGCGGCGGTTCACGGGGTCTTCCTCCACTCGGCGGTTCCAGACCAGGGCAAGGGCGCCGCCCGGCACCAGAACGCGGTGGATCTCACGCAGCGCCGCCTCCTCGGCGAACCAGTGGAAGGCCTGGCCCACCGTGACCGCATCGACCGAGCTGTCGGCGAGTGGTATGGCCTGGGCCGTGCCTTCTCGGGCCTCCACCCACGCGGGCAGGGCGGCGCGCATCTCGGCCACCGGCTCGACCGCGAGCACATCGACGCCCGCGGCCGCCAGCGGGCGCGTGAGCTTGCCCGTGCCGGCCGCCAGATCGAGCACGCGGCCGCCGGCGGGCAGGCGCGCCGCCAGATGGCCGATCGCCTCATCCGGGTAGCCCGGGCGAGCCCGCTCGTAGGCTTCGGCCGACCGGGAGAAACCGATCTGGGCGGCGCGGTGGATCATGCGCGCGCATCGGCGCCGACCGCATGACCGACGCTCTCGAAGCCCTCGCGCTCGAGCTGCTCGGCCATCCCGGCCAGGATCTCGCGCACCACGCGGGGCCCGCGGTAAACGAGGCCGCTGTAGAGCTGCACCACGGAGGCTCCCAGCCGGATCTTGCGCAGCGCGTCCTCCGCGTCGAACACGCCGCCCGCCGCCATCAGGCCATAGCGGCTGCCGGGACCGACGATCCCGTACAGGCGCGCAAGGATGTCGTTGATCAGCCCTTCCACGGGGCGGCCGCCCACCGCTCCGGGCATCCGTTCGAGGCGCTCAGGGGAGGGACTCAGGCGCAGGCCGGCCGGTTTGCCAGCCGGCAGATTGATCGAGAAACCCGCAACGAACGGATAGGCGTCGGCGATCGCCACGATCTCGCGCAGCGCGCCCTCGTCGCGGGTGGGCTTGAGCTTGAGGAACACGGGGACGCGGGGCGACAGCTCGGCCAGGCGTGCCAGCAGGCTGTCGAAGCGGGGCAGGAGGTCGAAGAAGTCACGGTCGCCGGGTGAGTTGGGGCAGCTCATGTTGAGCGCGATGTAGTCCGCCCGGTCCTGCAGGAGCTCGAAGGAGCGGGCGTAGTCGTCGTATACGTCAGGCTCCACGGCCGGTCGCGCCGGGTCGTTGGTCTTGACCAGGTTGATGCCCACGCGCGCGGGCGGCCGGTCTACGGCGAGGAGGCGCCGGCGGACCACCTCGGCGCCGTCGTTGGGCACTCCGTAGCTCACGACGATCGCGTCGTCCTCGGGAATCCGAAACAGCCGCGGGCGCGGGTTGCCCTGGGACGGGCGGCTCGACACCGAGCCGATCTCCACATGCCCAAAGCCCAGTCGGCCGAGCAACGGCACGGCGCGCGCGTTCTTGTCGAAGCCGGCGGCCAGGCCGAGGGGGTTCTCTAGGCAGAGGCCGCCGCAATCCACGCGCAAGCGCTCGTCGCGAATACCGAAAACGCTGCGCGCGGTGCGGCGCGTGAGCTCGAACCGCCCGGCGTGCTCGCAGGAGCGCAGGGCGAGGTTGTGCGCCCGCTCGGCATCGAGGCGAAAGAGCAGCGGCCGGACCACCGTCTCGTACACCCTGGGGACGCTAACGGAGCGCGATCGCGACCAGGGGCTCGTACCTCGCCCCCCGAGCGCTCAGGATCGAGCGGTAGAGCGTCAGCCGTTCTCCGCGGAAGGGCTCGCCGGGCGCCGGCGGACCGTCCACGCCGCTCACGCGCCGCTGCCCTCGCTTGACTCGCGCGAGCGTCAGGTGGGGCCAGAACGGGCGCTTCTCAGGGCGATACCAGCCGCCGGCCTCGAGCGCGGCCGCCAGCGCCGCGTGCAACGCGCCGGCCCGGCCGGCCTCGTCGTGGAGGTCCAGCGCGAACAGGCGCGGGTGGCGTGGCGGCAGCGCACGCACCTCGCCGGGCCGCAGCAGCGGTGCGCCGATCCCCGTCACCACCCCAAAGGACGCCTCAGCCATCGCGTCGACCTCGCTCTCGTCCTGCCAGCCGAGGAACACCAGCGTCACGTGCAGCGCTTCCGGCGCCACGGGCCGCACGTCCCCCCGGCCGGCGAAGAGCCCATCGCGCCAGGCGGCCAGCCGGCGTCGCGCCTCGCCGGGAAGATCGAGCGCCACGAAGAGGCGAGCGCGCGGGCTGCTCAGAGCGGAAAGTCCTCGCCCAACAGCAGCGCCCGGAGGAGGTGCATCCCCACGGTGGTGGATCGGTCGCGGATCTCCGCCCGGTCGCCGGGCAGGCGCACGTCGCGCGCCAGCATTGCGCCACCCGCCAGCTTCGCGCACCAGCACACGTAGCCCACCGGCTTGGCCTCGGTGCCCCCTCCCGGCCCCGCCACTCCGGTGATCGACATCGCTGCCCGGGCCCCGAAGCGTTCGAGCGCGCCGTCGGTCATGGCCTCGGCCACCTCGGGCGATACTGCGCCGTGGCTCTCGATCAGCCCCGGATCCACGCCGAGCAGGTCGACCTTGGCCTGGTTTGAGTAGGCCACCACCCCCCCGGCGAAGTAGGCCGACGAACCCGCCCGTTCGGTCAGCCGAGCGGCCATCAGTCCTGCGGTGCACGACTCGGCCACCGCCAGCGAGTGGCCGTCGAGCAGCTCGGCCACCTGGTCGTCGATCCGCGAGCCGTCAGTGGAGAACAGGGTGCGCCCGTGGCGCTCGGAGATCAACTCGAGAAGCGCCTGCCACGCCGGCTCGGCGGCGGGCTCCCAGCGCGTCACCACCTCAACCTCGGCACGGCGCAGGCAGGTGGTGATCTCCAGCGCCTCGAAGCCGTCGACCTCCCCCTCGGCCACCCGCAGCGTCTCGGCGATCTCGGACTCCGGGATTCCGAACAGGCGAAGCGTCCGCTGCTCGTAGTGGGTGCGAGCGCCCACGGCGTCCTCGAAGGCCTCGGTCTCCACGGCCCGGGGCCACATCGTGTGCAGCTCCCGCGGCGGGCCGGGAAGCACCACGATGGTGGGCTTACCCGGCACGACCAGCCCAGGCGCCGTGCCCGCCGGAGAGATCACGTGAGCGCCCTCGGGTACCAGCGCCTGCTTTCGGTTGGAGGCTCGCACGGCGTCGAAGTCGAGCTCGCGAAAGCGGTTCATCAGCGGGCGGAGGATCTCCGCGATGCGCGCCTCCAAGTCCTCGTCCAGGAAGAGCGGGCGCCCACTGAACTCGGCCACCACCTCGATCGTCAGGTCGTCCGCGGTGGGTCCAAGACCCCCGCTGGTGATGACCAGGTCGACGCCCTGCTGGGCCATGAAGGCGAGCTGCGCGCGCATGTCCTCGGGACGGTCTCCGCAGATCGTGATGTGGGCCAGCTCGATGCCCAGCTCGAGCAGGCGGTCCGCCAGCCAGGGACCATTGCGGTCCTGCACCCGGCCCGTGAGCACCTCGGTGCCGGTGACGACTATTCCTGCCCGCGCGGCCACCGCCCCGACTCTACGCGCAGGGGCGATCGCCCAGGGGAAGGGGCCGGCTCGACCCCGGAGTGAAGGCAAAGCCGACCGGCTCGGTGGTCGGCTCGATCGGGAACGGACGCCCGTTGCGGGTCATTTCCACCGAGGTGTTCCCAAGATTCACGCGCAGGCGCTTGCCCCGGTAGGTCTGTGGGTCGGTGATGATCCCCTGAAAGCGGGTCTCGGTTCCCGGCCCGGTGTCGACGCAGATGTAGGTCTCGGTGACCGGCGCGATGCGCAGCACCACCCGCTTGGGCCGGGGCGGGGGGCGCTCGCGCTCGGTGCGCTGGGGGCGCGGCTGGGTCTCGGTGGTCTCGGAACGGGCCTGCTCCCCCTGGCCCCCACCGTCGTCGTCGCCGCTGAGCAGCCCGATCACCAGCAGCGCGGCGACCACGGCCAGAACGCCCAGGCCGATGAGGGGCAGCGGCCCCACTCGCCGGGGGCCACCACCGCCTCGGCGCCGCTCCCTCGGGTTCCCGGAAGGCCCCAAGGGGCGCAGCGCCTCGGGCTCGTCGCTCGCCTCGTAGGTCGCGCGGTACTCCTCCACCAGCAGGTGGGGGTCGAGGCCCAGCGCCTCCGAGTAGGTGCGCAAGAAGGTCTTGACGAAGGTGGGACCGGGAAGCATCGAGAACTCTTCGTTCTCGAGAGCGCGGAGATACTTGGCCCGGATCTTGGTTCTCGTCTCGACGTCCGCGATGTCGAGCCGCTGGCGCATCCGTGCTTCTCGCAGCGTTTCGCCGATGATGGCCATCGCGCGTTCATTCTGTCGGATACACCCGGGGCGCTGCGCGCCCGCACATCAGGTTGCGCCGGTGACCTCGGGCAGCGCGAGCGCGTGCTCCTCGGGCGGCGCATATGAGCGCACGAGATCCGCGCGGAGAGGCTTGCTGAAGAAGTAGCCCTGTCCCATCTCGCAGCCGCGTCCGACGAGGAAGTCGCGCTGCTCGGCGGTTTCCACCCCTTCCGCTAGAGGGCTCAGCCCGAGGCTGCGCGCCAGATCCACTATTCCGCCTACGAGCACAGCCGAGTGCTGGTCCTCTGCGATGTTCGAAACAAAGGAGCGATCGATCTTGAGCGTTGTGACCGCCATCTGATTGAGCCGCGCCAGAGACGAGTGGCCGGTCCCGAAGTCATCGATCGCCACCTGCACGCCGCGCCGGCGCAACTGATCGATGATCGCGTCGGTGTTCTGGTGGCTGTCCATCACCGCCGACTCGGTGATCTCGACCATCAAGCGCTCGGGGCTGACTCCGAACGCCTCGATCATGCTCATCACAGAATGCATCGCGGTCGGGCGCCAGAAACGCGCCGGGAGGTTCACCGAGACGTAGATGTCCAGGCCCTCCGCCTGCCACAACGCCATCTGGCGGCAGGCTTCAGCCACAACCCACTCGGTGATCTGCTGGATGGCCCCCGTTCGCTCGGCCAAGGGAATGAACTCGTCCGGCATCACGAGCCCCCGCTCGGGGTGAAACCATCGGATCAGGGCCTCCACGCCGAGCATGCGGCCGCTCTTCAGCTCGACCAGCGGCTGATAGTGCAGCTCGAATTCGTCCAGCTCGATTGCGCGCCGCAGGCGCCCGGCGAGCGAGAGTTGCGCCCGAGCCGCGCCGGTCTCCTCGCCACTCAGCGCACAGCGGTCTCGGCCGGCGTTCTTCGCTTGGTACATCGCCATGTCGGCCTGCTTGAGCAGGTCTTCTGTGTCGGAGCCGCCACGGCCGCTCACGCTTATTCCGATGCTGGCGGTCACGTAAACCTCGGCCTCTTCGAGAACGACCAGTTCTCCGAGCGCCGTGCGCACCCGGCGCGCCATCGCGACGGCGGCCTGCTCCGCGGAAGCCGTTCCTTCGCCGTCATCCGCCGGAAGGTCTGCCATGAGCACGAGGAACTCGTCGCCGCCCTGACGCGCGACGACGTCGGTCTCGCGAACGGCGGCTCGCAGTCGCTGAGCCACCTCACAGAGCAGCCGGTCACCGGCAGCGTGTCCGAAGCTGTCGTTGACCAGCTTGAAGTCGTCGAGATCGAGAAAGAGCAGTGCGACATGCGAATCCGAGCGACGGGCGCGAGCGAGCGCCAGTTCGACATGCTCGGCGAAGTGGACGCGATTGGGAAGGCCGGTCAGCGAATCGCTGTAGGCGAGCTGCTCGAGCTGAGCCTCGAGCAGCTTGCGGTCGCTGATATCGAAGATCGCGCCGTCCAGGTAGGCGACCTCGCCCTCTTCGGCGAAGACGGCCTGGCCCTGCTCATGTACCCAACACGAGCCGCCGTCCCGCGTCAGAACCCGATACTCGAGCACGAATGGCTGGCGCCGCGCGACGCACCGGTCGACTTCGCATTCGACGTAGTCGCGATCGTCGGGGTGAATGACGCTCGCGTAGGTGCGGGCGTTGTTCCCGACGAACT
>Ga0190264_10000138_pt1 | contig 11481 bp, 12 predicted proteins | sample Popmic112T_FD_136651 | JGI IMG/M metagenome (GOLD analysis project Ga0190264, IMG submission 136651) | Populus adjacent soil microbial communities from riparian zone of Indian Creek, Utah, USA - 112 T | ecosystem: Environmental > Terrestrial > Soil > Riparian zone | place: USA: Utah | collected... | reverse complement strand
GTGAGCTGTGTGGCTGGCAGCAGGATCAGGAAACTCGTGATCTGGATCGGCAAATGCGTGGACAGGAAATACACGATGTCGTTCAGCCACTCGCTGCGAAAGACGCTCTGCTGCGGATAGGCGGGCCAAAGGACTTCGATCGGAGAAAAGATGAGCGTCATCAACAGAATGTCGAGCAGAAACCAGTCCAGGCCGATTGCCGGACCACCGTGCAGATCGGCATTAATAGGAACACTCGATCCGCCCAGCAGCGTCGCGCCCAGCGCGAACAACAACCCCGTCAAAGCGAGGACCTTCTTCTTTCGCAACATCGCGGAGATCACGCCGCAGAGAATTGCGCCCACGATGACCGCCTGGATCAACAGGCGCATCAGGTCCATCGGGTAGTAAGGGCGAAGCTCGGGGGAGGAGAGCAGTTGGGGGAAGTGCAGGCAGATAACCGCCCCGAATGCCAGCATTCCAAAAAACGCCGACAGGACGCCGCTCCACCACCCGGTTCCGAACCTGGTGGGGCCGTCGTCGCCGAACATCTCATTGATTTTTTGTTCGAGCATCAGTTTGGGTCGTTGACCAGGCCGAAAACTACTGCAATCCCGGCCGCGACACACGGTTCCGTGCAATAAATGCGATCTACGTACGATTCGTCGGCTCTACGTCGTTTTGCCCAGCATGATCGTCGGCTTGATGTCGGTGAACCTGGCGACATCGGCCCGGACTTCGGCCATTGCGGGATTGGCGAGAGCGGCCTTGATGGCCTCGGACGAGGCGAATTGAAAGTGGGCAATCATCGCGTACGGTGCGGCCGAACTACCGTTCGGGACGCCCTCGATGAGCATGACGTTGGCGGCTTTCATGACCTTCATCACCAGCGGGATGTGCGTGGACCGATAGTAGCTAGTGTCGAAACGTGCACCCTCGTGATTCGGGTATACCACGTTGAAGCTCATCGTCGGTTCCGCTTCCGCCTTTGCCGTCTCGGCCGAGGCCGCCATCACGGCAACACCAGTCGCCACGCCAAAAATAACTCCGCGCCTGTTCAACATCGTTGTCATCTCCCGTCTGGTGAGAAGAGTCGTCGCTGAAGGATAGGGGTTCCGCGTCGACGAAACAATTTCGCCGAACAGGTCATGACTCCGCGCCTCGCGACTGCAGACTGACGTCCGCTCAGGGCTTGGCCTCGGCATTGGGTTCATCCCGGTCTAGTTGCGTGCGCATCCACAATGAGAGCTCGCGCTCGAGAAAGACCTTCTGGAATCGGGACCTTTCCTCTTCGCTGAGCCCGCTCTTGAGAGCGAATCGATACGTCCAGTTGACCAGAGTCTTGCCGGGCTCGGGTTGCGAGCGGACGAACTCACCCACGGCATAGTCGACGTCACGATACTTCGCACCGGTGTGGTTCCAGACCACATACCTGAAACGTGAGCCATCGCCGTTCGATTCCGTGAGCAGCACTTCTTCGACGGCGATGGTTCCGTCAGTTTTGCAGACAAGCCGGCGTGCGCCGACAGTGCCATAGGGGCCGTTCGACAGCCTGAAGGTGCCGGTGACACCGGCCAGGTCTTTCGTCGCATCAATCCGCAGCGGACGATTGGCCGCCTGCATGACGGCCGAGAGCGGCCTGGCAATCTCCTTCACCTCCGTGTGACTCAACAGATCCTCGAGCGGCGCGATTTCGGGACGCGGCGGATTGACGAATCCAGGCGGCGGTTCGCAAGCCGCGCTCTGGCCTGCCAGCAGCACGCCGGCGACGGCCAGCACGAAGTGAAATCGATATTGGTATGTGTGCATGCGAGGTATCTTGCGCAAATCGGAATGGCGGGAATATTCGCATATGGCACGCAACCGAACCGAATCGCTGAGCCCAAGGAAAAAGCCGCAACAGCGACGGTCGCGCGTCACCATCGATACTATTTTCGAAGCGACTATTCAGGTCCTGCTCGCCAACGGGCTCGACAGGATCACCACTATCCAGATTGCCGACCGGGCCGGCGTTTCCGTCGGCTCTCTCTACCAATACTTTCCGAACAAGCGTGCCCTGATGGCGGCAGTCGTAAAGCGGCATGTCGGTCAGGTTGCTGACGCCACGATCGCGGCTTGCGATTCGATGCATGGAAAGTCGATCGGCGAAATGTGCGCGACGATGATGACCGCCTTCGTCGATGCAAAGACTCGCAGGCCGGAAGTATCCCGCGCGCTCTACCTGCCGTCCGCGGCGGTGAATGCCGATGCCATCGTCAAAGAGGAGTCGATTCGCTGTGCCCGGGCAGTGCACGACATGTTGATAACGGCCAGTGACGCGCAGTTTGCGCAGCCACAACTGGTGAGTGGCGTGTTGATCGCATCCATCGTGGGACCCACGCGGGCGACCATCGAGGCTGGTGGTGATCGCAACACGTTCGAAAGACTGAAGCTGCACCTCACCGCGCTGTGTGTAGGCTATCTAAAAGAGATGTCGGCTGCTGCGGTTGACTAGTATCCACGCTCCGTTCGGCGGAACCCTCAGACCGGCAGCGGCATGAGAGGCTGCGGCGCGATCATGCGCATGCCGCGAGACTTCGCAGCCACACGTTTCTCGAAATGCGCCGGTTTCACAACCAGGACGTCGCAGGGCAAACTGTTGAGTACCCGCTCCGCGGTGTTGCCAATGAATATTCTTTTCAATCCGGAACGCGATACGGCACCCATCACCACCACTTCGGCTCGCACCTTTCGCGCTACGGTGGAAATTCCCGTCACCGGGTCGCGGTCGATCACGTGCCGTCGACCACGCGGTATCTTTACTTTTTTGGCGAAAAGGTCGAAGTCTTCTCGACTCTTGGCCTTCTGCTGTTCGTACGTCGCCGCGAGTGTCAAAGCGTCAATTGCCGGGTCTCCCAGCGTCAAGCCAAGCACCTGTGGATAGTTCGCGTGCATCACATGCAATGAGCCACGCAGAGCACCGGCGAGCTGCGCGGCATGCTCGACGATCAGTGAATCCAGGCGGGATGGCTTCGCATGAGCATGAGAAGGGTCAACGGCAGCAAGCACGATGTGCCGGCGCCACGGCCGGGCACTCTTGAGCAGCAATACGGGTACCGGGCTTGCCCGCAAAAGCTCCCAGTCCGTGAGACGCATCAGCCACCCCAGTCGTCGCCCTTCGTGACATTCGGCAATGATCAGATCCGCGCGGCAGCGTACCGATCGCCTGACGATTGCTTCGTGCGGAGGGAAATCCCATTCGACTGAACCCTCAGCTTCCACACCGAGCTTGCGCGCCTGCGCAATCAGCTTGTCCAGCCGCTTCTGCCGGATCTCGAGCGCCTCGCGCTTGAGCTCCGCGATGGTATGGCCGGTGAGAGGCTGAACTTCGAGAAACACCGGTTCCGCAATCGCATGAAAAAATTCGATCGACGCACCAATCGTCTTTGCAATGCGAATGGCCTTGTCGATGGCTGGCTGGCGACGCGCATCCGGGTTCTTCACCGCTACCAGAATCTTGCGGATGGCTTTCATATTGCGATCCTCGGTGTTGCTCCTGAGGAACGCATCGTGGGCGCGACCGGGCGTTCTCGCGATTCGTAGCAACGCCTAATCTGTCCGGAGTTCTACGTACCCCTCTGCACCCAGTGCCGCACCCCCTCGGATTCCAGGAATGCTTCGGCCCCCGGTCCGCGCAGCATGGCGAGCGTGGTGAGCATGCCCGCGTTGGTGCACGTGGGCGCGGCGACGGTGACCGAGCGCGGTGCGCCGTTCACCGGCCACCCGGTCCGCGGATCGAGGATGTGTGACAGTCGCCGGCCCTCCGACTCGACATACCGGTAAGTATCGCCGCTGGTTGATAACGCACCGGCCGCCAGGTCCACCAGCATCGCGGCGCGTCGGTCGCCTGCATCGATGCTTTCGATGCCGACGCGCCACGCCCGATTCTCCTTGCGCGAACGTGTGACAGCGAGATCGCCGCCAAAGTTGACGAGTACCGCGGCGCTGCTCATTTGCGCCGCAAGTTGCGTCGCCTGATCGACCGCATATTCCTTGCCGATGCCGCCGAAATCGATCTCCATACCAGGAGACAAGGCGATCATCGGGCGGACCCAGCGAACCTTCGACCAGCCCACGAGCGGAAGCAGTGCGTCGATCCCGGATTGCGTGGGCAATCGCCTGCCGCCATCAAAGGTCCATGCCTTACGCAACACGCCCGAGGTGATGTCGAACAGGCCATCGGATAACCGGTGCATCAGCGCCGCGAAATCGAGCAGGTTCGCGGTTTCGACGTCGACTTCGACGGGCTTGCCGCCCGCGGTATTGATGCGCGCGACGATGTTGTCCGACCGATAACGGCTGAACTTGTTCTCGACGCGCCACGCACAGGCAGCCACGCTTTCGGTAATCTTGCGTGCCTCCGTCTCATCGGCCACTTCCGCGAGTACCTCGCAAGGCCCGCCCATGGCGCGAAAACGGCCTATCCACAGTTCGTCGTCGTGTGAAAGCTCTACAACTTGAAGTGGTAACCGAACTGCAGGATCACCGCGTCGAAGTCCGGCATCTGCGCGTTGCCGATCTGATTGCCGATCAGCACTTCGTTCGGAGCCTTGGCCGTCTGCCGGTAGAGTTCCAGTCTCGCGTTCCATTCGTTGCCTCCGGCATTCACGTGGCCGTACTTGAGCCCAAACGTGAGTGCGTTCATCTCGGACAGGCGAGCGTCGGCCGAGGCGAAGCCGGGCAGGGGCGTGACATTCGCCAGGCTGTATCGATAGAACGACGCCGCGGTCTGCTGGTAGTAGCGCACGTGTGGTTCGAGATAGCTGGACGATCCGAACGGCAGTCGCAGGCGCGATTCCACCGTGTGCGAATCCACTTCCCAGTCGTCCGTGGAGTAACGATAGCCCACCTGCAGCACCTTGCCGGAAAAGTCGTGGCGCAGCTCCGCGTACAACGCTTCCTTGCGGCGCGAATCCGGGCGGCTCTCATGAAGATAAACGCCAGTGGGACCGGATGCGCCGGGCGCCGGCGTTCGCCCAATGAGATCGCCGGTGACAGGGTCGACGACACTGAGGATCTTGTAAGGATCGGTGAGATAACCGCTCGAATCGGAATACGAGAGATTGACGCGCAGTACCGAGTGCCGGCCGAGCACCTGGGTGACTCCGAGCAGCACGTCGAGGACGTTCTTGGTATCGCTGCCATCGCCGCGATTGCCCGGCGAGACGTCGTCATCCACGACATCGGTCATTTGCGCCAGCGGCAGAGGTATTCCACCGACGGGCTTGACGGTGTCCTGGGCGTACGCGAGCGCCGCGCTCAGCGTGGTATTGCGCTGGTTGAAATCGCGCGTCAGACCGAAGTTCGCGCCGATGTGCTGGTAGTCGTACTCTGAAGAGAACCCGAGTCCGGCGTTCACAGTGTAGAGACGTGCGAGCGGCTGCGACCAGCTGCCGTTGAGCGCGAACCGGGTGTCGAGAAAGGTGTCGTCGAGAGGGATCTCACCCGCGGGCGTCCTGTAAGTCTCGCGGCCCGACGGGCTGGTGAAAGTCTGTGCGCCACCGCTGGCTATCGCGCCACTCGGCGAGGCACCGGTGAGCGAGTCAACGGAGAGGTCGAGGCCGAGTGTTCGCTCGTCGCCGAAATCGCGGGTGGCATGCGCGCTCAGGCTCAGATCGTTTACGCGATCATCACTTTCACCGTAGTACAGAAACGCGGATTCGACGTCCCACTTGGGTTCCGCGTCCGCCGCAATGGAAACTCCAGGCGTCGCAGTGCCTAACAAGCTGCAGGTGGCCGCCGCAAGCGCGGCGCCGATCTTCATCTCCTTGTCAGCCATGTCAGTTACACCCGCAGCCGCCGCCGCCGAAGCCGCGCCCGCCACTGGTGCCTTCCTTGCTGAAATAGATGTGATCGTCGAACGCCGTGTCGAGTGCGTTGGTATCGAGCTGCATGTCATCGCGGGCCAGGACTTCGCGCTCCCATGGCTGCACACCAAGACTGGCGCATCCTTCAAGGGCAGCGCAGGCGAGCACGAACAGGATCAACTTACGCATGAGATTTCCTTGATCATCGGACAGGTTGATTCAGCAGATTTCTGAGTGCCGCTTCCTTCTCATCCTTCTTTGCCTCGCGAAATCCAAGGTGGGTTTCGACCATCTTGCCGGCGCGATCGAAGACATAGGAACTGGGCATGCCCTGAACTTCGAATTGCCTCGCGAGGTCGCCGTTGGGATCGAAAACGATCTCAAATTCGATGGGAACGTTTCGCAGGAAGCGATCGGCGTCAGCACGCTCCGCGTCCACGTTCACGCCGATGATGGTCAGGCCGCTGGCACCGTAACGTTCGCGCATGGAGTTGAGCCAGGGGATCGACTGGCGACATGGCTTGCACCACGAAGCCCAGAAATCCACGATGACCACACGGCCGCGATGGCGCGCAAGATCGAGGGACTCCGGACCGGAGGGGGACGCTCCGGAAACCGTGCCGACCATGGCGGCAGCAATCAGCATCGCCGCGATGCGCGCAAGTCTCGGCGGCGCACGCAATGAACGCTGGACCACGCGGCGGAGACGCCGCGGTCGCCCGCTCTCGCTGGCTTCGCTCGAATACATCGTTGGCTGCACGAATCGTCCTTGCGGAAGGATTGCACTGGCGGGTTAGACGACCGCCGATCCCAAACTCCGTCGCGGCAACCGCGGTTCCCCGGAATTTAATCGCGTGACCAATATATTCAATAGGTTGCGCGTGTCCAAAATCGCACCGCGCAATCGGACCGCTCCGGGGGCGCGATCAGGGGGCAGTCGCGAGCGCGCGCACCAGGCTTTCATCCGCATGTCCGATCTCGGTGCTGCGGGCGAGAATTTTTCCATCGCGTCCGAGCGCCGTGATGACGTTCGAATGGCTGATTTGCCCATCGGGCAGGTGCCTGTACTGGATCTCGAGCGCCGCGGCAATTCGCCGGACCGCAGCGTCGTCGGCGCGCGCAAGCGTCCAGCGCTGGGTGTCGATACGCCGTGTCTTTGCGAGCTCGCGCAGCGCCTCGGCGGTATCACGTGCTGGGTCGAAGGAAATCATCAGCACCCGGAGGTCGGAGCGCTGGGAAGAATCGAGCCCACGCTCAACCGCGCGCAGGGTGTCGATGATCAGCGGGCAGGTTGCGGGGCAACTCGAGTAGAACATCGACACCAGCACCTTGTTGCCGCGATGAACGTCGAGGCCCACTGGCGCGCCGTCCTGGTTCGAGAGTCGCTCGCTCAGGTCGTACAGCGACGGACCGGGGGCCGCTTCGGGAGATGCGGCGCTCACGAGGCTCGCCGCCAGCAAGAGAGCGCAGGTCAAAAGGACTTTCATCGGCGTTCCTCGATATCGGTTGCGCAGCGGAATCCCATCGATCCCGACGTGTACGAGGCTTTCATGCTGGACAACATGGCGATACGCATCATCAGCGCGTAGTTCTCCTTCTGTTCGAGACTCAGCGCGCCGCTACCGCAGAAGCGCTGCAGATCCGGATCACCCTGCTCGCGGCTGTCGTCACTGACCATCATTGAGCCCGCGTCCAGCACCCATTCCCAGGCAACTCCGTGCAGGTCGCGCACGCCGTAGTAGTTGGCTTGTGACATGCCCGCATCCGGCAGCACACCGCGCGCCGATGTCGAGTACCAGGCGAGAATGCGCTGCCGCCACGCGGGATCGGCCCGTGCGTCAGGCACGGCGTCACTCGCCGCTGCCGCGAGTTCCCATTCATGCCAGCGGGGCAGACGCGAGCCGCGGGCTTCGCAGTAGGCACTGGCGGCGAACCAGCTCACCTGCGTCACGGGCTTGCGGGCGGAACTTTCGCCCGGCTCGTTGGCGTTCGCCCAATGCTGAAGATATCCGGCGTCCGCCAACAACGGCTTGACGGAGCCTCGACGCCACTCCGGATGTGCGCGAACAAAACGCGCGAAGTCCGCATTGCTCACGAGCGAAACGTCGAGCCGGAACGGTGCGACGTTCGCGATCTTCGTTCCGGGCGCTTCGGGGAGCACCGATTCGAATCTCGCGCCGGGAATCGGCACGCTGCCGGTGCCGCCAGCGAAGGCCGTGATACCTGGCAGCAGCGCGAATAGCAACGTGATGTTGCCAGCGAGCCTCAATGCGCGGCTCCCTCGGTGCGCTTGGTGTTCGCGCGCTCCGCTTTCACTTCGGCACTGGTGACCACGCCGCCGTTGTTGCCCCAGCTGTTGAGCGTGAACGTCAGGATATTCGCGATCTCGTCGTCGTTGAGCTGGCTCATCGGCGGCATCACCGAGTTGTAGCTCACGCCGTTCACGGTCACCGGACCCGTGAGGCCATTGAGTGCAACGCCGATTGCGCGCTTGCGGTTCGCCAGTAGATAGTCAGACTTGGCGAGCGGCGGGAAGACGTTTTCGATGCCGGCGCCATTCTCCTGGTGGCATGCCGAACACGTGCCCTTGAACAACACCTCACCGGCCTTCACCTGCTGTTCCCTGGTGAGTGTGCCGCTGGCACTCGCCACCGCGGCGGTCGCGACCGCCTCGGGATTCGACAGCTTGTCGCTCAGGTACACCTCGTCACCCTGCTTGCCGGAGTAGATCTCCGGTCGCGGCTCGCCGCTCACTTCGAGAATGGCGAGGGCGCCCTTGTTGAAGGCACGGAAAATCGAGTGATCGACGAGCACGTAGTTGCCGGGGACTTCGGTGTGAAACTCGACGGTGACCGCGCCACCGGCCGGAATCAGCGTGGTCTGCACGTTTTCCTGGTATCGCGTGCCGCCTTCGTATTGCACCTTGTCGAAGATTTCGCCGATCAGGTGGAAGCTGGAGACCAGGTTCGGACCGCCGTTGCCGACAAACATGCGAATGTGCTGGCCGGTTTTCGCCTTGAGTGCGCTCGGCCCCGTGAGCGCCGATTCGGCGCCATTGAACAGCACGTAGGTCGCGTTTTCATCGATAGCCTTCTGCATGTCGAAGGCCTGGTGACCTTTCTCGCGGTACTTGCCGACGGTGTAGAAGTCGCCCTGCATCACGTAGAACTCCTGGTCGACGGGAGACAGGCCTTCGGGCGGCTCGATCAGAATGAGGCCGTACATGCCGTTGGCCACGTGCATACCCACGGGCGCGGTGGCGCAGTGATAGACGTACAGACCCTGGTTCAGGGCCTTGAAGGTGAACGTCGACTGATGTCCGGGAGCCGTGAAGCTCGATGCGGCGCCGCCGCCGGGCCCGGTGACTCCGTGCAGGTCGATGTTGTGAGGCATCTTGCTGCCCGGATGGTTCTTGAGGTGAAACTCGACCGTATCGCCCTGGCGCACGCGGATGAAGCTGCCGGGGACCGTGCCTCCGAAAGTCCAGAAGGTGTAGTTCACGCCTTCGGCGATCTGCTTGTCGACTTCGATGACTTCGAGCTCGACGATGACTTTGGCCGGCGCCTTGCGATTGGTGGCCGGCGGAACCAGTGGCGGACTGGTGAGCACGGCGTGGACGGGTTCACCCTGCGGCGGACCGAAGTCGCCCTTGCGCGAGCCACCGGTATCGGCGGCCACGTCGCTTGAGGGCGCTGTCTTGTCTGTTGCGCCGCACCCGGCAAGCAGCAGCGCTGCCGCGAGCAACATCGTCATCGTAGTCCGTGCCATGTAAGGAACCTCGAGTTAGTTTGCCCGTCGCCATGATAGTTAGCGCGCGGTGACGGCAAGCACTCTGATTCAGATCGGCTGACGCGTGTATACGTAGTAACCCGCGACTTGTGGCGGGACTGCGTAGGACCAGGGCGCGACCCGACCCGAAAGGTTCACATTCCGGGCAGCGCGAACACACCGCGCGGATCGTGCGCGCGTGCGACGCTGATGATGAACGCGAACACCAGCAGCGCGGCCCCGAGGGCAAGCGCCCTGGCAGCCCGCGTCGCACCGCGCTTCAGCGCGTAACTGCCCAGTACCACGTACACCACCAGCAGCAGCACCTTCACGGTGAGCCACGACTGAACGAATGGATACTGATGAAGCATCGTCGCGAGCATGAGTGCCGCGGTGAGCAACACCGTGTCGACCGTATAGCTCAGGTAACGCAGGGGCGCTGCCATGTACCACCGCGCTCCGGCGAGCATTGCGACACCGCGCAGCGCAAACAGCCCACCGCTGGTCAGCACCGCCGCGATGTGAACCCACTTGATCTCGGGATAGAGCTCGATCATGCGGCGATTCTGACCATTCCTTCGCGTTCTCAGCGGTTGGCGGGCTCAGTCCCCACCGGCAGCTCTTCCGCCACCTGCTTCGGTGCGACCCAGAGTCGCAGGACGAACCAGGCAATGCTGAAAGCGCCGACGCTGAAGATGATGTCGCCGGGAACCCGCATCCACACCAGCGTCTGGATGAGAGGCTTCTGCATGAGGTCGGCGGATCGCGCGTACCAGTAGCCGTGCTCGATTGCCGCGTTCAGCTGGATGAGGCCGATGGGCAGCAGCGTGAGCAGCGACATGCCGGCCAGGCCGATGTTGAACGACCAGAATGCCGTGTTGAGCGCGCGCTCGTTCCACTGCACGTTGGGTTTGAGCCCGCGCAGGCAGAACAGCATCAGCCCAAGGCCGAGGAAGCCGTACACACCAAACAAAGCGGTGTGGCCATGCAGCGGCGTGAGATTGAGTCCCTGCATGTAATAGAGCGGCAGCGGCGGATTGATGAGGAAGCCGAAGAGGCCCGCGCCCACCAGGTTCCAGAACGCGACGGCGGTGAAGAACATGATGGGCCAGCGATAGCGCCGCATCCACGGCGTCGCGCTGCCCAGCTTGAAGGTCTGGTAGGCCTCGAAGCCGATGAACGCCAGCGGCACCACTTCGAGCGCGGAGAAGCTGGCGCCGAGGGCGATGACGGCCGTCGGAGTCCCCGTGAAGTACAGGTGATGCAACGTGCCGAGCACGCCGCCGGACAGGAACACGATGGTCGCGAACAGCACGGCCACGGTTGCGGTCTTCACCCGCAGCAACCCGAGCCGCGTGAACAGAAAGGCAATCACCGCGGTGGCGAACACCTCGAAGAACCCCTCCACCCACAGGTGCACCACCCACCAGCGCCAGTACTCCACCATGGAGAGGTGCGTGTGCTCGCTCCACATGAGTCCGGCACCGTAGAAGAGGCCGATGCAGACTGTGGATGCGAACAGCAGGGCGATGATGGACTTCGATTCACCACCTCGCCTGATGGCGGGCATGAGCGCGCGTCCCACCAGCGTGAGCCAGATGCCGAGCCCCGCGAACAGGAAGATCTGCCAGAAGCGGCCGAGGTCGACGTACTCCCAGCCCTGGTGGCCGAACCAGAAGTTCTTCGCCAGTCCTAACTTCTGCATCACCGCCAGCCACTGGCCCGTGAAGGCGCCGACCACGATGATCAGCAGGCACGCGAACAGTACGTTCACGCCGAGCCGCTGGTATTTTGGCTCATGACCGGAAATGGCGGGGCCGATGTACAGGCCCATGCCTAGCCAGGCCGTCGCGATCCACAGCACCGCCAGCTGCGTGTGCCAGGTGCG
>Ga0190264_10000137_pt1 | contig 11494 bp, 9 predicted proteins | sample Popmic112T_FD_136651 | JGI IMG/M metagenome (GOLD analysis project Ga0190264, IMG submission 136651) | Populus adjacent soil microbial communities from riparian zone of Indian Creek, Utah, USA - 112 T | ecosystem: Environmental > Terrestrial > Soil > Riparian zone | place: USA: Utah | collected... | reverse complement strand
TTATGCGCCTCTCGTACAATTTGCAAACCTGCCATGATCAGGTCAGCACCTTCACCATCTCTTACAAAGCGATGATGAAATAGACAGGGCTTGATATTCTTCCCCAGCTAAAGCAAGGGGATTTTTGGGCTGAGTGAATTACTTCTCACTCATATCTCTCTAAGTGTGACTTTCCCAGCATCCGACTGGGTAGGAAACTGATTGTTCCAATCACATTCCAGTAGTAATCGCTTCGGAAAACGATGCGAAATTCATCCGCTACTTGAAAGAAGCTGTCTTCTTTCGCGGAATTGATAAAACATAGCGCTCCGGACTGAAAGTTCGGTGTAGTAATCTGACCAGGCTACCTGAAAAAAGCGTCATTTCATCTGGGGATTACCTGTGCGGTGTTTGTCTCTATGGGGCAGAGTTAAACCATAGAGAAGCGAAGGTTTCAAAAAGCCCACCCTTTAATCAATTCTGCACAGGCTGCATATGATTTACGTCCAGGGTTACGCCATCGCTCTGCACACAAATCATGCCGTCACGCCCGGTCTGCAATAAATTAACGCCGCGCTTTTGGTAACGCTCGACCACCACCGCATGAGGATGCCCAAAACGACTGCGCTCACCCACTGAAATAATTGCCAGACGCGGTTTTACGGCATCAAGAAAAGCCTCTGTCGAAGAGGTCTTGGAACCGTGATGGGGGATTTTCAAAACATCTGCTCGCAGATTGACGCCTGATTGCACCAGGCTCTCTTCACTTTCACGCTCGATGTCGCCGGTCATCAAAATAGCGTTTCCCCCATAGCTCAAACGCAAAACGATAGAGTCATCATTGCTGGATTTTGCTGCCACCTGCCCGCTCGGCAATGGCCACAACGCTTCAACCGTAACTCCTTCAATTTCAAAACGCTCGCCCGCGTTCAGCATCATCACGGGCGCTTGCTGTCTGCCTGCTGCTCCGGTAAAAGCATCAAACTGAAAATTGTGTATCACCACGCGCCCGACGATTGCCTGATTGATATTGAAATTTTCAGCCACTGCCGCCAACCCATCCATATGATCGGCATCGGCATGGGTCGCCAGCACGTAATCAATGCGCATCAACCCAAGCGACCATAGAAAGCGTGATACCACCGATTCACCTACTGAAAACCTCGGCTCTTTAAATCCTGCCTCTTCCTCCGCTCCATCGGCTGAACCTCCCTGTGGGTTCAATCCTGTCTCTTCCTCTGATTCAGCGGCTAAACCTCCCTGTGGATTCGATCCAACCACATTCACTTCACCAACCCCAGCCCTTTGCTCTGCATCATCCTGTGGCGACTGTGGCGGCGCGTTTAACGAATCGGCACTTCCTTTCACCTCTTCACCTTTTTGCCTTTTGCCTTTTGCCTTTTGCCTTTTGAAACCCGCTTCCCCGCCGCCATCAATCAGCATCGTAGAGCCTTGCGGAAAGACCACAAGCGCCGCATCGCCCTGTCCCACATCCAGAAAGTAAACCGTGAGCTTGCCCTTCGGTACACGTACGGGCGGCGTCATCACCGCAACTGTGGAGAGCAGGAAAACCAGCAACAATCCATAAATCATCAGCGGTTTCACCTGTGCCAATCCGAGGTAAGACTGCTGCGTCCTCTCCGTTTCGCCATCTCTCTGTCTCGCTATATTTTTCGTTTGCTCACGGCTACTTGCTGATTCCTGTCTGTCAGTTTTCAGCGGTTGCCAACCATCCATCAATAAAACCAGAGCTGCGATGGGCACGAAATACAAGGCATAAATAATTGCCTGCCAGCCATCGTAATGGGCTACGCGAAAGGTCATCCCCGCTATCCTTGAAAAAGGGTCTATGGAATGAACCAGAAGGTAGTGCGACACTTTGACCAGCCAGACAAAGGGCACTGCAAACGCGGCATTCATCGCACCCACAACCAGAGCAAATATCGCCGCAAGCGTAATAATGCCAGTCAGCAGCCCGGCAAAGACATTTAGCAGAATGCCTACAGGTGCGACTCTGTTGAAATAGGCGCTCATCAAAGGCAGGGTCAAAAATTGAATCACCATCGAGGTGATAAACAACAAAACCACATTGCGCACAAGCCATTGCAGCCGCAAAAAATTCAAGGTTCGTGCCAATGGGGATTTGTCCACCCCATAGGTAATCGGCGACTGCCGCATCTCTTTGTGAAATGCCCGTTCATCCCAATAGAGAATCTCTGCAAGAGCGCGCAAACGGCGCGAACATCCGGGTGGATGCGCCGTCCCGGGTGCAGGTCGCCACTCGCCTATGCTTTGCAGTTTATGCGCCAGAGGCAGGGCAATCACCACAATTGCAAGTACCGCTATAAAGCTCAACTGAAACCCGGGATCGGCTACGATAGCCGGTTTCAAGGCAATCATTAAAAACGCCGCCAGCGCAACCGTATTCAGGGAAACCGCTTGACGAAACAGCAGAGGCGCAAGCAAGCCTATGCTGATCATCACCGCCGCCCTTGTCACAGGCGGTGCCAGTCCAACCATCAAGGTGTAAGCCCATAAAACGATAAAGGCGAGAAGAGTGCGCAAACGCCCCGGTCGCCTGTTTCCTTTGTCCGTCAAACGAGGCGTGACCGTAACCGCAACTCCCAGCCGTGATTTCTCTTCTCTGTGAAATTGCGGCACCGGAAAAGCAAGCAAGGCAAACGCCACAAGGCTTACATGCATGCCTGAAATCACCAGCGTATGAAAGGTTGAACTCTGGCGCAAACGCTCGCCGGTATCCGCATCCAGAAAGTATTTGTTGCCAAATATCATGGCTTTGAGGGTTCCGGCGACGGGCTGGCGAAATCGCCCGTCAATAGCATCCAGCATACGCAGACGGAAACGATAGAGCCTTGCAAGAATCGGGTTTACCGGAACCTGCCCCAGCGATTCAATCAGCAGAGGGCTTTTAATGGTGCCTTTCAAATCATACCCCTGCTGTTCAAGAAAATCGTTGAAATCAACAGAGCCCGGATTTTTGTAAGAGCGGGCGTGTTCCAATCTGACCAGCACGCGCAAACGTGTTCCATAATCAAGGTTTAGCTGTTGATAATCCACAAGCGATTGTTGTTCAGTAAAGGCAACGATGAGCCTTGCCCGACCTGTCGCCGCCATACTGGTATTGAGGTTACGAATGCTCTCTGCTTCGACATCAAAAAAGCGGGCATCCTGCGCAGGTTCAGGCGGGGCAAGCAATATGCCTGTCAGTTCAACAGGTTCCGCAGAGTTTATGCTGCCTGATTCAAACAGTCTGGTTAAACGACTGTCTTCTATCTGTTGGCTTTCGGCACGGGCAAGCAATGCGCCGATGACAAAAAAACCGACAAGTAATGCAAGGGTTGCATTCAGGGCTTTTTTTCTAAAAATCGTAAAAATAGAAAGCAGCACGGACAAAACCAGCAGCACAATCATCAAGGAGCGGGCAGGCGCAAAAAACTTTTCGACGACAATGCCGCTGATAAAAGCCATCGTCAAATAAAAGAAAGGTTGTCGGCGCGGCAAAAAGCTTAAACTGTTCATAGTCAGTAGCCCGTAGCCCGTAGTCAGTAGTATGGGCTACACTTGCGTTTATTCTTGCTGGTCGTTGGTCTTTTACCAGACCCGAACCATCAGTGCAAATAACTATGGACTGCGACGGATTCCTGAAAGGACTACAGACTTTCTTCGCAAATAACTACGGGCTACTGACTATGGGCTACTGACTACAGAATAAGGACTCTTGAAAGGTTGACAGTTTTCCCTTAAAAGTCAATTATCTGGTTATGAGCGATGAGAGAATAGAGTTACAACAAAAAGTTATAGAATTTGCAAAGTCAACAGAGGTACCCAAAGAATCTTTTTTAATGAGACGTTTGTCTTTAGATGATACAGAGCAGGTACAATCGGTTATCGACGGGTTGACGCTTTCGCTGATCAGCTATTGCTATCACCGTCACCCGCGTGGTGAAAATGTACATGAAATCATGGAGATGCTGGATACAGTTGCCCACGGCTCAGAAGAAGCGACAGAACTTGAACGCCGTGCCGATGATGCGGCAGCAGCGCAAATCCCTTTCATTGTCACCCTCAACAGACTGGTCGAAGAATACTTTGAATTGAGAAAACATCTGGAAGCGAAATTATAAGACCGATCAAATAAGCCTTGAAATCCTGGCTTACAATCGACAAAGACCAGAAGAGATAAACGGCAAGCTGCTGATGAATCTGCATAAGCGGCTTGCCGTCAATCTCGTGGTTCAATCATCCATATCGTCATCCGGCTCATCTGCGTCACCGGGTGACAGAGCCTTAATTTCCGCTGAGATTTCGGCGCGGCGTTGTTTGGCAAGTTTCATAATTAATGACAGGTGTTTGCGGGCGCGACGCGCTGCCGCTTTGTTGGTTTTCTGACGAAAAGCCATATTCTCTGCGGCAAATCTGCCGACTTCAACCAGCAGTTCGCCGGTTGTGCTGCCCTGTGCGCGACGGTCAAACAGGCGTTGATTTAAAACGCGGCGTTCGGTGACTCCGGAAGGAGGTCCCGTATCAATTCTGCGCCTCTCTTCTATAGATGGTTGATTTTCGCTACCGTTACTTGGCTCGCCGTTTCCTGAGTTATTAAACTGATCTGACATCTGCTATTTCTCCACAGCAAAATTTAAAGATTCGCCAGCGAAAACGGCGATCGAATGCATCGCCGTGAGGGCAAGAACGTATTTCGCGACGCAGATGAGTCTAGCATAGAGCTACCCGTTGGAATAGAGTTTTTTATTGCGCTTATGCACCCATACAGGGCACAAAGCCGGAGAATTTAACCGTTTACAAAAAAAATTATGACGATGTAGCGCAAATCTGAAATAGTCTGGAGTTTCTGGTTTCTGGTTTGTAGTTGTTTCGGTGCACTAGAGCCTGTTATGCACTTTGCGCTGTGTTAAGCTCAGGCATAAGCCACATAGCTTATCTCAACGATGTCAGCGACGAAGAATAGGTCTTTGTCACCCTTTATATAACCTTGAGGGCTGAAGACGCACCGCAACGCGAAGATATTTTTTTCTCATCTGCTGCCAACCGAAATTTGTTTGACGTGTCTATAGTTGTGAGATTTGGAAAAGGTAAAGGCGAGGTATCGAGCGACAGTCTCAAGGCGGGCTTAAGGCCACCGCCTTGGAATCACTCATCCGGGACCTGCGCGCTCTGCTGCGCCTGGTACATGGCCATCAGGCTATGCCTTCGGCTGCTCTTGTCGATAGCCGCCCTGCCCGAGTCGCCGCCGATTCGGGCCGCGCCGGACAGGCTGAATGCTGAATGTCGTAAGTTCGATTTTTACCTGTATGGCCGTGCGCGCCGCTTGATTTGTCTGAAGAGATGAATCAGTGAAGCGCTCTGCCTGTCTCTAACGTCATACTCGATGTAAAAACACGAGATTGAGATCTCTGAGGAAACTACAGATGAAGTTCTTAGTAGCCATAACGCTTGCTACGATTTTATCCCTGTGCGCCTTCTCCAAGGCCGTTCAACCGTTTGACGGTACCGTTGCCTTCCACAACGTGGATGTCTTTGATGGCTCACGCATGATTCGCCGCACCACTGTCCTCGTGCGCGGCGGCATGATCCGCGCCGTCGGCCCAAATATCCCCATTCCGCCCTCCGCACAGATCGTTGATGGCAAAGGCAAGACCCTGTTGCCCGGCCTCTTTGACGCGCACACGCACCTCGGCTTGGCGCAGGCCGAACAGGTTCTCCATGATGCTTTGGTCTTCGGCGTCACGACAGAACTCGAGATGGGGGGCTCCGATGCGAGCCTGGCGCTCAGGAAAAAGATGGCCGCCGGTGGATTTGTGGACAGCGCCGATCTCCGCACAGCCGGCATCGTCATCACCGCCCCGCACGGCCACCCGACCCAGATGGACGGACCTGCTATTCCAACTCTGGCGCCCGGTCAAGACGTGCAGGCATTCGTCGATGCCCGCATCGCTGAGGGCGCCGACTACATCAAGGTCATCTACGACCATGCGTTTCCCACGCTGACGAAGCAGCAGCTCGAAGACGTCGTCGCCGCGGCCCATCGGCGCAACAAGCTTGTCGTCGCTCATATCACCACGCAACGTGACGCCCGCGACGCGATTGCCGCCGGGGCAGACGGCCTGGTGCACATCTTCGCTGACTCGCCGCCCGAGGCTAACTTCTCCGGATTCGCCGCGCAGCACCAGGTGTTCGTCGTTCCCACGCTGGCCGTCATCGAATCGGCCACCGGCGCGGCCGATCCGTCCTGGTGGCAGAACGCTCCGCAGGTGGTGCCCTATATCACGCCCTCGATGCGACGCTCACTCGACATGAAAATGCCACCCGGCATTGGCGCGAAGCTGAAGCTCACCCATGCGCAGGCCGCTGTCGGTGCGCTGCACCGCGCGGGAGTGGTTATCCTGGCGGGCAGCGATGCTCCGTCCCCCGGCCTCGCCCATGGGTTGAGCCTCCACCGCGAATTGGAGCTGCTCGTCCTCTCTGGCCTCACGCCGTTAGAGGCTCTGGCCTCGGCAACTTCCGAACCAGCGCGGGCCTTCGGCTTCCCTGACCGGGGCCGCATCGCGGCAGGCCGGCGCGCCGACCTGCTGCTGGTCAACGGCGATCCAACCGTCGATATCAAAGCGACGCGCAACATCGTCGGCGTGTGGAAACTCGGTGTTCGATACGCACGCCCTTCCGGCCCCCGTTGAAAGGGTACGCCCTTCCGCTCATATGTCAATTCTGTGCGATTGCGGGGCGGTCTGATAGGCAGACGACTTGACGCGAGTTGACAATTTTCGTCGCCCCACGCCTTTTGTCGTCCTCCTGCCGCACACAGCATGGGGTGTCTGTGACTGCAAGGGATGATTAAATCCGAAAGCCATAAAAAGCAACAAAAAGCAGTGCCTTTTTATCGGCTAGAGCCTGTTGTGAACTTTGCGCCGTGATAAGCTTGGCCAATGATCCGCAAAGCTTACCCTAGTGATGTCACTGATGAAGAATGGGCCTTTGTCGCCCCTTATCTGACCTTGATGTCCGAAGATGCACCTCAACGCCAACACTCGCTGCGCGAAGTCTTCAACGGATTGCGCTAGCTGGTCCGCGCCGGCGCCCCATGGCGCATGATAGCCAATGACCTGCCGCCTTGGTGGCATACGGTCTATCAACAGACTCAGCGCTGGTTGAAGGCTAATGTCTTCGAAAACCTTATTCACGACTTGCGCGCCTTGTTGCGCTTGGCGCAGGGCCGCAAGGCTCAACCTTCGGCTGCCATTCTCGATAGCCGCACCTTGCAATCGACGCCGGAGAGCGGCGCCCGTGCTGGCTATGATGGTGCAAAGCGTAAGAAAGGCTTTGTCCTGCTGCCGCGACGCTAGGTAGTCGAGCGGAGTTTTGCCTGGGCAGCGAGGTTGATGAAAGCCAGTAAAACAACTCTGTTTTTCAGGTGGTAATCTCTCCTTTGACGCTTTCCTAATCGGGCAGAGGTTTACTGATACTCTATACCCTTATGCTTATTCACATTTGATGTATTTCTTAATCTTCACCAATATCTTCTTTCCATATATCAAGGTTAGTAGCGATATAATGAGCAAGCATATTGATACATTCAGTTGAATTTAGATTGATTACTTCAATGCCATTTTCATGTAGCCAGTTAACGCCGCCAGGAAAATTTTGAGACTCACCGACTACTACAGTTTTGATATTGAATTGACGGATCAGACCACAACAATACCAGCACGGAGCCAGTGTGGTAACCATAATCTTATTTCGATATGAAGTTTGCCGACCTGCTTTACGGAAGGCATCAGTTTCAGCATGTATAGACGGATCATTTTCCTGCACTCGTCTGTTATGTCCTCTGCCTAATAGATTACCTTTATTGTCGAATAGAGCTGCGCCAATAGGTATTCCGCCTTCCGTGAGCCCTTCAATTGCCTCATCAATAGCGACTCTTAACATAATCTGGTAAGTGTTATTTTGACTCATAGAATCTCTTCTTCAGGCATAAACTTATCTTCAAAATAGAACTTTTTTCATGCATATTTCAGAATTTGTTTTTCGCGTTCCGCTATCACGCTGCATGTTACGCCTTGAGCATCTCTCTGGCGTGACGGCGTGCCGTGTCGGTTATCTCTGCGCCGGTCAGCATTCGCGCCAGTTCTTCGACGCGCCCCTTGTTATTCAATCTTTCCAGACTGACGGCGGTTCGCCCATCGACCACACCTTTGCGGACAATTAAATGGCTGTCGGCAAAACGCGCAATCTGCGGTTGATGGGTGACACATAACACCTGATTGGACGAAGAGAGCCTTTTCAATTTAACGCCTACCGCTTCAGACACCCGCCCGCCTATGCCTGTGTCTATTTCATCAAAAACAATAGTGCGCGGGTATTCAAAAGCATTTGCTACGGTTTTCAGCACCAGCATTAAACGCGAAGCCTCGCCGCCTGATGCCACTTTTGCAAGCGGGCGCACATCTTCGCCGATGTTTGCCGAAACGTAAAACTCCACGTTATCAATGCCACGCGCCGTAAAACTGCGCGACCCATTTTCATCGCTTAATTCCGCATCATCGGGCGAGGTGATACGCGCCTCGAAACGGGTGTTTTCCATAGCCACTTCGGCAAGGTCGCGCTCGACATTCTTTTCAAAACTCTTTGCCGCATGCTCGCGGCGGCTGTGCAGTTGTCGCGCCAGTTCCAGATATTTGCGGCGCGCGGCGGTCAGTTCTTTCTGTAACTCTTTTTCGCGTTCGTCCGAATGTTCAATGTGCTGCAAACGATCCTGAGATTTTTCCAAATGCTCCAGAGCGCTTTCCACCGAACCGCCGTATTTGCGTTTCAATCGCGAAATCTCTGCCAGCCGGTTTTCAACCTCACTCAATCGTTGCGGTGAAAATTCCAGTTCGTCGGCAAAATCGCGCAACGAAAACGCCAGGTCTTCCAGCAGGGCTCTGGCGGTCTGTAAACCCTCTATATAGTTTCTGAAATTGGATTCGTATTGCGATAAATCTTCTATGCGACGCGTTGCCTGCCCTATGCGGGCAATTGCCGAATCATCGTCTTCGTAAACCAAGCCGTAGCTTTCGCCACAAATCGTCGTAAGCTTTTCGACATTGTTGAGGCGGCGGCGCTCTTCTTCCAGACGCTCGTCTTCGCCTGCCACCAGTTGAGCGCGTTCCAGTTCTTCAATCTGAAATCGCAGAATGTCCAGCAGTTGAAATTTTTCCGCCTCGTCGCGACGCAATTCATCAAGCTCGCGTTTAATCGCTGACCAGCGTTTATAACTGGTGGAAACTTCGTGGCGCAGATTCACCAACCCTGCAAAAGCGTCCAGCAGTTCCATATGGGTATCGGGATTAAACAGCGTCTGTTGTTCGCCCTGTCCGTGTATATCAACAAGAAACTGGCGCAAATCTTTTAACAGGGCAAGCGTGGCAATTTGATGATTGATAAAAATCTTGTTGCGCCCGTTGGTAGTCATTTCGCGGCGAATGAGGATTTCGATGCGCTCTCCGCCATCTGGGTCAACGCCTGCGGCAGTCAGCAGTTCTTCCAGTTCGGGATTGCGCCCCACGGAAAAAAGCCCTTCGATAAAGGCACGACTTTCTCCCGCTTTAATCATATCGGAAGCAAAGCGCCCGCCAATCAAAACGCCCAGCGCATCTACGATAATGGATTTGCCGGAACCGGTTTCGCCGGTCAGCAAATTCAGCCCACGGTCAAATTCAACCTGTAAATCGTCTATCAGTGCAATATTTGAGATATTCAGTAACTGGAGCATTGTCTATTCCGGTCTATTATACCTGTCGTTATTTTGCCTGTAATACAGTATGGAACTTTAGCTTGTTCAGAGGATTTTTTGAAGGGCGCAGGCATGGGCTTTGCAGGCTTTTGTGCAATGGCCTTTCTCACAAAGCTCACAAAGTCCACAAAGTTCACAAAAGACCGATCAGGCGTTGTGCAATCTGATTGTCTTTGAGAAATTATTGATACAAAGAAGTGCGCAAAATTGGTACAGGATATTCGCCACAGGATGCAAGTCTCCATTGCGTCTCGCGCCCCAATGGAGTGCAGGCTCGCGGTTGTATGCTGATTTTTTCAAACCCTATCAGATTGCGCCCGCGCAGCTATCGCCAATAGTGCATGGTATATTCAACTACGCCTTTGATGGTGACATCTTCTGCATCCAGCACAATATCGGGACAGGCTTTGTTTGCCGATACCAGGCGAACTTCTCCCTTCAAGGTCCAGTAAACAAATTTCAGCAATAACCCGTAAGGCGACCACACCGCCAGCAATTGACCGGGTTTTAATTCCCAGGCGTCAAAGGTTGTGCGGATAACCGCTACGTCGCCTTCCTGTATGCCAGCATCAATTAAAGAATCGCCACAGATGCGCGCCTGACAATAGACATCACTGGGGCGTGCGTTTTTCGGTTTGGGCACATCCGCCCAGCCATCCAGCGGCACATCTTCAAAACTGCGCGATGCGCCGATTGTCGAAAGCATAGGGATGTGCATCAATTCGCCAACGGGTGAAAAATAGGTGCCACTCCAAAACATAGTCAACCTGCCTTTGATCTCTTTTCAGATTTATTGACCCCTGGTGCTCGTTTTGCCTTGACCATTTTCAAGATTTCCAGATTGGTTACGCCCATCATGTTTTTGTATTGTTGCGTGATTACCTGCCGGTGCAATTCGGCAGCATCCCGCCAGAACGGCAGGTACTGCGAAAGAATCTCTACGGCAACCTGATTGGCGCTCGGTTTTTCGTAATCGTCAGCACAGGCTTTTAACTGTGCCAGTAAATCATCGTCAATTGTGAGTTTAAATTGTGCCATGCGCTTTAAGTCCTTCAAGAGACTTTTTAGCACCAATCGGTACCAGTGTCAAATCATTTTCAAGGCCAAAGAAGAGGAAGAGGTGAAGAGATGAAAAGGTGAGGAGGTGTCAGTACCGCCTGCGGTAGCGGGCGGGTTTTCCTCTGTGCAAATGGTGAAAAGGTGAAGAGGTGAGGGAGGCAAAAGGTGGTGGGCAGCAGGTTTGCCTTTGCAAAGCTGGATTCGTAATAATCTGCGTAAGTCGTGAAATCTGTGGTTGCTCTTTTCTTTATTCAGCCAATCGCCATAGACAAACGCGCTTATCTTCACTGGCACTGGCTATCCATTTGCCATCCGGGCTGAAGGCAACTCCATGCACATCGTTGCTATGCTGGTCAAAAGTCTGCATAAGGTTGCCGTCTGTTACATTCCATAGCCGAATCGTAACCCCTTTATGAGTTTCTGATTCTCCTAAAAAGTACTGACGTATCTCTCCAATCGCCGTTTTGTCCCGGCTGCCGCTCAGCAACTGTTTCCCGTCCGGACTGAAGGCAATGGCATAGACACATTCGGAGCCTCCTGTCAGCGTGCGTATCAAACTGCCATCTTCGGTATTCCACAGTTTAACGGTTTTGTCATCACTGCCGCTGGCAAGCGTCTGCCCGTCCGGACTGAAAGCAACTTCCA
>Ga0190264_10000136_pt1 | contig 11513 bp, 12 predicted proteins | sample Popmic112T_FD_136651 | JGI IMG/M metagenome (GOLD analysis project Ga0190264, IMG submission 136651) | Populus adjacent soil microbial communities from riparian zone of Indian Creek, Utah, USA - 112 T | ecosystem: Environmental > Terrestrial > Soil > Riparian zone | place: USA: Utah | collected... | reverse complement strand
CGCGACGCTGATCACCGGCGGGCAGATCAAGAACAGCTCGGTCACCACCAAGGACGTGAAGAACAAGTCGCTGCGGGCCATGGACTTCAGGCCCGGCGATCTTCCCCGCGGACCCGTCGGGACAACCGGGGCGACCGGACCGCAGGGCGCTCAGGGCCCGCAGGGTCCGCAGGGCGGTCCGGGCCTCAGCGGGCTGGAGACGGTCCTGGCCAGTACGCCCAACAACAGCGATTCGCCCAAGTCGGTCTCGGCGAATTGCCCGGTGGGCAAGACGGCCATCAGCGCCCAGTACAACGTGCTTGGCGGCAAGACCGGCGCCAGCCCCAACGAGCTCGTCGAAGTGGTGGTCGACCAGATCGGCACGTTCGGCTTCCAAGGTTTCGTCGACGCCTACGAAACGGATCCGATCGCTGGAGCATGGGAGGTTGACCTCGAGGTGCTCTGCGCTCGAGTCAACCCCTAGTCCTCTGCGCTCTGCGCGCCGCGGACCAAATCCTGGGCCGCGCTGCGCTCCAGTCCGGTCGCACGCAGCAGGTCCACCGCCGCCAGCCTGATCTGGCCGACGATGTGCAGCGCGGAGAGGTTCGCGGTCTCCCCCAGAACCGCGTTGGCAAGTCCCGCCGCTCGCACCGCCGCCGCGCGAGCGGGCTCGGGGTCGCCCTCGCGCAGGTAGTGGTCGAGCGCGCGTGCGCACTCGCCCAGCTCGCGGACTGCCTGGACCGCCTCGCTGGGCACCGCGTCGTCGAGGGTGATCGCTCGCGCCGCGCCGCGGGCCAGCGCGCGCAGGTTCTCGATGGCCAGGCCGAGCTGTCCTCCGGCGATTGCATAGCGGTCCAGTCGGCTCAGCGCGCGCCGCCGGCGCGGAGACAGGCGGGCGGCGTCCCCCGCCGCGTCGAGGGCCTCTACCAGGCGATCGTGCGCCGCGTCGAGCCGGCCGACCGCCAGCAGGGCCTCCTCCACGGCCTCGGGGTCCTTGGCCTCCAGTGCGTCGGCGATGAGCTCGAGCACAGCCACGAGCCGGTCGAGTACCGGTTGCACGTATTCGTGAACCAGGCGAAGGGGGTTGACGGGGAGTACCAGCGAGCTGATCGCCAGGGCGACGCCCCCGCCGACGAGCGCGTCGAGGAAGCGGTCGAAGTCAAAGCCGGAGTCGGGAGGTTGCAACGTCGCCACGAGCACGGCCGAGGCGCCGGCCTGCGACGCCAGTAGGGCACCCCCTCCGACCAGGGTTGCTCCTGCCATAGCGAGCCCGGTGACCACTCCGATCTGCCAGGTGCCGGTGCCGATGGCAGTCACCAGAGCGTCGGCGATCGCGATGCCGACCGCCACGCCGATTGCGAGCTCGACCGCGCGGCGACGACGCTCGCCCACCGTCAATCCAAGCGTGATAACCGCCGAGATGGGGGCGAAGAAGGCGTCGCTGTGGTCGATCAGCTCCGTGGCGACAAACCAGGCGATGGCGGCCGCCAACGAGGTGTGCAGGATCGGCCGGGCGCCGGCGATCATGCGCTCGCGGCGCGTGCGGAGCCCGGCGCGCGAGACCTCGGCGGCATGCTCGAGGAGTTCGGGGCGTGGGCCCCGATCGTTCATCTCCGGTACCAGCGTGGCGATACGTTCGGCGGCGGCCTCAGCGTGGCGTTGGCCACCAGCACCGTCGGCTGTTCCATTCGAACGTGATGGCCGAGTGTGCCCTCGAAGCTCTCGCCCAGTCCCTCGACGCTGTCGGCCCGCACGCCGAAGGCCCGCGCCAGGGCAACGAAGTCTGGTGTATGCAGGTCGACGCCTTCGCGCGGATCGCCCTTGAGGTCTTGGTCGAAGCGGAGCATGCCGTAGCCGCCGTCGTCGACGATCACCGCTGTCAACGGAATGCGCTCCTGAGCCGCCGTCGCCAGCTCGCCGCAGGCGTACAGGAACCCGCCGTCGCCCGAGATGCTGACCACCGGCCCTGCGCCCGCCAGTGCGGCGCCGAGGGCTTGGGGGAAGGCGCAACCCAGGGTGCCCCACCCGAGCGGGTAGGAAAGCTTGCGAGGAAGCGCCGTGCGCGCGAAGCCGCCCAGCCAGTAGCCGGGGATGCACATGTCGCAGACGATCACGGCGTCGTCGGGAAGCGCGCGCTCCATCGCCTGGAGGAAGCCGAGCGCTTCGGGGTCGGTCTCGGCGAGCCCGTCCCTCACCTCCCGGTTGACCTCCCCAACGCGCGCGGCCAGCGACTCGAGCCCGCCCCGCTGCTGGATCCGCTCGGTCAGCCGCTCGGTGGCGAGCGCCGCGTCGGCCTCCAGCAGGACGTCCGGCAGGTAGTTCTTGGAGGCGTCCGCGGGGTCGACGTTGATCGCGACCAGCCTGGGCGGCTGCGGCTGCTTCCAGCCCTGGGTCATCATGCCGTCGAAATCGGTGCCGATGCCCAGCACCACGTCGGCCTCATCCCAGAGCGCTCCGACCTCGGGCGCGTGTGGCGGCGCCTCGACGAGACACGGATGCCCGGGCGCCAGCAGGCCGGACGCGGAATAGGTGAGCAGCACCGGCGCCACGAGCCTCTCTGCGAGGCGTCCGATCTCCTTGCCCGCGAGCGACTGCAAAGCACCGCCACCGGCCCAGATGAGCGGCCGCCGCGAGCCCTCCACGATCTCCGCGGCGCGAGCGTAGTGCTGCTCGTCCGCGTTGGAGGCCGCAGCGGACGGCGGCCTCGCGGCCTCCGGGGGTTCGGAGACCGGCTCCTCGAGTAGATCGGTCGGGATCTCCACGTAGACCGGGCGCATGGGCGGGGATGCGGCGTCGACCAGGGCGGAGTCGATGGCGGATCCGACCTCGGCGGCGGAGCTCACGCGGATCGTCTCCTTGGTCACCGGCGCGAACATCGCCGCCTGGTCGGTCGCCTCGTGCAGCACGCCGCGCCAGACACCGGGGCGGCGCAGCCGCGTCGGGATGTCGGTGGCTATCACCACCACGGGTTGGCGCGAGGCCCAGGCCTCGCCGAGCGCCCCCAGCGTGTTGGCCGCGCCCGGCCCGGTCGTGGTGAGCGCAACTCCCACGCGACCGCTCGCCCGTGCATAGCCGTCTGCCGCGTAGGCCGTGGTCTGCTCGTGCCGCACCCCCACCAGGCGCACGGGCGACTCGCCGAGGGCCCGCCAGAGAGCAAGGTTGTGCACGCCTGGCAGGCCGAAGACGACCGGTATGCCCGCTCTTTCGAGCGCTTCGACCGCCAGTCGGGCGCCTGTCAGGATGCCGGTCTGCGATGAGCTCACCGGAAGGATCCTTGCAGCAGCCGCCGCTCGATGGGGTCCGTGTGATCGACCTCTCGCGGGTGCTTGCGGGCCCCTACTGCACGATGGTGCTGGCCGATCTGGGCGCGGAGGTGATCAAGGTCGAGCGCCCTCGGGGCGGCGACGAGACGCGCTCGTGGGGGCCGCCCTTCGCGGGTGGCGAGGCCGCCTATTACCTCTCGGTCAACCGCGGCAAGCGCTCGTGCGCGATCGACCTCTCGCAGGACGAGGGCCGGTCGCTGGCACTCGAGCTGTGCACGGGCGCCGACGCCGTTGTCGAGAACTTCAAGACCGGCGGCGCCGACCGGCTGGGAATCGGCTACGACGCCGTGCGCGAGCGCAACCCCGCGGTGGTGTACTGCTCGATCACGGGCTTCGGCTCGCGCCGCCGGCCTCCCGGCCGCCCGGGCTACGACTTCGTGGCCCAGGCCGAGAGCGGTCTGATGTCGATCACGGGGCCTGCGGATGGGCCGCCCTACAAGGCCGGTGTCGCGCTGGTCGACGTGCGCGCCGGCCTGCACGCGGCCGTCGCGGTCGTCGCGGCCATCAGGGGAGGCAAGGGGGCGAGGATCGAGGTGCCGCTGCTCGACGCCGGGCTGGCGGGGCTGGTCAACGTGGCCCAGAACGCGCTCGTGACCGGTGACGCGCCCGAGCGCCATGGCAACGCGCATCCCAACATCGTTCCCTACCAGGACTTCGAGACCGCCTCGGGGCGGATCGCGGTGGCGGCCGCCAACGACGGGCTGTTCGGCGCGCTGTGCCACGTGCTCGAGCTGGAGGAGCTGGTCCGCGACGAGCGCTTCGCCACCAATCCGAGCCGTGTCGAGAACCGCGCCGAGCTGATCCCCCTGCTCGCCGAGCGCTTTCGGCGGCGGTCGGCCGAGGATTGGGTCGAGGCTCTGGACGCCGCCGGGGTGCCCGTGGGCAAGGTCCGCTCGGTCCCGGATGCGTTGGCCGCGGCGGCCGATGCCGGCCACCCCGCCACGCTCGATGTCCCACACCCCACGGCGGGCTCTATCGAACTGGTGGCCTCGCCGATCTGGGGGCCAACGGAGCGCTCCGCGGCCAGCCCGCCGCCGCTGTTGGGCGAGCACACAGCAGAGGTGCTGCGCGAGCTCGGCCGAGACGACGCCGAGATCGCTGCGCTGGCCGAACGGGGGGTCGTTCTGGAGGCGTCGTGAGGCTCAGGGAGCGCGGTCGAGCTCGAACGACGCCGGACCTACGTTGAGCGAGCCGGCTTCTAGTGCTCGGCGTCCCCGCTCGAGGCCGGCGGCCGCGATTCCTCGGCCAGCGAGGTGATGGTCAGGTTGCCGCGCGAGGCGCCCTCCATCACATCGGTGGCTTCGTCCGCCGAGCGCGCGTAGAGCTCGACCAGCATGTGGATCACGATGCGCTCCTCATCGTGCTTGTGGAAGCGCACGTGGGTGAAGAACTCGCGAGTGCCGTGGTCGCCGAACGCGGCGAACGCCAGTGACTCGGCGGCCTCCGGGCCGGAGCACGACTCCACCTGGTCGGCATCGACGGCCACGGTGCATGAGGCCACCCAGGGGGTGCCGGTGACCATTCGCTCCCAGCGGTCCTCGATCGGCTCGATGCGGGAGATGCGGCGGCCGTTCTCCTCGTAGAAAGTGAGGGCGAGGTGGGGCTGGTCGTGCAGGCAGTCGAGGCACTGGACCACGGCCTCCTGCACCTCCTCGACCGGTTCAACGGCTTCGCCGGTGTCCGCGTCGACCTTCAAGATGCCCTCGTAATGCAGCTGCACCTCGAGGTTCTGCGACCAGCAGCGATAGCAGCGCAACCAGCTCGACTGCGTTCCGACGGACTCCTGCGCGGATCCTTCCATATGCCCATTATGGCCCTAGCGGCGGTTCGGGCCCGGGGACGCAGGCATTGTCCGCAGCCTCGGCGGGTAGGACGCTGACATGCGGGGTCGAGGTGTCAGGGGATCGGCGACGGGAGCGGTTGCGCTCTTCCTCCTGCTGTTGGGTGCGCCAGGCGCGCTGGCCGGACCGCGCCCGGGGGAGCGCTACGACGGCAAGAGCGCCACGGGCCAGCGCATCTTCGTGAGCGTTAGCGACGACGGCGGCCGGCTCGATCGCTACACGTTCGCGGTGAATACCAACTGCACCGACGGAGAGCGCCGCCTGCAGGGCACCATCCAGAAGGGCGAGACTCCGACCGCCATCGACGCCGCGGGATCGTTCTCACACCAGTCGCGGGTCCGGCGCGGCTTCTATTCGACCTCGTCGGGTCGGGTCAACGGACGCTTCAGGACCAGCTTCTCCGGCACCTTCGACGCCACCGGCGACAGCGTGACCGGGACAATCGAGTCGACATTCGAGTCGGATCGCTTCGATTGCTCGAGCGGCCCGGTCGCATACACGATCTACCGCGACGGCACGCCGCAGGCGCCCTTCCGCGACTCGGTAATGGCGACCGGGCTCTACACCGCCGCGGGAAAGGGCGTCGCGGCGAGGTTTCGGACGCTCGCGCCAGGCAGGGAATTGGTTCGCGGAGAGATCAGCTACAAGGCGCGCTGCCGCTCCGGGGGCAACCTGAGCTCCGGACGGATCTTCCTGAACTACCTCTTGAGCGAGAACGGCCGGCGCAGCATCCCGGGCGTGGCCACCTTCCGCATCCGCGAGGACAACGTCTCTGTGCGCGTGCGCTTTCTGCTTACCGTGCGCTTCTTCGAGCGCGGCGGGCACAAGGTCACCGGCACCTGGAGAGTGCGCGCGGCAGTCAGCCGGCGCGGCCGCCAGATCGACACGTGCCGCCTCAAGAAGTCTTTCAAGGGCGCCTTCAAGAGCGGCCCCGCCTAGAGGCAGCCGGCCAGCGCCTCCAGCGTCACGTCGAAGTCGGTCTGCGCGATTGCACTCACGCAGGGCGAGCTCGCTCCCGCGTCGCGGAAGCGGCGGACCGCCGCGCATGCTTCCTCGGGCGAGCCGACGGCGGCGAGGGTCTGCAGAAAACGATCGGATATCGCTGCGGTCGCGGCGTCGGGTCCGCCTTCCTGCATGCCTTGATCGAAGCGGCTGATGTCCTCCTCGAATCCCGAGCGCTCGATCATCGCCCGGTAGAAGGGCAGCGAGAAGTACGCAACCAGCTGCGAGCGCAGCCTCGCGAGCGCCGCCTGGGGCCCTGCGGTTATGGCGGACGGTACGGCCGCCACGATGTCGAAGCCGTCGAGCGGCTTGCCGGCCTTCGCCCGCCCGTCGCTCACTGCCGGTACCACGACTTCACGCACGTAGTCCGGGTTGCACAGCCAGAGGACCACGCCGTCGGCGATCTCGCCGGCCAGGGCCAGCATGCCCGGCGAGAGCCCCGCGAGGTAGACCGGGATATCGGGGCGCGCGGAATAGCCCATGAAGTGGAAGGCTGAGCCGAACTTCTCGCCCTGGGGCGGGTCCTCGCCCGCGAATATCGCGCGAACGATGCCGACGTACTCGCGCATCTCGCGCAGGGGCTTGTCGATCGTCTGCCCGTACCACCCCTCGACGACCGGCCGGTGCGATACCCCGAGCCCGCAGACGGCGCGGCCTCCGGAGAACTCGTCGAGCGTGGCGAAGGACTGCGCGGTGGTCACCGGCGTCCGCGAGTAGATCGGCATGACTCCGGTGCCCAGCCGCACCCGCTCGCTGCGGGAGGCATAGGCCATCAGCGTGGTGACCGAGTCGCGAGCCGCGATGTGAATGACGTAGACGGCCTCGTAGCCGATCCGTTCGGCCAGCTCGACCCGCTGCAGCGCGGTCTCCAGGGATCTCCCGACGCCGATGAAGGATCCCAGAGCCACGTGCGCGGGGGAGGCTACCCCGTGTCCCGCCCGAGTGGTTCTCGCGGAGGTCGGAAGGCGGGCTCAGAAGACCGCGCCGTGGACGCTCGTGATCCAGATGGAGAGGATCGCGACGGCGGGTCCGTATGCCATGAGGGCCTCGCGGTCGCGGCCCCCGTCGATGTGCCACCAGCCGATCCAGAAGACGACCAGGCCGGCGAGCATGAGCGGCAGCTGACCCGCGCGATGCCACCAGTCCCCCGAGGCCGAGGCCTGCGCTCCGGCCCCGAGCCAGGCCAGGGTGCCGAAGAAGGTCACGTTGAAGATGAGGATCCTGGTTTCGCGATCCGGGGGCCGGCTGGCCCTCGCTCGCCCGGTTCTCTGCGGCGATTCGCGGCTGGCCATGGCGCTACACGCTACGTTGCTTTCTTCCGCTGGCGCCACTGGTTCGCGCGGACGTCCTGCGCCGCCAATCGGGCGGTTTCCTGCACCCGCTTGGCCCGGGTCTCGACGCGTTTGGCGTTGGAGATCCACTCGAGGATCGCGCGCTTGGCCGAGGGCGGAAACGCATCCCAGTGCCGGCGTGCATCCGGGCTGGCGTCGAGCGCCTGGCGAAGGTCCTCAGGCTCGGTGAGCGCCTCGACCTCGTCGAGCGCACTCCAGGCGCCGTTCTCCTTGGCGGCGGCGACCGCGGCCTCGCCGGCGGGATGCATCAGCCCCGCCGCGCTCAGTCGCTCGATGCGCTCCTTGTTGGCCCGTGACCACTTGCTTCGCGGCTTGCGCGGCGTCATCAGCAGCTGCCAGCGGTCCTGGTCGAGCGTGTGCCCCTTGCTGTCCACCCAGCCGTGGGCCAGTGCCTCCTCGACCATGTCGTCGTAGGGCACGTGCGGGCCGCCGCCGGCCTTCTTCCAGGTGATCAGCCAGACGCCGCTAGCGCTCGCATGGTTCTCGCCGAGCCACGCTCGCCACTGTCGCCTCGAGCTGACCTGAACTTGCTGGTAGCCGCCGGACACCCTCAGGGAGGGTACGGACCGGCAGCGGTGTCAGGCGACTTCGCTGAAGAGCAGCGTCTGCGACTCCAGACGCTCGCGGATGCGGCGCTTGAGTTGCGAGTGGATCTGCGACACGCGGCTCTCGGAGACGTCGAGCACGTCGCCTATCTCACGCAGGGTCAGGTTCTTCACGTACAGCAGGACGGCCACCTCGCGCTCCCGCGCGGGCAGCTGATCGAAGGCCCGTCGGAACTTGTCCTTGGCCTCGTCCCACGCCGCCATGTGCTCGGGATCTGTCGAGCTGTCCTCAGTCTCGAGCGTGTCAACCAACTCGATGGCGGTCTCGCCGTCAGTCATCACCAGTGAGGACAGCGAGGTCAGGTCGGAGTTCTGGATCTCCTGCTCTTTGCCGCGCAGCTGCGACGGGGTCATTTTCATCGAGTCGGCCAGCTCCTCATGGCTGGGAGGGCGGCCGTGGACGCCGATGAACGACTCGCGCGCCTGCTTGAGGTCGCGCTCCATCCGGCGCAGCGAGCGCGGAGCCCAGTCGCGCCGTCGCAGCTCGTCCAGGACAGAGCCATGAATACGCGTCCACAGATACGGCTCGAGCGCCGCGCCCTTGGCGGGGTCGTAACGGTCGATGGCGGGGATGAGCGACTCGATGCCGCACGAGATCAGGTCCTCGACCTCGCAGGAGGCGGGTAGCTCGCGCAGCTTCTTGTAGACGATGTGCTTGACCAGCGGGACGTAGGTCAGGACCAGTCGGTTCCTGAGCGAGATGTCGCCGCTGGCCTTGTACTGCTGCCAGAGGGCGAACGACTGGTCCGCGGTGGGACGCTCCTGGTCCCTGCGGGTCTCAGTTGTCATCTGCCGGAGCCTCCTAGTACGGGGAACGAAATAGGTCGGGTCGAAGCAGGAATCGGGTCCGCGGGAACCCCCGGCAATCCCCGTTTCGGGGTAATCGGAGCTACATCCCCGGTTCGCGGTAATTGCGCAAACAGCGGACAAAAGGCGTCCGGGTGGAGTCCCGGCTCTCAAGGTCACCCGGTCCTGACCGACTATCGAGGCTGCATGGATCGCACCGAGTTCACATCCCCTCGCCCACCGGAGTGGCCACCTGAGAGCGTTTGGCGGGAGGTGGACGAGGCGGCCCTGGTTTGGGAGGACCTGCACGCCGATGGTCGGGAGCTCCACTTCGACCTCGACCCGCAGAGCGGTCGCCTGACCATCGAGATGCGCGATCTCGAAGGAAGCGTGATGACCGCGGTGTCGCCGTCCGAGGCGCTCTCGATCGCGGCGGGCTCAGCGCCCTCGCACCGGCCGATCAGTCGCCGCCCTCGGCCCTTTCTCTGAGCCCGCAGAGCGCGTTGGCACCTGCACTTCAGTAACGCTGAAGGCTGTCGATTACTCGGGACGACCCAGCAGGCCTGTCCGGCCAGCTGGCGCAGGCCTAACGAGCCCCGCAGAACGTCGTTCGCTTCTGCGCCAGGCCACCTGGCCACAACATAGCTCCATTATTGGAGCCATATAGGGGAACGATCGAGCGGGCGGGCCGCCACAGCGGTCCGCCCGCTCGGCTTTTCGGGGCCGTAGGCTGCGTCCGCCATGGGTCTGCGGTCCTACCTCGACGCCCTGACCTCGCGGGTTCGCGGAGAGCTGGGTTCGTCGCTCGTCGCCGTGTCGCTGGTGGGCTCAGCCGGAGCGGGGTGGTATGAGCCCGGAATCAGCGACCTGGACGTTGCGGTGGTGGTCAAGCGCCCGCTGGACGAGGGGCTTGCGCGCTCCCTCGCCGCGAAGCTGAGCCATTCGCGACTGCCCTGTCCCGCTCGTCGCCTCGAGCTCGTCGTCTACCGGCGCGGGGTGCTGGCCGAGCCGGCCTGGCCGCTGCCCTTCGAGCTCAACCTCAATACGGGTCCGGGGGCGCCCGACCACGTGGGCCTCGATCCAAGCGCCGAGGCCGCCCACTGGTTCCTGCTCGACCTGGCAATCGCCCGCGACCGCAGCACCCCATTGGCCGGCCCGCCCCTGCACGCGCTGCTCGGCGAGATCCCTCGGCCGGCGGTGCTGGAGGCGCTGCGAACGGCGCTCGACTGGTATGACGCCGAGGAGCCGGACCCTGTGGCGAGCATCCTCGCGATCTGCCGCTCCTGGCACTTCGCAGAGGAAGGCGAATGGGTCTCCAAGCGCGAAGCGGCCGAATGGGCGACGTTGCGCCTGTCCCATCCCGGCCCCGTCCATTGCGCGCTGACCCTGCGAGGAGGCGGCACGGCCGAAGTGCCCACCGAGGCCGAGGCCGCGACGGTTCTCGCCCAGGCACGTTCGGCGCTGGAGGCGGGCTAGCCGACCGCCCTCGCGTCCGGGGGGCGAGGGGACCTCAGGGGGGCCTTTGCTCGTATCAGGGCAGGGAGGAGGATGGTGGCTGCTCTGACGCGCTCATCTGCAATCGATCTCAATGCTGCGGCCCGTTCTGGGCCGCCGGCTCGCGAGCTGCCCTCCCGGCGTCGCGAGCGCGCTTGGGTGCGGGGGGCACAGGCCGGCTCGAACGAGGCGATGGAGGCCCTTTTCCGAGCGCACTGGGGCCGGGCTCATCGCGCGGCGTACCTGATCGTGCACGACGCCGCGGCGGCCGAGGACATCGCACAAGAGGCGTTTCTGGCCGCAATCCGGGCGCTACACCGCTTCGATCGCCGGCGGCCGTTCGGCCCCTGGCTGCACCGAATCGTCGTCAACCGCGCGATTGACTGGTCGCGAGCCCGCAACCTGCGCCGCGAGGTGACCGACTCGCTCGAGGACGAGGCGGCCCCCGACAGGCCTGCCACGTGGTCTGATGAGGTGGTCGCGGCGCTCGCTGCCCTCGAACCCGATCAGCGCGCCGCCGTGGTGTTGCGCCATCTGCTCGAGTACACACCCGGTGAGATCGCCGCCCTCCTGGAGATCCCCCGCGGAACGGTGAACTCGCGCCTGCGCCGGGCGCTCGACCGCCTGGCCGAAGAGCTCGGGGAGGCAGGGCCATGAGGCGTTCCTCGTTTGAGCGTCGCCTGCGCGACGAGCTCCATTCGGCGCGGCCGCCGCGAGCCGCGGAGGCCGAGCGGCGGGCTTGGCAGGTCGTGAACGCCGCGCACTCCCAAGGCTCCGTCCCTCGCCGGCAGCGCCGCGGCGCGCGGGTGGCCGCTGCGATGGTGGCGGCGGCCCTGCTGGTGGCGGTGGCGCTCACGCCCGCCGGCGCGAAGGTCGGCGACTGGATCGGCGATGTGGTGAGCCCCACGCCCGAGGTCACCCGCTCGGCGCTGGCGTCGCTGCCGGCCGACGGCCGCCTGCTCGTGGTGGCCGAGGGCGGCCCCTGGATCGTCCAGGCCGACGGCGCCCGCCGTCGGCTGGGGAGCTTCCGGGACGCCGGCTGGTCGCCCGGGGGCCTGTTCGTGGCGGCGGCGCAGGGCAGGCGCCTCGTGGCTCTCGAGCCCGACGGCGACGAGCGCTGGACTCGAGTCG
>Ga0190264_10000135_pt1 | contig 11530 bp, 11 predicted proteins | sample Popmic112T_FD_136651 | JGI IMG/M metagenome (GOLD analysis project Ga0190264, IMG submission 136651) | Populus adjacent soil microbial communities from riparian zone of Indian Creek, Utah, USA - 112 T | ecosystem: Environmental > Terrestrial > Soil > Riparian zone | place: USA: Utah | collected... | reverse complement strand
TCCAAATAACTCCGACACCGCTCATCGCGCCGGTCTTGATGATGGCCGCGCCACCCTCGACTTCGCTTTCGAGGAACTCGTCCGCATCGCGGCTCGCGCCGGTCATGGCCCCGTTCTCGGCGAGCAGGTTGCCCAGCCGATCGACCTCCCCGAACTCGTTCATCCGGCCCAGCAGCTCGTCGAAGGCCGCGGCGTGAAACTCGGCATCCAGTCGGTCGAGCCCCGACGAGCTCTTCGACGCAGCCAGGGTTCGGATGGTCGCTTGATGGCGGCCGAGGTCGGCGAGCAGCCGCGCGGGGCGGAAGGGGTCGAAGAACGCCTCGGAGACCCGGTGCAGATCCTGACTCAGCTCGAGGAACCTGACGCGGGTCCGCGCCGCCTCCTGAACCAGCTCGACGACCTCGTCCGCGGTGGCCGCGTCGACCGGAGGCAGGACGATCGTCTGCACGTCGGGCGGGTGGAGCGTGGGGTACATCGATGCACGTGCACGGCGGTCGAGCTGGTCGACGATCTTGCCCGTCTTCAGGAGCGCGAACAGCATCTCGGGGCGGAGCTTTCCCTGCTCCCGTCGACGCAGGACCACGAGCCCGGTGCTGCCGATCGATTCGTCCTGGTCTGGGGCTACCAGCATCACCTGGCTCCGAGCTGGACGCACGGCCGACAAGGCCACCATGCCCGTGGCCAGTCCCATGCGCGCTCGGCTGGGCGCCTCCCGAGCGGGGACCTCGCGGCCGACTACGAAGCCGTCCCGAGTGTCGATGTCGCCGATCTCGACGTAGGAGATGGTCTCGTCCTCGCCGGCCTCCTTGCCCGGATCGGGCACGCGCATGTCCGAGACCTCGTAGTGCTCGCCCAGCGCGGTCCCGCCGCTCTCGCGCAGCCGACGCTCCGCCTCGACCTTGGCCGAATCGAAGTACTCGGCATCCAGCCGATCAACAGTGCCGTGGCGAAGCAGCTCTGAGCGCAGGACGGTCGGGGTCATGCATCGGTGACCCAGTCGAACCCCTGCGTCGCCGCCCAGGCGCGGAAGTCGGCGGCGATGTCCATCACGTCGGTGTCCAGGGATCCTTCGTCGTTCCAGATCGGCTGCCCATACCCGTTCTTCCCCGGCCTGCGCGATACGTCGAAGAAGATCTCGTAGTCGTCTGGGCGCTCATCGGGGTCCTGCCACTTCTGCAGGAAGAGGACCGTGGTCTTCGCCTTGGTGAAAGGCAGGAACGTGTTCTCGTGCAGTCCGACGATCGCCAGGATCCGGGCGTTTCGATCAATGAAGTCGCGGACATAGCCGTCGGTGATGTTGTTCATCAACCCCTGCGGCAAGACGATCGCCATGCGACCACCGGGCCGCAGGATGCTGAGCGACCGCTCCAGGAAGAGGATCGCCCGCACCACTTTGGTCGCCGGTTTCTCCTTCCCGGGGGCACCCCGGTAGGTGAGGTCGTACTGGTTGAGCGTGGTCGGCGTTTTGATCGCGCCCGCGAATGGAGGGTTGGTGAGAATCACGTCGACATCCTCCAGTTTCTTCTTGATCTCACTCTCCCACGAGCGCGGGTCCAGGGAATCAGCGAAGTGAACGTTCGCCCGCCCGTCGTTCTCGATGATCATGTAGGCCTTGGCGATTCGCACGAGGCGCGGATCGTTGTCCATCGCCACCAGCATCTCCTGCGCATAGTCCTTGCGGTGCTCGGCCGCCTTATCCGGATCGATCCCGAATCGCTCGTCGATCTTGGCGTTTACGTGCTTCATCGCGCGGATCAGGAAGCCCGAGCTTCCCGAGGCGGGGTCGAGGATCTTCTCCTCCTCGGTCGGATCCAGCATCGACACGCACATGTCGATCACATGTCGCGGCGTGAAGTACTGACCCTTATCGCCCTTGGTTTCCGGGTTGATCAGGGCCTCGAAGGCGACCCCCAGGACGTCGCCGGAACTGTCACTGACGAATTCGTACTCCTGCAGGGCCGCAACCACATAGGTGAGGTTCTGCGGGGTCAGCTCGATGTCGTCTTTGAAGACCCCCTTCCACTTACGCCGCGCTTTCTCATATAGGCGGGTGATTCGCTCCGCCACCTTCTCGGGATCCTCGGTCAGGCCGACTCGGAACTGACAGACATCCGAAGGATGGGCGAGGTTCATCCGCTCGTCGTAGAGCTTCGCGTAGATGACCTTGAACAGCTCGTCGAAGGTGTTCACCGACTGATGACTGAGGATCTCCTCCTCGCAGACCAAAAGCAGATCGAGGAGGTCGGTGACCGGTTTGAGCCGCTCTCGGGTCAGCGGATCGTCGATATCGTCGAGGGACTCGCCGGCGGCGGGCACACGGGTGAGCCGCAGCGAGAAGTCGTTGGGGTCGGTGCGAAGGAGGTACTGCGCGTCGGAGCCGTTGGTCCACCACCCGAACTGTGCTCCGGTGGCGTTCATGTAGCTCTTGAGCTGCTCGACCCCCTCCTTTCGCTTCGGTTTCTTCAGCTCGACGATGATCCACGGCGAAGTCCGCTTCTCGTCCGTGTAGACGACGACGTCAGCCGGCTTCTTATGGACTTCGCTGCCCATCTGTACCGGGACCTCGACACGGATCTGCGACTTCTCATAGCCGAGGTCGTCGAGCAGCTCGCGCAGCGCGTGCTGCCGGACGAGCTCCTCAGGTTTGAACCGCATGTCTCGATCCCGGATCAGGCAGTGGATGTAGCTCTTCCCGTTCTTCCGGAAGACCTCCACACCACCGGGGCTGGGCTTGCCGAACGCATCTACTTGGATGCCCTCTCCGTCGGCCAGCCCTTCGGCCGGATCCTTCTTTCCCGATTGCGGGCTCGTCGACCCCGCCGCCGCGGCGTCGGCCCCCGTCTGCTCCTCCGAGGGCTCACCCTCCGGTGGCGATGTGTCGCCGCCGGGAGCCGCTTTGATCTCGTCGCTCAATCTAGATCCCTAAATCCCGCATCTGTTGGGCGACTCTACGAGTTCAGGCTGACGAACGGGGCACCCATTCGCCTATTGACCCAGCCTGTACCCTGCCGCCTTCGTGTTCGCCTCCCTTCCCATGAAGGTTCCGCTCGCGGTCGGGCCGAAGTGGCTCGAAGCCGAGTTCCTGATCGAGACCTTCGGGCTGCTCGGGATCCTCAGCGTGGTCTTCGTCGAGTCCGGCCTGTTGATCGGCTTCCTGCTGCCGGGCGACTCGCTGCTCTTCACCGCCGGCCTGCTCTCGGCCAACGGCACCCTGCCCGATCTCTGGGTTCTGCTCGTCACGATTCCCGTCGCGGCGATCGCCGGTGACCAGGTCGGCTACGCGATCGGTCGCAAGGCGGGGCCGGCCGTCTTCAACCGCCCTGACAGCCGCTTCTTCCGCGCCGAGTACGTCGAGCGCTCGCACGAGTTCTTCGAGCGCCACGGCGCCCGCACGATCGTCCTCGCCCGCTTCGTGCCGATCGTGCGCACGCTGGCGCCGGTCATGGCCGGCGTCTCCCGCATGCGCTACCGCACCTTCCTCACTTACAACGTGATCGGCGGCCTCGCCTGGGGCATCGGCGTGACCACGCTCGGCTACTTCCTCGGCCAGATCGAATTCGTCCACGACAACCTCGAGCCGATCATCCTCGGGATCGTCGCCCTCTCGGTGATTCCGATCGTGCTCGAGTTGCTGCGCGCCCGCCGCGACCCGCGCCGGTAGGGCCGCGCGGCGGGATCAGGAGACCGACGCCGCCGGGGTCGGCTGGACGGGGATGTACTTCTCACCGTCGGTGGTGAACTCGGGGTTGCCGTAGGTCGCCAGGCGGCGCTTGAGGACGCGGATCGTGAAGCCGTCAACCGTGTCGCGCAGGGGCCCGGCGTGGTTGTCTGCTGTCTGGACCACCAGGAACCGCCCGACCAGGAAGGGCGCCGTGGCGGCGATGCGGACGACGTCTCCGGGGCCGAGGGAGACGCCCATCGCTGCCGCGGCCTTGCGATTGCCGTTGACGAAGGCGCGGATGAAGAAGGCCTTGCTGAAGCTCCTCTCGACGGCATCGGCGGTGCGGGCGAAAGGGGTCTCGGCGGCGGGCAGGTATGCGTCCATCGTCGCGCGGACGAGCTCGCCGCAGGTCGCGTCGTCGAATCCGTCACGGAGCAGTGCCGCGCGGGTGTGCATGACGTGCAGGGTCTCCTCGACGGTGGCCGGCAGGAGCTCCTCGGGCAGACCGAGGAGGTAGCAGCGGTAGCGCCCGAACTCGACCAGCGCCCGCTCCGAGGCGGTGAACTCGGAGCGGCCCTCGCGGCGGGCTTTGGCGGCGAGCAGGTAGATGTTGATCAGACCCGCGGGCACCTGGTCGACCTGCGGGACCGGGATGCCGTAGACGTCGAGGTCCCAGCGGTCGGAGCGCTTGAGTGCGTTGTAGCGGACCATCGAGTGCATGAGCCGGACCATTGCGGCGGCCTCGAAGCCCGACCCGTAGCGGTCCAGCGCGCCGGGCAGCGTGGTGACGGCGAAGAAGCTCGCGGTCTCGTTGACGCGACGTGCCGCCTTGCGGCCGCCGAGCGCGCCGGTCAGCGCCATCGGCAGCGCGGCGTAGGTGTTCATGAACGTCGCGACGAACACGCCGCGAGTCAGAAACGGTGCCAGGAACGCCGCCGGGATCCGCGCCTGGCGCGCGCCCTCCTCGACCAGGTCCATGTCGACCCAATCCGGCCTGACCTCCATCGCGGCGATGAACGCCCGCAGCTCCGGCGGCGGATCCGGCACGGCCTCGATCCCCTCCCTGCAGGCGAGCACGAGCATCTCGATCAGCTCCTTGAACGGCCGCTCCGCCATCAACGCGGCGTAGGGATCGGCGACGACGTCGCCCAGCATCGTCGTCGTGCTGATCAGCTCGACCGTGCGTGGGTCCTCGAGCAACGGGGCGCGGGCGGCAACCCACTTCGGCAACGAGGACTCGTCCTCGGGCGCGGTCGCGAGCCGGTACGGCTGGGCCTCGAAGTCGACCTCGCCGTAGAGCAGCGGCTGCAATCGCTTCTGGCTGCGGACGCGCTCAGCGAGGGCGGGATAGTGGAGGTCGGGGTCGGGCATCGGGGTCTCTCCAGGTCGGTTCTGCGTAACTTGCATGTTGTAAGTTACAACTTACGCGTTATAAGTTAGGAGACCCACGCATGTCCGCGCCGAGCCGACAACATCGCATGACGGCCGCGAGCCGGCGCGAGCAGATCCTCGACGTGACCCACGCGATCGTCGACGCCGAGAGCTTCCACACCGCGACGCTCGGGCGGATCGCCACCGAGGCCGGCATCACCCGCACGGTCCTCTATCAGCAGTTCGGTGATCTGCCCGGCCTGTTCGTCGCGCTTGTGGACCGCGAGACCGAGCGGGCGGGCGCTCAGTTCACCGCCGCCGTCGCCGCATCCGCCGAGCCCGGCGAGGACGACGGCACCTTCAGCGACGCCTTCGCAGGTTTCCTGCACGCCGTGGACGCGCACCCGGCCACCTGGCGGCTGTTCCTCTTCCCGCCGCAGGGCGCGCCGCCCGAGCTGCACGAACGGCTCGCCCACGCCGAGGCGGAGGTGCGCCAGTACATCGCCGACGTCCTGCTCGCGATCAACCCGCGGATCTCGGACCCCGAATACACCGCACGCATCCTCCATGTCGCCGGCCGCGAGCTGCTCCGCCTGCGCCTCACCGAGCCCGAGGCCGCGAGCCACGATCGCCTGCTGGCCCACGTCCGGCGACTGACGCCCGCGCTGCTGCGCCAAGCACCGCGAGATAGCGCCTAGCGTCACCTGGAATTCGTGGCGGCGGCAAGGGCCCTCGCGAACGGCGTCAGCGGTGGCGGCGACCAGACATGCCCTTCATCGGCGGGCCAGCAATAGGCAGGGGTCCCGTCCCTGATCAGGCCCGCCAGCCCGGGCTGTTCGAGCTCAGTTGCAGACCACTCATAAAGCCGCTGCAGGCGCGGGCGTATCACCGCGTAGTCGAGTATCCGGCCGAAGCCGTTCTCGTCGCGCACGTAGCTCTCGATCTCGCCGTCGATCGGGTAGCGGCGTGGCAACACCCTCCCCAGCGAGAGGAAGATGCCGGCCATACCGAGGCGGGGATCGCCCAACCCCCGTCCCAGGAGCCCCAGTCGGCCGAGCGCAAGCCGGGGAGCGGCAACCAGGGCGTGCGCGTAGAGAACCCGCAGCAGGACGACATTCATGAAGAACCGCTCGACCCGGGTCTCGGCCTCGGCGAGGTCGCGGTGGTCGAGGTAGGCGGCGACGATGCTGCCGTTATGGGCTCGGTACCAGTTGCGCGCGGTCGGATTCGAGACGAAGGCGTCCCAGGCCTCGATCGTCGGCGAGGAAGGCGCGCCGCCGTGCCCACCGGCGCGAGCGACCACCTCGCAGCCGTCCCGCAGGAGCCGCTCGTTCAAAGCCCGCCACCAAGGACTGCCGGGGCGCTCGGCATCGAGGGGGTTCAGAACCCCCCGCGTGGCCTCCCACCGCATGAACGAGAGCGCCGCCCGCCTGAACGGCAGGTGGTTGGGCGCCTGGCCGGTCGGTCCTCCGTACGTGATCCGGACGAGAGCAAGGCGCGCCGAGGGGTCGTCGCGCACGGCGACGACCTGCTCCAAGGCGAGTTCAGCCGCGTCTGCCAACTCGATCCACTAGCGCGACTGCGGCAACTTGGCCGCGCCTCGCTTCGCGACCGGTGCCGACGGCGGTGGCACCACGGGCCCGATGTCCCCGTCGGGGGCCTCGTCGAGGTCGACGATCACCGGTGCGTGATCGCTCGGCCCTTTTCCTTTCCGCGCCAGGCGGTCGACCCAGGCCGCGCGGACCCGGGCGGCGACCGGGGCGCCGGCGAGGATCAGATCGATCCGCATACCCAGGTCCCGATGGAACATCCCGGCCCGGTAGTCCCAGTAGGTGAAGACCCGCTCGTCCGGCCAGCGGTCGCGGACTACGTCGCGTAGTCCCAACGCTTGGAGCTCCGCCAGCGCGGCGCGCTCGGGTGCCGTGACATGCGTCTGCCCGACGTAAGCCTCCGGGTCGAACACGTCCTCGTCGGTAGGGGCGATGTTCACGTCACCGCAGACGACCGCCGCCTCGGGTCCGGCGGCCACCGCGTCGCGCAGCGCGGCCAACCAGGCGAGCTTGTACTCGTAGTGCTCCGAGCCCGGCTCGCGACCGTTCGGCACGTAGACCGAGTGCACGCGGACCCCGCCGCAGGTGGCCGCCAGCGCCCGCGCCTCAGGATGCGGAAAGCCGGGGGCGCCCGCGAGGCCGGGAACGACGTCCTCCAAGCCGACGCGCGAAAAGATCGCGACGCCGTTCCAGCTCGCCTCCCCGTGCACGGCGACCTCGTAACCGCGGTTCGTCAGCTCATCCCCGAGCAGGTCGAGCAGAGCGTCGTCGGCCAGCTTCGTCTCCTGCAGGCAGACCACATCCGGGTTCCGCTTCTCCAGCCACGGGAGCAGTCGCGGCAGCCGCTGCTTGGCCGAGTTCACGTTCCAGGTGACGATTCGCATCGAGCCGAAGGTACCGCGAGTCTGCGCGTTCACGCCGCCACTGCCCATAGATTTTTCTCCGTGCCCAACATCTTCAGCCCGCAGTTCGAGGACGGCGAGCGGCCGGAGGGGTTTCGCTCGCGGCGTGCACGTATCGGCTATGAGCTGGGGTCGGAGCTGATCGGAGCCAGCTTGTTCGAGGTGCCGCCAGGTGAGGCCGCCTACCCGTACCACTTTCACTACGCCGACGAGGAGCAGTTGATCGTCCTGTCTGGCCGCCCCGGTCTCCGCACGCCGGAGGGTGTTCGCACGCTCGAGGAGGGAGAGGTTCTCCACTGCCCCCTCGGGGAGCAGGGAGCGCATCAGGTCATCAACGAAAGCGAGGAGACGGTGCGGTTCCTCGCGATCAGCAGCAATGGGCGGCCGGATGTCGTCGTCTATCCAGACGCGGACAAGATCGGCGTCGGCGAGCGCCTGCCCCATGGCGGTGGCCTGCGTGCCTTCTTCCGGCAAAGCGACGCCATCGACTACTGGACGGACGAGGAACCGCCCGGAAGTTGATTACCGCGGGGTGGACGCCCCGGTCCAGGCCACCGCGGGATCGGCGTCCGTCCGCCGCTCCGGCAGGCCGAAGGCGCTGAACAGCGGCGGCATGAACGGCTGCAGGAAGTTGTGGATGCCGGCGACCGCCGGGGCCTCGCCATCCCTCGCCTCCAGTTCGAGGACGGTCAGCGACCAGGGCAGCCAGGCGCCCGACTCGGGGTCGGGCTTGTAACCGGCGTAGGCGGGACAGCCGTTGGCCTCGGTCGCGATCAGCTTCGAGCCGCGGCAGGGGGCCCCTTGGCCGAGCATGAAGGTCGCCACCGCCTCGGGACCGCGCAGCCAGAGCGGCAGCGGTGGCATGTCGAAGACAACGTCGTAGCGCAGCAGGGCGACGATGCGGTCGATGTCGTACTCGGCGAAGGCCTCCAGATACTGCTCGAGCAGGCGGCGCTCGTCCTCGTCGCTGGGACGGGCGGGGGTGTCGCCGTCCTCGAGCGCGAGCTCGTCGAGGGTCGCGCGGGCGCGCTGCAGGGCGCTGTTGACGGAGGCGACCGAGGTCTCGAGCAGGTCGGCGACCTCCTGGGCGCTCCAGCGCAGCACCTCGCGCAGGACGAGGACGACACGCTGGCGCGCCGGCAGGTGCTGCAGCGCGGCGACGAAGGCGAGCCGCAGCGACTCGCGCTCGGCGGTCTGCGTCGCCGGGTCCGCGTCGGGGTCGATGACCTGGCTGTCGGCGATCGGGAGGATCCAGGTCGACTCGGGCAAGGGCGCGCCGACCGGCGTGTCCGCGATGCCCGCGTCGGTGAGGTCGACCGGCCGCGCCCGGCGCTTGCGGTCCTCGATCTGGTCGAGGCAGACGTTGGTCGCGATCCGGAACAGCCAGGACTTGAGCGCGGCGGGCTCAGCCAGGGTGTCCGAACGGCGCCAAGCGCGGGCCATGGTCTCCTGGGTCGCGTCTTCGGCCTCGAAGCCGGAGCCGAGCATCCGATAGCAGTAGCCGGTCAGGGCGGGACGCAGGCGCTCGAGGTCCTGCTCGATCGGCTCGCTCGCCACAGGGGACATCAGGGGTGATCCTAGACTCATCTAACCCTCGGCCCGCTCGTAGATCAGCAGCGCCACGCCCGAGTCGTAAGTGATCGCCTGCTTCAGCTTCAGCTTCAGCATCGCGGCCGGGTCGGGGAACATCCGCAGCCCGTCGGCAACCAGGACCGGGTGCACCATCGCCCGGAACTCGTCGACCAGGTCGGTCTCGGTCAGCGCGTGGGCAAGCTGGGCGCTGCCGTTGAGCAGGATCGGGCCCGGGGCGCTCTGCTTCAGCTCCCGCACCGCCGCGACCGGGTCGCCGGAGAGCACGGTCGTGTTCTCCCACTCGGGATCGGTGAGGGTGGAGGAGACGACGTACTTCGGCATCGAGTTGAGCTTGTCGGCGAAGGGCCCCTCGCGCTCCGGCCAGGCGGCGGAGAAGCCCTCGTAGGTCTTGCGACCGAGCAGCAGCGAGCCCGCCTCTTCGGCCTCCTCGAGCTTGTAGCGGTAGTGGTCCTCGCCGTAGATCGACTCGAAGGTCCAGCCGGAGTGCGGGTGGGTCGGCTCGCCGCCGGGTGCCTCCATGACGCCGTTGAGGCTGACGAACTCGCTGACGATCAACCGGGCCATCTCATCTCCTTCATTCGGGTTCGGAAGCTAGGACGACGGCGGCCGCCGAAACTCATCGGCGCCCCTGCGATGAGTTTCGTCGACGCCGGCCGTCTTAGCGGTACCAACTTCAACCAGGAGGCGACGATGTCCCGACTGCTCTTTCTCAACCTTCCCGTCACCGATCTCTCGGCGAGCCGCGAGTTCTTCGCCGAGCTCGGCTTCGAGTTCAACGAGAAATTCTGCGACGACGGCGCCATCTGCATGGTCATCAGCGAGCAGGCCTACGTGATGCTGCTCCAGCGCGAGCGCTTCGCCGAGTTCGTCACCAAGCCGGTTGCCGACGCGACCGCGGCCACGGCGCTCACCGTCGCGATCAGCGCCGACGACCGCGAGGCCGTCGACGCCTTCGCCGAGACCGCGCTGGCCGCCGGCGCAACCGGCGCCAAGGATCCGCAGGACTACGGCTTCATGTATCAGCGCAGCTTCCACGACCGCGACGGCCACCTCTGGGAGGTCGCCTGGATGGACCCGGTCGCGGTCGAGCAGGGCCCGGCCGAGTTCGCCGCCGAGAACAGCTGATGCCGGCCGTACGCGCCGAGGGGCTGGTCAAGCACTACGACAGCAACGACGGCACCGTCGAGGCGGTGCGCGGCGTCGATCTCGAGATCGAGACCGGTGAGATCTTCGGCTTCCTCGGCCCCAACGGCGCCGGCAAGTCGACGACCGTGCGGATGCTGACCACGCTGCTGACGATCACCGCCGGCCGCGCCGAGGTCGGTGGCTCCGACGTCGGCTCCGAACCCGACGCGGTGCGGCGGCGGATCGGGGTGGCGTTGCAGGAGGCGGGGCTCGACCCGCGCCAGACCGGGCGCGAGCTGCTGACCCTGCACGGACTGCTGTTCGGCCTCGACCAGGCCGGGGCGGCGGCGCGGGCGGACGAGCTGCTCGACCTGGTCGAGCTGCAGGATGCCGCCGATCGCACGATCAAGGGCTACTCCGGCGGCATGGAGCGCCGGCTCGACCTCGCCGCGGCGCTGGTCCACGAGCCCGAAGTCCTCTTCCTCGACGAGCCGACGACCGGGCTCGACCCGGCCAGCCGGCTGACGATCTGGGAAGAGGTGCGGCGGATCAACGGCGACGGCACCACGGTCTTCCTCACCACCCAGTACCTGGAGGAGGCCGACCAGCTTTGCGACCGGTTGGCGATCATCGACGACGGCCGGATCGTCCGCGAGGGCACCCCGGCGGCGTTGAAGGCCGACCTCAGCGAGCGCCGCGGCGGGGCCGAGGTCAGCCTCGACGACGTCTTCCTCGACGCGACCGGGCGCAGCCGCGACCGAGCCGCCGGCGAGGTCCAGGAGGTGAGCGCATGAATGCCACGGTCGCGCTCGGCCGGCGCTCCGTCCGCGAGGCCATCCGCCAGCCGGATGCCCTGCTGATGACGATGTTCATCCCGCTCTTTTTCCTCATTGTCAATACCGGGCAGGCGGCGAAGATCTTCCCCTCGGACTCGACCGAGTTCCTGCAGGGGCAGAGCTACGGCGCCTTCCAACTGCCGATCACGCTGCTGCTGGCTGCCTCGTTCGGGATGGCGGCGCTGTTCCTGGTCGAGGAAATCGAGGGCGGCTACTTCGACAAGCTGCGGGCGATGCCGATCCCCCGCTACTCGCTGGTCCTCGGCCGGCTGGTCGCCGAGGCGGGCAAGGGCATCCTGCTCTCCACGGTCATCGTCCTGGTCGCGCTGCCGTTCGGGATCACGATTGCCAGCGGCGTCCCCGGATTCCTGCTGCTGGTCGCGCTCTCCTCCTTCTGGGGCGTGGTCTACGCCGGCTTCATGCAGCTGATCGCGCTGAAGACGCGCAGCGCCGCGGCGACGAACTCGGGCGGGTTGATCTTCTTCCCGCTGC
>Ga0190264_10000134_pt1 | contig 11611 bp, 9 predicted proteins | sample Popmic112T_FD_136651 | JGI IMG/M metagenome (GOLD analysis project Ga0190264, IMG submission 136651) | Populus adjacent soil microbial communities from riparian zone of Indian Creek, Utah, USA - 112 T | ecosystem: Environmental > Terrestrial > Soil > Riparian zone | place: USA: Utah | collected... | reverse complement strand
TCGACACCTGTCACGTCGGCATCGCCACCCAGATCGAGACGACCGAGGAAGCCGACGCGCACGGGCTGAAGAAGTTCACCCCGCAGGAGGTCGACGTCGCCGCGGAGAGCTGCGCCCGCTTCTTCGCCTCGATGGGCGAGGAGGTCAAGCAGGTCGTCGCCTCGCTCGGCTACGAACGCGCCCAGGACCTGGTCGGCCGCTACGACCTGCTGGAGCAGACCGCCGCCCACGACAAGGTCGATCTGGCACCGCTGATCACGCCGCTGGAGGAGTTCCTCGACCTCGAGCCGATCGATCTGCCGATCGCCGAGACCGAAGACCTGCGGGCCGAAGCCGGCCTCGTCGTCGCCCGGCCGATCCGGATGGGGGAGAAGCAGGCCTCGACCCAGATCGCCGCCCTCGCCGGCGACATCTGCCAGGGCCGCACGATCCGCGAGGAGTTCCCCCGCGCCACCGACGCCGACGACCGCGTCCTCGGCACCGAGCTGGCCGGGGCGATCGCCCGTTCGCGGATCTTCGAAGACGGCCCCGAGTCCAACGACGAAGTCCTCGCCAGCCTCGAGTTCAACGGCGGCTCCGTCGCCGGCCAGGGCCTCGGCGCCTTCAACGCCTACGGCGTCGCGATCCGCATCGAGGGCGGCGCTCAGGACGGTGTCGGCAAGACGATGCTGGGCGGCTCGATCGCGATCCTCAAGGGCAAGGGAGCCAAGGGCAAGCGGCTCAACGGCTCGGTCGGCAAGTCGTTCGCCTACGGCGCCCAGCGTGGCCGCCTCTTCGTCCAGGGCTCAGCCGACTCGCGCTTCTGCATCCGCCTCTCCGGCGCCGACGTGGTTCTCGCCGGCGAGCCCGAGCACGACATCGAAGACGACCGCGGCACCATGGTCGACAGGGCCAACGCCAAGGGCTTCGCCTTCGAGTACATGACCTCAGGACGGGCCCTGGTCCTCGGCGACCTCGGTCCCTGGGCCTGCGCCGGGATGACCGGAGGCCGCGTCTACGTCCGCCACAACGCCTTCGGCATCGACCGCGACGCGATCGTCCGTCGCCTCGGCCGGGGCGCCAAAGTGATGCTCAAGGACCTCGACGCCGAGGGTCTGATCGACATCGACGACCTCACCCAGCACTACGCCAAGGAACTGCGCGCCACCGGCCAGGACGAAGAGGCCGACCGCGTCCTCGACCTCGCCGCCGACGCGACCAGCAACTTCCTGATGATCGTGCCGGAGAAGGTTCAGGCGGACCCGAGCATCTCGACCGAGTAAGGGCTGGTGGTGGGGGAGGGGTCGGGTGCCCCTCCTCACTCGCCTGACTGGCTGGATCGCCTGGAGCCGTCCGAGGTTGCTTCTCGGCCAGCGGCGCAAACGTTCGGAGGGGCACCCGACCCCTCCCGATCAGTCGCACAGGTTGGGACGAGCGGGTCCACTGGAGCGTTCTTGTCTCTCTAGCTCCCGCACCTCGGATCGCGATTTGAGGTGCGATCCATCTACATGCGAGCGGTGCCGCCGCAAGAGCTTCCGACTTTGCGGATCCGCCGACGGTCGCCGAAGTCAGGCCGGGGGCTCGGGTGTCCCCGAAGCGTCTTCAACTTTTTTGCGGCCGGCAATCTCGGACGGCTCCAGGCGATCCACAAAAAAGTTAAGCGAAGGGGATACCCGAGCCCCCGGCCCCACCTACTGCTGCCGCGTCAGCAGATCAGCAATCGCCCGCACCTCTTGCAGCAGCCCGTCGAGCATGCGCTCGGTGTCGCTGTGGATGCGGTACTCGGCGGCTTGGCGGTCGGCCTCTACCTGGTCGATGCGGGCCTCCAGCCGGCGGGTGCGGGTGTCGATCTTCTCGACCGCGCGTTCCAGTTTCTTCTCCGTCTTGCGGACCCGCTTCTTGACGTAGAGGCGGGTTTCCTCGCGGATCGAGTCGAGTTCGCGGCGCAGGTCGGTGTTGATCGGCTCGTTCTGCTCGGCCAGCATCTCTTCGACCCCGTGGCGGACCCGCTCGATCTCCTCGTGCAGCTCGGCGCGGGCGCGGTCGGCGGCGGCGGAAATCCCCGGTGCCGCGGCGGGCAAGGAGGGATCGGCCGGGTTGGGAGCGGCATTCACTGCGGCAATCCTAGGGACGGGGGTGGCCGGAATTTCGCGCTGCAGCGCGCTAGAGCTTCAATACGTAGAGGCTGTAGTGGCCGATCGCCAGCTCGTCGCCGTCGTGCAGGGGTGCGAACTCGACTGTCTCGCCGTTGAGGAAGACGCCGTTGAGGCTGCGGTCGTCGAGCACGCGCAGCGGCTTGTCGGGGTCGGCGACGACGAGGGCGTGGCGGCGGGAGACGCTGGGATCGTCGAGGCGCAGGTCGGCGTTGGGGCTGCGGCCGATCCGGCTCCAGCCGCGCTCGATCCGGAAGCTGACGATCGTGCCGTCGTCGTCCTGCAGGGCAAGGCAATAGCCGGGGCCGGAGTGCCGTTCACGCGCCTCCTGGAGCCAGCTCGGCGGCGCATGGGTGGCCGGGGCGATGAACTCGCTGGTCGTGCCGCTGTGATCCTGACGGGCTTCGAAGATCGAGTCGCGGCGGTACGTGGAGCCGCCGCAGCGGGGGCAGTCGGGAAGCTCGTCGGTCTCCTGCATCGAGAGCTGGGAGCCGCAGACGAGACAGAAGAACGTGCCCTCGCCGGGCGTTGCTCCAGTGTCGTAGCGATCGTCTAGTGGACTGCTGTGGACGCTGTCGAAGATGGGCGGCCTCCTCTTCGTGCGGTTTGTGCGGCTTGGATCGATCCTAGCGCGCCGAGCCCGACCCGTCACTCAAATTGGACCGATGTGGTGGCGACGGGAGGGCGACGAATAGAATCGCGCCGCGATGGGTCCGATTCGCGCCGAAACCGAGATCGACGTCCCGCGCGAGCGGGTCTTCGAGGCGATCGGCGACCTCGCCCTGCGGCCCGCGTTCACCGACCATTTCCTCTCCGACTTCCACCTGACCCGGATCGAGGCCAGCGGTGTCGGCGCCGGCGCCCGCTTCCGGGTTCAGGCGCCGCTGCGCAAGGTCTGGATGGACACGACGGTGGTCGAGCTCGAGACGCCGTTCCGGATCGTCGAGCGCGGTCAGGGCGGCCGCACCAACCGCATCCCGAACCACACGGTCTGGGAGTTGACCGAGGGACCGGGCACGCTGACCTCGGTGAAGTTCTCCCACTGGACCGTCCCGACCAACCCGCTCGACCGCGGCCTGGAGGTCCTCTCCCCGGGCTCGGTCTGGCAGGAGCGGAGCTGGCGCGAGGCGCTGAAGCGGCTTCGGGAGGGCCTTGAGGCGGGCGATCTGAGTGGCAACAGGATCGCCGTCGCCGGTGGCAACCGCTACGCGACCGGCATCCCGTAGAAGCTCCTAATAGACTCTCGCCGCCGATGGTCCTGACCCGCCGACTCTTCCTGCCGCTGCTCGCCGCCCTGGCCCTCGCCGGTCTCGCGGTCGGCGTCTCCGCCTGCGGTTACGAGAGCCACGAGAAAGACGTGGTCGAGGGTGAGCCGGTGGAGCTGGGCGAGCTCTCCTTCAACGTCACCTTCTCGCGCTACCTGAACCCTGCCGACAACGAGGACTCGGCCTACCTGGTCGGGCAGGCGCCGCCGCCCGAGGGCTCGACCTACTTCGGCGTCTTCTTCGAGATCCAGAACGAAAGCGAAGAGCCGCAGACGCTGCCCTCGACGCTGTGGATCACCGACGCCGACCACAACCGCTTCGACGTGCTGCCCACCGAAAGCATCTACGCGCTTGAGTTCGGCGGCGAAGTGGAATCGCAGGAACAGATCCCGATCCTCGACTCGACCGCCGACTTGGGAGCGATCGAGGGCTCGCTGGCGCTCTTCCTGCTCCCGGCCGAGGCTTCCGACGCACGGCCGCTGACGCTGCACATCCCCGGCGCCGACGGCGAGAACGGCGAGGTCGAGCTCGACCTGTAGTCGCGGCGCCCCGTCCGGCTAGGAGGGTCTGGCGAAACCCGGGTGCGTGGATGGCGAGCGTCGGACCAAGCGGGGCAAGGACGCAGGGAGGCCGAGTAGCAGCGCTATTTGGCCGACTGAGGACGCCGCAACGCGCAGTGTCCGCCGCCGCCAGACGCGTGCCGGGGTTTCGCCAGACCCTCCTAAAGGCCGGCGGAGAGCACTTCGGACGCGGCCGGCGCGGCGACGTCGCCGCCCGCCGCTTCGGCTTCGATCAGCAGCACCCCGATCGCCAGCCTCGGCTTTTCGGCCGGGGCGAAGGCGGCGAACCAGGCGTCCTTGATCTGGATCGGGTTTTCCTCTTCCTCCTGGCCCGGTTTCGGCCCCAGCTCGGCGGTGCCGGTCTTGCCCGCGACCTGGGCCTCGGTGATCGCCCCGGCGGTGCCGGTCCCTTCGGTGACGACGCCGACCATCAGATCGGTCATGTCGTGGGCCAGCTGCTTCGACATCACCCGTTCCGGCTCGGCCTCGGGCCGCAGTTTCTTGTTGAGCACGATCGAGGTCGGCTGGCGCACGCCGCCGTTGGCGATCGTCTGCGCCACGCTCGCCATCTGCAGCGGCGTCGCCAGCACTTCGCCCTGGCCGATCGCCGAGACGCCGAGGTCGATTTCTTCGCCGATCTCGGTCGGGATCGTCGATTCCGGCAGTTCGGCTTCGCGCACGTATTTCGGCGCGTAGAGCGTCGGCGGCGAGTTGAAGCCGAAGTCCTCAGCGGCGGCGACCAGGTCGTCGTTGCCGATCGCCGGTCCCAGCGGCGCGAAGTCGGCATTGCACGACTCGGCGAAGGCCTGGGGCAGGGTGCCGCCGCAGAACTCGCCGTTGGCGTTGTAGATGAAGCGGCCGCCGACGTTGACGCCGTCGACGATTTCGAATTCGTCGTCGAGCGAGAGGACGCCCTTCTCGAGCGCCGCCACGGTGGTGACGAGCTTGAAGGTGGAGCCCGGCGGCTGCGGGGCGGAGAAGGCCTGGCCGGCGAGGGCGCGGACGTTGCCGCTGCGGGTATCGAGCACGGCGATGCCGCCGGAGCGGCCGGCCAGGGCGGAGACCGCCGATTCCTGCAGGTCGGGATCGATCGTCGTCTTCACCGGCGCCCCCTGCCGGGGCTCGCCCTGGGCCAGCACGCGGACCGAGGTCTCCGCTTCGTCCATCGCCAGCAGCGATCCCCCCGGCTTCCCGGCGAGGCGGGTGTTGAAGGCGCGCTCGAGGCCGCTGACGCCGACCGGAGTGTCGGGGGTGAAGCCCTGACGGGCGAGCTTGTCGAGGTCCCCTTCGCCGGCTTCCCCGACTTCGCCGGTGACGTCGATCGCGGCGCTGCCGAGCGGGTGTTCGCGTTCCTCGGCCGGGCCCTCGGCCAGCGGCGAGCCGTCGGCGGCGAGGATCGGCGCCCGCGGCGCCAGCTCGATCTGCCCTTTCAGGTGCTCGCCCTCGCGCAGCCCCGGGAAGACGAGGCTGGGATCCCAGTCGATGCCGCCGTCGGCGTAGGGGATCTCGACCTCGTCCTCGAAGCGGCCGAAGGCGACGGTGGTGACGGCGACCGGCACCGGCACCACGGTCTCGCCGTTGCGCGAGGAGGGATCGTGGGTGGAGCCGGCCTCGAGCGCGCGCAGGGTCGCCACCCGATCGGCCTCGCGGTAGGCGATGACGAAGTCGTTGAGCTCGATCGACGCTTTCGAGGCGGCGTTCAGCTCCTTGTACATGGTGGCGAACTCTTCGGCCGCCCAGGCCTCGGCGAAGCGGCCGGCGGCGTCCTTCTCGGGCGAGCCGGGAGCGCCGGCGGCGGCGCCGAAGGCGAAGGCGACGACGGCGACGACGGCAAGGGGGAGGGTGCGGGTGACCAGGCGACGACGCCGCTCCACCTCGGGTGACATCTGGCTCACCGGGTGAAAGGTAATAGAGCGATCCCCCGCATGCTTCTATTCAGAGGTGACTGTTCTGGATTGGGCCATCGTGGCCTTCACCATCGCGCTCGCGTTGTGGGGTTACCGGCAAGGATTGATCGTCGGCGCGATGACCCTGGTCGGCTTCGCGGCGGGTGCGCTGGCGGGCAGTCGGCTCGGGCCACTGGTCCTCTCCCAGGGCTCCGAGTCGCCGTACGCGCCGCTCTGCGCCGCCCTGGGAGCCCTGCTGGCCGGGGCCCTGGCGGCGGTCGCGGTGGAGAGCTTTGCCCTCGGGCTGCGGGCGAAGGTGATCCGCCGGCCGGTCCTGCACCTGGCCGACGGGGCCGGAGGCGCGGCGCTGATCGCCTCGGTGGCGCTGGGCGTGGCCTGGGTCTTCGGCGCCGTGGCGCTGCACGCGCCGGGAACCGCGCGCCTGCGTGCCGACGTCCAGGAGTCGGTGATCCTACGCAGCCTCAACCAGGTGCTGCCGCCCTCGGGGCCGGTTCTCAACGCCCTCGACCGGGTCGACCCGGCGCCCTCGGTGACCGGGCCGGCGGCGCCGGTGGCGCGCCCCGACGAGGCGATCGCGGTCGACCCCGACGTGCTCGACGCGGGCGCCTCGGTGGTGCGGGTGCTCGGCACCGCCTGCGGGCTCGGCGTCGAGGGCTCGGGCTGGGCGGTGCAGCCTGGCCTCGTCGTCACCAACGCCCATGTCATCGCCGGCTCTGAGGACTCCACCGTCACCACCCAGGGCGGGGTCGAGCTCGACGCCACCCCCGTCTATTACGACCCGCTGGACGACCTGGCGCTGCTGCGCGTGGGCGCCAACCTGCCGACCCTGCCGATCTCCGAGCAGCGCGAGTCGGGGGCGGAGGCGGCCGTGCTCGGCTACCCCGAGAACGGTCCCTACGCGGTCGCCCCGGCGCGCCTCGGCGAGACCCGTCCCACGATCAGCGAGGACTCCTACGGCAACGGCCCGGTCGAGCGCACGATCGTGGCGCTGCGGGGCCTGGTGCGCAGCGGCAACTCCGGCGGCCCGCTGGTCGACGCCCGCGGCCGGGTGGTGGGGACGGTCTTCGCCGCCACCACCTCGGGGGCGCCGGGTGGCTTCGCGATCCCCGCCGAGGACATCCGTGAGGCGCTCGGGGCGACCGCGGCCTCGGTCTCGACCGGTGCCTGCACCGGCTGAGGCGAACCGCGCAAAAAGCCCATCACTTACGTTCAGTAAGCTCGGCCCCGTGGACCCGGTCTCCCCGACCCCAGTCTCGGCCGACGCTCCTGGCGCCGTCTGCCCGCACTTCCACGCCGCGATCGAGCTGATCGGCAAGCGCTGGACGGGGGCGATCGTCTGCGCCTTGACCGAGCGGCCGATGCGCTTCGGCGAGCTCGGCAAGGCCGTCCCCGGGCTCTCCGACCGGCTGCTGTCCCAGCGGCTGCGCGAGCTCGAGGAGGAAGGCCTGGTCGAGCGCGAGGTCGAAGCCGGCACGCCGGTGCGGGTGACCTACTCCCTGACCGCGATCGGCGAGCAGCTCGGGCCCGCGATCGGCGAGCTGCGCGCCTGGGCCAAGCAGTGGAAAACCACCGGGTGACCGGTCTTCTAGCCTGAGCCGGGTGGAGCAAGGGGAGATCGAGCTCGGCGAGGTGATCCCGCAGGCGGGGCCGACCCTTCCCGGGCCGTTCCCGGTCGGGCGCTACGCGCGGCGGCTGCAGGAGGAGATGCGCAAGCGGGCGCGGGTGCAGTTGATCGGCGAGGTGACCGGCGTCGGGCGCAGCAAGGTTCAGGCCTACTTCGAGCTGCGCGACGCCCAGGGCGCCGTTCCCTGCGCGATCTGGCTCAACGACCTGGAGAAGGCCGGGCTACCGGAGGGAGCGCTGCGCGACGGCGCCGAACTGGTGATCTCCGGCGGCCCCGACTACTACCCCGGCGGCGGCCAGGCCTCGCCCAGCTTCAGCTTCCGCGCCACCCACGTGCGGCTGGCGGGCGAGGGCGACCTGCTGGCGCGGCTGGAGGCGCTGCGCAAGCAGCTGCGGGCGGAAGGGCTGTTCGAGCTGCAGAAGCAGCTGGCGCGGCCGTTGCTGCCGAGGACGATCGGGGTGGTGACGGCGGAATCCGGCGCGGCGCGGCGAGATCTGCTGGCCGGGCTGGCACGGCGCGGCTGGGGCGGGACCGTGGTCTGGGCCTTCGCGCCGGTCCAGGACCGCCACGCGGCGCCGGCGATCACGGCGGCGATCCAGGGTCTGGCGGCGCGGCCCGAGGTCGAGGCGATCGTCGTCACCCGCGGCGGCGGCAGCCTCGCCGACCTCTGGGCCTTCTGCGACGAGACCCTCTGCCGCACCGTGGCGATGCTGCGGGTACCGGTGGTCAGCGCGATCGGCCACGAGCGCGACACAACTTTGATCGACGACGTGGCCGCGGTCGCCTGCTCGACCCCGACCCACGCCGCCGAGGCGGCGGTGCCGCTCGACTGCGTCGCGGCCCGCCGCGACCTCCGGCGCTGCGTCTCGGCGCTGCGGCGCGTGGGCGAGGGGGCGATCGGAGCGCGGGGCCGACACCTGGCGGCGTTGGCGCGCGGCCCGGCCCGGGCGTTGCAGCGTGAGCGCAGCGGCCTCAACCAGAAGATCCGCGAGATCCGCGCCGCCTCCGAACGCGGCCTGGCCCAGCGTGGCGCTTCGCAGCGGCGGATCGCCGGCGTCGTCCTCGAGCGCGCTCGGCGCCGCGGGATCGAGCGCGCGGTCGCCGCGCTGGCGGCGGAGACGCGGCGGGGCCCGGCGATCGAGCGCGCGGCCGCGAGAGCACTGGAGCGGCGCCGTGAGGCGCTGCGGCAGGCCGCCGTGACCTTGCGGGCCCATGACCCCGAGCGGACCCTGGAGCGCGGCTACGCGCTGGCCGAGACCGCGGCCGGGGAGCCGGTCGGCTCGGCCGACGCCGCTGTCGCCGCCGCGGCGGTCAGACTGCGGTTCGCGGATGGACGCGTGAACGCCAAGATCGAGGGAGACGTTGAGCGAGAAGCCTGAGAGTTACGAGGTCGCGGTGGAGCGGCTGGAGGAGATCATCGACCGGCTCGACTCCGGCCAGGCCGGCCTGCGCGAGACCCTCGACCTCTGTGGCGAGGGCCGCGAGCTGGTCGCCTACTGCGCGGCCGAGCTGGACGCGGTGGGGGAGGGCTTGAAGGAGCTCAAATTGGATGAGCTGGCAGCGAAGCTGGATTCTGAGGCCGGCTGACCGTCGCATCTCGGCGTCCTCGGTCGCTTGTGTGCGGAGCACACGGCGCTCCCTGCGTCCTTGATCTGCTTGGTCAGACGACCTCAGAAGGCCCTGAGCAGAGTTTTCCCAGGGCCGGGCAGCCGCGACAGAGGGCCCAGTCGCGCTTCTCGACCGGGGCAACCGGGAACTCGCCACGGCCGATGCGGGCGATCGCCGCGGCCAGCCGCTCCCGTCCCGTCTCCATCTCCGCCTGCCCGAGGACGGTGACCGCCGGCTCCTCGGGGCGCTCGAGGAAGACGTAGGCGACCTCGATCTCGGGGGCGCCGAGCGACTCGGCTACCGCCAGGGCGTAGATCGTGCGTTGGGTCTCGTAGCGGGCGGCGTGCTCCTCGGGCGCAGATCCGTCAAGGCGGTCGGTCTTGTAGTCGATCACCAGCGGTGGCTCGCCCTCGCGCTCAACCAGGAGGTCGATCGAGCCGCGCAGGACGGTGTCGCCGACCCCGAGCAGGATCGGCACCTCGGCCCGGATGCGGGTCGCGTCGGCGCCGATCCGCTCGCGCAGGGCGGAGCCGAGCCAGCCGCGCACAGGGGCCAGGAGCGCCGCGGCGTCGGTGCGCTTCGGGTCGAGTCCGGCGGCGACCGCGTGCCGTCGCGCCAGCTCCTCCGAAGGTTCGCTCCACCCGTTCGCCTGGCTCCACTCCAGCAGCGCGTGTACTGCGGCCCCCTGCGCGGTCCGCTCCTCGCGCGCCGATGGCGTCGCCACGCCCTCATCCGAGACTCCGTTCGTCCTTTGTAACCCTGTGGGTGACAAAGGACGAACGGAGTCACTGAGTCCCAGCACCCGCTCCATATAGAAGCGGTAGGGGCACTCTTCGTAGGCGGAGATCGCGGTGTAGGAGAGGGGGCGGCTGGGGACGATCGGCGGCCGGCGCTCGACCAGGGGCGGTGGGCCTTCACCCAGGGGGCGGTCGCCGGCTGCGTCGCGGCGGGTCGCCCGCAGCTCCGCGGCGCGCTCGGGCGAGGGGAGGTTGACGCGGACCGCGAGCGCGGACGGTCCGAAGTCCGCGTCGAGGCCCAGGCGCGGCTCCGGCGCCGGCACGATCACCTCGGCGTCGATATCGCGCTCGATCCCGAGCGCCTCGACCAGGCGCTCGACGACCGGGGTGCTCGGCTTTGTCTCGCGCCCTGGCTCGGGCTTGACGACGCCGCTGAGGATCAGCCGCTCGCGCGCCCGCGTGGCGGCGACGTGGAAGAGCCGCAGGCCCTCCTCGGCATCGCGCTCCTTCGCCTCCTCACAGAGGTCGGCGTAGTCGAAGAGGTTGATCGCGCCACTGCCGAGCCGGCGCAGTTGCATCCCCACCCGCGGCGGCTGCTCGCGGCCCAGGGTCAGCAGCGGCGGCCGCGCCCCGGCCAGCAGGCTGCGCGAGAGGTCGGGTACGGCGACGACGTCGAACTCCAGTCCCTTGGCGTTGTGCACGGTCATGATCCGCACCCCGTCGTGGCCCTCGGCGGCGGTCGCTGCCTGGGCCTCGGCATCGCTCTCGGCGAGGAAGTCGAGCAGGCCGCGCAGGTCGCGACCCTCGCGGCTCTCGAACTCGGCGGCCAGTCGCATCAGCTTGCGGACGTTGGCGAAGCGTGCCTCCCCCGCCGGGCGCATCAACACCGCCAGGTCGTAGCCGGTCTCGGTCGTCGCCGCCTCGATCAGGGCGGCGAGGGAGAGCCGCGGGCCGCGCTCGCGCAGGGAGCTGATCGTCGCCACGAAGGTACGCAGCAGTTCCAGCTCGGGCTCCGGGATCTGCGCCAGTCGCTCGGGCTCCTCCAGCTCCGCCTCGCCGAGGCCGGCCGCGCGCTCGACCGCTCCCCAGACATGGCGGCGCTTGCCCGCGGCCGCCCGCAGCAGCCAGAGCGTGTCCGGGGCGGCACCGCAGGCGGGGGAGGCGAGGGTGCCGAAGAGCGCCTGGTCGTCGAGCGGGTTGGCGATCGTCGCCAGCAGCGCGCAGACGTCGGAGACCTGCTGCTGGGACCAGTAACCGCGACCGCCGACCACGTAGGGCCGCAGGCCGGCGCGCTCGAGCGAGTCCTCGTAGGCGTCGAGGTGGGTGAAGGCGCGCAGCAGCACGACCATCTCGCCGCGGGGAACACCGACGTCGGCCAGCTCGCGCAGGCGTGCGGCGACGGCGCGCGCCTCGGCCAGGCAGTTGAGCGGCGTGCGGCCGTCGATCGCCGGCTCCAACTCGATCTCCTCCTCATCCCACCCATCCCGCGCGGTCAGCAGCAGCTCGACCGGCGAACCCTGGCCGGCAGGGGGTCCCTCCGGGGGCGGCGCCCCGACCCGCAGCGGCCGGTAGCCCGCGCCCAGCAGCGCGGCGCCGAAGAGGTTGACGGCGGCGATCAGCTCCGGGCGGGAGCGGAAGTTGCCGCTCAGCTCCATCAGCTCGGCGTCGGTGCGCTGGGTGATCTGCTCGCGCTGGCGGCGGAAGACGTCGAGGTCGGCGTGGCGGAAGCCGTAGATCGACTGGAACTCGTCGCCGACCGCGACCAGCTCGCTGCGCGG
>Ga0190264_10000133_pt1 | contig 11692 bp, 12 predicted proteins | sample Popmic112T_FD_136651 | JGI IMG/M metagenome (GOLD analysis project Ga0190264, IMG submission 136651) | Populus adjacent soil microbial communities from riparian zone of Indian Creek, Utah, USA - 112 T | ecosystem: Environmental > Terrestrial > Soil > Riparian zone | place: USA: Utah | collected... | reverse complement strand
TTCCTTCGACATCTACAGCCGCCTCCTGGCGCAGCGCATCGTCTTCCTCGGGGAACAGGTGACGGAGGATCTGGCCAACCTGATCATCGCCCAGTTGCTGCATCTGGAGTCCGAGGACCCCGAAAAGGACGTCAGCCTCTACATCAACTCGCCCGGCGGCTCCGCCTACGCGGGTCTGGCGATCTACGACACGATGCAGTTCATCAAGCCCGACGTGCAGACCATCTGTTACGGGATCGCGATGTCGGCCGGCTCGCTGATCCTTACCGGGGGCGCCAAAGGCAAGCGGATGGCGCTGCCCAACAGCCGCATCCTCATCCACCAGCCCAGTGGCGGCTTCGAAGGCCAGTCCACCGACATCGAGATCCACGCCAAAGAGATCCTCGAGCTGCGCGAGCGCCTCGACGGCATCTACGTCAAGCACACGGGCCAGCCGCGCGAGCAGATCAAGAACGACATGGAACGCGACAAATTCTTCCAGCCCCCGCAGGCCGTCGAGTACGGCCTGATCGATCGCGTGATCGAGTCGCACGAGTTCCAGGGGGAGCCGGTCGGCTCCTCCAACGGCGCGGGCTAGGCGGCGCTCGGGGCGGCGCTCAGCAGCCGCAGCCCCACGTCCAGCTCCGGCGCCGTGCGCAGGGCGCCGTGGCGCTCGTCCCAGGCGCCGCTCTCGAGGTCGGCCTCCAGGGCGGCGAGCCCGGGCTCGATCTCCGCGGCCGCCATCGCGTGCCAGACCGAGCTGGCGCGGCGCACCCGCGGGTCGAGGTGCAGCTCCGGGCGATCCCAGAGCGCGATGAAGAAGCCGTCCTCGCAGCGGCGCGGGATCGGGATCGCCTCGACCGTGGTGCTCGGCCCCAGCGCCGCCGCCAGCTGCTCGAGCGGCGGCATCGTCTCGCGGTGGATCGCCACCGCGTGCGGGAAGTACTCGCCCAGCCAGAGACTCTCGATCGGCGCCGGGTCGAAGGCGAGGAGGACGACCCGGTGTCGCGCCACCCGCGCCATCTCCGTCAGCCCCGCGCTGGGATCCGCCCAGTGGTGGACGGTGATGATCGCCAGCGCGGCGTCGAAGCTGTCGTCGGCGAACGGCAGGTCTTCGGCGCTCGCCTGGATCGCCGGGGCCGCCCCCGCCGGCCGCTGCTCGATCATCACCTGGGAGGGCTCGACCGCGGTTACCTCGCGGCCCGCGGGCTCGTAAGAGCCGGTGCCGGCGCCGACGTTGACGACGGAGCGGGCGTCGCCCAGCGCCGCTTCGATCCGCGCCGCGATCCGCGGGTCCGGCCGCCGCACCTGGCGATAGCCGACGCCGATCCGGTCGTAGGCAGCCTCGCTCATCTTCGGGCGCTAGGAGTTGCCGAGTCGCCGCCAGGCCCAGGCGCCGGCAATCGCCGCCGCACCACCCAAGCCGACTCCGCCCAGGCCGGCGCGCCGGAGGACAGGGTCGCGCGCGGCGGCGCCGAAGGCGATCGCGTCGGCGGCGTCGACCGCGGCCCCGGCCAGGACCGCAAGGCGCAGTGCCTTGTGGTCGTCGTGCGCCGCCAGGGCCAGGAGGCCGAGGGCGGCGTCGCGAGCGCCGGCGATCCTCGCCAGCGAGGTCCCCGTCGCATCGATCTCACCAAACCCCAGCGCCTTCAGTGCCGGACGCGTCGCGAACACAGCGCCGACTCCGATCGCGACTCGTCCCGCGGCGATCGCAAGCACGGTCTGCCGGGCAAGAGGGTCCATCCGTCGTCTGCTCATCGGTCAAATCTAACCCCGTCGAGCCCAGGTCATCATTGAGCGATGGCAGAGGGGGACACGATCCTGCGCGCGGCCCGGCGCCTCGACGCGGCGCTGAGCGGCGAGACGGTGGCAGTGAGCGCCCCCGATCCGCGTGGCCGCGCGGCAGGTGTCGAGCGCCTCGACGGCCGCCGCCTCGATGCGGTCGAGTCCCACGGCAAGAACCTGCTGCTGCGCTTCGGCGACCTCGTCCTGCACAGCCATCTGGGGATGAACGGCTCCTGGCACGTCTACCCCCGCGGCGGCACCTGGCGCAAGCCCCGCCGCTCCGCCTGGGCGGTGCTGGTGGGGGAGGGTCGAGAAGCGGCCCAGTTCGGCGGCCCCACCCTGCGCCTGATCCCCGCCGACCGCCTCCGTCGCGACCCCCAGCTGGCCCGCCTCGGTCCCGACATCCTCGCCCCGGAGCTCGACCTCGATGCCATCCTCCAGGGTCTCCGCGCCGAGCCCGGGCGCACGCTCGGCGACGCCCTGCTCGACCAGACCCTGGTCGCCGGCATCGGCAACATCTTCAAGAGCGAGGCCTGCTTCGCCGCCCGCGTCGACCCCTGGCGCCCGCTCGCCGAGCTCGACGACGAGCAGTTGCGCGCCGTCCTCGAGGCCGCCCGCACGCAGATGCTGGCGGCGGTGGACGGGCGCCGCCACACCTACGCCGTCTACCGTGCCCGCCGTCCCTGCCCGGCCTGCCACGGCCGCATCACCGCGCGCGGCCAAGGCGACGCCAACCGCACCACCTACTGGTGCCCGCACTGTCAGAGCTGAGAAAAGCAAACGGCCCACCGAGGTGGGCCGTTTGCGAAAACCTTGGGAGGCCGATGAAATCGTGACCCCCAGGATCGCTCCAGGCAATATAGCGCCCCCGGAGGGAATCGAACCCTCTCTTCCCAAGGTGCGATCCTGGGGGCCGGCGTCCACCGGCGGGGGCTACCGCCGCTGACGCGGCCCCCGGATACTAGATCCTTGAATTTCACTAAATCCCTGCAAAAACGCACTTTTGTGTGACTTCTCTGCCGATTTGAGGCATTGACACCTATGCCCGCCAAATTCCTTCGCCGACGCAAGCGGGCTCCTCGCCGCTCTCCGTCGGCCCGTCCCGTCCCGCGTCTCCGCCCGCGCTCCTATTACGCGGTCGCGGGGGTCGCCTTGGATCAGGAGATGGAGAGGCTGAGGGCGCTGCCGGTCTTCGCGGACGGCCCGCTTGCCGTGCGCGCCCCGGAGCTCAAGGTGCGCCGCGCCCGTACCCGGCCCAACCGTCTCGGCTTCGCCGTCCCGGCCGAGTTCCGCCTCTCGGTCACCGCCTACCCCGGCGTCCGCCCCGGAGACATCCTCGAGACCCTGCTGCACGAGCTGACCCACCTCCACGTCGGCCGCGCCGCCGAGGCCCACGCCTGGCACGGGCGCACCTTCAAGGCGACATTGGCGCTGGCGATGGAGGAGGCCTATGGGGTCGGCGTCCCGGCTCCGCGCAGCACGCTCCACGGTGTCTACGCCGAGGCGATCGACAGCAGGTTCCGTCCCAAAGCCGACGCCCGGACTTGAGTGGATAAGGCCATCGGCCTCGACGACCTCTGGCAATGGCCTGATTAGTTGACTAATCTAGCCTCATGTCAGTACCACTGGCTAGGCTCAATGAGATGTACAAGATGGCACTGGATGCGAGCGGGATGGGTTTTTTCGATCGCCTCCGCGAATACCACAAGCTGATTACCGAGGATGAAGCAATCCGTGGCGGGATTGAACAGATTAGGGCCGAAGTCGAGAAGTCCAAGAAGCAGGCCGAAGACGAAGACGGGGAGTTTGTCCGCAATCTCGTCGCGTGTCGGGACCGCCTTACTGAGCTGGCGCCGGAAGTTGACGACTCCGACGTGCCCCGCCCGATCGTTGCTTTGGATCACGGGCAAGAGATGCGGGCGTGGCCATCCACGCTCGCATACTTCGATGCGATCGTCGCCTCCGAAAGTCCGGTGCCGTCCCTCGGGTTCGACGAAAGTCGCTCCCGGATCCTGTGCCAGATTCTCGACAGCAAGCTCCATGACGGTCAGCTCGCGGACACCTTCCAAAGCCCGGGCGAACCGGGAGACAGACTCCGCGAACTCAGGAACGCTTTCGGTCTCGCTAGAGATGGGCGGGACGCGGCTCAAAAGAGATGGCGCGATCTAGCGCAGGCGAACGGCTATCGGGCGCTTCAAAGGATCGAGATCGTCACGGTTCCCGAGAAGGCCGGCTGGCGCGTCGGAGACGCGGACGTTCAAGCGAAGTTCGTCGAAGAAGTCATTGCTCGTGAAAGAGGTGCATTGGGCGAACTCAGGGAAGCGATGCTTCCGTTGGATGAACGGTCCTCGGATGTCGACACTCAGAGCGAGTCGATCAAGAAGCACGAAGAAGGCTCCAGGGAAGACCTTGAAAATCTTCAGCTGGCCCTTCGGCCAAGACTGGAAAGCAAGTGGCGTTCGCGGCGGGCGTGGGATCGCCTCAGCGACAGCGAGAAAGCCGGCATCGTCGTGGCGGTGATCGTTGGTATCTGTAGTGCGGCGGTCGCGATCATCGCGGCACCGTAGGTGCGCACCAGATTTCCAGAGCCGACGCCCGGACTTGAACCGGGGACCCCTTCATTACGAATGAAGTGCTCTACCAACTGAGCTACGCCGGCCTGCGCGGCTCATTCTAAGAGGATCGGCTCGCGGTTCCGTCGCGCCCGCCGGAGATGATCCCGGCGTGGCCCGGGAGAGGAACACGAAGCGGAGGGAGGGGAACGAGATCGAGTTCTCGCGGATCGTCGCCTTCAGCGACGGTGTCTTCGCGATCGCGATCACGCTGCTGGTGCTGGCGCTCGACATCCCCGAGCACCTGCAGGGCGAAAGCGTCGCCGACGCGCTCTGGGACCAGCGCGAGAACCTGCTCGCCTACGCGCTCAGCTTCGCGGTGATCGGGCGCTTCTGGGTCGTGCACCACCGCATCTTCAGCCAGGTGACCGGCTTCGACGGTCGGCTGCTGGCGCTCAACATCTTCTACTTGGCCTGGATCGTCCTCATTCCCTTCAGCAGCAAGGTGCTGGGGGACCACGGTGGCGAGACGGCGACGGTCGTCCTCTACGCGGTCAACCTCAGCGGCGTCATCCTCACCGGGCTCTGGATGGCCGCCGACGCCCGCGCCGGCGGCCTGATCGCGATCGGCGCCGCCGAAGATCGCGAACAGCGCTACCGCTCTCTCTATATAGCGGCGGTCTTCCTCGCCTCGATCCCGGTCGCGTTCATCGCCCCCGGCCTCGCCCCCTTCATGTGGCTGGCGCTCTTCTTCGACCCGGCCGGGCGCTTCGCCGCGGTAGACCACCCTAGCCCTCCGCGGTCTCCTTGAGCGGCGCGTCGGCCGGCTGCATCTCGCCACAGACGGGGCAGCCCGGCTCCGGCATCACCGGCTCGCGTTCGACCTCCATCGTCCGCAGGTCGAAGATGTGGGAGACGCCGAGCGTCGAGGGCTTGGCCAGTCCGGTCAGCAGGTGCATGACGTCGAGGCCAACCTGGCCACCGATCAGTTCGCAGGCGGGCCCGAGCGTCGCCGCGGGCGAGGCTTTGGCGCGGCGCTGCTCGACCGCCACGTCGAAGAGCGGGTACTGGCGCCGGTAGGCGGTCTCCTGGCAGGCGAAGCAGCCGGTCTGCCCCGGCACATAGAGCGGCCCGACCCGGGCGATCGGCGGGAAGTGGCTCATCGTGATGTAGGGGATGCCGGCCTCGAAGCAGGCCGAGTTGCACCAGCGCTCGATGTCGTGCGCGGGCCAGTCGGCGGCGTCGATGACGATGTCGGCGCCGGCGATGAACTCGGCGATCTCGGCCTGGCTCTCCAGTCGCCGCGCCGTCGAGGTCACCCGCATCGCCGGGTTGAAGGCGCGCAGCCGGGCCGTCGCCGCCTCCACCTTGAGCAGGCCGAAGTCCGACTCGGTGAAGAGGGTCTGACGGTTGAGGTTGCTGGCTTCGACCCGGTCGCCGTCGATCAGCCACATCTCGCCGACGCCGATGCTGGCCAGTGACCTGGCCGCCGCGCCGCCGAGCCCGCCGACCCCCAGCACCGCCACCTTCGCCTCGCGCAGTCGTCGCTGGCATTCCGACGGCGTCAGCCCGCCGGTGCCGATGTCACTGAAATAGCGGAGCTGGCGGTCGAAACGCGCCAGCTCCGCAGGTGGGACAAGGTCGTCGTCGACGGCGTCCTCGACTATTTCCAGCTCCTGTAGCTGGGAGATCAGATCGTCGACAGCCTCCGCACCGAACCTCTCCCGCAACTGCTCGAGCGTGTGCTCTCCAGTGAGCGACTCCAGCAGTGCTCGTTCTTCCTCATCCGGCTTCTCGATCCGGATGTCGCTGTCGGCGCTCGGACGCATCAGATAGACGTCACCTTCAGGCGAGCCGATCGATTCCGTAGTGCGCTTGATCCGAGGCCGAAACATGTGAACGGGCCTCAGCCCATCTTGTGAATCGAGACCATCGGGACTACTCGCTCAACCGTGATCGTCATCTGGTTTCCCCCCTGATTGTGGCCGGCCCAGGCCGGCGAATGAACATCATTGGTGGAGACCGACGTATTGCTAGAAATAGTTCCGGTAGTCGAGGAACCTAGTAAAAGTCCCTGCAATTGTTGAGCGAGCGCGATATACAGCCAATATCATGGAGTGATCAGGAGACACCAGCCTCTCAATCGCAGCAGATCGGAGATCGCCTTGACCCCCCCAAAGAAGACCAAGACCAAACAGGGCAACGCGAAGGTGAGCCGTCATCGTGGGACGGTCGATCAGCGCCTGGTTCGCGCCATGGGTCACCAGGTACGCGTTCAGGCTTTGATCATTCTCAACGAACGGGTCGCCAGCCCGAACGAAATCTCGAAGGAGCTGGGCGAGTCAGTCGGGCATGTCAGCTACCACATCAAAGTGCTGAAGGAGTGCGAGTGCATCGAACTCGTCGACACGGCACCACGCCGCGGCGCGATGGAGCACTACTACCGCGCCACCGACCGTGCCTTCCTTGATGCCGAAGAATGGGCCGCGCTGCCCGACTCGATCCGGCCTGGCCTGAGTGCGAGTGGGCTCAAAACGGTCTTCAACGACGCCGCCTCCGCGCTGCTTGCCGGTACCTTCGACAAGCGCATCGACCGACACCTCAGCTGGACGCCGATGATCGTCGACGAGCAGGGTTGGGAAGAGCTCAAGGTCGGACTTGCGGAGATGCTGGAGAAGGTGATCGAGATCCAGAGCTCCAGCGCCGGGCGTTTGGCTAAAGCTGACGCCGCCGGGATCCCGGTGACGGTGGCGATGATGGGGTTCGAGGCGCCGCCCTCGGGTGACGGAAAAGTCGCTCCCTCGAAGAAGAAAAAGAAAAGCTAGCCCGCCAGCTCCCGCGCTCGCGCGAAAACGGCGTCGATCATCGGCACGGTCAGCTTGCCGGTGAAGGTGTTCTGCTGGCTGGGGTGGAAGCAGCCGAGCAGGGTCCAGCGGCCGAGGTCGGCTTCGGCGCCGTGGCCGAAGCGGGGCTTGGGGCGCGGCACCTCGGCACCGAGGGCGCGGACGGCGCGGAGGAACCCGTTCCAGCCGAAGGAGCCGAGGGCGACGACGACGCGGCAGCGCTCGAGCAGCTCCAGCTCGCGCTCCAGGTAGGGCAGGCAGTTGTCGCGCTCCGCGGTCGTCGGCTTGTTGGCGGGTGGGGCGCAGCGGACGATCGCGGTGACGTAGGCGTCGCGTAGCCGCAGGCCGTCTGCGCGGTCGACCGACTCCGGCTGGTTGGCGTACCCGGCCCGGTGCAGCGCCGCGTAAAGCCAGTCCCCGGAGCGGTCGCCGGTGAACATGCGGCCGGTGCGGTTGGCGCCGTGCGCCGCGGGCGCGAGACCGACGATCGCCAGCCGCGCCGCCGGGTCGCCGAAGCCCGACGCCGGCTTCGCCCAGTACTCCTCGCCACGGTAGCGCCGCGGCGGGTCGGCGGCGACGGCCTCGCGCCACTCGACCAGGCGCGGGCATCTGCGGCAGGCGTGTACCTCGCCGGCCAGCACGGCCAGCGCCTCGGCATTGCCTTTGTTCATAGGGTTGGCCGCCTCTCCATGCCCCGGAACCCAATCACTTGCCTGGCCCTCGGGCTCCTCGCCGCTCTGGTGCTGGCTGTCGGCGGCTGCGGTGGGGGAGAGACGACGACCACCGCCGTCCCCGACAAGGCCGCCGACGCCGAGACGCTGAACAACGTCTTGGCCCGCGAGTTGGCGGCGGTTCGCGCCTACGATCGCACCCTGCCGCTGCTGCGCGGCCCGGCTCTCGCCGCCGCCCGTGAATTCCGCGGGCAGGAACAGGAGCACACCAACGCGATCGTCAAAGCGCTGCGCGGGCTCGGCGAGCGGGCCGAGCCGGAGGAGGAAGAGATCGAAAGCGAGGGCCTCGAGACCCAGGCCGGCGCGCTCGAGTTCCTCTACGAAGTCGAAAGCGTCTCCGTCGCCTACGACCTACGGGCGATCTCGCACCTGACCTCGGCCTGGCCGCGGGCGCTGCTCGGCTCGATCGCCGCCAACCAGGCCCAGCACCTGGTCTTGCTGCGGCGAATGCTCGGCGCCGATCTTGCCGAATCGATCCCGGAGGCGTTCGAGGACGGAACTTTGCCTTCGCCGTCGAAGGAAGCGGAATGACCGGCCCCCTTTACGCGATCGGCCGCTTCTGCTCGCGTCATCACTGGCCGGTCATCGGCGCTTGGCTGATCCTGGCGATCGCGCTCGTCCTGATCGGCCAGGCCGGTGGCAGCAAGACCAGCGAAAACCTGACCCTGCCCGGCAGCGGCTCGACGACCGCGACCGAACTGCTCGAAGACAACCTGCCCGAACAGGCCTACGGCAGCAATCCGCTGACCCTGGAAGCCCCCAAGGGCGCGAAGCTGACCGACCCGAAGTACAGCGCCGCGGTCGCCGAAACCGCGAAGAACCTGGAAGCGCTGGGCGACGTCAACGCGGCAACCAGCCCGCTCAGCCCACAGGGCGTCAACTTCCTCAGCAAGAACGAGCAGGTCGGCTACATCCCCGTCGTGCTCGCCATCGGCCCCGGCGAAATCGACGAAGAGGAGGCGCAGCGGATCCTCGACGCCGCGCATCCTGCCCGTGCCGCCGGCCTCGACACCGCCGTCGGCAGCTACGTCGGCCAGCAGCTCTCCAAGCCCTCGACCGAGGTCAGCGAGGCGATCGGGCTCACCGCCGCCGTGATCATCCTGCTCTTCGCCTTCGGCACCGCGACGGCGATGATGCTGCCGATCGTCTCGGCCCTGATCGGGCTCGCCTGCGCGCTCTCGATCATCCGCCTGCTCGAGCACGTGCTGCAGGTGCCGGGAGTCGCCTCGACCCTGGCGACGATGATCGGGCTCGGGGTCGGGATCGACTACGCGCTCTTCATCGTCACCCGCCACAAACTGCAGCTGGCCGAAGGGATGGAGCTGCGCGAGTCGATCGCCCGCGCCACCGCGACCGCCGGCGGCGCCGTCGTCTTCGCCGGCTTCACGGTCGTGATCGCCCTCTGCTCGCTCGCCTTCGCCGGGATCCCGCTGGTCAGCACCCTCGGCTTCACCGCCGCGGTCGCCGTCGTCGTCGCCGTCTTCGCCGCGGCGACGCTGCTGCCGGCGATGCTGGGGGCGCTGGGGCCGCGGATCAACTCGCTCAGCATCAGGCGCGGCAAGGGCCACCCGGAGGACTCCGAGCCGCACGGCTGGCGGCGCTGGGCGGAGCGGGTGGCGGGGCGCCCCTGGCGCTCGGCGATCGTCGCTCTGGTGATCCTGGTGGTGCTGGCGCTGCCGATCTTCCAGCTTGAGCTGGGCCAGAACGACATCAGCGCTCTGCCCAAGGACACGACCTCGCGCCAGGCTTACGACAGCCTCAACAAGGGCTTCGGGCCCGGCGTCAACGGGCCGCTGCTCGTCGCCTCCGAATTCACCTCGCCACAGGAAGCGCAGAAAGTGCTGCCGGGGCTGGAGAAAGCGGTCGGCGCTCGCGGCGACGTCGAAGCCGTCAGCGAACCGACGCTCGACAGGAAGGGCACGGTCGCGGTCTTCACCGTGCTCTCGAAATCGGAGCCGTGGTCCGACGAAACCGTCGAGCTGGTCGAAAATCTGCGCGACACGACGATCCCCGCTGCTCTCAAGGGGACCGAAGCCAGTTCCTACGTCGGCGGCCAGACCGCCGGCTACATCGACCTCGGCGCCCAGATCGCCGACAAGCTGCCGCTGATGATCGCGATCGTCGTCGCGCTCAGCTTCTTCGTCCTGCTAATCGCCTTCCGCTCGCTGCTGGTCCCGATCAAGGCGGCGGCGATGAACCTGCTCTCGGTGGCGGCGGCCTACGGGGTGGTGACCGCGGTCTTCCAGCTCGGCTGGGGCTCTTCGTTGATCGGGCTCGACCACTCGATCCCGATCGTCAGCTTCGTGCCGCTGCTGATGTTCGCGATCCTCTTCGGGCTCTCGATGGACTACGAGGTCTTCCTGCTGACGCAGATGCGCGAGCACTTCACCAAGTACGGCGACGAGAAGCGGGCGGTGATCGAAGGGCTGGCCAACACCGGCCGCGTGATCACCTCGGCGGCGGCGATCATGGTCTGCGTCTTCACCAGCTTTGTCCTCAACGGCGACCCGGTGGTGAAGGAGTTCGGGGTCGGGTTAGCCGTGGCGATCGCGATCGACTCGACCCTGGTCCGCTGCCTGCTCGTGCCCGCGGTGATGGTCCTGCTCGGCAAGCGCGCCTGGTGGTTGCCGCGCTGGATGGACCGGATCGTCCCCCACATCAGCATCGAGGGCGAGGAGTACTTCGCCAAGCGCGACGCCAAGCTCGCCGCCGCGGGGGCGCAGACCTCGTCCCCGCCGGAATCGGCGCGTAAGCCAGACTAAGGCCATGTTCCCGCTGAACCTGCCGAATGCGCTGACGCTGCTGCGCATCCTGGCGGTGCCGGTGGTAGTGGTGGCGTTGTTGGGGGAGACGCCGAACGGCGACGCCCTGGCCGCCATCGTCTTCGCCCTGGCGGCGCTGACCGACGGGCTCGACGGCTACCTGGCGCGCTCGCGCGACGCGGTCACGACCTTCGGCAAGCTGATGGACCCGCTGGCCGACAAGCTGCTGATCATCGGGGCCCTGGTCTCGCTGGTCTCGCTGAACCGGCTCGAAGCCTGGGTGGCGATGGTGATCATCGCCCGCGAGGTGGCGGTGACGATCCTGCGCACGATCGCCAACGAGCGCGGCATCGTGATCGCCGCCAGCTGGCTCGGCAAGCTGAAGACGGGGCTGCAGATAGCCGCCGTGATCGCCCTGATCGTCGCCGACCCCGCCCCGCTCGGCGTCGACCTCCTCGTCTACGCAGCCCTGATCGCAACCGTCGTCAGTGGCGCCGACTACTTCTTCGGCCTACGCAAGCGCATCGAGGCACAGCAGCGCGAACGGGCCGCGGCGAAAGCCAACCCGACCGCATAGGGCCTCTACGCCGAAGGTGCCTCGAGCCAGTCCCGCATCGACTGATGCCGGCCGACGTGCTCGCCGCTGGCCAGCTCGGCTCGCAGCTCGCCGAGGGTTCCGTAGCGCTCGGCCACCACGTTGTGGCGGTGGATCGTCTCCAGGTTCTCCTGGCGAGCCATGACGAAGGCCTCGTCGGGCAGGTCGGGGTAGTCCTCGACCACCTGGCGCACCATCTCCCGCACGCAGTCCTCGACGAAGCGCGGGTTTTCGTGCGCCTTGACGACGACCGACATCTCATCCGGGCGCTTCATCAGCTCGTAGATCTCCGAGCTCATCGAGCTCTCGACGATCCGCAGCAGCGAAGGCGCGTCGATCCAGGCCGGGCCGCCCTCGGGGCAGCCGATGTGAAGGCTGCCGATGCCGCGCTGGTTGTGGGTCGCGATCGGCACCGCTTCGATCGCCAGCTCGATCTGCTCGGCGT
>Ga0190264_10000132_pt1 | contig 11720 bp, 8 predicted proteins | sample Popmic112T_FD_136651 | JGI IMG/M metagenome (GOLD analysis project Ga0190264, IMG submission 136651) | Populus adjacent soil microbial communities from riparian zone of Indian Creek, Utah, USA - 112 T | ecosystem: Environmental > Terrestrial > Soil > Riparian zone | place: USA: Utah | collected... | reverse complement strand
TCAGTGGCCGAAGGCGAAGTTCGTGCGCGACGACGAGCGCGCTACGACTTTGGTCGAGACCATCTGGGGTCACAAAACCGTAACCCTGCCGCTGGCCGTGTGCGGTACCAATTTCCAGGTGCAGGTATGGCGTGCCTTGCTCGAACTAGATGCCACGGAGTCGGTCTCATACAGCGCGCTGGCACGACGACTCGGAATGCCGGATGGCGCGCGTGCTGTGGGGAACGCAGTAGGCGCGAATCCGATTGCCTGGGTCATCCCGTGTCATCGCGTGCTGCGTGCAGGCGGACAACTCGGCGGATATCGCTGGGGTGCGGCCCGTAAACAGATGATTCGCCGCTGGGAAGAAAGGCGTACCGGGGCCTCATAACATTATGATTCCCCTCGTGTGTCGGGATGTTAGCGGTGCCATACTTGCCCTCCGCCAACGAACGATTCGACACCGCACACGATGTCAGAGAAGCGCAGCCTCACCACCCCCATCAGCATTGCCGTTGCAGTGGTCTGCGCCGCGTGGGCTATCTACGCGACGCAGCACAAACCCGCGGCCGGGTCGGGCGGCCCGCCGGCCGCCGCGGGGCGCAACAATGCGCCGGCATTCGTAACCCTCGCGCCGGTGCGCACCGAGCGCATCAGTCAGAAGCTCGAGGCGCTCGGCAACGCGCGCGCGAATGAGTCGGTCGACATCAGCACGAAACTCTCGAACATCGTCACCGCGGTGACGTTTCGCGACGGCGAGCGCGTGAAGCGCGGACAGGTGCTCGTGCAGCTCGACAACGCGCAAGCACGCGCCGATGTCGCCGCGGCGCAGGCCGCGGTCACCGAAAGCGAGAGCCTGTACAACCGCAGCCGCGAGCTGCTCAACACGCAGGCGCTGTCCAAGTCGAGCTTCGATCAACTCGAAGCCACATTGAAGGCGAATCGCGCCCGGCTGGGAGCTGCGTCGGCGCGGCTCGAAGACACCGTGATTCGCGCGCCGTTCTCGGGCCGAGTAGGTTTGCGACGCGTCAGCGTCGGCACACTCATCAGCCCCGGCGATGTCATCACCACGCTGGATGACACCAGCGTCATCAAGCTCGATTTCGCGGTACCGGAGAATTTTCTCGCCAGCCTTCGCGAGGGGTTGACGATCCGCGCCACTGCTCCGGCGTTTCCGGGTCGCACTTTCGCAGGCTCGGTCTCCAGCATCGATTCGCGTGTGGATATCGCTACGCGCTCGGTGACGGTCCGTGCCTTGTTAACCAACGAAGACGGCGCGCTCAAGCCCGGCATGTTTCTCAACGTAAGCCTGGCGAACGACGAACGCGAAGCGCTGGTCATTCCCGAAGAGGCGCTCACGCCCGAAGCCGAACGGCAATTCGTGTTCGTGGTGACGGACGGGAAAGTTTCGCGTCGCGAAGTGCGCATCGGTGGCCGCCGGCCCGGCAGCGTCGAGATTCTCGCCGGGGTTGTTGCCGGAGAGCGCGTGATCGTGGAAGGCACGCAGAAAGTGCGCGATGGTGCAATGGTGCAGGCGGCCGAGCGCGCATCCGAGGCCGACCCCGCCGGCCCCGGCGCCGTAAGCGAGTCGCACGAGGCCAACGCAAGCCCCGCGAGAATCGCGCAATGATGATCTCCGACTTATCGGTGCGGCGCCCCGTCTTCGCGACGGTGATGTCGTTGCTGTTGTTCATTCTCGGTGTAGGCGCCGTCACGCGCCTGTCGTTGCGCGAATTTCCCGACGTCGATCGTCCGGTGGTGAACATCGAGACGCGTTATCGCGGCGCGTCGTCCGACGTAGTCGAATCGCGCATCACCCAGGTCATCGAGAACGAAATCTCCGGAATCGAAGGCGTCGAACGCCTGAATTCCGGCAGTCGCGACGAGCGATCGCAGATCAACGTCGAGTTCTCACTGGATCGTGATCTCGACAGCGCAGCGAACGATGTGCGCGAAAGGCTGTCGCGCGTCGCCGGCCGATTGCCGCTCGAGGCCGATCCGTCGCAGATCACCAAGGTGGACAGCGGCACCGACCCGATCGTGTGGATCAACGTGACGAGCACGCAGCGAAGTATTCTCGAGCTCACCGACTACATGGAGCGTTTCCTCGTCGATCAGTTCTCGACGCTCGAGGGTGTTGCCTCGGTGCGCGTGAACGGCGGCCGGCGATACGCGATGCGCGTGTGGCTGTCGCGCGAGAACCTCGCGTCGCGACAACTCACGGTAAACGACGTCGAGAATGCGTTGCTGCGCGAGAACGTGGAACTGCCTGCTGGCCGTCTCGAATCCACGGAAAGGGAGTTCACGCTTCGCACGGACACCAACCTGCGTACCGAAGCGGACTTCCGGAATCTCGTCGTTGGCCGCGGCGCGGACGGTTATCTCGTGCGCTTGAGTGAGGTTGCCGAAGTGCGCCTCGCTTCCGAAGACGATCGCAGCATTTCGCGCTCGAATGGCGTGATTGGCATGTCGATGGCCGTCTTGCCGCAATCGAAAGCCAACGTGCTCGCCACTTCGGCGGCCGTCAAGAAGCAACTCGCGTCGATCCAGTCCACCTTGCCGAAGGACATCGTCGCTGAAATCAACATCGACAACGGCATGTTCATCGCCGCATCACTCAAGAACGTCGTGGTGGCGCTGAGTGAGACGCTGGTCCTGGTGCTCGTCGTCATCTTCGTATTCCTCGGGACGCTGCGAGCCACGCTGATCCCGGCCGTCACCATCCCGGTATCCATCGTCGCCGCGGCCATCGTGATGCTCGCGCTCGACTATTCCATCAACACGCTGACATTGTTAGGAGCCGTGCTCGCCATCGGCATGGTGGTCGACGATGCCATCGTGGTGCTCGAGAACATCGTGCGGCGCATCGAAGGCGGGGAGCCCGCGGTGCTCGCGTCCATCAATGGCTCCAGGGAAATCGGTTTCGCGGTCATTGCAACCACACTGGTGCTCATGGCCGTTTTCGTACCCGTTTCGTTCATGACCGGCGATACCGGGCGCTTGTTCGGAGAATTCGGCCTCACGGTCGCCGCGGCGGTGGGATTCTCTGCATTCGTCGCGCTCACCATGACGCCGATGTTGACCTCGAAGCTCTTCGCCGGTGGCATGCCGAAGTCGCGCATGACCGGCGGCATCGACCGGATGTTCCGCAACCTCGACGAAAAATATGCGCGCGGCCTGCGCAGCGCGCTCTCAGGCAAGCGGCCGCTCTGGATCGTCAGCGGTTCCCTCGCGCTGTTCGGTGTGGTCGCGACGTTGATGATCCAGGGGTTCCCATTCTCGGCCCTGAGGCTGCCGAGCGAGCTGGCACCCGAAGAGGATCGCGCCTTCGTGCGCATTTTCGTTGGGGCCCCTGAAGGGGCGAGCCTGTCCTACCTCGACCGGCAGCTGCGCCAGGTCGAGGAAATTGCGCAGGATGAAGTGGAGCGCGGCAATGCAAAACGCGTGATCGTTCGCACCGGCGGATTCGGCCGCGCCGCGGAGACCAATACCGGCTTCGTTGCTTTGCCGCTCAACCTTTGGGACGAGCGTGACGACAGCGCGGGGCTCATAGCCGACAGGTTGCGCCAGCGAACCCAGAACATCACCGGCGCGCGAGTCAACGTGAACCAGGCCGGCAGTCCGCTGACGCGCAACAGCACCCGCCCGCTTGCCATAGCACTCGGCGGCGGCGATTACGCCGAAATCGTGAAATGGCGCGACAAGATCATGAATCGTGTCGAGGCGGAGAATCCCCGGATCCTCGATCTCGAATCCGATTATCTGGAGCGCAAGCCACGCGTCATCATTCAGATCGACCGGAACAAAGCGGCCGATCTCGGTGTCTCGCTGCAGTCAGTGGGCCGCACGCTCGAGACAATGCTGGGCTCGCGCATCGTCACCACGTTCGAGCGTTCTGGCGAGGAATATGACGTCATCCTTCAGGCGCGCGACGAACAACGCGCCACCGTCGGCGACCTCGATAATCTGTACGTCCGTTCGGACAAGGACGGTGACCTGCTGCCGCTCTCGGCGCTGGTTCGCATCGAGGAGCGCGCCGGGCCAAACGAGCTGCGGCGCACCGACCGAATGCGCGCGATCGAGCTCGCGGGGTCTCTTGCGCCGGGCTACGCCCTCGGCGACGCCGTGAAGTACATGGAGCAGGTGATACGCGAGGAAGCTCCCGAGGCGCAGATCATCTACAACGGCCAGACCTATCAGTTGAAACAATCCGGCAGCACGTTGTGGATCACTTTCGCGTTCGCGCTGCTCGTGGTGTATCTGGTACTGGCTGCCCAGTTCGAGAGCTTTATCCATCCGGTGGTGATCCTGGTGACCGTGCCGCTCGCGATCACCGGCGCGCTTATCGGATTGTGGTTGTTCAATTCCACGATCAACATCTTCAGTCAGATTGGCTGCATCATGCTGATCGGCATCGCCTGTAAGAACGGAATCCTCATCGTCGAGTTCGCCAATCAGTTGCGCGATCGCGGTGTGGAGTTCGTTGACGCCGTCATCCAGGCCGCATCGGTGCGATTGCGCCCGGTCCTCATGACCAGCCTGTGCACGGCCTTCGGCGCCGTGCCGCTCATGCTCGCGCACGGCGCGGGCGCTGAAAGCCGCGAATCGATCGGCGCGACGGTTTTCTTCGGGACCGTGGTCTCGCTCGGGCTCACTCTCTACGTCGTGCCATCGTTGTATCTGCTGATCGCACGCAATACCCGCTCGCCGGAACACATGACGCGGCTCATCGATGCGCTGCTGGGTGGCCGTCCCGCACGTGGCACGCCGGCAACAGCGGAATCCGCGGCGGCGCCATCGGCGGAGCGCCCGTAAAGCCAAAACGCCACAGCGCGTTTGACATAAATGTGCCATTCGGCAGCCAAAGCGGCCGGCGCTGTCAACCCTAACCTGACCGATTAAGTCTTTGATCCTGATTGGATTAGGGCTCCCCTGGAGCGGCTGGAACGAGGGTCGCTGGTAGACTGGCGCCCGACCCGTTTTCCCCGTCCGTGACGATCTCCATGGCCCAGTCCCCGTACAAACAGCTCGAGCAGGAATGGAAACGCCTGCATGCATTCCGTGGTGCCATGGCCATCCTTCGATGGGACGCAGCGGTGATGATGCCGCGCGGCAGCGCCGATGTTCGCGGCGAGCAACTCGCAGCGCTCGAGACCGAATACCACGCGCTGGTCACCGCGCCCAGGATCACGCGCCTGCTCGACCGCGCCCAGGCCAATACCGGCGGTCTGGAGGACTGGCAGATTTCCAACCTGCGCGAGATGCGCCGCCAGCGTGACTTCGCAATTGCGACTCCCGTGGCGCTGGTTTCGCGCCTGGCAAAGGCCGCGTCCAAGGCCGAGGCCAAGTGGCTGCATGCGCGCGAGACCGGCAAGTTCGAAGACTTCGCGCCGCACCTCGAGGAAGTGGTGCACCTGGTGCGCGACAAGGCGCAGCTGCTGGGCCAGGCACGCAACCTCGCGCCGTATGATGCGCTGGTCGATGAGTTCAGCCCCGGGCTCACCTCCGGCGAGATCGACGCGATGTTCAAGTCGCTGGCGCGCCGCCTCCCGGGCCTGATCCGCGAAGTGCTCGTGCGCCAGGAGCAGCGACCGGTACTTCCCATCGTCGGCAAGTTCAGCGCCGGCAAGCAGCGCGCATTGGCACTCGAGATCATGAAGGCCGTGGGGTTCCCGTTCGATCGCGGGCGCCTCGACGAAAGCGAACATCCGTTCACCGAAGGTGTCCCGGGCGATGTGCGCGTCACCACGCGCTTCGATACCACCGAGCCGTTCTCCGGAATGCTCGGCGCGCTGCACGAAACCGGCCACGCGATGTACGACGTGGGCCTGCCGGCGGAATATTCCGACCAGCCCGTGGGCCGTGATCGCGGCATGGCCCTGGAAGAGAGTCAGTCGCTGCTCATGGAAATGATCGTGTGCCGCAGCCGTGGCTTCGTCCGCTATCTCAAGCCACTGCTGGAAAAACATTTTGGAGTTTCGGGTCCTGAATGGTCGGAGGAAAACCTCTACGCCCACCTGACGCGCGTGAAACGCGGCCCGATTCGCGTCGATGCCGACGAGCTCACTTACACGCTGCATATCCAGCTGCGTTATGAACTCGAAAACCAGCTGCTGTCCGGCGAACTGGCGGTGCGCGACCTGCGCGATGCCTGGAATTCCAGCATGGAGCAGCGGCTCGGCGTGAAACCGCAGAACGACCTCGAAGGCGTGCTGCAGGACGTGCACTGGGCCGTGGGATCGTTCGGCTACTTCCCTTCCTATGGGCTCGGCGCGGTCATGGCCGCGCAGTTCTACGAGGCGTTGCACGAAGCGGTGCCGGACGTCGAGACGCAGATCGCGCGCGGCGATTTCGGCGGCCTCATGGGCTGGCTGCGCGAAAACGTGCATCGGCACGGCGCGCGGGTCACCACGCAGGAGTTGCTCAAGCTGTCCACCGGCAAGCCGCTGTCAGCCGTCTCGGCACTGCGCTACCTCGAAGCGAAATATCTCGAACCCGAGTCGGTAGTCGGCAGCGCCGCGGCATGAGTCGCGGGCGCGTCGCCACATGAGCCAGTGGCGGGGCTGGCTGGTCGGCGCGATCAGTACAGTATTTTTTCTGGCGGCGCTGCTCGTGCCGCCGATGCCGCAGCCGCTGTCGTATCACGTGTTCGCCGACTGCCGCAGTTTCTTCGGCGTCGTCAATTTCTTCAACGTGGTATCCAACTTCCCGTTCCTGATCGGCGGCGTTCTCGGCCTGCAGCTCATCTGGAGCGGCCGCGTGACGTTCATCGATCCGCGGGAGCAGCTGCCGTATATCGTGTTTTTTCTCGGCGCGCTGCTCACGTGTTTCGGTTCGGCGTACTACCACGGTGCCCCTGACAACGCGCGACTGGTCTGGGATCGCCTGCCGATGACCCTGGGGTTCGCCGGCCTGGTGGCCGCGACCATTGCGGAGCGCGTGGATTCGAAGCTCGGCCGGCGGTCGCTGTGGCCGCTGCTGCTGCTCGGCGTGTTCACCGTCGTCTATTGGTACGGGAGCGAGCTTCGCGGCTCGGGCAACATCATCCCGTACGGCGCATACCAGGCCTGGAGCGTGCTGATCATCGTCTTGCTGTTGCTGGCCTATCCGGCGCGGCTTTACAGCCACGGCGGGCTGCTCGGCTGGGCGGCTGCGTGGTACGGCCTGGCCAAGGTGTTCGAAACTTTCGACCTGCAGATCTACCGGCTGCTCGGTTCCACGCTGAGCGGCCACACGATCAAACATGTGCTGGCGTCTTTCGCGGTCTTCGCCATCGTGCGCCAGTTGCGGGTGCGGCATAGAATTCCCCGCCCATGAGCGCCCAGCCGGAAAATATCCTCGATTCCCCAGAGGGGCTCGAAACTTCACCCGAGTGGCCTTCGCAGACCGCGAAGAAGCTCGGCGCACACCTGCGCGGCCTCACCGGCAAGGCCATCGAGGATTACCGCATGATCGCCGACGGCGATCGCGTCATGGTGTGCCTGTCGGGCGGCAAGGACTCCTACACTTTGTTAGACGTGCTGCTGTCCCTGAAGCGGTCGGCGCCCATAGATTTCGACCTCATCGCCGTCAACCTCGACCAGAAGCAACCGGACTTCCCGGCCGAGGTGCTGCCCAACTACCTGCGGGGCCTGGGTGTGCCTTTCCACGTGATCGAGCAGGACACCTATAGCGTGGTCAAGCGCGTCATCCCGGAAGGCAAGACCATGTGCGGGTTGTGCTCGCGCATGCGTCGCGGCGCCTTGTACCGCTACGCGGCGGAAAACGGCATCACCAAAATCGCGCTCGGGCACCACCGTGATGACATCGTCGAGACGTTGTTCCTCAACATGTTTCACGGCGGCCGCCTCAAGGCCATGGCGCCGAAGCTCAAGTCGGACGACGGCCGCCACATAGTCATTCGCCCGCTGGCGTATGTCGCCGAGTCGTTGATCGAGAGATATGCGCGTGCGCGGCAGTTCCCCATCATTCCCTGCAAGCTGTGCGGGTCGCAGGACAACGCGCAGCGCAAGGAGGTCAAGCGCATGCTGGCCGAATGGGAGCGGCAGTATCCCGGTCGCACCGAGTCGATCTTCTCCGCGCTGCGCAACGTGGAAGCCGCTCACCTGGCCGATCCGCGGGCTTTCGATTTTCCGGGGCTGGATGCCGAACGCACCCAAATCCCTGAATAAACCCATCGGCGAGTCGTACTGGGTGATCGAAGATCGCCTGCTGGCCGGAAGATATCCGGGTGGCAAGACGCCCAAGGAAGCCGAGCGCCGCGTGGCCTCGCTGATCGACGCGGGCTTCGACGCCTTCATCGACCTGACCGAGCCGGGCGAACTTCCGCCTTACGACCTCTATCTACCGGGCAGCGCGCTGTATGTGCGCAAACCGATCCCCGATCACGGAGTGCCCGGCGCGCCCGAATACATGGCCGGAATCCTGTCGGAGCTCGACGCGGCGCTCGCGTCCGGCCGGCGCGTGTATGTGCACTGTCGCGCAGGAATTGGCCGCACCGGCACGGTGATCGCCTGCCATCTCATCGAACAGGGGCTCAGCCCCGATGCCGCGCTGATCCGGCTCAACGAGCTGTGGCAGGGCAACGACCTCTCGGCCACGTGGTCCGACGTCCCCGAGACCGACGAACAGCACGAATACGTCCGCGCCTGGACGCCCGCGGCCGATCCCACGAAGCAGCCCGATGTCATGGATGCGGCGCGCACGCTGCGCGAGCGATTCCAGGGGGCCCTGGTCGGGCTGGCCGTCGGAGACGCACTTGCCGCGCACACGCAGTTCCGCAAACCGGGAAGCTTCGCCGCCGTAGGGGACCTGCTGGGCGGGGGTCCATTCGACCAGCCGCGCGGCGCCTGGACCGACGACACCGCCATGGCGCTGCTGCTGGCCGAAAGCCTGCTTGCACGCGAGGGCTTCGACGCGCGCGACCAGGTCGAACGCTACGTGCGCTGGCAGCGCGAGGGCTACGGAAGCGCGACCGGGCAGTGTGTGGGCATTTCCGCCAATGTGGCCCGGTCGCTGGCTACCGCGCAGTACAAGCGCCAGCCGTTCGCCGGTTCGCATGACCCGGGGCAACTCGACAAGGACCCCTTGTCGCGCATCGCGCCGGTGGCGATGTACTTCTTTGCCGACGCTTCGACCGCGGTAGCCAAGGCAGCCGAATCGGCCCGGGTCACCGCACAGGCGCCCATGGTTCTCGATTGCGTGCGGCTGCTGGCCGCCATGGTTCATCTGGCGCTTTCGGGTCGCGACAAGGCCACGCTCCTGCACCCGCCACGGGATCTGTGGGCGACGGCAAGCACACGGCCGGAGGTTCTCGCCCTCTACGACGGGGCCTACGCGCACCGCATGCCTCCGGACATCACCGGCGGTGGTGGAATCTTCCAGGCGCTCGAGGCAGCCCTCTGGGCTTTCCACCGCACGGAATCCTTCCGCGAAGGAGCCTTGCTCGCCGCCAACCTCGGACGCGACTCGGATGTGGTGGCCGCGGCCTACGGTCAGATCGCCGGTGCCTATCACGGTGTGAGTGCGATTCCGGGAATCTGGCGTAACAGCCTGATGAAGCAAGAAGTGGTCATCGACAGCGCGGACCGGCTTCTCACTCATGCGCTCGTGACCCTCGGATCGTGATTCCGCAAGTCAATCGTCTCGCTTAAAGTGCTGGCCATGCCCTCCACGCGCACCTCCCGCGGAAGCCTTGCCAAGCGCTCGTGGACGCGGCTGTCTGACGAACAGCTGTTGGGCCTGCGGTTCTGCGATCTGAAACTCAAGATCGAGCGTTCACCGGTCGCCAAGCGCGTGCGCCGGCTCTATCGCGAGCTCGACAAGCGGCAGATTTCCTTTCGACCGCATGTGTGGCTCTCGGAAGAATGGTTTTCTCCCGATGGTGTGCCCGGCATCGCCGTGCCGTTCTACCTCGCGCATCCGCGCCTCGAACGGCTCGAGCGCCGCATGATGCGCAACGTGGAGGGAGGCAGTGCCGAAAGCGCCATGCGCATCCTGCGCCACGAGGCGGGTCATGCCATCGACACTGCGTACCGACTCCGCCGCCTCAAACGCTGGCGCGAGATTTTCGGGCCCGCTTCCCTGCCGTATCCCGACACCTATCGCGCGCGCCCCGGCAGCCGCCGCTACGTGCAGCACCTCGGCGAGTGGTACGCGCAGGCGCACCCTTGCGAGGACTTCGCGGAAACCTTCGCGGTCTGGCTCAAGCCCAATTCTTCGTGGCGGCGCACGTACGCGCAGTGGCCGGCGTTCCACAAACTCGAATTCGTCGACGAGCTGCTGGAGAAGGTCCGCGGCACGCGTGCCCCGGTGCGCAATCGCGAAGTCGTCGAGCCGCTGCGCGAGAACACGCACACGCTCGCAGATCACTATCGCCGCAAGCTGCGTCGCTACAGCATGTACCGGCGCACGGTCACCGATCATCTCCTCGAACGCGTGTTCACCGCCGAGCGTCTTCGGCGCGCGTCGCGAGCGAGCACCTTCCTGCGCGCGCACAGCCTGCACCTGGTGAATGCCACGATGCGCGAGCTGCATGCCGAGCGATACAGCGTGGAGCAGATCCTGCGCATCGTCGTCGAGCGGGCCGACAAGCTCGGCGTGTGGGTGCGCGGCAGCCGGCGCGACGCGCTGCGCCACGCGCGCTGGATGCTGGTCTACCTGACGCGTCTGTACGCGCAGGGTGAAAGCCCGCGTCTTTCACTATGAAGCGACTGCGGACGCTGGTCGTCGTTCATTCCACGCTCGTACCACCCGACTCGCTCGAAGGGCACAGCGAAAAAGAAATCGAAGAGTGGCGTACCGAATTCGACGTGGTGTCGACTCTGAAGAAGTCCGGCCACGAAGTGCGCTGCCTCGGCATCTCCGACAGCGTCGAAGAGCTGCGCAGCGTGATCACCGAATGGAAACCCGAGATGGTGTTCAACCTGCTCGAGGAATTCGACGGCATCGTCACCTACGACCAGCACGTGGTCGCGTTCCTCGAGCTGCTGCGCCAGCCGTACACGGGCTGCAATCCGCGCGGCCTGCTGCTCTCGCGCGACAAGCCGCTGTGCAAGCAGTTGCTTTCGTATCACCGCATTTCGTCGCCGCAGTTCGCCGTGTTCCGCCGCGGCATCAAGCTGCGCCTGCCGCGCAAGATCAAATATCCGCTGTTCGTGAAGTCCACCACCGAAGACGCGTCGCTCGGCATCTCCCAGGCCTCCATCGTCACCGACAAGGCGCAACTCAAACAGCGAATCCAGTTCGTACACGACCAGGTGCAGACCGATGCGCTCGTCGAGGAGTACATCGAGGGGCGCGAGCTGTACGTGGGCGTGATGGGCAACGACCGGCTCACCCGGTTGCCGGTGTGGGAGATGAAGTTCGGGTCGTTGGCCGAGACTTCCGCGGGCATCGCCACGCGCCGCGTGAAGTGGGACAAGAAGTACCAGAAGAAACATGGCATCGACACGCACGAGGCGAAGGACCTGCCGCCCGCGGTGGTGGCGCGGCTCGACAAACTATCGCGCCGCGTCTATCGCTCGCTGGGGCTGTCGGGATGCGCGCGCATCGACTACCGGATGAATGCCGAAGGTCAGATCTACGTGATCGAAGCGAACCCGAATCCCAACCTCGCCGCGGACGAGGACTTTGCGCAGTCGGCGCTCGCCGCCGGCGTGAGTTATCCCGAGCTGCTCGAAAAACTGCTTACGCTCGGCGCCGGTTATCAGGCAGAGTGGCGCGCCTACTACGGTTGAGAG
>Ga0190264_10000131_pt1 | contig 11725 bp, 9 predicted proteins | sample Popmic112T_FD_136651 | JGI IMG/M metagenome (GOLD analysis project Ga0190264, IMG submission 136651) | Populus adjacent soil microbial communities from riparian zone of Indian Creek, Utah, USA - 112 T | ecosystem: Environmental > Terrestrial > Soil > Riparian zone | place: USA: Utah | collected... | reverse complement strand
GAGCGCCCGTTTGACCGGGCCGACGATCCGCTCCAGCAGCTCGGCGGTCAGCTCGTTCAGCTTCGAGCGGCTGAGCTTGAGGTCGAGGTGCTTGGGCTGTCCCTCGACCGCGGCCGACAAGAACTCGCTGCAGCGCCTCTACGAGGCTGCCGAGAAGGCGAAGATCGAGCTCTCCTCTACCCAGGAGACGCAGATCAACCTTCCCTTCATCACCGCGGTCGAGGGACAGCCCAAGCACCTCGACCTCAAGCTCAGCCGCTCGAAGCTGAACGAGCTGACCGCCGAGCTGCTGGAGCGGATCGTCGGCCCGGTCAAACGGGCGCTCGGCGACGCCGACGCGACGATCGACCACGTCGTCCTGGTCGGCGGCATGACCCGCAACCCCGCCGTGCGCGAGCGGGTCAAAGAGCTGACCGGCAAGGACCCGCACCAGGGCGTGAACCCGGATGAGGTCGTCGCCGTCGGCGCCGGCATCCAGGCGGGCGTGCTGGCCGGCGACGTCAAGGACGTGCTGCTGCTCGACGTCACCCCGCTGACGCTGGGGATCGAGACCAAAGGCGGCGTGATGACGAAGCTGATCGAGCGCAACACGACGATCCCGACGAAGAAGTCGGAGACCTTCTCGACCGCCGACGACAACCAGCCGTCGGTCGAGATCCACGTGCTCCAAGGCGAGCGCGAGATGGCCTCCGGCAACAAGAGCCTGGGCAAATTCCAGCTCACCGGGATCCCCCCGGCGCCGCGCGGGATGCCGCAGATCGAGGTCACCTTCGACATCGACGCCAACGGCATCATCCACGTCACCGCCAAAGACCAGGGCACCGGCAAAGAGCAGAAGATCGAGATCAAATCCGGCTCCGGGCTTTCCGACGAGGAGATCCAGAGCATGGTCTCCGATGCCGAGTCCCACGCCGAGGAGGACCGCAAGCAGCGGGAGCTGGCCGAGGCGCGCAACCTCGCCGAGAACGCTGCCTACCAGTCCGAGAAAGCGCTGGCGGACGCCGACGGCAAAGTCGACGACGCCACCAAAGCGGAGGTCGAGGAGGCGATCAAGGGCGTGCGCGAGTCGCTCGACTCGGGCAGCGTCGAGGAGATCAACGCCAAGACCGAGGCGCTGAACACGGCGATGACCAAAGCGTCGGAGCAGATCTACGCGGCGGCGCAGTCGGAGGGTGGCGCTGAGGGCGCGAGCGGCGAGGACAGCGCTCCCGATGAGGACGACGAAATTGTGGATGCCGAGGTCGTCGATGAGGGTGACGAGGGCGAGAGCAAATGAGGCCGCATCAGGATGACCGCGGGACTGACGGCCGAGGGACCAACGAGCCCCGGCCCGCGGGTCCTGTCGGCGCAGGGGACCCCCCATCCCCTGCGGTAGCTGAAGCTTCCTCGGGGATGGGCCCCCCTACGCCGCCACCCGCGGGAGGGGCGCCTGTGGATAGCGCCGAGGGTTCAGGCCCGGTAGGACCGGTCCCCGAGGGATCGGGTGAGGGTCAGCAGGTCGAGAATGACTTTGAAGCGCTGTTGGCTCAAGCCCAGGAGGAGAAAGAGGAGTACCTCGAACTGGCGCGGCGGACTCAGGCTGATTTCGAGAACTTCAGGAAGCGGATGGCCGCGGAGGTGCAGGCGGCCGGGGTGCGTGGGAAGGGGCAGCTGGCGCAGGAGGTAGTGCCGGCGCTCGATGACCTTGAGCGGGCGATCCAGGCCGCAGGACTGGATCCGGAGGGGGATTCCGAGGACGGGCTGGCGCATGGGGTGCTGCTTGTGTTCAGGAGCCTGCGCGAGGGGCTGAAGCGGAACGGGATCGAGGCGGTCGACCCGAAGGGGGAGAAGTTCGATCCCAACCGGCACGAGGCGCTTTCGACCGTGCCCGTCGAGGGGACGGCGTCGGGGACCGTGGTCGAGGTTCTGCAGAAGGGCTACCTGCTCGACGACAAGTTGATCCGGCCGGCCCGGGTGGTTGTGAGCGAGTAAGGGGACCGATTGGCTGACGAGCTCTACAAGACGCTGGGCGTCTCCAAGAAGGCGAGCGACGAGGAGATCAAGAAGGCGTACCGGAAACTGGCGCGCCAGTACCACCCTGACCGCAACCCCGACGACCCGGCGGCGGAGGAGAAGTTCAAGGAGATCTCGGCCGCCCACGACGTCCTCGCCGATCCTGAGAAGCGCAAGGAGTACGACGCGGGCGGGATGTTCGCCGGCGCCGGCGGGCCCGGCGGCTTCTCCGGCAATCCGTTCGGCGGCGGTGCCCAGGCCGGTGGCTTCTCGGGCAGCGCCGACTTCGGCGACATCTTCTCCTCGCTCTTCAACCGTGGCGGCAAAGGCGGCCGGGCGCAGGCGCAGCAGGTGCGGGGGCGCGACCTCGAGACCGAAGTCCAGCTCAGCTTCGACCAGGCCGTCAACGGCAGCCAGATCAGCGTCACCGTGCCCAAGGCCGGGCGCTGCGAGACCTGCCACGGCAGCGGCGCCAAACCCGGCACCGGACCGGTCACCTGCCCGCGCTGCGAAGGCCGCGGCATCGACGCCCAGAGCCAGGGCTTCTTCTCGATCAGCCAGCCCTGCCCGCAGTGCGGCGGCGCCGGCCAGATCATCGAGGACCCCTGCCCCACCTGCAACGGCTCCGGCCTGACCCAGCAGACCAAGCGCTACAAAGTGAACATCCCCGCCGGGGTCAAGGACGGGGCGCGGATCCGGCTCGCGGGCAAGGGCGAGGCGGGGCCTCGCGGCGGTCCTCCCGGCGACCTCTACGTGACCACGCGGGTCGCCGCTTCACCGGTCTTCAGGCGGCTCGACGACGGCAACCTCGAGGTAACGGTGCCGATCACGATCCCGGAGGCGCTGCGCGGCGGCACGATCGAGGTGCCGACGCTGGAGGGAACGAAGAAGATCAAGGTGGCGCCAGGCACTAAGCACGGTGCGGTCCAGCGCCTGCGTGGCGAGGGGCCGCCGAAGCCCAAGGGCAAGGGTCGCGGCGACATCCGCTACCGGCTCGAGATCGAGGTGCCGACGGAACTGAGCGAGGAGCAGAGCGAGGCGGCCGAGAAGTTGGCCGCAGCCTTCAACGGCTCCGACCCACGGGCGGAGCTGCTGCGCAAGGCGGCCCGATGAGCGCGCGGCGGGTGCGGGCCGATATCTCGATCGACGACGAGCGCGGGGTCTTCATGATCTCGGTCGCCGCCGAGCTGGCGGACATGCACCCGCAGACGCTGCGGATGTACGAGGCGCGCGGCCTGGTCGCTCCCAAGCGCTCGCCGAAAAACACGCGGCTGTACTCCCAGCGCGATGTCGAACTGCTGCGGCGGATTCAGCGGATGACCTCGGAGGAGGGGCTGAATCTGGCCGGGGTGGTGACCGTGCTCGAACTCGAAGAGCGGGTGGAAAAACTGCGCGCGGAACTCGGCCGGGCACGGCAGCGGCTGCAGGAACTCGAAGCAGGGCGAAACGGAGGGCGGAGCTGATGCAGGCAGATCGATTCACGGTCAAGTCCCAGGAAGCGGTGGCGGCGGCGCAGCAACTGGCCGCGGCACGGCGCAACCCGGAGACCGCACCCGCGCACCTGCTGGTCGCCCTGCTCGTGCAGGAGGACGGGCTGGTCGTGCCGATCCTGCAGAAGCTCGGCGCCGACCCGGCGGCGATCGGGGTCAGGGCCCACGAGGCGGTCGACGCCCTGCCGACGCTCGGGAACGGCGCCGAGGAGCCGCGGATGTCCTCGACCCTGGCGGCGACGCTGCGCCAGGCCGAGAAAGAGATGGCGAAGCTCGGCGACGAGTACATCTCGACCGAGCACCTGCTGCTGGCGCTGACCGAGGTCGCTTCCGGCGTCGCCGACGTCCTCCCTGGCCGCGACGCTCTGGAAAAGGCGATCGCCGAGGTGCGGGGCCCGCACAAGGTCACCTCGCCGAACCCGGAGGACAGCGTCCAGGCGCTGGAGAAATTCGGCCGCGACCTCACCGCCGACGCCCGCGACGGCAAGCTCGACCCGGTGATCGGGCGCGACGAGGAGATCCGCCGCGTGATCCAGGTCCTCTCCCGCCGGACCAAGAACAACCCGGTGCTGATCGGCGAGCCCGGCGTCGGCAAGACCGCGATCGCCGAGGGGCTGGCGCAGCGGATCGTCGACGGCGACGTGCCCGAGAGCCTGCGCGACCGCCGCGTGATCGCACTCGACATCGGCTCGCTGCTGGCGGGCTCCAAATACCGCGGCGAGTTCGAGGAGCGGCTGAAAGCGGTGCTCTCCGAGGTGCAGGAGGCCGAGGGGCAGATCGTCCTCTTCCTCGACGAGTTGCACACGATCGTCGGCGCCGGCGCGGCCGAAGGCGCGGTCGACGCCGCCAACCTGCTGAAGCCGATGCTGGCCCGCGGCGAGCTGCGCGCGGTCGGGGCCACCACCCTCGACGAGTACCGCAAGCACATCGAGAAGGACGCGGCGCTGGAGCGGCGCTTCCAGCCGGTGCTGGTCGGCGAGCCCGACATCAACGACACGATCGCGATCCTGCGCGGACTGAAGGGGCGCTACGAAGTCCACCACGGCGTCCGCATCGCCGACTCGGCGATCGTCGCCGCCGCCACCCTCTCGGAGCGCTACATCGCCGACCGCTTCCTGCCCGACAAGGCGATCGACCTGATCGACGAGGCGGCCTCGCGGCTGAAGATCGAGATCGACTCGGTGCCGACCGAGATCGACGAGGTGCAGCGACGAATCCAGCAGTTGGAGATCGAGCGCGAGGCCTTGAAGAAAGAGAGCGACGACGCCTCGAAGGCGCGGCTCGAAGCGCTGGAGGCCGAGCTGGCGGAGCTGGGTGAGCGGGCGGGCGAGATGAAAGCGCGCTGGCAGAACGAGAAGGAGGCGATCGACTCGATCAAGGAGGCCAACGCCCGGCTCGAGGAGGCCGGTCGCGAGGTCGAGCGAGCCGAACGCGAGACCGACCTGGAGCAGGCGGCGAAGCTCAAATTCGGCGAGATCCCCGAGCTCGAGCAACAGGTGACCGAGCAGAAAAACCGGCTGGCCGCGCTGCACGCCGGCGGCGCCACGATGCTGACCGAGGAGGTGACCGAGGCCGACGTGGCCGAGGTCGTCGCCAAGTGGACCGGGATCCCGGTCACCCGCCTGCTCGAGGGTGAGATCCAGAAGCTGATCCAGATGGAGGAGCGCCTGCACGACCGGGTGATCGGCCAGGACGAGGCGATCGAGGCCGTCTCCAACGCGCTGCGACGCTCGCGGGCCGGGCTCTCGGACCCGCACCGGCCGATCGGCTCCTTCCTCTTCCTCGGCCCGACCGGGGTCGGCAAGACCGAGCTGGCGAAGGCCCTCGCCGAGTTCATGTTCGACTCCGAGCAGGCGATCGTCCGCCTCGACATGTCCGAGTACATGGAGAAGCACACGGTCTCGCGGCTGGTCGGTGCCCCGCCCGGCTACGTCGGCTACGAGGAGGGCGGGCAGCTGACCGAGGCGGTGCGCCGCCGCCCCTACGCGGTGGTGCTGCTGGACGAGATCGAGAAGGCCCACCCCGACGTCTTCAACACGCTGCTGCAGATCATGGACGACGGCCGCCTCACCGACGGCCAAGGGCGGACCGTCAGCTTCACCAACACGGTCCTGATCATGACCTCCAACGTCGGCAGCGACCGCATCGTCGGCGACCAGGTCGACGAGGCGATCCGCGAGCAGATCGAAGAGGTGCTGGCGGCGACCTTCAAGCCCGAGTTCCTCAACCGGATCGACGACACCGTGATCTTCCACCGGCTGTCGAAGGCCGACATCGGCCGCATCGTCGGGCTGCAGGTGGAGCAGCTGGTCGGCCGGGTGCGCGAGCGCGGGATCGAGATCGAGCTCTCAGACGACGCTCGCACCCTGCTCGGCAACCTCGGCTACGACCCGACCTACGGCGCCCGACCGCTGAAGCGGGTGATCCAGAAGCAGCTGGTCGACAAACTGGCGCTGAAGATCCTCGAGGGCGAGTTCGGTGAAGGGGACGTGGTGAAGGTCGACGCGGCGGGCGGCGACCTGGTCTTCGCGAAGGTCGAGCGACCCGCCGCGGCCACTGCGATCTGACCTTCATTCATGCGGGTTTAAGGGTTGGGCCGCATAATCCGAAATAAGCTTTGACGGCCCAAACGATGTTCAAACGGCAACCCGGCAGATCCGACGCAACGGACGCGAGCGCGTACTCGCGTCGTTCCGCTGTCACCGATTCGCTCTGGGCCGCTCAGGACCGCCTCCGCAGCGGCGTCCCCGCCGCCGCCCACCGCTTCGCCGATGTCGCCGTCTGGCCGCTCGAACGCGCCTCCTACGCGCTGCGCAAAAAGGTGATCTGGCCGGCCGAGGATCGCGCCGACCGGATGGGCACGCCGGCGCGGGTCCTCGCCAGCTGCTTCTTCGTCCTGCTTGCCGTCGGGGTCGGCGTCGCCGGTCTGGTCTGGGCTGCGCCCGACGGTCCCCACAAGGACGCCGGCACGGCCCCCGTCGCGGCGAGCTCGGCGCCCCTGGCGGTGGCAAAGGCAACGCCGGAGAAGATCGCCGAGCCGACACTGCAGGGCGCCACCCCGGTCTTCAAGCCGAGCAAGGAGGAGGTCGCCGCCGAGGTCGACCCGGCCAAAGCGATCGTCAAATCTTCCCCCGCGGATGAAGCCCCGTCCTCCTCCTCCGCGACGTCCACCGCTGCCGCGGAGCCCGCCACTGCTGCTTCCTCTTCCTCGGCGCGGCCCGCCACCGTCGACGGGCCCCCGGCCGGGCCGCAGGCGATCTCGGTCGCCGGAGATTTCGCCGGCGCCTTCGTCCTCTACGAGACCGGCGACAGCGACTCCGACGTGCGCGAAGTGCTCGGCAAGACGGCGACGCCGGCGCTGGCCAAAGCGCTGTTGCACCGGCCACCGCGGCTGCCCGCCAACGTCAAGGTGCCGAAGGCGAAAGTCGTCAACGTCGTGCCCGCGCCTTCGCGCGACGGCATCTACCCGGTCAGCGTCTCGCTGCTGCGGGTCGGGCTGACCAGCGAGCTGCGACTGGAAATGGAAAAGCGCAAAGGCGAGGGGTGGCGCGTCACCAACGTGCTCGGATGATCGTGGGGCATCGACGCAAGATCCGCGCGGTCGCCGCGACCGCCGCCATCACGGCCGCATTCGCGCTGCCGACCGCCGCCGCCCGCGCCGAGGTCGCCACGACCGCGGTGCCCGGCGCCACGCTGGAAGAACCGGCCCCGACCGCGGTCGCCCCGGCGCCGCCCCCCGCGCCGGTGCAGGGAACGACCCTGGCGCCGCCGGTGCCGAGCGCGCCCGCCGCACCGCCCGCCGACAAATCCACGCCGCCGGCCAAATCCACCCCACCCGCCAGCGGCGGCGTCAACGCCGGGGAAGGCTCCGGCGAGAGCAACGACGAAGCGGAAGAAGAAGCGGCGCCCGCGCCCGAAAGCTCCGCCGGCGCGCTCACCATCCCCAGCCCCTCGGCCGCCTTCGCGATCCCCTCTTTGCCCGCCTCCGCCTGCTCGACCAGCGGCGTGCCGCCGATCCTGATCCCGATGTACCAGCGGGCGGCCGCCGCTTACGGCCTCGGCCCGCAGGGCCCGGCGATCCTGGCCGGCATCAACGAGATCGAGACCGCCTTCGGCACCAACACCAACGTCTCCTCGGCCGGCGCCCTCGGCTGGATGCAGTTCATGCCGGCTACCTGGGACGCCTACGGGGTCGACGCCGACGACGACGGCGTCGCCGATCCCTACAACCCCGAAGACGCGATCTACTCCGCCGCCAACTACCTCAGCGCCTCCGGCATGCCCGCCGACACCTACGGAGCGATCTTCGCCTACAACCACGCCGACTGGTACGTCGCCGAGGTGCTCGCCAACGCCTCCTGCCACGCCGCCGCGGTCGGGGTACCGTCGCTCGGCGCCGGGCTCGGTCCGCAGCTGCAGGTCCTCAAATGCAGCCCGGCGCCGCCCTGGCGCGAGCGGATTCCGCACGAGTACCTGCGCGCCTTCGAGGACGCGGCGGCGCGCTACGAACTCGGCAAGCGCGGCGTCTGGGCACTGGCCGCGGTCGCCCACCTCGAGTCGGACTTCGGCCGTGGCATGAGCAAGAAGCAGCTGCGCGAGCTGGGTCCGCTCGGGCTCGAAGGCAGCGAGTGGGCCGCCTACGCGGTCGACGGCGACGGCGACGGGCGCATCCGCCACGCCGACCCGGTCGACTCGGCGGCGACCCTGGCGCGGCTGATCTGGTCGCGCGGCAGCCTCGAGGCCGGGATCTTCACCCACAACCAGGCCGAGTGGTACGTGCAGGCGGTGCTGGGCCAGGCCGACGAGCTCGAAGGCAACTGCAAGGCCCGCTACGTCGACTGGGCCTTAGCGCCGCTCGGCACCGGCCTCGAAACCGCCGGCCCCAGCGCGGTCCTCAACGGCGACCTCGCCAGCGCCCCGGTCGGCGCCCCGCCTGCGGTCAAGGCCGCGATCGCCGCGGCCAACTCGATCACCACCACCCCCTACGTCTGGGGCGGCGGCCACGGCTCCTTCTATTCCTACGGCTACGACTGCTCCGGCGCCGTCAGCTTCGCCCTCTTCGGCGCCGGCCTACTCGACACCCCCCTCGTCTCCGGCGCTCTGGAGAGCTACGGCGAAGAGGGCCCGGGCGAGTGGATCACGATCTACGCCAACGCGAGCCACACCTACATGACGATCGCCGGCCTGCGGTTCGACACGGCGGGGAATCCCGAGGGGGTCTCGGGTCCGCGGTGGCACGTTGAGCCTCCGTATCCCGAGGGCTACGTCGTGCGGCATCCGGTCGGGTACTGACCGTCTAGGGACGGAGGACCCGTCGGGGGGAGGTGCTGTTGCCCCTCCATCAGAAGCCGTCGCGCAGCTGGGTCGAGCCCCGAGGGTTCGAGGCGTGGTTCCTTGAGCTTCTGCTGGAGGGGCAACAGCACCTCCCTACGCAGCGCGCTCCGATAGACGCCCAAGGTTCGGAAGCTAACGCGAGAAAGCTCGCGGCCCTGGCGCCTTCGACTGGGCTTCTGCACCTTGGAGCTTCTGGGTTCTAGGGGAGCTTGCGCCTTGCCCGTCTTGCTTTCTAGAGCTTCCGCACCTCGGGCCCCTCGACCCTTCGAGAGCTTCCGAACCCTGGGACCATCCCGCCATTCCCTGTTGATGAGGGCATCGTGTGCCCCTCCAGCAGAAGCTCAAGGACGGGGGCCTGAGCCCTGACCGCGCGATCCAGCTGCGCGACGGCTTCTGATGGAGGGGCACACGAGGCCCTCTACCGCCAGCGAAGCAGTACGGTTATCCCACGGGCTTGATTCAAGACTTGGAGGGTTGAGATATGCCGACTTATTTGATGTTGACCAACTTGACTGCCGAGGGCGTTCGAACCTTGAAGAACAACCCGAGCAGGGTCGCCGAGGTGAACAAAGAGGTGGAGCAGATCGGCGCCAGGGTGGTAGCGCAGTACGCGACCCTTGGGCAGTACGACTTCGTCACCGTGGTCGAGGCGCCCGACGAGAAGACGATGGCCAAGGTCTCGGTCGAGCTCGGCTCGCGCGGGACGATGACCAGCCAGACCCTGACCGCGATGTCGGCCGATGACCTGGCCGGGGCGCTCTAGCTCTCGTTGAAGGCGCTCGTAGTCGGCGGGGGTGGGCGCGAGCACGCGATCGTGCGGGCGCTGGCCCGCTCCGCCCACGCTCCTGAGCTGCTCTGCGCCCCCGGCAACGCCGGCATCGCCGCCGACGCCGAGTGCCTGCCGGAGATCGCGGCCGACGACGTCGCGGCGATCGTCGCCCTGGCCGAGGAGCGGCGGGTCGACCTGGTGGCGATCGGGCCCGAGGCGGCGCTCGTCGTCGGCCTCGTCGACGCGCTTGAGCGGGCCGGGGTGCCGGCCTTCGGGCCGAGCGCGGCGGCGGCCGAGCTGGAGGGATCGAAGGCCTTCGCCAAGGAGCTGATGAAGGAGGCGGGGGTGCCGACCGCGGGCTACGCGCTGCTGCCCAGTCGCGAGGAGGCGATCGAGCAGCTCGCCCGCGCCGACTACCCGACCGTGCTCAAGGCCGACGGCCTCGCCGCCGGCAAGGGCGTGATCATCTGCGCGAGCGAAGCCGAGGCGCTGGCGGCGGTCGACGTCTTCTTCACCGAGCAGCGCTTCGGCGCCACGACCGTCGTCCTGGAGGAGTTCCTCGAGGGCGAGGAGCTCTCGCTGCTGGCGCTCTGCGACGGCGAGAACGTGGTGCCGCTGGCGCCGGCCCAGGACTACAAGCGGATCTTCGACGGCGATCTCGGTCCGAACACCGGCGGCATGGGCAGCTACTCGCCGGTGCCCGGCTTCGACGCCGAAGCGGTCGAGGAGATCGTCGACAGCGTCCACCGCCCGATCGTCGCCGCGATGGCGCGGCGCGGCGTCCCCTTCCACGGCGTCCTCTACGCCGGGCTGATGATCGGGCCGGAGGGGCCCAAGGTCCTGGAGTTCAACACCCGCTTCGGCGATCCCGAGACGCAGGCGGTGCTGCCGCGGATGCGCTCGGACCTCGTCGACCTCTTCCTCGCCGCCCGTGAGCCGGGCGGTCTGGCGGGCGCCACGGCCGAGTTCGGCGAGGACTGGGCAGTGACCCTGGTGCTGGCCTCGGCGGGCTACCCGGAGTCCTCCTCCAAGGGCGACGTGATCAGCGGCCTCGCCGCGGCGGCGGAGCTGGCCGAGGTCACCCACGCGGGCACCGCCGAGCGCGACGGCGAGATCGTCACCGCGGGCGGCCGCGTCCTCAACGTCACCGGCCTCGGGCCGACGCCGGCCGCGGCGCGCGATCGCGCGTACGATGCGGCGGGCCGGATCTCGTTCGAAGGAATGCAGATCCGCACCGATATCGCCACCCGCGCCGTCGAGCGCGTCCCCAGTTAACCCCCAGAGAGGAACGAGATGACCGAGATCTCAGAGCCGCAGCCGACTCAGACCAGTGGGATCTCCGAGTCGCCACGCCCGACCGGTTCGGCCCTGCCGGACCCACTCGAGCAGATCGAGGAGATCGATGCCGAGACTCCCCTGGTCGGGATCATCATGGGCTCCAAGAACGACATGGAGAAGATGCAGCCCGCCGAGAAGGCGTTGGAAGACGCGGGCATCCGCTGCGAGGTGCGGGTGATGAGCGCCCACCGCGACCCCGCGCTGGTCACCGAGTACTGCACCAACGCGAAGATGCGGGGCCTGAAAGTGATCATCGCCGGGGCCGGGATGTCGGCCGCTCTGCCCGGCGTCGCCGCCGCCCACACCGAGCTGCCGGTGATCGGCGTGCCGATCCTCGGCAAGTCGCTGGGCGGGCTCGACGCGCTGCTCTCGGCGGTGCAGATGCCGCCCGGGATCCCCGTGGCCTGCGTAGCCATCGACGGCGCCAAAAACGCCGGCGTGCTCGCGGCGCGCATAATCAACCTGTGATCCCGCGCTACACCCGTCCCGAGATCGGGGCGGTCTGGACGCCGCAGGCGAAGATGGAAGCCTGGCTGGAGGTCGAGCTGGCGGCAACCGAGGCCTGGGCCGAGGAGGGAGTGGTGCCGCGCGAGGCAGCCGAGGCGGCGCGCGCGAACGCCGCCTTCACGGTCGCGGCGGTCGACGAGCGCGAGCGGGTCACCGACCACGACGTCGCCGCCTTCGTCGACGTGGTTGCCGGCTCGGTGGGCGAGCACGGTCGCTGGATCCACTACGGCCTCACCTCCTCCGACGTGCTCGACACCGCGCTCGCGCTGCAGCTGCGTCGCGCCGGCGACGTGAT
>Ga0190264_10000130_pt1 | contig 11747 bp, 12 predicted proteins | sample Popmic112T_FD_136651 | JGI IMG/M metagenome (GOLD analysis project Ga0190264, IMG submission 136651) | Populus adjacent soil microbial communities from riparian zone of Indian Creek, Utah, USA - 112 T | ecosystem: Environmental > Terrestrial > Soil > Riparian zone | place: USA: Utah | collected... | reverse complement strand
GCCCTGCACGACCTCGGCTTCGTCAAGAAGCCCTCGAAGCTGGACGCCGAGCGGCTGCTGGAGCACATGGGCGCGGTCGGCGGCTGGTACATCGAGGACCGCGAGATCGAGATCACCCCGAAACGGGTGATGAAGATCATCGAGTCGACCAACGACCCGCGCTCGGAGTACTACGACCTGATGCGGCGCGAGTCGATCCCGGCCGAGGAGCTGATGGGGCGGCGGATGGAAATCGGCGTCGTCGCCGTGCTCGGGCAGCTCCGCGCCAAGCGCAACTGGCACCGGATCTTCCGCGAGTGGGTCTACGCCGACCCGCCCGTGACCGAGCTCGGGCGGCAGGAATGGGAGTACTTCGAGGAAAGAGGGGTCAAGCGGACCCCGGGACTTGCCGAGATCAGCTGACACGGCTGGACCACCAGAGGAGGCACGATGAACAGAATCAAACGCGGTTGGGGATTGACGAAGAAAAGCTGGGCGCTGCTGAACGGGCACCGCGAGCTGATCCGCTTCCCGCTCTACGGGGCGCTGGTGACGATCCCGCTGGCAATTGTCTTCCTCGGCCCCGGCCTCTACCTGCTCGACCAGAAGTCCTATGGCGGCGCGATCCCACTGCTCGTCGTCGGGATCTACGTCCTCAGCGTCGTCAGCGTCTACTTCGCGGTCGGCCTGGCCGCCGCCGCCAACAAGATCTTCCAGGGCGGCGAGGCAACCGTCGGCGACGGGCTCGCCGTCGCCCGCAGCCGCTTCCCGGAGATCTGCGGCTGGGCGGCGCTCTCAACCGCGATCGGCCTGGTCATGGGGCTACTGGAGAACCAGGGTGGCGCCCTCGGCGAGATCGCCGCGCGCCTGGTCGGCATGGCCTGGGCGCTGGTCACGTTCATGTCGGTGCCGGTGTTGGCGATCGAGGGCACCGGCCCGTTCACGACGCTGAAGCGCTCGGCGACGATCTTCAAGGACAAATGGGGGCAGCAGATCACCGGCAACATCGCGATCGGCGGCGCCGTCACCCTGCTCGGCGTCCTGCCCGCGGCCCTGCTGATCTTCGCCGGCTTCCTGCTCTGGCCCTCATCCGGCGCGGCCGCGGTGGGCCTGATCCTCGTCGGCGCCGTGATCATGTGCGTGGCGCTGCTGATCTCGAAGGCGCTCAGCGGCGTCTTCGGCGTCGCCCTCTATCGCTACGCGGTCGAGGGCGAAGCGGTCGGTGGCTTCACCCAGGAGGATCTGGAGTCGGCGGTCAAGCTCAAGAAGGGCAAGCGCAACGCGCCCCCGACCGCCACCCCCGGCACCGTCTGATCGCGTCTGAATAACCTGGGCGGCCGCTGATGCCGCAACTCGAAGTCCGAAACCTGACCAAGCGCTACGGCAAGACCGTCGCCGTCGACGACCTCTCCTTCGCGGTCGAGGCGGGCCGGGTCACCGGCTTCCTCGGCCCCAACGGGGCCGGCAAGACGACGACGATGCGGGCCCTGCTCGGCCTGCTGCGGCCGACCCGCGGCGAGGCCTTGGTCGAGGGCAGCTCACCGCTCGCGATGACCGATCCGCTGCGCACGATCGGCGCCGCGCTCGAGGCCACCGCCTTCCATCCCGGCCGCAGCGGCCGCAACCACCTCCGCACCCTCGCCGCCGCGGCCCGCATCCCCCGCTCGCGGGTCGAGGCGGTGCTGGAGATGGTCGAGCTCAGCGGCGCCGCTGACCGCCGGGTCAAGGGCTACTCGCTGGGGATGCGCCAGCGCCTGGCCCTCGCCGCGGCCCTGCTCGGGGAGCCGCGGATCCTGATCCTCGACGAGCCCGCCAACGGCCTCGACCCACAAGGGATGCGCTGGCTGCGCGACCTGCTGCGCGCCCAGGCGGCGGAAGGGCGCACGGTGCTGATCTCCAGCCACCTGCTCAGCGAGGTGGCCCAGACCGCCGACGAGCTGGTGATGATCCGCGGCGGCAAGCTGGTGGCGCAGACGACGCTGGCCGAGTTCACGGCGGGTGGCGGCAGCCAGATCCGAGTCCGGGCCTCGCGGCTGGACGCGCTCGAGGCCGCGCTCGTCGACGCGGGAGCGGCGATCGGGCGCGACGGCGCCGAGGCGCTGCTGGTCAGCGGTCTCGCCGGCGAGCAGATCGGCGAGCTGGCGCTGGCGCGCGGAATCGCGATCCACGAGCTCGCCACCCAGCAACGCAGCCTCGAGGAGCGCTTCTTCGAGCTGATGGGCGACGAGGAGACGGGCGGCTCGTGAACTTCCTGCACAGCGAGTGGCTGAAGCTCTGGACGACGCGGACGACCTGGGTGATGCTCGGCATCGGCCTGCTCGGCGAGGCGCTCTTCGCCGGCCTCTACACCGGCCTGGCGGCGCTGGGGGAGGTCGAACACGAACTGGTGGAAGCCGAAATCGCGACCGGCATCGGTCTGCTGATGGTGCTGATGCTCGTGCTCGGGGTCCTGGTCGTCACCACCGAGTTCCGCCACGGGACCTCGAGCTCGACCTTCCTCGCCTCGCCGAAGCGCTACCCGGCGCTACTGGCGAAGGTCGCCGCCTCGCTGCTCGTCGGCCTCCTGTCCGGCCTCGCCTTCGTCGCCATCAACGCCGGCCTCTCCCTCTCGCTGGTCGCCGGGCGTGGCGGCGAGCTGCCGGCTGCCGGCGAACTCGTCTCCATCTACGCCGGCGTCGTCGCCTCGTTCGCGATCCTCGCCGCCTTCGGCCTCGGCGTCGGCGCGATCGTCCGCAACCAGGTCGGCGCGATCATCGCCGCGATCGCCTTCTTCTTCGTCCTCTCCCCCCTACCGGAACTGCTGCCCGGGTCGCTCGGCGAGTACTTCCCGGCCCAGGCACTGGGCTCCCTCCACGGTCATGTCGAAGCCAGCGGCGCTCTCAACCAGGTCACGGGCGGCCTCGTCCTCACCGCCTGGGCGGCGGCCCTGGTCGCGATCGGCATCGCGCTGATCTGCAAGCGCGACGTCGCCGACTGATCGCGGCGCGCGATCTTTTTTGGTGGCTATAGCCACCACGATCCATCGCGCGGCGTGGACTAGAGCTTCGCGAAGAGGCGCGGGTCGTTGGAGCAGAGGCCGTCGACGCCCATCGCGAGCAGCTGCCGCATCCGCTTCTCGTCGTCGACGGTCCAGGCGATCAGCTCGACTCCGGCGAGCTTGCAGATGCGGGCGAGGCGAGAGCTGACGAGCGGGTGGTAGACCCACATCGCCTCCACCTCCAGCTTCGGCAGCTGCTGCGCCGCCAGGCCGGGTAGGCGGTAGCGCATCACCCGCAGCGCCGCCGGCAGTACCGGCTTCGCCCAGGGCTTCGAGTTCCATTCCTTGGTCACTTTGGGATAGGTCCAGCCGCGCCGCAGCTCCGGCGCCAGCTCGAGGATGCGGCCGAGCGAGTAGAGCTCCATCGTCGAGACCATCGCCCGCTCGCTGAGGCCGCGCTCGCGCAGGGCGTCGACCAGCTCCTCCTCGCGGCCGGGGAGCTTGATGTCGAGGTCGAACTCGACCTTGTCCAGCGGCGGCTCGAGGAAAGCGTCGAGGGCCTCGGTCAGGGCCAGCGGCGTGCGCCGTTCCGCGTCCGCCCAGTCGTGGGCGACGACCAACGGTGCCCGCTGCTCCAGCGGCAGGTGCGCGTCCCGCAGCCAGAGGACGTCGAGCTCGATCGTGTCGACCCCGGCCGCGACCGCGGCCTGGAAGCTCTCCACGGTGTTGCCGGGAACGATCGCGTCGGCGCCCTTGTGGCCGACCAGGCGCAACTTGCTGGGTGCCTCGGTGGCCAGGGCGCTCAGCCTCTCAGCTAGAAGAGCTGGTTCTCGCCGGCGAAGATCTCGGAGACCGAGTCGTCGGTGAAGATGCGGCGGATCGAGTCGGCGAAGGTGCCGGCGGTCGAGAGCACGGTGATGTTGTCGGGGGCACCGGGGCGCAGCGGCAGCGTGTCGGAGACGACGATCCGCTCGATCCCGGAGTTCTCGTAAGCCAGCCGCTCGTAGGCGGGGCCGGAGAAGACGCCGTGGGTGGCACAGGCGATCACCTTGGCGGCGCCCTCGTCGAGCACCGTCTGGGCGGCGGCGCAGAGGGTGCCGGCGGTGTCGATCATGTCGTCGACGAGGACCGCGGTGCGGCCCTTGACGTCACCGACCACGTAACCGATCTCGGCCACCTGCTGGGCCGGGCGCTCCTTCTCCATCACCGCCCAGTGGGTGCCGACACGGCGGGCGAAGTTGCGCGCGGTCTTGACCCGGCCGGCGTCCGGGGAGACGATCACCAGCTCCTCTGTCAGCTTCTGGTCGACGAACCACTGGGTCAGCATCGGCATCGCCGTCATGTGGTCGACCGGGACGTGGAAGAAGCCCTGAACCTGGCCGGCGTGGAGATCCATGGTCAGGACCCGATCCACCCCGACCCCCTCCAGGCACTTGGCGACGATGCGGGCGGTGATCGGCTCGCGCGGGGCCGACTTCTTGTCCTGACGGGCGTAGCCGTACCAGGGCATGACGGCGATGATCCGGTGGGCGGAGGCGCCCTGGGCGGCGTCGATCATCGTCAGCAGCTCGATCAGCGAGTCGTTCGGGGTCATGTCGTTCTGCTCGTTGGCGCAGGTCGACTGCACGATGAAGACGTCGGCGCCGCGGATCGACTCCTCGTAGCGGCAGTAGACCTCACCGTTGGCGAAGGTCTTCAGGGTCACCTGGCCGAGGTCGATGTCGAGCTTGCCGGCGACTTTGGCGGCGAGATCCATCGAACTGCGGCCGCCGAAGACCATCATTCGCTTCGAGTAGTCGTGGGGGATGGCGCTGGCCACCTGCGGACGCTCTTCGATCGTGCTCACTGGCTCTGTTCCTCTCGCATCTTCGCGGCCTTGGCGGCCGCGTATCCGTCGATGTTCCGTTGCGCGTTCTCGCTCACGGCCAGCGCCCCCTCGGGGACGTCGTCCTTGACCACCGCGCCAGCGCCAGTGTAGGCGGAGTCTCCGACCTCTACCGGCGCGATCAGCATCGTGTCGACGCCAATCCGCACATCGCGGCCGATCGTCGTGCGGTTCTTGGTGAAGCCGTCGTAGTTGGCGGTGATCGTGCCGGCGCCGAGATTGCTGCCGGGGCCGACGTCGGCGTCGCCCACATAGGCGAGGTGCGGGACCTTCGAGCCCTTGCCGAGGTGCGAGTTCTTGATCTCGACGAAGGTGCCGGCCTTGGCGCCGGCGTCGAGCACCGCGCCGGGTCGTAGGTAGGCGAAGGGGCCGACCGAGCAGCCGTCGCGGACGTCGCACTCGCTCAGGTAGGAGTGGACGACGCTGGACTCGATGCCGACGGAGCTGTCGATGAGGGTGGTCTGCGGGCCGATCACCGCGTGGGCGCCGACGTGGGTCGCGCCGCGCAAGCTGGTGCCGGGCTCGATGCGGGCGTCGGCGTCGATCTCCACCCCCGCGTCGACCCAGGTCGTGCCGGGGTCGACGACGGTGACGCCGGCCAGCATGTGGGCCTCGAGCAGGCGCCGGCGGGCCTCGGCCTCGACCGCGGCGAGGTCGACCCGGTTGTTGACGCCCATCGTCACCGCGAAGTCGTCGGCGCGGTGGGCGGCGACGGTGTGGCCGGCCTCGCGCAGGGCCGGGAAGCAGTCGGGCAGGTAGTACTCGCCCTGGGCGTTGTCGTTGGCGAGGCCGGCCAGGGCGGCGGCCAGCGGCGCCGCGTCGAAGGCGTAGGTGCCGGCGTTGATCTCGCGGATCGCCAGCTGCGCCGGGTCGGCGTCGCCGGCGGCTTTGGCCTCGACCACGCGCTCGACGTCGCCGGAATCGGTGCGGACGACGCGGCCGTAGGCGGCGGGGTCATCGAGCTCGATCGTCAGCATCGTCGCCGCCGCCGACGAGGCCTCATGGGCCTCCAGCAGGCCGGAGATCGTCGCCGCCGAGACCAACGGCACGTCGCCGGAGAGGACGAGCACGGTCTCGCTTGCCTCGATCAGCGGCAGGGCGGCGCGGATCGCGCCGCCGGTGCCGTCCGGCTCGGGCTGCTCGACCGTCTCGACGCCCTCGGGCAGGCCGCCCGAGAGATCCATCCCGGGCGAGACGATCGCGGCAACGCGCCCGGCGCCCGCCTCGCGGGCGGCCAGAATCGGCCAGGCGACCATCGCCCGTCCACAGACGGGATGCAGCATCTTCGGCAGGGAGGACCGCATTCGCGTGCCCTTCCCAGCCGCCATAACGAGCACGAGGGGGGAACTCACCGTCGGATCGTATTAGGGGCGCGTCGCCCCCGTCAGTTCAGGCGGAACGTGAAAGGTCTTTGCCGACCAACGCGACGCTGGTCAGGGTCCAGCCGGCGAAGATCAGGTCGATGCCGACGAGCAGGCCGATCGCCCAGTCGGCAGAGCTGGGGAACTTGGCGAGGACGAGGATGCCGATCAGCAGGCCGCAGACGCCGCTGAGGCCGACCAGGCCCGCATTCTCCTGGCCCCGGGCCAGGAAAGCGACGGTGACCCGGGTGATGCCCATGAAGAGGAAGTAGATGCCGAGCACCAGGGTCAGGGTCAGGGTCCCGTTGTGCGGTTCGAAGATCAGGTAGACGCCGACGACCACCGTCAGTGCCGCCCAGATCAATCGCAGCACCAGCGAGCCGACCGAGTGGGCCGAGAAGGCGGCGGCGACGAGGAAGGCACCGGCGACGAGGAGGATCCAGCCGATGAAGATCGCCGTCCCGACCGAGAACACCGCCGGAATCAGGATCGCGACGCAGCCGATCACGATCGCGAGGACGCCGACGGTCATCAGCGCCTTCCAGCTGCGGGCCAGACCGGCGCGAACTTCCGGGTCCATCGATGCTCCTCCGATCTCCACGGCGCAGACCCTAGGCGCCCCCGCGGACGCGTTCAAGGGCGGCAAAGCTGGGGAGCCCGGACTCGAACCGGGACGGCTGGCACCAAAAGCCAGTGGCCTACCATTAGCCGACTCCCCAGCGCGCCCTGAGTTTTACTCCTCCGTCGCGGTTCTGGCCACTTTGCCGCCCTTGGACCCGGGCTCCAGCGCCGGGCCGCGGGGGGAGGCGATGCCGAGCACCCGCATCGCCTTGAGGCCGAGGCCGAGCTTCTCGCGGCCCTCGGTGGCGGAGACGTCGTGGCCGCAGAGCTCCTTCACCCGCTCCAGCCGGTAGCGCACGGTGTGGCGGTGAGTGAAGAGCTGTTTGGCGGTGGCGGCGACGTTGCCGTCGTTGTCGAGATAGGCCTCGACGGTCGCCACCAGCTCGGTCTCGTACTGCTCGTCGTAGCTGGAGAGCGGCTCGACCGTCTCCGCGTAGAAGCGTTCCAGCTCGCCCGGGTCCTCGCTCATCGCCGGCAGCAGCAGGCGGTAGGCACCGGTGTCCTCGAAGGCGAGCAGCGGGTGCCCTTCGGCCTCGCCGACGTTGACCGCCAGCCGCGCCTCGCTGCCGGCGCGATAAAGGTCGACCGGGTCGGCGCAGCGGCGGCTGCGCCCGGTCGTGATGTGAAAGCCGGAGAGGCTGTCGTCGAGCTCGCGGGCCAGCCCGGCGGCGGCGCGGGCCAGGCGCTCGTCGTCCTCGGCGGGCACGATCACGGCGATCTCGGCAGCGACCTCGCCGTCCAATGTCGTCGCTAGCGAGCCCTGGGCGAGCGAGCGCAGCGCCCGCATCGCCAGGGTCAGCACCCGTTGCCGCCACTCCCCCGTCTGCGCCGCCCGCGGCGCCACCCGCAGCACCAGCACGCCGGCGCCGCGGTCGAGGTCGGCACCGAGCTCGGCGGCGCGGGCGACGATGTCGCCGCGGTCGGTCACCTTGCGGGCCAGCACGGCGGCGACGAAGACACTCGCCACCTCCTCGCTCTCCCACTCCGGCGAGCGCGAGCGCTCCAGCTCCAGCGCCAGCAGCGTCGTCACCATGCGGGCGATCGTCGGGTCCGGCGGTACCTTGGCCCGGTAGCGCAGCTCGCCGACGGCGGAATCGGCGACCCGCAGCTCCACCGCGATCACTCCCTCGTCCCCGGAAAGCAGCTTCTTCTCCTGGTCCGGCGAGGCTCCCGCGACCGCGAGCACGGCGCTGGAGCGGTCGATCAGGGCGACACTGGCATCGAGCAGCCGCGCCGCGGCGCGCGCCACCGCGGGCAGGCCGGCACCTGACTCGACCGCTTCGGAAAGCGCGTCGAGCAGCCCTGGATCTTCCGCTTTTGCAGGGATTTCAGCCCCCTCTGAGGTTGCCGGCACCGGCCCATTATCCCCGGCTTAGATGCCGTTGACGAAATTCGAGATCTCGGTGTAGTAGTAGACGATCACGAGCCCGACCACGACGCCGCTGACGAGCAGGGCGGCGAGCACGAAGATCGAGAGGAAGCCGGCGGCGGCCTTCTCCCAGATGCGGCCGTGGGCGCTCAGCGCCGGAGCCAGGATCAGGGTCACGAAGGCGACCAGGCAGATCAGCCCGGCGGCGCCGAAAAGGAAGTACTGGTGGTCGATTTTCTGCAGGGCGTAGAGGATCACTGGCGGGGATTCTGCCGCACCTGGGTGATGACGAGTCCGACGGCGGCGCAGAAGGAGAAGCAGGCGGCGCCCAGCGCCCAGCCACCGCTGACGTCGCTGAGGTAGTGGACGTTGAGGTAGACGCGGGAGAGGCCGACCAGGATCGTCAGCGCGAACCCGGTCGCGACCACGGCGGCGCCCCGCGCCATCCCCGGGCGCAGGCGCAGGACGATCGTCACCGCCAGCCAGACGTAGAGGACGGAGTGGGTGGCGTGGCCGCTCGGGTAGGAGGAGCCGAAGGAGGAGGCCAGCGGAGCATCCGGGCGTGGCCGGTCGACCGCGTCCTTGATCTCGAGGATCCCGATCGAGCTCAGCGTCATCCCCGCCAACAGCACCCCGACCTCGGCCCAGCGGCGGCGAGCGGCGAGCAGCGCCGTGCAGATGGCGGTCAGGCCCCAGGTGAACCAGCCAGAGCCGAGGAAGGTGAAGACCTTGGTGAAGTCGGTGAACCAGGCCGCCCGCAGACGTTCGGCCAGTTCCATCGCGGTGACATCGCCGGGGGTCGGCCCGGGGTCACGCCCGACCAGGACGCCGTAGGCGATGAGGACGAAGAGGGAGACGGCGAGAACCGCCATCAGCGAGGTGAATTCGAGCCCGAAGGTGCCGCCGGGGGTGACCCGATCCCAGAGGAACTCGAACTGCGGCCGGTAACGACGCCCGAGCACAACCAGCCACCGGGTGGCGACGTTGCCCTCCATCCAGCGCACCGCCTCGACCCGATTCGCGGCGACGCGGAAGTGGCGGTAGAGGAAGATCGAGCCCCCGACGACGACGATCAGGGTGCCGAGCAGGAAGGCGCCTCTGCCGGCGTACTCGGCGCCGGTCTCGACGCTGCGCGAGAAGAAGTAGCCGATCAGGATGTGGGCACTGGCCCAGAGCCCGGTGCCAAGGACGCTGTAGGGGACGAAGGCGCGGTAGCGCATGCCCGAGCTGCCGGCGATGAAGGGCGCGAGGGCGCGGACGAGGCTGATCCAGCGGCCGATGAAGATCGTCTTGCCGCCGTGGCGGGAGAAGTAGTCCTCGACTTTCTCGAAGCGCTCGTGGCTGATGCCGACGCGGGGGCCGTGGCGCAGCACGAAGTCGCGGCCGAGCCGGCGGCCGATGAAGAAGCTGGTCGTGTCCCCCATCCAGGCGGCGAACCAGGCGATCGCGATCAGCAGGTAGATGTCGATCGCGCCCTGGCCGGCGACGGCGCCGCCGAGCAGCATCGTCGTCTCGCCGGGAACGACGAGGCCGATGAAGGCGCCGGTCTCGGCGAAGGCGAAGAAGCCGACCAGCAGGTAGGTCCAGGCGCCGAGGGCGTTGGAGATCTCTTCCAGCAGGTTCTGCAGGTCGAGGCTGCCGAGCTCGCGACTGACGAAGTAATAGAACAGCGCCACGATCGCCACGGCAATGCCGATCAGCAGGTGTTTGCGACTCCCCCCCTCCCCGCTCTCGCCCGGCATTCTCACGGCGTCCTCCCCGCCGCGCAGACGATCGCGTCGTCGCGGTCGATCGCCTCCGCCGCGGCGCGGGCGGCGGCGAGATCCGGGAACAGCCCGACCGCGGTCGGGCCGGAACCGCTGAGGATGGCGACGGGGGCGCCGGCTTCGCGCAGCTCGTCGAGGGCGTCGCCGATCGCCGGCCGCAGCGAGCGGGCCGGCGCCTCGAGGTCGTTGACGAGCAGCTGCGGGTAGGCGAGCGGCGAGGCGCCGGCACCCGCCGCCGCGCGCAGGCGCCCGGCGAGCGCCTCCAGCTCCTCGGGGTCGCGCCCGCTGCCGAGGCGGTCCGCCTCGGCGAAGACCGTAGCGGTGCTGAGGCCGCCGCCGTCGGGCAGCAGGACCGCCGCGTGCGGGGCCGGCTCGGGCAGCCGCTCGACCCGCTCGCCGGCGCCCTGAACCAGGGCAAGCGACGGCTGCAACTGCGAGGGCACGTCGGCGCCGAGCGCGGCCGCCAACCCCTGCAGGTCGTCGACCTCGCCGGCGGCGAGGCGCAGGACCGCCGCCGCGTCGCCGCTGCCGCCACCGAGCCCGGCCGCCACCGGCACCCGCTTCTCGATCTCGACCCGCAGCGGCTCCCGGGCCCAGCCGCGCTCGCGCAGGCCCGCCAGCGCCCGCGCCGCCAGGTTCTCACCCTCGACCCCTGGGCAGACCACCTCGTCGCGCGCGGCCGCGGAGACCGTGATCAGGTCGGCCAGGGCCAGCGGCTCGAACAGCGAGCAGAGCTCATGCAGGCCATCGTCACGACGCGGGCCGAGGTAAAGGCAGAGGTTGAGCTTGGCGGGAGCGTGGAGGGGCATCTCGGTGGGACCTGGTCAGGCGGCGGACTGGAGCTTCGCGGACAGGGCGGCGAACTGCGCGGGAGAGAGCGCCTCCGCCCGTGAGTCCTCGGCCAGCCCCAGCTCGGCGAGCGCTGCCCGCGCCGGGGCCAGCGAGCCCTCGGCGCCGTGCTCGAGCGAGCGCGCGAGGGACTTGCGGCGGTGGGCGAAGGCGGCCCGGACGAGGCGCTGGGTCGCCGGATCGACGGCGGGCCCGGTACGCCGCAGGCCGAGGATCGCCGACTCCACCCGGGGCCGCGGCTTGAAGACGGCGGGGTCGACCTTGCGGACCAGCTCGACCTCGCAGGCGAGCTGGGCGACGACGCTGGGTGAGCCGTAGGTGCGGCTGCCCGGCGCCGCCCGCAGGCGGTCGGCGATCTCGCGCTGGACCATCACCGTCCAACGCCGCAGCGACGGCAGCAGCTCGATCGTGCGCAGAATCAGCGGCGTCGCCACCGAGTAGGGCAGGTTGGCGACCATCGCCGTCGGCGCCGGCTCAAAGCCGGCGAGGTCGATCTTCATCGCGTCGCCCCAGTGCAGGCTGACGTCGGCAAGGGCGGCGATCGGGCCGAGGGCGGGCTCGAGGCCCCGATCGATCTCGACGCTGTGGACGTGGGCGGCGACGGCAGCCAGGCGCTCGGTCAGCACCCCTTCGCCGGCACCGACCTCGAGCACGACGTCCTGCGGCGAGAGCGCCGCGTCGCGGACGATCGCGTCGAGCAGGTTGGGGTCGGCGAGGAAGTTCTGACCGAGGCGGACCAAGGCAGGGCTACCAGCCGAAGAGGGCGCGGGCGTTGGCCTCGACCGTGCGCTCCAGTTGCTCGTAGGGGACACCGCGCACTTCGGCGACCAGGCGGGCGGTGGCGACGACGTTGGCCGGCTGGTTGCGCTTGCCGCGCATCTCCTGCGGGCTCAGGTAGGGGGCGTCGGTCTCGACCAGGATCCGGTCCTCGGGGACCTGG
>Ga0190264_10000129_pt1 | contig 11769 bp, 7 predicted proteins | sample Popmic112T_FD_136651 | JGI IMG/M metagenome (GOLD analysis project Ga0190264, IMG submission 136651) | Populus adjacent soil microbial communities from riparian zone of Indian Creek, Utah, USA - 112 T | ecosystem: Environmental > Terrestrial > Soil > Riparian zone | place: USA: Utah | collected... | reverse complement strand
TGATACGCCGCATGATGAGGTCGGTGCTCGGCTCGTCGTATCGGCCGATGTAGTCCAGAGAGACATCGCAGAACGAGCACTTCTTCCAGTAGCAGCCGTGCGCCAGCGTGATCTTGTTCCAGCGCCCGTCGGACCAGAAGCGATGCATCGGGTTCAGCATTTCCATCACGGACACATACTGGTCCAGCGGCAAGCCGTCGTAGGTCGGGATGCCCGCGTCCTTCTGCGGAATGTCATGCTGCATCGGGTCGTTCTCGAGCACCACCTCGTTGCCCTTGCGAACATAGGTGCGCACGAGCTTGGCTTCGCGGCCGGTGAGGCGAGTCAGCAGATTGAGCAGCGGACGCTCGCCGTCATCCAGCGTGACGTAGTCGAAGTAGTCGAACACGCGCACATCACGCAGGCTTCGCAGCTCCGTGTTCACCCAGCCGCCGCCGAGAATCAGTTTTGTGTCGGGCGCTGCGGCGCGGATCGTGCGCGCCATGCGAAAGGCGCCGTAGACGTTTCCGGGGAAGGGTGCCGTGATGGCGACGATGTCGGGATGCTTCGCGGCCAGGAGTTCGCGCGTGAGTTCGTCGAGCGTTTCATCGACGAGCGTCGGCTCACCCGTCAACGCTTCGTCCAGCGGGTCGAATGTGGCAGAGCTTGCCGCTAGCTTCTCGCCGTAACGCGCAAGCTCGAACCGCGGATCGATGCCGAGCCGCCAGACATCGGCGAGATCATCGACGTAGAGACTGGCCAGGTAGCGAGCTTGCTCCGTGGTGCCCAGTGCGCCGAACGCGGCATGAATCTGCTCGTCGAGGGCCTGCTCGAAGCGCGGCCCTTCGGGCAGAAACGCGCGCCCGACGATGCGAAACGCCATGCTCGGATCGCGGCGTTGCAGGAAGCGGATCGAGGGTTCCACGGTTTCCGCGTAGCGCTCGGCGTGAGCCAGAAAATGAGCGATCGCGGGAGGCGCGGCCGCGCGTTTGCCCGCGGCCTTCGCGCGCCGGCGCAGCTCCTCCGCCATGCGCGTGACCAGCGGCGCGGAGAACAGGCGAAGGAACAGGGTGATGGAGGTGTCGGCCTGCGTCACGTCCAGGCCGAGGTCCTTGGCATGCTGGCGCAGGAATCCCGTCAGATACGCCGTCGCGGGGTAGGGCGTATTGAGCTGGATCATCGGAGGGGTGACGAGCAGGAGGCGCATGGCGCGCGTAGCCTAACGCAGCCGGAACCGCCGTGGCATAGAGAGGGCTGAACGGAGATCATTGCCGCCGTGGCTATCAAACGCTCTATACGGGCTTCCGCAACTACTGTGGTTCCGCCAGTCTCGGGTCGCGTCGCGCTCGTAGGGTTCAACGTGGGTCCGCACGGCGATCTTTACTTCATATCTGCTCTGGGCGAGCTCGATTACACGACTCAAAACAGTGGTTTTGCGATCTTTCCGAAAACGATCCCGGATTCACCCCAGCAGTATCGGGTCCAGTCTTCGATGAACGGGCATTTGGATCTGGACATCGTGGTGTCGAACGAACGGTTCAACATCCATGACATCCAGCCCATGGGCGATGAGCTGCTGCTGGCATGCGCGCGCTCCTGCAGGCGCAGTGCCGAAGATTTCGATCGCAACGGACGTGTGTATGGACGTGATGGTGTTTTTCGGCGCGAATTTCTGCTGGGAGACGGAGTTGCGACTGTCCAGAGCACCAGCAATGGGCAGATCTGGTCGTCCTACTTCGACGAAGGCGTTTTCGGGAATTACGGATGGCGTGAGCCCGTGGGCGCAAGCGGGATCGTCGCCTGGAATTTCGCGGGCGAAAGGCTCTACGATTTCGAGGCTCCCGCGAAAGGCGGCTGCATGGCGGACTGCTACGCATTGAACGTTGCGGCCGACGACGATGTCTGGTGCTGTTACTACACGGATTTCCCCCTGGTGCGAATCAAGCATCGGGAGATCGCCTCGATATGGCGTTCTCCAGTTCATGGGAGCCACGCATTCGCCGTTGCGGATGGCTACGTGGTATTCGCAGGTGCATACAACGAGCCGGATCTGCTGCACCTCGTCGAGCTCGATCGCGATGAAAAGGCGACCCTGGTCGACACGTTCCGGCTGGTCGACATCAATGAAAACCCGGTGTCCATCGAACGCATCGTCGGACGCGGAAAAAAGTTGTACGCGTTGGCGGGCGAGACGGTTCACGTGATCGACGCGGATGATGTCATCGCCCTGAGCTAGACATGGCGCGCAGACTTTGCCAGAGCCTCCGCATCCGCCCCTGCCGCATAGCGCAGCCGCGTCGACGCATCGTTCGCCGCTTGCCAGACAACTTCGGCGACATCTGACTCCTTTGTCACCGCGCCCGGCTGCGTGAACGATGCGAACACATTCTGCGCGAATGGCGCATAGGCTTCCGGAATGAGCCCCTGCATGCGCGAACCGCTGTTGCTGGAGAATCCAGTGGTCGGTCCGTAACCCGGCTCGACGAGCTTGACGCGTACATTGAACGACTCCAGTTCGAACGCCAGCGACGCGGTGAATCCTTCGATGGCCATCTTGCTCGCGGTGTACACCGCGACCATTGGCATCGGCGCCAGCGTTGCGCTCGATGTCACATTCACGATCAAGCCTGAACGGCGCGCACGGAACTGCGGCAGCACAGCCTGCGTCATCGCCATTGCACCAAACGTATTGGTCTCGAACACCTCGCGCGTCGTGGCCATCGGCGTCGCTTCGAAAGCGCCGAAGAGTCCAATGCCGGCATTGTTCACGAGCACATCGATGGGTCCGCTGGCTTCGAGCGCGGCGGCGATGCTCTCCGCACGCGTCACATCGAGCGCGATCACGCGCAGATTTTCCGACGCAGGCAGGATGTTCGCCCGCGGTGTACGCATGGTTGCTATCACTTTCCAGCCATGGGACAGGAAGTGACGGGCGGTTTCGAGGCCGTAGCCGGAAGAGCAGCCGGTGATGAGTACGGTTTTCATGGGAACTCCTTCGTGGTTGGTAGGGGCACGATAGAGATGGCCGGCCGGACGCTCTACAATGCAGCGTCCATAATTCATTGGCGATCGTCCGGGCATGAACGACCCACTGGCCGAAGTCATCACGCTGCTCCAGCCACGCGCTGTGTTCTCGAAGGGCATCAGCGGCGCAGGTCGCTGGGGAGTTCGTTACTCGGACTTCGGTCACCCGAGTTTCTGCGTTGTGCTCGAAGGCGGCTGCCTCCTGGCCGTCGACAAGCAGAAGCCACTGACTCTTGAAGCGGGTGACTTCGTGCTGCTGCCGGCAACCCCGGGTTTCGTGATGTCCAGCTACGAGCCGGCAACACCGGTTCGCATCGATTCGAAGAAGGCGGCCGGTTCGTTGGGTGAAGTTCGTCATGGCAGGAAGGGCGGCCGTCCCGACGTGCGCTTGTTAGGGGGCTATTTCGTATTCGGCTCGCCGGATGCGGCGCTGCTGGTGTCACTGTTGCCCTCGCTCGTGCACGTGCGCGGTGTCGAGCGGCTTTCGACGCTGGTGCGACTCGTCGACGAAGAGTCGAGCGGGCAAAGATCAGGGCGTGAGCTCGTGCTTTCCCGGCTCGTCGAAGTTCTGCTCGTTGAGGCATTGAGGGCCACCTCGGGCGAGGATGCACCGCCCGGGCTGCTTCGCGGCCTGGCCGATGCGCGCGTTGCGCATGCGATGCGGGTGATCCACGCCAATCCAGAGCGATCATGGACGGTAGCGCAGCTCGCAACGAAAGCAGCGCTTTCGCGTTCGACATTCTTCGAGCGCTTCACGCGCGCCGTGGGGCAGCCACCGATGGAATATCTGCTCGCCTGGCGAATGGCCGTCGCGAAGGATTTGCTCCGACGACAGGATCTGGCGCTCACCGAGGTTGCCGAGCGAGTCGGCTACGGCTCGGCAAGCACCTTCAGCACGGCGTTCAGCCGGTACGTGGGCCAATCGCCGGGACGCTTCGCGCGCGCAAGTTAGCCATATGCTTCTCAACCGGGCCTGAGAGCCATGTACGCAATCAAAGTCGAAATCAGGAACCTCAAGGAAAAGGCGTTCACCTTCAACGCGCAGAAGACGATGTACGGCGGGAAGCGTATCGCCAAGGGCGACGTCATCTTCATCATCGCGAGTGAGAACGAGGGCGGTCCCGGGCTGATCGCGCGGGGCGTGGTCACCGCGGCCAAGGCAACGCCACGGAAACCCGGAATCGAGCGCCAAACTCCGCGCGTGAGTATCGCCGTCAGGCGCAGCGCTCTTGTGAAGAAGCGCCTCGGCCGAAGTGAACTCAAGCCGTTCTCGAACTGGAAAGACGGCCGCCCGGAGACCGAACTGAACTTCAAGTTCTATCGCCAGGCGACGAACAAGATCGTCGGCCTCTCGGCGGACGCGGCGGCGTTTCTGCAGAGATTCTTTTGACGCCGGCCGCTAGAGTCCGCGCATGAAAAAACAATGTGCGAGTCTGTTGGCCGTCATGCTGGGCGTGCTCCTGTCGTCTGCGGCATGGGCGGAAGATCTCGATGCATGGACCGCGGCGAAGTTGATGGGCACCGGCGTCAACATCGGCAACACGCTCGAAAACACCACGACCTGGGAAACCGGCTGGGGGAATCCGCCCATCACGAAAAAGTTTGTCGAGAGCCTGGCGAAGCTGGGATTCAAGACGGTCCGCGTGCCGGTGGCCTGGGATACGTACGCCCACAACGGCCGCATCGACGCGCGCAAACTCGCCCGCGTGGGCGAGGTCGTCGATTGGATCACCGCGGCCGGCATGTTCTGCGTCGTGAACATTCACTGGGACGGCGGCTGGATCGACTCGAGCGCCAAGGAGAAATTCCCGAAAACATTTGCGACTTTCAGCGCGGACGCGGAAAGCAAATTCGTTTCCTACTGGACGCAGATCGCGAGCTACTTCGCCGATCGAAATGAGCGGTTGCTCTTCGAGGCGCTGAATGAGGAAACCAACTTCGAAGGCACGGGTTCCACGAAGAAGGCCTACGCGACACTGACTCGAGTGAATCAGCTCTTCATTGACACGGTGCGCAGGACGGGTGGCAACAACGCGAAGCGGCTCCTCATCGTCACGGGTTATTCCACCGACATCACCAGGACTACGAGTAGTGAGTACGTGTTGCCCACGGACAGCGTGCCGCACCGGCTGCTGATTTCGGTGCACTACTACACACCGTGGCAATTCGCTGGCATGACCAAGGATGAAAGCTGGCGAAAGATGCAGCTCACCTGGGGAAGTGCCGCGGACGTCGCCGAGCTCAATCGCCTGTTCGACGCGATGCAGGAATTCTGCAAGCGCAACGATCTGCCGGCTTTCATCGGCGAATTCGGTGTCACGGACAAGAAAGAGATGGCGTCTCGCGTGCGCTGGATGTCGGCCGTTGCGGAAGCCGCACTTTCCCGCCAGATGGTTCCCGTGCTCTGGGATACGGGCGGCGACATTTCGCGCAAGCCGCCGTATGCGCCGAGTGCGGCCTTGAGCGAAGTGCTTCGCTAGCGGTTCAACAGGCGCTCGAGCGTATTACGCAGCTCGGCGAGATTCGCGGGCTTTGCCAGGATGTGGTCCACGTACGGCAGCGTGTCGTCCTGCGCGCGAATTCGATTTCCGTAGGCCGTGAGCATGATCACCGGGGTTCCCGGCCGCACCTGATTGATCACGCTCGAGAGTTGTCTCCCATCGACGATGGGCATGACGAAGTCGGTAATCACGGCGGCAAACGGTGCGCCCGCCTTGTCGGCCGCTTCGAACGCGTCGATCGCGCTCTGGCCGTCGTCGGCGGTCAGCACGTGGTGGCCATCCCCTTCGAGAGTGGCGCGCAGTGACTCGAGCAGCAGGGGGTCGTCGTCGGCGAGCAGAATTCGCGCGCCGGTAGTTCGGCCGGAGGCGGTGTCATGCGACGGCGAAGTTGCTGGTGGGCGTTCCATGCGGGTGCTGTCAGTGGAAAGAAGCAGCCGCATGGTCGTGCCACTGCCTGGCGCGCTGACGATCTCGATTTCGCCACCATGGCGTTTCAGCATGCCATAGACCATCGCGAGGCCAAGCCCGCTGCCATGCTCGCCCTTGGTCGAAAAGAACGGTTCCATGCAGCGCCGGCGGGTTTGTTCATCCATGCCTGTGCCCGTGTCGCTCACCTCGATACTCGCGCCATTGCCCAGTGCGCGGGTCTGCAGGGTTATCGTGCCCCCCTGCGGCATCGCGTCCACGGCGTTGAAGATGAGATTGACGATCGCATCCCGGATCTCGCTGGCGCTGCCCTTGATGGTGGGCAAACCGTCCGCCAGGTTCGTTACCATACGAATGGCGATGCCTTTTCCCTGCGCCATGGTTTTCCAACGCGCCTGCGTCAATACCACGGACTGCTTGACCACCTCATTGATATCCACGTCCTCGCGTGTCGCCTGCGCTTCGCGCGGTCGGCAGAATTCACGCAAGCGGGACACGGTCTGAACCACCGACGCGATGGCCTGTTGCACGATGGACAGACGCTCGCGCGCGCGCGAATTCAGCGTCTTGTCCTGCTCCAGCAGAGCCTCGATGTACATCGCGGCAGGAGAAATGGCGTTGTTGATGTCATGAGCGATGCCGCCCGCCATCTGTCCCAGCGCACGCAGCCGCTCCTGCTGCAACACGGCGTGTTTGACCTGGCTGAGCTCTGCGGTTACCGCGCGTGCCGAGTCTTCTGCGCGCTTCTCTTCGGTGATGTCTTCATGCATGACGATGACGTTCCGCACGACCCCGAAGGAATCCAGGATCGGGTAGGCAAACGATCGAATCCACTTGCCGCCTTCGGCAGGCCTGGCATTCGTCTCGCCCTTGTGCCCGAGGAAAGCGCGCTCGAGGGTGGGCAGCAGACGCTCGTCGGCGACGCGAGGACTCTCCGGGGTGCTCTTGCCCCAGAGGCGTTCCCATGCGGGATTGACCTGGACCGTCGATCCATCGCTCGCCAGGACCTGAATGCCAAACGGCGACTGCTCCACCAGCGCGCGAAAACGCTGCTCGGAAACCATCAGGGTCTGCCGACTCCGAAAACTCAGCGTCAGGCTCATCGCAATGACCATCAGGAAGAAGCCAAACGGGCCCAGGTGAACGAAGTCGATCATCTGCGCCCGGACGAGAATTCCTTCGATGCCCGCAACGAGGTAGGCAGTCGTGCTCAACACCAACAACAGGCTCGAGCCGGATTTTTGCCGGCGCCAACCGGACCAGAATCGAATCACGGCATCGCAGATTGCGATCAGCACCGCCGAAATGGCGAACCAGAAGCCAGGCGCGATCGGGCCCACTGGGCTCGCGTACTCCTCTCCCCATGGCATGAGTTTGGTTTCGATCCGATCGATGCCGGCCAGCTGCACGCCAAAAGGCTGGATCAGGTTGAGCACCATCAAAACAATGAACACGATGGTCGAGGCGATCAGCCACCGCACGGGTTGCCGACCCGCGACCGCCGTTGCGAACCACGGCAAGACGAGGAAGAACGCCAGGGCAAAGGTGATGTTCCACTTGAGCACCGAGCGGTGTTCTTCGATCGACCAGGCCTGATAGAGCTGCGCCTGCGTCAGTGCCATGCCCGCCGCGAAACAGCACATCAGGCTGAACAGCAAATTCGTCTTGTCGATGGGGCGCCAGAGCCCGGTCGACATGTGACGCACGGCGGCGAGCACGCAAACGCCGGTAATGACGTGAAATCCCGCGACTGAATATGCGGCCATGCCCGCCCCATCTTGCGCCTGAGGATGCTGCGTCACAAGAAACCCGGGTAAACTCACGGCCCTCGAATCGCCGCGCCCGGGCCTCGCCCGAGCCCATGAATCCGCCGAATCCCGCCCCCGAACCCTCGATCGACACCTGCCTGCGCCGCGACCAGCATCGGCTGCGGCGCGAGCGCGATCGCCTGCACGGGCTGCGTCTTCGCGGCAATGACGTCGTGGCCGCGGAAGCGGCGCTCGCGCAGAAGATAAATGTATCGACGGCGGCGCGCGCGGCGCGCGCAGCGAGCGTCCCGGCCGTCTCCTATCCGGAAGAGCTGCCCATCTCCGCGAACCGCGACGAGATCCGCCGCGCGATCGAAAAACATCCGGTCGTCATCCTGTGCGGTGAGACGGGCTCGGGAAAGACCACGCAACTGCCCAAGATATGTCTCGAAGCCGGACGTGGCGTGGCGGGTGTCATCGGCCACACGCAGCCACGTCGCATCGCCGCGCGCGCGGTGGGCGCGCGCATCGCCGAAGAACTCAAGACACCGCTCGGGCAGCTGGTCGGCTACAAGCTGCGCTTCCAGGATCACAGCCGCCCCGAGGGGCTGATCAAGCTGATGACCGACGGCATCCTGCTCGCCGAGACGCAGGGCGACCGCTTCCTCGATGCCTACGACACCATCATCATCGACGAGGCGCACGAGCGCTCGCTGAACATCGATTTCCTGCTCGGGTATCTCAAGTGGCTGCTGCCGAAGCGGCCGGACCTGAAGCTGGTCATCACGTCGGCCACTATCGACCCGGAGCGGTTCTCGAAGCACTTCGGTGACGCGCCCATCATCAATGTGTCCGGGCGCAGCTATCCCGTCGAAGTCCGCTACCGGCCGGTCGAGCTGGACGAAGAAGACGACGAGACGGCCTCGGGCGAGCAGGACGCGATACTTTCTGCCGTTGATGAACTGTGGTCCGAGCAGGCCGGCGACATCCTGGTGTTCCTGAGCGGCGAACGCGAGATCCGTGAGACTGCCGAATCGCTGCGCAAGCACCATCCGCAGGGTTGTGAGGTGCTGCCGCTGTACTCGCGGCTGTCAGCGGAAGAGCAGCAACGTGTATTCCGCCCCTCGGGCCGCCGCCGTGTCGTGCTCGCCACCAATGTTGCCGAAACCTCACTTACCGTTCCCGGCATCCGCGCGGTGATCGACACGGGCGTGGCGCGCATCAGCCGCTACAGCCACCGCACGCGACTGCAGCGTTTGCCCATCGAGAAGATCTCGCAAGCCTCCGCCAGCCAGCGTTCCGGCCGCTGCGGTCGCGTCGGGCCTGGCGTTGCGATCCGGTTGTACTCGGAAGAGGATTTCGGCGCGCGCCCCGCATTCACGGAACCGGAAATCCAGCGCACGAACCTGGCCGCGGTAATCCTGCAGATGCACGCGCTGAAGTTAGGTGACATCGAGGCTTTTCCTTTCGTCGAGCCGCCCGATGGCCGCTTTGTGCGCGACGGTCAACGCACACTACGTGAGCTTGGTGCACTGTCGGAGGAAGGGCAGCTCACCGACACCGGCCGGCGGCTCGCCAAACTACCGCTGGATCCGCGCCTCGGCCGCATCCTGCTCGCGGGAGCCGAGGAGCACTGTCTCGAGGAAGTGGCGATCATTGCGGCTGCGCTCTCGGTGCCGGATCCGCGCGACCGGCCCGCAGACAAGCAGACTCAGGCAGACCAGAAGCACGCGCCGCTTCGCGATGAGCAATCGGATTTCCTGTCGTTGCTGAAGCTGTGGCGAGCGTTCGAAGAGCAGCGCGCGCACCTCTCGCGCGCCCGCTTGCGCGGCTGGTGCAAGGAAAACTTCCTTTCCTATCTCCGGCTCACCGAGTGGCACGATGTGCACGGGCAGGTGATGGAGGTCGTGAAAGGCGAACTCGCACTGAAGCTCAACGCACAGCCCGGCCAGTACGCGTCTATCCACCGCGCGTTGCTCGCGGGGCTTCTGTCGCAGGTCGCGAACCGGCGCGAGCAGGCCGAGTATCTCGGCGCCAACGGCACCAAGCTCTTCATCCATCCGGGGTCCGGCCAGTTCAAGGCGAAGCCTGCATGGATCGTGAGCGCCGAGCAGGTGGAGACGACCAAGGTCTACGCGCGCAACGTGGCGCGAGTCGAACCGGCGTGGATCGAGCAGGCGGGCGCGCATCTCGTGAAACGGCACCACTATGAACCGCACTGGGAGCGTCGCGCCTCACGCGCTGCGGTGTATGAACGCGTGACACTGTTCGGGCTCTTGCTGTCTTCGGGCCGAAGCGTTCCGTACGAACAGATAGACCCCAAGGCCGCGCGCGAGCTGTTCATCAAACACGCGCTGGTCCACATGGAGTACGACTCGCGCGCCCCGTTTCTCGCACACAACCTGAAGCTGCTCAAGGACACCGAGTACCTGCAACAGAAGGGACGTCGCGTCGACCTGCTCGGCGACGAAACCCAGTTGTATGCGTTCTTCGACGCGAGAGTTCCCGAGGGAATCTCGACCGGCGCGGCCTTCGAGCGCTGGCGCCGCGAGGCCGAGGCAAAGAATCCAAAGATTCTGTGGCTCACGGAACAGGACATCTCACCCGGCGAAGCCGAGCTCGATGCCGAGCAATTTCCCGACCATCTCTCGGCCGGGCCGCTGGTGATCCAGCTGCGCTATCGCTTCGAGCCTGGTCACGAAGACGATGGAGTCTCGGCGCTGATCCCGCTGCATGTGCTGAACCAGCTGCCGGAGGAGGCCTTTGAGTGGCTGGTCCCCGGCCTGCTCGACGAGAAGATCGAAGCGCTGGTCCGGTCGCTGCCGAAGAACCTGCGAGTGCATTTCGTGCCGGTGCCCGATGCGGTCGCGCGAGTGTTGCCGCTGCTCGAGCGGGGAATCGGATCGCTGTATGCGCAGCTCGCCGATGCGCTGTTGCGCACGGGTGGTGTCCCCGTGCCGCGCGACGCGTTCCGCGAGGACCTGCTATCGCCGCATCTGCGCGTGAACTTCGTGCTGCTCGACGATGCGGACAAGGTCATCGCGCGTTCACGCAGCCTCACGAGCCTGCGCGGCAAGCATGCCGGCGCCTCGCAGCAGCATTATGCGAAACAGTCGCAGCTCACGACCGGAGCGAAGAGCTGGGTGTTCGGCGATCTGCCCGACAAGCAGGACGTGCAAGCCGCACGTGCGCAGACCGGTTACCCGGCGCTGGTCGATGAGGGCGAAAGCGTGGGCCTGCGCGTGTTCGCCACGCCGGCCGAGGCTCGCATCAGTCACGAGCGTGGCTGCGCGCGTCTCATCCGCATCGTGATGGCGCGCGACTTCAAGTCGTATCGACGAGATCTTCCGGTCAATGTTCAGGCGGAAATTGTCTATCGCGGGCTCGCCCAGCATCCGCTGCTGAACGCGGATCTCGTCGCCGGACGCGATCTGCGCGAGGACCTGCTCGATCGCATCGTAATGACCGTATTTCTCGAAGGCCATGAGCCACTGCGCAGCGGCGCGGGCTTCGACGCGCGCATCGCCGAGCTTCGTGGTGGCCTGGGGCTGCCCGCACAGGAGATATCGCGGATCGTGCAGGGTTCGCTGGCGCAGTTAGGCCGGATCCAGGCCGCCTTGCCGAAGGCGGCGGCATCGGCTGCCGCCGACATCCGCTCGCAGCTCGCGTGGCTGGCGCCGGCCGGTTTCCTGCTGACGACGCCGCGGGAGCGGCTGAAAGAATTCCCTCGCTACCTCAAGGCGATCGAACAGCGGCTGGAGAAGCTGGGCCGTGATCCGCGGCGCGATGCGCAGCTCGCGGCTGAGATCGCCCCGCTCGAGACTCGCTACCGCGAGCGGGTCAAGGCCGAGCGCGGCCAGCGCCCGCCGGGCGACGACGAATTCCGCTGGATGCTCGAAGAGTTCCGCGTGTCGCTGTTCGCGCAGCAGCTCGGGACCCGCGGCACGGTCTCGGCGCGTCGTCTCGGGGACGCCTGGGTTGTGAGGGAACGGGCCTGATGACCGGTAGCGACATCTTCCTGCATGTGCCTTAGTCTCCGATCGGTGCGCGCCATGAACACCAGATCCGCTTTCTACGCACCGCTATTGCTC
>Ga0190264_10000128_pt1 | contig 11783 bp, 6 predicted proteins | sample Popmic112T_FD_136651 | JGI IMG/M metagenome (GOLD analysis project Ga0190264, IMG submission 136651) | Populus adjacent soil microbial communities from riparian zone of Indian Creek, Utah, USA - 112 T | ecosystem: Environmental > Terrestrial > Soil > Riparian zone | place: USA: Utah | collected... | reverse complement strand
TTCGGACCTGCGGAGGTCGGGCCCGTCGTGGAGTTGGTGCAGGTGTAGATAGTCCCGTTCACCGCGCCGGCATTCGCGCCGATCGATTCGGTGTAGATGTCACCCGCGGTGTCATGGAACCCGGTGATCGACGAAGTGCCCGTCGCGATCGTTCCGATGTTGCCGTTGACCACGGTCAGGATTCCGGAGTTGGTCATGCCGGCGGTGCCGCCGAACGTACCGAATACCGCCGCCGAGTTGAGCGGGATGGCCGGTGGCGTAACGCAGGTGGCGGCGCCGGTGGTGAATGTCCAGGTCGAATTTGCCGCCATCGCGTTCGCGGGGATCGCGAGGTCCTTGACGCCCGTGGCACCGCCGATCAGCGTGGCCGAGTAGCTGGTATTGGCCGCAAGCGCTGCCGCCGGTGTGAAAGTCGCGATTCGCCCGGTGGCGCTGTCGACACTGATGGTTGCCGCGGTCACCGGTACGAGACCGGGTGCGGGCCCGACGACGGTGAAATTGGTCGCGTTCACGGTGAGCGGATTCAGGCGCAGACCGGAAGGCACCGTGAATGTCGCATTGACGGTCGCGCTGGGGCAGACCCCGGTCGCCGCGGCGAGCGGGCTCGTCGATAACACGGTGATTGCGCCGGTAGCGGCCGCAGCGGCCGTGGTGAAGGTCCAGCTGTAGGCACTCGCCGCGGGCAGCGCAGCCTGGTTGCCGGCGAGCGCGTTGCCGGCGAGATCCATGGCCGCAGTGCTGATGGTCGCCGTATACGTCGTGGCCGTCGTGAGCGGCGCCGACGGGATGAAGACCGCAGTCCTGCTACCCACCGAGTAGCTCACCACGCCGGTTGGCGACACGCAGGGAGTCACGCACGTCACTGTGAACGTGGCAGGCGCAGTGGCTTCGATGGAAGCCTGGTTCATGTCCTTGCTGAACACCGCGGCTACCGAGGCGTTCGTCGCGACGGCAAGCGTCGGGCCGGGACTCGAAGTCAGCGGCGACGTGTTCAACACGCGAGGCCGGTTCGTGTCCGCCGTGGTGCCCGCCGTAATGAAGTGCGATACGAAGGGCGTAACCAGCGGAAGGCCGCCCGCGCTCATGGGCGCGTTGGCTGTCACGGTGTAGAGCGTCAGGGGCGCGAACGAGGTTGTCGCTGCCAACGTATACGTGGCGACGGTGCCGCCGGCGCTGAGAGCGACCGTACCGTTGGGATTCACGCAGGGCGCCGCGCAGGTCACCGTAAAGGTCGTCCCCGCTACCATCGCCTTGTCGAAAGTGATGGCCACGGTGCTGCCCACCGCCACGCCGATGGCATTGTCGAGAGGCGACACCGCGGTGACCACGGGCGCGATGGGCGCCGTTGCGACGCGGCCGCCGGCGCCGAGGATCGAGTCCCCGGTACATCCCGCGGCCAGAGTGGCGAGCAGCGCTGTCGCGCACCACGATAGACCGCGGCGAAAAGAATTGAAGTCGTTCATGTATGTCCCTTTACATCGGAAGTAGATAGGCGCGCATGTGCGCCCGCAGATATGCGTGGCGGGAGTTTGGGTAATCAGGCGGGGAATCGCTGTACGCTATCGCACATAGGCGCGCGAACCATCCGGAAACGCGCGCGCGTCACAACTTTGTTAGTTGTGGAATCATCGACGGTGAAGAGGTCCGTCCCGCCTACATCGAGGCGGGACGGGCCGTGTTACCCCGGTGGCGCCAGGCCCGGCACTAAGGGACCAGCAGGGGCTGCAGATACCGCGCTGTGTAGGAATCCTTGTTTCGGGCGACTTCCTCGGGAGTTCCCGTCACCAGGATCGTGCCGCCGCCCGCGCCGCCTTCCGGGCCGAGATCGATGATCCAGTCCGCGGTCTTGATCACGTCGAGATTGTGCTCGATGACCACGACCGTGTTTCCTTCATCACGGAGCCGGTGCAGCACATCGAGAAGCTGGGCCACGTCGTGGAAGTGCAGGCCGGTGGTGGGCTCGTCCAATATATATAGAGTGCGCCCGGTGGCCCGCTTGGCGAGTTCACGCGCCAGCTTCACACGCTGCGCCTCACCGCCCGAGAGCGTGGTCGCGCTTTGCCCAAGTTGCAGGTAGGACAGGCCTACGTCCATCAACGTCTGTAGCCGCGATCCCACACCGGGCACGTTCTGGAACAGCCGCAGTGCGTCCTCGACGTTCATGTCGAGCACTTCGTGGATATTCTTGCCGCGCCAGCGGATATCCAGGGTTTCGCGGTTGTAGCGTTTTCCCTGGCACACGTCGCAGGGCACGTACACATCGGGCAGGAAATGCATTTCCACCTTGATGAGTCCGTCACCCTGGCAGGCCTCGCAGCGGCCTCCTTTCACGTTGAAGCTGAACCGCCCGGCGTCGTAACCGCGAGTCCGCGACTCCGGCACCTCGGCAAACAACTCGCGCAACGGGCCAAACAAGCCGGTGTAGGTGGCCGGGTTGGAGCGCGGCGTGCGGCCGATGGGGCTCTGGTCGATGTCGATGATCCGATCGATTTCCTCCAGTCCCTTGATCTCCTGGCAGGGAGCCATGTCCATCACGGTCCCATTGAGTTTGTGGTTCGCATGCGTGAACAACGTGTCGTTGACCAGCGTGGATTTTCCGGAGCCCGACACGCCGGTGACGCAGGTGAACAGTCCCAGCGGAAATTCCGCGTCCACCTTCTTGAGGTTGTTTCCGGTGGCGCCTATCACCTTGATGACACGCCTGGGGTCTCCAGGCGTGCGCAGGCCGGGCAGCGCGATCTTCACGCGGCCCGAAAGATATTTGCCCGTCAGTGAATCGGGGTGTTTCTCGATGTCGGCAGGCGTGCCCTGCGCCACGATCTTGCCTCCATGCACGCCGGCGCCAGGCCCGATGTCGAGCACCTCGTCCGCAGCGCGGATCGCTTCTTCATCGTGTTCGACCACCATCACCGTGTTGCCGAGATCGCGCAGGTGTTTGAGCGTGGCTAACAAGCGCTGGTTGTCGCGTTGATGCAGGCCGATCGATGGTTCGTCGAGAATGTACATGACGCCGGTCAGGCCCGAGCCAACCTGGCTCGCGAGGCGAATGCGCTGCGCTTCGCCACCGGACAGCGATTCGGCGCTGCGATCCAGCGTGAGGTAGTCGAGGCCCACGTCCACCAGGAACTTGAGTCGGTCGCCGACTTCCTTGACGATCTTGTCGGCGACTTCCGCGCGCCAGCCCGCGACATCAAACGCGCTGAACATCTTTTTCGCGTCGCCGACGGTGAGATGCGCAATCTCGGGCAGGCTGTGACTGCCCACGAAGACGTTGCGCGCCGTGCGATTGAGTCGCGTGCCGTTGCAGTCGGGGCAGGGCTGGCTGCCGAGATATTTCGCCAGCTCTTCGCGCACGGGCAACGAGTCCGTTTCCTTGTAGCGCCGTTCGAGGTTCGGAATGATGCCCTCGAAGCGATGTTTCTTTTTCGTGGCGCGACCATTGCCGTGAACGTAGCGAAACTCCACTTCGTCGTTGCCGCTGCCGAACAACATGACCTGCTGTGCTTTCTTCGACAGGTCTTCCCACGGTGTTTCCGGATCGAACTTGAAGTGTTTCGCCATCGCGGTGATCAACGCGAAGTAATAGGCGTTCTTGCGATCCCAGCTCTTGATGGCGCCCCCCGCGAGAGACAGGTGTGGATAGGCGACGACCCGAAGGGGATCGAAGAAATCCTTGAGGCCGATGCCATCACAGGTGGGGCAGGCGCCCGCGGGGCTGTTGAACGAAAACATTTTCGGCTCGAGCGCCGCCACGCTGTAGCCGCAAACGGGGCAAGCCTGGCGCGCGGAGAACAGGGTTTCCTCTTCGGGCTTCGTGACCTTGTCTGTTTCGTAGGGCGCGAGTCGCGCGGTGCCCCCGGCGAGCTTCAGCGCCGTCTCCAGCGATTCCGACAGGCGCTGTGCGGCGTCGGCGCGGACGCGCAACCTGTCCACCACTACCTCGATGGTGTGTTTCTTCTTGGCGTCGATCTTCGGCAGCGCATCGAGTTCATGCACGCGGCCGTCGATTCGCACTCGCACGAAACCCTGGCCACGGAGTTGCTCGAATACTTCCGCGTGTTCGCCCTTGCGATCGATGACGATGGGCGCCAGAAGCAGCACCGCCAGGCCATCCGGCATTTTCACGATCTGGTCCACCATCTGGCTCACGGTCTGCGCCGCGAGATCGATGCCATGATCGGGGCAGCGCGCGATGCCCGCGCGTGCGAACAGCAGGCGTAGATAGTCGTAGATCTCCGTGACCGTGCCGACGGTGGAGCGCGGATTGTGAGAGGTCGCCTTCTGTTCGATGGCGATGGCGGGCGACAGACCCTCGATGCTGTCGACGTCCGGCTTGTCCATCATCGAAAGGAACTGCCGCGCATATGACGACAGGGATTCGACGTAGCGGCGCTGGCCTTCCGCGTACAACGTGTCGAAGGCCAGCGAGGATTTTCCGGAGCCGGACAAACCGGTGATCACGATGAGTTTGTCGCGCGGCAGGTCGACGGAGACGTTCTTGAGATTGTGCGTGCGGGCGCCACGAATCTTTATCTGCTGGATGGTCAAGCGCGGTTTCTCGTGCGAGTGGAGAGAAACCGCGGAGTTTAATCGGCGACCCCGGCCCGTGCATAACCAGTACCTGGCCGCGCTGAGTACTGTATGAACGCCGTTACCTACGTTGGATCAGGGGCTTGCGTCCTTGGTCTGGTCCGACAGCGGCGCCCGCAGAATCTTCTTTCCCGTGAACATCGCCGACACCAGGTTACCGCCACCGCGCACTTCGGTGATCACGACCGCGGCGATGTGGGCGCCGATCGCGAACAGCAGACAATAGAAGCCATAACCATGAATGCGTACGAACGGTGCACGCATGGCGCGCATGGCCGCGTAGGCGTCCTTGTCGTACATCTCCGGCGCATACGGTACCAGCGTGCGCGGATCCACTCCGGCGGCTGCGATGCCGTTTGCGATCGAGGCACCGAAGGGCGGCATGAAAAGGTCGGTGCCGGCAAGCACCAGGCCGGTGACCGCCTGCGCCAGCAGCAGGAACAACAACACCGCCACCGCGATGCGACCCAATGGGTTGTGTCCGAGATATTGTGGGTGTTCACCGGCGCGCAACGCAGCGACATACCTGCGCAACGCTGCGGGATAGCCGCGACCGACAGGCAGGAGCTCGTGCCACCGTGAATGGGCGCCGCCGACGAATGCCCAGACCAGGCGCCAGCAAAGATTGAGCGCGAACACGTAGCCGATCCAGACGTGCACCGTCTTCAGCAGGACTTTTCCGTCATTGCTGACACCCAGCGCTCTGTCGTTGAGAATCACCACGCCAACGGCGACGAGTCCGAGCACACAGATGACGTTGATCCAGTGGAACCAGCGTACGCCGGCGTCCCAAACAGGATAGGTCCTCAATTGGCGCATCGCTCGAACTCTCCGTCGGTAGTTCACTATGAGCGAACCGGCGCGGGTTCGCGTTCGTATTCACACGTATTGAGGCACACGGTCGTGACCCAGCCGACTCCTGAAAAACTCAATCCGGCAAGCACGTGAGCAAGCCATTCAATCGATCGACGTCGAAGGTTGACCGCGGATTCGCCCCCGTCGCGATGGAAGACGCCGAATTGCTCATCCTCGGCTCGCTTCCCGGGCAGCTTTCCCTGCAGATGCAGCAGTACTACGCGCATCCCCGGAATGTGTTCTGGAAACTCATCGAGCGGATCTACGAAAGAGCGTCATCGCTGCCCTACATGCACCGAGTAGAAATATTGACGGCCAATCGAATTGCCCTATGGGATGTTCTGGCCGCGGCCGAGCGACCCGGCAGCCTCGATAGTTCGATCGTCCGCGCGTCGGCGCGGGCGAACGATTTCGCGGCATTCTTCCGGGCCCATCCGCAGATCAGCCGCGTCTACTTCAATGGCCGCAAGGCCGAGGACCTGTACCGGCGATTCGTGCTGCCCGGGGTGTCAGCCGAATTTGCCGCGATCCGTTATGTGTCCATGCCATCGACCAGCCCCGCGCACGCGGGCATGCCCTTTGCAGAGAAGTTAGTGAGATGGAATAGGATCAAGGAGAAAGCCCCATGAGCTTTGCGGACAAGGCCTGCCCGGTGGTATTTCGCGATCCTTCGCTGCAGCGGATTCTCGCTTTCGAGCACCCGAAGGCGGGCTGGCGACTCGTCAAAGGACGCATCGAGCCGGGCGGACACTGCGCTGGCGCGGATAAATGTAAAACGCGGTGACGGCTCGGAGGTGCCACGTTAATGTGGCGCCATGAATCGCCGAGAACTGCTGTTGACTATAGGAGGCGCCGCCCTCGCGGGTTCGGCGTCCGCGCAGACTGAATCGGCTGCGACGCTGCCGCTCGGGCCACCACCCTCGGGCGACGCGCTGAAAGCCTGGGCGGCCAAGGCCGAGTCGCTGATACCTGAGCTGCTCGAAACCGACCAACTGCCGGTGCACCTGGTGCGTGCCGTTGCAGCTCCCGAAACGCCGCTTCGGTTCCGCATGGAAACCGAAGCGCCGGCATCGGCGCTCGCGGGCCGGCAATTCAAGCGTGGCGACAGCGTCATCGTTGACTTCGAAGGCCATCGCACGGGCTATCTCTCATTTCGCCTGGCCACGGAGGGGCGCGAGCCGGACGCCCCGGTTCGCCTGCGCTTCACGTTCGGTGAAGTTCCGACGGATGTCGCCGAGCCTTTCTATCCTTACAAAGGCGAGTTGAGCGAGGCCTGGCTGCCCGACGAGCTGATCAATGTCGATTACCTTCCTCAGGCCGTGCGGATGCCGCGGCGGTACGCGTTCCGCTACGTGAAGATTGAGGTTCTGGATACGTCGCCGGAATTCCGGATTCGTTTCGAGGACCTGAAGGCCCACGCGGTCACGTCCGCACGCGGCGTTCCGGCGCCGCTGACGAAGGAAACGCCGCTCATGCAGCGCATCGACGCGGTGTCGATCGCCACGCTGCGCGACTGCATGCAGACCACGTTCGAAGACGGCCCGCGCCGCGACCGGCGGCTGTGGGTCGGTGACCTTCGCCTGCAGGCGCTCACTAACTACCATACATTCAAGTCCAACGACGTCGTGCGGCGCTGCCTGTATCTCTTCGCTGCCTTGCCGCGCGCCGACGGGCTGGTGGCGGCGTGCGTCTTCGAAAAGCCAGCGGCCCGATACGGCGGCCTGCACATCGTCGACTACGCCGCGCTGTTCAACGTGACGCTCAACGACTACGTGGAAGCCACCGGTGATGTCGAAACCGGCCGCGACCTGTGGCCGGCCGCGAAGCGCCAGCTCGAGATCATCGGTCGTGACGTGAATGCCGAAGGTCTCTACGTCGATCCGAAGAACATGTGGATCTTCATCGACTGGTCCGACAAGCTCGACCGGAACGCGGCCATTCAGGGTGTGCTGGTCTACGCGTACCGGAAGACGCTGGCGCTGGCTCGCCGAATCGGCCGGGAAGGCGAAGTCGCCGAATACGCCGCACGCATCGAGCGCATGGTCGCCGCGGCGCGCAAACACTACTGGGATGCGTCCAAGCGCGTGTTCGTGAGCGGTCCGAACCGCCAGGTTTCGTGGGGCTCGCAGGCGTGGATGGCCATCGCTGGCGTTTCCTCGCGTCGCGAAAGTGCCGATGCCATGCGCGCCGCGGTCGCGGATCCAAATGCGGTCCGGCCGGTCACTCCTTATCTGTACCACTACGTGGTCGAGGGGATGCTGGCGGGCGGCCTCAAGAAAGAAGCGCGCGCCCTGCTGGAGTCGTACTGGGGCGGCATGATCGCCGCAGGCGCCGACACCTTCTGGGAAATATACGATCCGGCGCAGCCGCTGCGTTCACCGTACGGCGACATTCACATCAACAGCTACTGCCACGCCTGGAGCTGCACGCCGTCCTATCTACTGCGCAGCGGGCTGCTGTGATGAGCCACTCCCCACTTTCCTCACCCGGCACCTACTGGTAGACGCGCGCGTAGTCCACTTCCATGGTCACCGGGAAAATGGCGTCGTTGACGCCCATCTGCCCGCCCCAGTCGCCGCCGATGGCGATGTTGAGGATCAGGAACTGCGGGCTGTCAAAAGGCCATTCGGCATTACCGGAGTTGTCGTTCGAGTATTGATAGTAGTTGCGATCGTCGACACCCACGGTAATGCGATTCGCCGTCCAGTGCAGCTGGTACCGGTGGAACGCAGTACAGGCGTCAGGGATCGTGGTGGTGGCGGTGCGATGGTTGTTGCGCGTGTGGTTGAACGCGCCGGTGTGCGCGGTGGCGTGCACCACGCCGGGGTCGAAGCCCACGTGCTCCATGATGTCGAGCTCGCCGTCGTCGGGCCACTGGGTTTGTGGTGGGGCGGACAACATCCAGATCGCGGGCCAGGTGCCGACGCCGCAGGGTAGTTTGGCGCGCACCTCGATGAAGCCGTAGGTCCAGCTTGCCTTGCCGCGCGTGATGAGCCGTGCCGAGGAATAACGCTGTCCGCCCCAGTCCGGCAACATCGAGGTAGATAGGTCTTCGCGGCGCGCGGTGATGGCCAGCATCCCGTTTTCGACGCGCGAATTTTCGATACGCGCGTTGCCGTAGTACTGCAGCTCGTTGTTGTACCAGCCTGCCGCATTGCGCTCGGTGTCATAGCTCCACTTCGTGGAGTCGGGCAGGCCCGCGACATCGAACTCATCGGCCCAGACGAGACGAAATCCGCCGGGAATTCCGCCAGTTTCGGAAATACCCGGCGTGCCAGGTCCCGTCGGCTGCGGAGGATTAGGTGAGGGAACAGGGGGACTGTCGTTGCCTGCACCTCCGCAAGCCGACGAGAAAAGTGCCGCGGTTACCGCTATCAAGGCAAACCAGCGGGCTGAATTCGTTTGACTAATGAAAGTCGAAATTGAAGACATCAAAAAAGACATACAAGACATGGGTTTGTCAGCACTTGATTGCTTGCCTGAGTTCGGAGTGCATGCTAGCGTAAAAATTGTAAGCGCTTACATTTTTTTGTCTGACGCTTACACCTTTTTTACTGAGGGGGCATATGAACAAGACGAACGCATTCATTCGCAGGCCTGTCGCGCAGGCGATTTCGGTGATCCTCGGATCATCTCTCTTGACGCCGGTCTTTGCGCAAGAGGCGAACGATACTCCGGAGGATGTCGGCGAGATCGTCGTCACCGGTATTCGCGCATCACTCGAATCATCGATGAATCTCAAGCGCACAGGCCAGGGCGTCGTCGACGGAATCATCGCCGAAGATATCGGCAAATTCCCGGATACCAATCTCGCGGAGTCGCTGCAACGCATCAGCGGCGTATCCATCAATCGCACGGCGAGTGGTGAGGGGCAGCAGATCACGGTTCGCGGCGTTGGCCCCGACTTCAATCTGATATTGCTCAACGGCCGGCAGATGCCGGCTTCCAACCTCGGCCCGGGTGGCGGCGGCACGACGAACTCGCGCGCCTACGATCTTTCCAACCTGGCGTCTGATTCGGTGTCTGCGATCGAGGTGTACAAGACCTCCCGTGCCGAGACGCCCACAGGCGGCATCGGCGCAACGGTGAACATCAAGACGGCGCGTCCGCTTGACCACCCCGGCCTCGTCACCACTTTTGGCGTGAAAGGCGTCTACGATACTTCCGCGTCCAACCTGCCCGACAGCTACTCGGGCAGCGATCTTACGCCTGAAGTGTCGGCCATCTTCAGCAACACCTTCGCCGACGACAAGTTCGGCATCGGCCTGAGCGCGACTTATCAGGAGCGCGATTCAGGATTCAGCCAGGCCGCCGTGGCAAACGGCTGGAAGACGATGACCGGCGCCTCGACCGACGGGGCACATCTGGCGCGACCGGGTGACCCTACCTACCCAGCCTATACGATCGAAAATCCGCCGGACGCCACCGATGTCTACGGACGTCCTCAGAATTTCGGATTGAGCGTCAACGGCGTGCAGCGGAAGCGCACCAACGCCCAATTGGTGCTGCAGTTCGCGCCGACCGACAGCGTCACCACGACGCTCGACTACACCTATGCCGAGAACAAGGTCCAGACGAACCGCAGCGAGCTGTCGGTGTGGTTCAACTGGGGGCCGGGAACCAGTTCGTGGACCGATGGGCCTGTCGTGGGCCCGATCATCTATTCGGAAGACATGACCGGCTCAGACCTGTCCATGGGCGGCATGAGCCTGGGAACGAAGAACGAAAACAACTCGCTTGGCTTCAACGTCGACTGGGAAGTGAACGATGCGCTGACCCTGGCGCTTGACTATCACAACTCCACCGCCGAATCGTCGCCAGACAGCGAGTTCGGTTCCGCCGGCGTGCTGGGCGTTGCAGCCTTCATCCGCGGCACCACCACGATCGATTTTTCCAATGACTTTCCGATCCTGAACGTCGCACTGCCCGGCTCGGTCGACGCGGCTGACGCGAAGGTCACGGGATCGGTGTTCCAGAGCAGCTTCAACAAGTCCGAGATCCAGCAGATCCAGGCAAGCGGACGTTGGGAGTTCCAGAACAACTCCGGGCTGGATTTCGGAATCAGCGCGACCGAGGTGAACAACCGCACTGCAGCGGCCGTCATGCAGCAGAACAACTGGGGCGGACTCGGCACCGAGGACGACTACAGCGATGACATCTGGACGAACGACAACATGGGTGGTTATTTCGATCTGATGTCGGGACACAACGATTCCCGATTCACGGATCAGTTCCTGGTGTTCGATTTCAACCGCCTGCGCGCAGAGGCGGCTGCGGTCGCCGGTGACGAGGCCATGTTCCGTGCCCCGGATGACTACACGAGCGACCTGCGCAGCGAAGAGAAGTCCAAGAGCGCGTACGTGCAGTTCACCAAGACGTTCGAGAGCAAGATGCCGTTCCACGTCGCGGCGGGAGTTCGTTACGAGGAAACCGAAGTCTTTTCGGAGTCACTGGTGCGAATCGGACAGACTATTTCGTGGGACTCGGCCAATGAATTCAACATCGGGTTTGCACCCGAGCAAGGGTTCGACTCGGGCACTGGCAAATACGACTACGTGCTGCCGTCTCTGGATCTGAAACTCGACGTGAAGGACAACCTGGTGGTGCGCGCCAGCTACAGCGAGACCATCGGTCGACCTGGCTGGAACGATATCCAGGGCGGAGCCAACCTCGCCGGTCAGCTTCGCTTCGACGGTGGTACCGGTTCGTCGGGTGATCCCAGTCTCAAGCCGCTGGAATCGACCAACTATGACCTTTCTGTCGAGTGGTATTACGGCGAAGGCAGCTACGCGTCGGTTGGCTATTTCCGCAAGGACATCTCGAACTTCATCAGCATCATCGAAACTGTTGAGACTCCGTTCGAAATGCATACGCCCGCCGGAGGCGCGTTATGGAACGAGGCTCACACCGTTGGCGGTTGTGTCGTTGGCTCTGCCAACGAGAGGCCGTGCATCCGAGACTACATTTTCGCGAATCACCCAACGGCTCCGGGCGTTACGGTAGGAGCTCAACCCGGAACGGGAAGCATTGTTGGCCAGCCAGGTGATCCGATTGCGACATTCCGGATGTCGAGACCGGCGAACATGCGGTCGGACGAACTGGACGGATGGGAATTCAACATCCAGCACATGTTCGGCGACAGCGGCTTTGGCGTCCAGGCTAACTACACGATGGTCGATTCGGGCTTCAAGTACGACGACACCAATACGACGACTCCTCAGTATCCGATGGTGGGACTGGCGGATTCGTACAACGTGGTGGCGTTCTTCGACAAGTTCGATTGGCAGATTCGTGCCGCTTACAACTGGCGCGATGAGTTCCTGACGGCGACCGGCGAT
>Ga0190264_10000127_pt1 | contig 11805 bp, 6 predicted proteins | sample Popmic112T_FD_136651 | JGI IMG/M metagenome (GOLD analysis project Ga0190264, IMG submission 136651) | Populus adjacent soil microbial communities from riparian zone of Indian Creek, Utah, USA - 112 T | ecosystem: Environmental > Terrestrial > Soil > Riparian zone | place: USA: Utah | collected... | reverse complement strand
CGGAAGCTGCAGCCGGAAGATTTGATGTGGGGCTTGTTCATCAACAAGCACGTCTTCCCGGGCGCCGATGCTGCGCTGCCGCTGTCGTCGATGCTGAAGGTCGCCGAGAAGAGCGGCTGGGAAGTGCAGGGTGTGGAGAACGTCAGCCGCCACTACTCACAGACGCTGCGCCTGTGGCGCGCCAACTGGGAGAGCCATCGCGTTCGCATCGTCGCCGAGCACGGTGAGCGCTGGTTCCGAATCTGGCAGTTCTTCCTCGCCTGGTCGCAGATCGTCGCCGAGCAAGGCAACGCGGCCTGCTTCCAGGTGGTCATGAACAAGAACTTGGACTCGCTGGATCGGCGATCGCTCTACTGAGCGGCGGCGCCCCGCGGGCGCCGAACGCGCTCGTGTGCTCGAGCCTTTGTGGCTCATCGCTCGTGTTCGAGCGCGGCTAGGGGAAACAGGAAGCTTGGAAGACGGGAAGATTAAAAAAACTTCCCGCCTTCCAAACTTCCTGTTTCCGTCTCTGCTCTTCTACTCTTTGGGCTCGGGCTTCTTGAGGCGAGCGAGCTCTTCGAGCATCGCGTCGAAGGCCTGCACCGTTTTCACGTTGGCGCTGAACTCGTGGCCTGCCACGCGTTGATCGACGGTCGCTTGCAGCAGATCGCCCGCCTGAGGGCGCACGCTCTTGCGAGATTGCTCCATCATTGCCTGTGCCAGATCACCTGGAACGGCACCGCCTGGAGGCCCCGGATTGGGCGGGGTCTGGGCGGGGAGCTTGGGTCGTTGACCTTCCTTGGTACTTGACTCGCTGATGGTCGCGGTCTGCCGAGAGACTTCTTCCGCGGCCACCCCCAATCGATCCTGCGCCTTCTTCATGGCGAGGACTGCGGTGTCAATGCCTGTAGCCAAGGGCCTTGGCGCATTGATGACACTCATACATCTGTCGGGATCGACTCGAGCACCTGCGCCTTGAGCCATTTTTTCGGCGTGCCACCCGGGCTGTGCCCATTCGGAGCATCGCCCGAGCCCCTCGTCCTCGCTCAAGCCGCGCGGTTTTGTTCCGTTCCAGGCAGTTATCAGCAAAGGAGGTGGTCATGGACGACCGCCAGAATGATGAGGCACGGACGCCTCAAACCCCTACATACGTCACCGATCTCCAGTTACATCGCGTGCTCGACGAGAGCTTGTGGCAAATCGAACGCCGTCGCGTGGAACCCGTTGGTCCAAGCGATAAGTCGAGTTAACCACGAGGTTTCGACGAGAGCCGGTGAACCGGTTCTCGACAGCGAGGACCGGTTTGCCGGCGACGTTGAGGGATTCACCGAAGGTCACCCGTACGGGCGTTCGACTTAAAGCCAGCTTCTGTCGTGCCGTCGCCTCCAGGGAGTCGAGAGGTGCCTGAAGAGAAGATGCAGACGGTAGCCAAGGAAGGAGCACCATTACCTTTCGGGCCGTTCATTTTGGAGCGCCGCATCGCGGTGGGGGGCAGCGCCGAGGTGTTTCTCGCGCGCCCGCGGCAGGGCAACAAGCCCGCGCCGCAGCTGGTCATCAAGCGGCTGTCGCGCGCGCGCGGCAACGTGCAAGATTTCGAAGCGCTGAGCCGCGAGGCGGAGCTGCACAGGGCGGTACAGCATCCGAACGTCGTCAACGTGTTCGGTGCCGGCATGGTGGGCAACGAGCCTTACCTCGCCATGGAGTATGTGCCGGGCGTGGATCTGCACCGCTTGCTGCGCTTGTCGGCGAGCGACAATCGCACGCTGCCGACCGAGGTCGCCGCCTTCATCGCGCGTTCGGTCGCCGAGGCGCTGCACGCGGTTCACTCCGCGCGCGACCGGCACGGCAAAGCGCTCGACATCACCCACGGCGACGTGTCGCCCTCGAACATCTATCTGTCGCTCGCCGGCCAGGTCAAGCTCGGCGACTTCGGGATTGCGCGCGCGGCGCGAGGCCCGGATGACGCAGCCAAGAGCCCGCAGAGCGGCGAGGGGCTGAAGGGCAAGGCCGGCTACCTCGCGCCGGAGCAGCTCAAGGGCGGCCCGATCGATCAGCGCTGCGACATCTTCTCGCTCGGGGTGGTGCTGGGCGAGATGCTGATCGGCGAGAAGGTGTTCTCGGGCAGCGGCCAGCTGGCGACGCTGCTGTCGAATCGCGAGGCTGACATCGGGCCGTTGCGGCGCATCTCGGAGCAGCTGCCAGCCCCCCTGTATCGCGCCTGCACGCGCGCGCTGGAGACCGAACCGCCCCGCCGCTTCCCGGATGCAAAGGCCTTCGCCGAAGGCCTCGCGGGCACGGGCGACCCGAAGAAGGCGCAGGCGGCGCTCGCGGAGTGGGTGGCCTGGGCGCGCGACAGCAGCCTGTTTGCGCGCCAGTTCGAGCGGCGCGTGCGCCACTCGTCGGGTATCAACTGGGCGACGCCCACCGGCGCCATGAGCGACGCCACCGAGCACGCCAGCTCGAGCGTGCGGCGCGCTGGCGTGGTGACGCACGCCGGAGTGACGTTCTCTACCTTGCTCGAGCTCGCCGCCACGGGCCACCTCGGGCTGGATGACGAGGTGTCGCTGCTCGGTGCCCCGTTCCAGCGCGTGGACGCCGTGCCCGAGCTGGCACGCTACCTCGCGCCCTCGACCGCGAACACCACCACGCAGCTGTTCGGGCCGGGTGTGCCAGACTTCACCGCGGCGCTGCGCGACACGCCCATGCTCGACGTGCTGGCCCGCATGCGGAGCCGCCGCGAGAGCGGCGCGCTGTTCGTATCCCGCGCGCGCAGCGAGGGCAGCGAGGAGCGCAAGGACATCTACGTCGACAAGGGCCGCTTGATCCACGTCGCCGCCTCCGATCGCGACGACCTGCTCGGCCAGTATTTGCTGCGCCTGAAGCTGATCACGCGCACCGAGCTCGATCTCGCGCTCGGGCAGCTGCGCTCTTACGACGGGCGGCTCGGCGAGGCCCTGGTTGGGCTCGGGCTGGCGGAGCGCGCTGCCGTGTCGCGCGCGGTGCGCAACCTCGCGCGCGATCGCGTCGCTTCCGTCTGCGGCTGGCGTGAGGGGCAAGCACAGCTGTATCGCGGCTCGGCGCCCGCCAACGTCGACGTGCCGCTCGATCTGGATCTCACGGTGCCCATGATGGCCGGCGCCATCCACACCCTGGCGCGCGGCGAGGCCCTGAGCGTCGTGACACTCGTGCCGGGGCGCCGCCACGAGGACGCGCGGACCCCGGAGGAGCGAGGCTCGGCCCCTTCATCGCTGCTCGACCTGCTCGACGTCGTCGTCGCGGGAGAGGTGCTGCTGAGCGACGCCAGCCAGGCGCTGATCGATCGGGGCAAGGCGCGCGAGCGCGTGGTGAGCGAGCGCGAAACGCACGCCGCCGTGATGGTGGCCGTGGCGCTCGAGTGGCTGCGTTCGCGCTAGTACCTCGTGCCCCAAGTTCGTGCCGGGTTCGCCGCCCCCCGCTGCGCTTGAGGGGCGCGTCGAACCCGGCCCGATGGGGCACGCTGCACTCGGTCCTTCCTCTACATTGGGAGAAACCCGGCGCGGCTCTTTGGATAGGCAGCGGGCTTCTCCTACTAGCCGAGGGGCCGACGTTCCCCTAGAATGCCTGGCCATGGGCATGAACGCGACGGGAACGGGGCTTTCGTATGAGGATACGCAGGTGGGCACGGGTGCGAGCCCGAGCGCCGGGCAGACGTGTGTGATGCACTACACGGGCTGGCTCTGGGTAGAGGGCAAAAAGGGCACGAAGTTCGACAGCTCGCTCGACCGCGGGCGGCCGTTCTCGTTTTCGATCGGGCGCGGTCAGGTGATCAAGGGCTGGGACGAGGGCGTGGCGAGCATGCAGATCGGCGGCAAACGCACGCTGCTCATCCCGCCGGAGCTGGGCTACGGCGCGCGCGGCGCCGGCGGCGTGATCCCACCGAACGCGACGCTGCTGTTCGAGGTGGAGCTGCTCGAGGTTCGCTAGATCCGAGCTATCACGTAGAACCCCAGAGGGCGTCGCGCAGCCCGCTCGGGCGTTGGACGGTGCGCGTGATCGCGCTGCGCACGACTTCGGCAGGCGCAAAAACGTCCACGCGTTCGCGGGCGCGTGTCACCGCCGTGTAGAGCAGCTCGCGCCCAACCAGCGCCGAAACGCCGTCGGGCAGCACGATCGACACGGCGTCGAACTCGGAGCCCTGGCTCTTGTGCACCGTGGTCGCGAACACCGTCTCGTGGGGCGGCAGCCGGCCCGGCGCGAGGAAACGCAGCCCTTCCGCTCCCTCGAAGCACACGCGCAGCCGTCCGTGCTCGTCGCGCACCACCACCCCGACGTCGCCGTTGAACAAGCCGAGCGTGTAGTCGTTTTGCGTGATGATGATCGGGCGGTTTTCGTAGAACGCGGCGAGCGGATCGAGCAGCCCCGCGCGTCCGAGCCACGCCTCGACGTTGCGGTTCTGCTGTTCGACGCCGCGCGGGCCCTGCCGGTGCGCGCAGAGCACGCGGTAAGCGCCGAGCCGCGCGAGCTTCTCCTTCGGATCGGAAGACTGGATGAACGGCGCGTAGCCCTCGGTGGAGCGCCGCTCGAGCTCCGCGTCGCTGCCCGTGTCGGTGCCTGGCTCGAACAGCGCCGCGTCGCGCCCCGGGCCGGCACCGCGCAGGATCGCGAGCGCACCCGCGCTGTCGCCCGTGTTGATGGCGCGCGCCAGCCGCCCGATGCCGCTGTCGGCGCGGTAACGGAAGCTCTCGTCGAGGTTGACCAGGCAATCGCACAGGCCGCGTTCGGCGCGGTCGCCGGGCAAATCCTGTCCGCTCAGCTCGCGCACCTCGGCCGCAAACTCGCGCGACCACTCGGCGGCGGCGTGCGGCTCGTAGATGTCGCCGAGGATGGCGCCCGCCTCGACGGAGGCGAGCTGGTCTTTGTCGCCCTGGAGGATCAGGCGCGCGGCGGGGCGGATGGCGACGGCTAGCCGATACAGCAGCGCCAGATCGACCATCGACACCTCGTCCACCAGCACGACGTCGGCCGGCAGCGGGTTGCCCGCGTCGTGCCGGAAGCGGCCGGAGGTGCCCCCGCCGAGCGCGCGGTGGATGGTGTAGGCCTCGTTCGGGATGGCGGCCTTCACCGCCTCCGACACCGGCAGCGCGCCGAGCCCGGCCTGCACCGACGAGGCCAGCCGCCGCGCCGCCTTCCCGGTCGGCGCCAGCAACAGCACGCTGAGCGGGCGATCGCCGCGCGCCAGGGCCTGCTCCTCGAGCAGCGCCAGGATCTTCACCACCGTGGTCGTCTTGCCCGTGCCCGGGCCGCCGCAGATCACTGCCAGTGAATGCAGGGCGGCCACGCACGCGGCCAGGGCATGCGCGTTGCTCTTGCTGGCGTCCGGGCCCCCTCGGGCCCCGAACAATCGCTCGATGCCCATGCGCAAGAGCGGCAGGTCCACATCGTTGGCGCGCCGAGCGCGCGCGCGCAGCACGTTGGCCAGCGTGCGTTCATAGCGCGCGTAGCGCTGCAAATAGAGCCGGCCGCGCGCGTCGAGCACGAGCGGCGTCGGCGCCTCCACGCTCGCCGGGCCGGCCTCGACCGCCGCGCAGAGCGCGCTCGCTCGCAGGGCCGCGAGCAGTCGCTCGCGGCTCGGCCACTCGGCATCGAGCGTGCGTTGCTCGGCGAGGTCGAGCCGCGCCGCCAGCTCGGCGAAGTCGAGGCGCGAGAGATCCACGCACACGTGCCCGAGTTGCACCGCGCGGCTCGCCAGGGCCGCACCGAGGGCGAGCAAAGGGTCTGCAGCGTCGAGCGCAAACACGGCGTAGGCCAGGTGACGATCGAGCGACGAGAGCACGCCGGCGCGCGCCAGAGCGTCGATCAGCGGCAACGCCGATGCGCCGGCTCGGGTCGGGCTCGCACCCGGCGCGGAGCTCGAGGCGCTCACGGCGCGGCCCCTCTCGCACCCGGCCCGAACGGCGCCCGCGGCGAGCCCGTCGTGCCGGGTAGGGCACGCTCGAACAAGCGCCCGAGGGCCTCCACCCGCTCGAGCGGCGGCTTCTCGTAGAACACGCCCGCCGCGCCGTGCTCGGGCGCCATGCCCTTGATGAACAGGTAAAACACGCCGCCGAAGTGGCGTTCGAACGAGTAGCCCGGCACGCGCCGCCCGAGGTAGCGGTGCAGCGCGAGCACGTACAGATGGTATTGCAGGAAGTATTGCCCGCGCAGCATGGCGTTGCCCAGCTTTTCGGGGGCGTAGTCTGCCGCGCTCGGCCCCAGGTGGTTGCCTTTGTAGTCGACCAGATAGAAGCGTCCGTCGTGCCGGAACACGAGGTCGATGAAGCCGCGCAGGAAGCCGGCGAGGGGAATGAAGCCGAGGCGGCTGACGGCGTCGGCGTAGCGCCGCGGCAACGCCGCGCTCGGAAACTCGCGGAACACGCGCGCCAGGTCTGCCGCGGCCATGGCGCCGCTGCTGGGCTCGCGGCCCCCCACCGGCACGCAGAACTCGAGCTCGTTCAGGCGTTCGGCGAGCGGCACGTCGCCGAGCCGCAGCGGTCCCGATTCGGTGTCGCAAAGCGGGGTGTCGAGCACCGCGCCGATCTGGTCTGCGACGGGGACCGTCCAGGCATCGACCGGGTAGCGGTAGCTCGCGAGGCGCGCCGCCACGAGCTCGTGCAGGGGCCCCGGACGCGGGCTCACGAAGTCGTAGTGCTCGAAGATCTCGTGGAAGAAACTGCCTGCCTTCGTGCCGCCCGGAAACTCCGCGAGCCGCAGCGGCGCCGCCAGCGCGCTCGCCTCCGGCTCCGGCTCGGGGGCGCCGAGCGTGTCGTGATCGGCGATCTGCTCCTCGCGGACCTCGCTGCTCGGGGCGTGGCTGGTGAGCGCCGAGAAGCTGCTCATGCGCCAGCGGTCGTCGATGCGCGCGCTCGGCCGGCGCGCGGCGAGCGGCCCGGGCGCGTCGCTGCCTTCCGATGCCTCGCGCAGAGCGGGCTCCGAGCGGGGCGCGCGCACCCGGATCGGGGCGGCCGCGGCGTGTTGCTCGAGCCGCATTGCCCAGGCGTCGTCGTCGAGCGCGGCGAGGTGAGCCTGGATCGCGTCGACGTCTGGCGCGGCCCCGTCGCCCGCGGGCGGCGGGCAGAGCAGGTAGCCGAGCGCAGACGTGGAATACTTGCCGATGCGCCCCCACACGATGCTGCAGCGGTGCCGCGCTCGCGTGAGCGCCACGTAGAGCAGCCGCAGGTTCTCGGCGAACACCTCGAAGCGGGCGCGCTCGACGTGAGCGGGCCGCTCGGCAGAGCCGATGTCGAGCACCAGCTCGCCGCTTTCGAGGTGCAGCTTGGGCGCCTGCTCGTCGTTCGTGTGGAGCAGCATGCCGTGCCAAAGATACGGGCAATACACCACCGGATACTCGAGCCCCTTGCTCTTGTGCATGGTGGTGATCTTCACCGCGTCGGCGTCGCTCTCCAGGCGGATCTGCGCGGCCTCCGCCTCCATGCCGATGATCTCGCGCCGCCGTTCGCGCGCCAGAAACCCGAACAGCCCGCTCGGGCCGAGGTGCCCGCGCGAGGCGGCCGCATGCAAGAGCTCGATCAGCTGCAGCAGGTTGGTGAGGCGGCGCTCGCCGTCGGGCAGCGCCAGCAAGCGCTCGTGCACCTTGGCTCGCGTCGACAGCACGCGCATCATCTGCACGAAGCCGCTCTGCGCCCACACGGCGTTCCAGGCGTGAAACGCGCTGCTCCAGGCCTCCCACTGGCTCTCGTCCTCGTCCAGCGCGAGCAGCTCGTGCGCCGACACGCCGAGCAGGTCTGTCGTGAGAGCAGCGCGGACCGAGCGCTGGTTGGTCGGCTCCACCACGGCCGCGAGCAAGCGCTCGAGCTCGTGGGCCTCCTCCGAGGCATACACGCTCTTGTCGCCCAGCACCACGCTCTGCACGCCCACTCGCCGCAGCGCGGCCTGCACCTGGAAGGCCTGATCGTTGGTGCGCGTGAGCACCGCGATGTCGCCGGGGCCGAGCGCTCGCTGTCGGCAGCTCAGGCCCTCGCTCAGCGCGTGCTGAATCTCGCGCGCGACGAGCGCCGGCAGCTCGCTGCCGGCCCATTCGGCGCCGAGCGCGCGGCCTTCGGCCTCGGCCGGCGGCGGCACCAGAATCTCGAGGCCCGAGACCACAGCGCCGCTCGCGTCGCAGAGCAGATCGCGTGCGCCCGGGCGGTGGCTGACGGGCTCGAACTGGATCTCGGGCAGCAGGAACGGATGCGGGCTCGACGCAAACAGATGGTTGACGGCCGCCACCATGCTCGGGTCCGAGCGGTAGTTCGTCGTCATCGTGAAGTGGCGCTCTTCACCCGTGCGGCGCGCCGCCGCCACGTAGCTGAACACGTCGGCGCCGCGGAACGAGTAGATCGCCTGCTTCGGATCGCCGATCAAGAACAGCGAGGTGTTCGGCGCCGAGTAGATGCGCTCGAAGATGGCGAGCTGGCGCGGATCGGTATCCTGGAACTCGTCGATCAACGCGGCCGGATAGCGCTCGCGGATCGAACGCGCCAGCTCCTGGCCCCGGGCGCCGTGCAGCGCGGCGTGCAGCCGGTCGAGCAGGTCATCGAACGACAGCTGGCGCTGGCGGCTGGTGCGGCGTGGCAGCTCCGCGCGCAGGTAGTCGAGCAGGTCGAGCTTGAAGCGCAGCACCTCCGCCTCGAGCGCTCGCGTCAAGCGCTGGTGCGCTGCGAGCAGCGCGTCGCAGCTCACGAAGGGTTGTTGCGACGCGAGCGCGGCGCCGCCCGCCTCGACGAGCCGGGGCGTGCAGAAGCGCTCGAAGCACTTGGGTGGCGAGAGAAAGAGCCCCGGATCGGCAGCGAAGTATGCCGTCACCGCGCGCACCCAGTTGGGCGTGTGCCGGCTGTTGTACGACGTCTTCTTCACGCGCGAGGCCGCGATGAGGTCGAGCACGTCGTGGCGCTGCCAGATCTCCCGCGCGCGCGCGAACTCGAGCCGGAAGCCCTCGAAATCGGGCGCCTCTTCCGCAGCGGGGGCGCCGGGCACCACCCGCACGTCGGGCGTGCGCAGCACCGTGTAGGCGAGCCGGCGCGCCTGGTCGATGCCGAAGCGCGAGCCCTCGCTGCGCATGAAGGCGAGCAGCTCTGGCGCCGCGGGCCCGGCGCGGTTTGCCCAGAAATCCAGGATCAGCTCGTCGATCATCGGGCGGGCGTCGCCGTAGAGCTGGCTGTTGAAGGTGACGTCGCTCTCGAGGGCGCGCTCCATCAGCATGCGCTGGCAGAAGCCGTGGATGGTCGAGATCTCCACGTTGTCGAAGTCGTAGAGCGCCTCGCGCAGCCGCGCCGCGATGCGCTCGCGATCGCCCGCGCGCGCCATGATCTCGAGCAGAGTCGGATCGAGCTCGGCACCTGCTGGCTCCGAGCCGGCGGCCCCCGAGATCGCGGCCCCCGCGCTCGCCTCTGCGACGCTCGCGACGGCGAGGCACTCGCGCACGCGCCGGCGGATGCGGTCGCGCAGCTCGGCCGTCGCCGCCTCGGTGAACGTCACCACGAGCAGCTGCGTGGGCGAGTGTTCCGTCTCCAGCAGCAGCCGCACGAACAGCGTCGCGATCGCATACGTCTTGCCGGTGCCGGCGCTGGCGTCGACCAGATTTCTGCCCCGCAGGGGGATCTCCGTGACGAAAAACGGCTTCATGCCTCGTCCTTCACGCTCGTCAGGTGCTCGAGCAACGGCCCGAACACCTCCAGCGCCAGCACCTCGAACGGCGTCTGGCCAGGCGCGGCATCGAAAGGACCGTGCAGCTGCCGGTCGACGATGAACACGCGCGAGAGGTGCGGATCTTCACTCACCTCGCGCCGCCACTCGCGCAGCACCTGGCTCGCCAGGTCCCACCCGGGTTTCTGCTTCTTGCCGTATTGCTCGGAGAACAGGCGCGACGTGGCCGGAAACAGCCGCAGCGGCAGCTGCTGTCCCTCGTCATAGCGGGCGACGAGCGCATCGAGCAAGCGCGCCGGCTCTGCCACGCGCGATAGCTCGTGGCGCACGACACCGGAGCCGTCCGGGGGCCGCCCGATCAGGCAGCTCGACAGGCGCTCGTCGGGCGGCGCCAGCCAGCATAGCACGAGGTGCCGGATCCAGAAGCCGAGCAGATGCTTGGCGCGCACGCGCGCAAACTGGTGCTCGACCAGCCCCGCCCCGAACGACTCGGGCAGGTTGCCGAGCAAGAGCCGCCCGGACGGCAGCCGCCGCTCGATGCTCATGGCTGGGCGCGGCGCCCCCTGGCGCGCGCTCTGCACCTGCTCGGCGATGAGGCTCGCCGAGGCGTGGATGTCCAGGAAATCGAGCTCTCCGGGTGAGCCGAGCGGCAGCGCACCCGTCGCCAGGATGAGCTCCTTCGCGCGCTCGCTGGGGACGTCGTCCAGCATCAGCTCGAGCAGCTCGTAGCCGGCTGCGTAGCGATCGAGCCCCGACAGCTCCTGCGGCTCTCGGTCGGGCACGTCGAGGTCGCGCTCGCGCAGAAAGAGCTCGAGCCGCCGGTTGAGCAGATGAGCGGTCGGGTTCTGATAGAAGCGCACGAGGTCGCTCACGCCGAGCGCGTCGGCGGCGGGCGGCGCGGGCAGCGGGGATTCGAAGAAGGCGGGAGCGAGCCCGGCGCGGGTCGCGGCGGCGCCGGCAGCGTAGTGATCGGCGTAGGAGAACAGGCGCGCGTCGCGAGCATCGAAGTAGCGCGGGCTGAAGGCCTGCAGCGGGTGACGCACGACCACGGCGGCGAGCGGATCTTCGCCGGGGGCTGCCGGGCAGAGCAACGCCAGCTGATCGCACAGCTCGCTCACGAGCACGCTCGGCGGCAGCGGCGCGTTGTCGCGGATGCTCTGGCCCGTATAGGTGATGATGAGCCGCTCGCGCGCCGACACCAGCGCTTCGAGGAAGAGATAGCGGTCCTCGCTGCGGCGCGAGCGATCGCCCACACGCCGACCTTCGGGGCCGTGGGCGATCAGATCGAAGTCGGTGCTCAGCTCGCGCCGCGGCAGCTCGCCGTCGCCGAGCCCCAGCAGGCACACCACGCGGAACGGCAGCGTGCAGAGCGGCACCATCGAGCAGAACGTCACCCCGCCCATGAGCAGACCGCGCGCGGGGCGGGCGGCGTCGAGCGTCGCAAACAGCAGCTCGCGGTAAGCGGCGCCGCCGATCGGCTCGGAATAGGCGGCATCGCGCGCGTTGCTGGCCAGGCTCACCAGCGCCTCGCGCACCTCCTGATGCTGCCAGGCCGTATCGGCATCGTTGAGGCACAGCGCGTCGAGCGCGGCGCCGACCACCTCGGGCCAGGCCTCGGGCGAATGCTCGCCGCCCAGGGCGCTGGTGGCCGCGAAGAGCGCCTCCACGAAGTCGCAGGCCTTACCGAGCGAGGCCGCTTCCAGCCCTTCCGCCTCCGGCGCGGGCAGCACGCCGCCGACCAGCGCGGGCGGCTCGTTTTCCATGGCGTAGCCCAGCAAGAGACGCGACAGCCCGAAGTGCCAGCTGGTCTTGTCGGAGCGCGGGTGGCCGTGGGCCTCGCGGTGGTCGGCGTCGCGCCCCCAGCGCACGTTGGCGCGGGTGAGCCAGCCCGTGAGCACCTCCACGTCGCGCGGCGTGATGCCGAAGCGCGCGGCGACGACGTCGAGCGCGAGCAAGTCGAGCACCTGCGGCGTCGAGAAGCGCTGCTCGGCGAGCGTGAACAGCCGCCCGAGGGCGTCGACCACCGGCGCCGCCAGCTGCACGCTGCGATCGGCGATCGAGAAGGGGATGGCCAGCGGATCGCCCGGGCTGCGCCGGAACACGGCCTCGATCAGCGGCGCATGGCTCTCGACGTCGGGCAGCATCACCACCACGTCGCGCGGCTCG
>Ga0190264_10000126_pt1 | contig 11826 bp, 10 predicted proteins | sample Popmic112T_FD_136651 | JGI IMG/M metagenome (GOLD analysis project Ga0190264, IMG submission 136651) | Populus adjacent soil microbial communities from riparian zone of Indian Creek, Utah, USA - 112 T | ecosystem: Environmental > Terrestrial > Soil > Riparian zone | place: USA: Utah | collected... | reverse complement strand
CTCGAAGCGAAAGACGGCGGCAGCGAAGTGCTCGCCGACATGCACAAGTCCATCGTCAAGGCGCACAAGGAAGCGATGGAGGCCTATCGCGAAGCGAGCACCGAGCGGCACGAGCTGCTGCGCGCCATGATGCCGCGCTGGCGGGACGTGCAACAGCTGCTGACACAGGTGGACAAGAAGGCCGAGAGCCTGCTGACGCGCTCGGCGGGAGTCGACCGGCACATGCAGGAGTACGAGCAGATCGTCAAACGCGAAGACAAAGCGCTGTCGGTGCTCTCGTCCTCATCGCTGGTGCAGTTCTTTGTATCGGCCATGGTGCTGCTGGTCGCCATCGGCGGAGCCGCGATCAACTTTTCACTCATCGCGCGCCCCATGGCCGAGATGGTCGGAGGCACGAGCTTCATCGGCGTTTTCAAGACGGCCGACATTGCGGCCCTCGTCATCATCATGGTCGAGATCTCGATGGGCCTGTTCCTGATGGAAAGCCTGCGCATCACGCGACTCTTCCCGGTCATAGGTGCGCTGCCCGACAAGCTGCGAGTACGGATGATCTGGATCACCTTCAGCATCCTGCTGCTGCTGGCCAGCATCGAAGCCGGCCTGGCCTACATGCGCGAGGTGCTGCTGCAGGACGAACTCGCGACCAGCGCGCTGCTGCGCGGTGGCGAGGGGATGCTCGAGAACAGTTCGCTGTGGATCACCACCGCGGCGCAAATGGGCATGGGTTTCATCCTGCCGTTCGCACTGGTGTTCGTCGCCATCCCGCTCGAAACCTTCGTGCATTCGTTGCGCACGGTGCTCGGACTGATCGGCATTGGCCTGATGCGCGCGCTCGCGCTGGTGCTGCGCGTTCTCGGCAATGGCTTCCGTCATCTCGGCACTCTTGCAGAGCGGTTGTACGACCTGCCGCTGTTCGTGCCGCTCTGGCTCGAATCGCGGCTCTTGGCAAACGGCAAGCCAGAACTACCGGTGCAGGACCTCAGGGAGGTGGCGCCGTGAAGCGCTTATCGGTCCTGGCGTGCGTCGTGCTCGCGGCGTGCACGCAATCCGCACCGGTTGCCCGCAACTCGGGCGTCTACCTGCTGCTCGACACCTCCGGCACCTACCGCGGAGAGTTGCGCAAGGCCGAGGACGTGATCCTCTACACGTTGTCGCGCCTCGAGCCGGCGGACTCGTTTGCCGTGGCGCGCATCGACACCGGCAGCTTCAGCGAGAAGGACATCATCGCAAAGGCGACTTTCGACGAGCGCCCCAGCATGGCGAACAAGCAGAAACGCGCTTTCGCGCAGAGAGTGCACGATTTCATCGCGCGCGAAAATTCTGCACAGCACACGGACATCACCGGCGGCCTGCTGCAAGCCGTGGAGTTTCTCAACGAGAAGGGCACCGGTCGAAAGACCATCCTCATATTCTCGGACCTCGAGCAGGATCTCGAGAAGGGTTACGTTCGCGACATGCAGGTGCCGTTCGCGGGTTTCGACGTGGTGGCCCTGAATGTCGTCAAGCTGCGGCAGGACAATTACGATCCGAACAAATATCTGGCGCGGCTGGAACAGTGGAAGGGCCAGGTTGAAAAAGCTGGCGGTCAGTGGCGCGTAGTGAACGACCTCGATCGCCTCGACAGCATGTTGTAAGGGGCAGGGGCTCGTGCCCAAATCGCTGCGTCGGGTACTGAACAGGATCCGCTTCCGCTGGCTGGCGCGCGATGGAGGTGGCCTGTCCTTCATCGCGATGCTCGCAGTGCCCCTCGTCGCGCTCACCTCGATCGTCACGTTCGCCTACTCGGGCCGCACGCGTGACGAGCCCCGCCGCCTTGAAGCCGTGCAGCAGCGCGCCGCGGATCTGCGGTGCCTTGCGGAGAACGTTTACTTTGAAGCTCGCGGGGAGCCGCTGAATGGCCAGTACGCAGTCGCCGAAGTCACCGTCAACCGGCTGAGGTCGCCGTACTTTCCGAAGACGATTTGCGGCGTCGTCCACGACACGCGCTGGGACCCGTTGCGCCGCCGTTTCGTCGCGCACTTTTCATGGACTCAAGAGGAGAGGAGCGAGCCGTGGGGACCGCTCTGGCAACAATCGATTACCGTAGCCACAGCGGTGATCAACGAATCCCACATGCCCATCGTGCCCGATGCGCTCTACTATCACGCGAACACCGTGCAACCCTACTGGGCAAACCCAAAGCGGAGCGTTGCGAGGATCGGGAATCACGTTTTCTACCGATGAGCCCGTCGGCGGCGGACGATCAAACGTCGCTGACGTCGCTCGCGCGCTGCCTCCAGATTGCCGAAACCCGCGCGATGCGTCGCATGTGTTCGCGTCGCCTGGTTGGAATGGCTACCGGTGACAGTGCGCAGGCAAGGTGTTCGAAGACGACAGCTTTCAGCTTCGAATCTGCTTCGGAAATTCGTGCAACGAACGGGTGCACATTCGGGTCGGTCACTGCGTCACGCGTAAGAGGGCGCCGGATATTCGCCACGGCACAACACGAGCACGCCCGTATCGGTGGTGATTTCGTCGTGCCAGGAACCGGCCGGCGCAAAGGTGGCATCCCCGGCGTGTAACTGAAGATTGCCGATGCGGCACTCGCCTTCGAGAACGATGAATTCTTCGTCGTGCCGATGCTGGTGACGCGGCAGTGATCCACCGGGTTCTGCCCGAACCAATACCGTCTGATTCCCCGCGAGTGCGTCGACCCGCAGCACTTTGACTTTGACGAGCGGGGATAATGCAATCCATTCGCCGCCGTCCGCACGCACGGTCGTCGTGTCCGAGGATGGACCACTCGCGATCGATTGCATGACTCGACGACGCATTCGCTCGCGCTGCTCTCCGGGCAGTTCATGAGACGGCAGCGCCGCGGCCAGCCGTGCGAACAACGCGGTTTCTATCGGGGCCGAACCGCCTGTGGAATTGCGCTTCATGGCATTGCCTCGAGCTGCGCGCGCAGCTGTGCCAGCGCGCGCCGCAAATGACTCTTGACGGTGCCGAGAGGCATCCCCATCAGCTCGGCGATTTCCGGGTGCGTGAGATCACGCAGGAACGACAGCGAAACCAGCTGCCGCCGTTCATCGCTCAATGTGGCCAGCGCTGCATGCACGCGGCTGTTTTCCTGAACGAGGGAAAGCAGTTCTTCCGGCGGTTCTGAATTCGCGTCTGCGTCGCGCAGGCGGTCATCGGCCAGCGTCACACTCCGGGTTTTCCGTTTTCGCAACTGGTCGAGCGCTCGACTGCGACACATCATCATCAACCAGCCGAGCGCGCTGGCACGCTGCGGATCGAATTGCGCCGCGGCTTCCCACGCCTGGGAATAGGTGGCGCATACCACTTCCTCGGCATCCTGCGCCTGGCGCAGGATCGCGGACGCCAGGGCGTACAACTTTCCAACCGTGGCGTCATACAGCGATGCGAGCGCCTGCTCGTTCCCCTGGCGCATTTCATCGACGAGAAAAGCCAGCGGATCGAGTACCGAATCCGCAACAACAGCATTGCCTGCCAGTGCATCTGTGGTCATTGCCGCGAAAGTCCCTTTTGTCGGTGGATCTAATACGAACCAGCTACCTCCCTGGATGCACCCCGGAATCCTCCCAGAACACTGCGTGTCCGCTCGGCGAGTCCTGCGGAATCGCCTGCTGCCATAGGCGCGTCAGTCATTGTCCGGCAGCGTGCGATGAATCTCGTAGACACTGCCCGAGGTCGTGGACACCACAAAAAGTCCGCCGCCCGGGCCGGTCTGGATGTCCGTGCTCACGCCGAATCCCGTGCCGAACAACAGCGATTCGCTTTCCACCAGGCTGTGCTTGGCGGCATTGTCGGCAACGAGATCCGCGAGCACCGGATCGCTCCATGCCAGGCGCTGCCGGTTCTTCGTCAGATCGAAGCGGAAAATATGCCCACCCGATGTCGCCGGGGTTGCGGCGCCGACGAACAGGTCTCCAACGTACTCTCGACCAAGCGACCGGTTTTCCAGGAAACCAATCGCGGCAGTCGGAAGGGCGTATTTCCAGGAGAACTGCGGCTCTCCATAGTGAGAGCCGGGTAGATTGACCATGCGCGAGCGTGCATCGATCGGAGAATCGGCAATGTTGTCCGGCGGCCAGCGAAGCTGCTGCAGTCCGAGAAACTCGGGTGTGGTCTCGATCGCCTTGAACTCGACTACGCGTGCGAGCGGACCCATGGCCTGAATCCAGCCGCCGTTGTGGCCGGCCTCGATGCGATTGATCTCTTCGAACGCATCGTCGCAGTTTTCCGATTCCCACAACTCGCCTGTCCACGGGTCGACGGCGAGCCCGAAGCTGTTGCGGATGCCGTAGGCAAATACCTTCTGCAGATTCGCGCCGGCTTCGCCGCCGAGCTCCGCGCCAAACTCGTAGAACGGGTTGTCGCGCGGCGCCGAGCCGTCGTCATTGAGCCGCAGCACCACACCCGTCAGGTGGGCGTTGTCGGGCTCGGGGCCGCCGAATTGATCGTCGTCGATGCCGGGTCCGATGGGCCCATCAATGAGATTCTGCAACACGCCGCGCCGGCCGTTGTCGCCGATGATGATGAAGAGTTGCTCAGGTCGGTCACGACGATCGTCATGGCCGCCGAATCTGGAGTCGTGCCCACGGTCGTCGGCGTCCCCGCGATCGTTCCGTGCAAACCGGATGACGCCGCCGTCGTGATTGCCACGCTCCGGTTGTCCGGCGTCGGCCTGGTAGGCGCGCAGCTGGACGATGCTCTTGTCGAACTTCAGCTTCTGGGTCTGCCAGTTCCAGACGAATCGATCGACGCGATTGCCCAGCGGGCTGGCCGCGCCCGGCCGGAACGGCGAGTTCGCGTTGCCGACTTCGGCGGGCACATTGGTATCGGCGCCGGTGCTGCTTTCCGTCCAGAACAGATAGACCCAGCGATTACGCCGGAAATCCGGATGGAGCGCGATGCCGAGCAGGCCGCGCTCGGAAGCGAAGTTCACCGGCAGGTCGAGTGCGATCGACCTGACAGAGCCATTGACGACGCGCTTCACGCGGCCGGTCGATTTCTCGGTCACGAGGAAATCGTTCTGCCCGAGAAATGCCATGGCAATAGGCTGCGTGAGTCCACTCACGGTGGTGCGCACCGCGAGATCCGGATCGGTGACAGTCGGGGTCGCGGTCTGTGCGCCGACAGTGGCGGCTGCTGCAAGTCCAAGCAGCAGCGGGAGTAAGGCTGAGCGTTTCATGTGGCTTACCTCGTGCGTGGTATTTCGTGGCACCGATTAGCCCGATGAAACTGGAAAGTTTCCGTCGAGAGAAGCAGAGGGTGGACGAAACTCGCGTCGGCCCATTGATCAACTGCTCGTGGGACCGTCGTCGGATAGTCCCTGCCGTTTGCGCAGTGCGAAGAGCGGGCGCACAGTCTGCTAATGACGCGAGAAGAATCCATCTCATGTTTTCTGCAGTAGAACGCACTGCAGCAAGAAGTTGGGCCGTTACGCCAAAGCCACATCGGGTAGTTCGGCTGGTGTCCGGTGTGCTGCTCGCGGGCAGCGCCCAGGTTATCGCCGCACCGGCGCCGGGGGGCAGAGCAGAAGATACGCAGACACCCGAGCCGGTCGTCATCGTGTCGGCGTATGGGGCGACAGCGATCGCACGCGACCGGGTGCCGTCCTACGTGCAGAGTGCCGCGGTAGATCAGATCGACCGCGCGCAGTCTCTCGACCTCCCGGATTTTCTGAACCGCAATTTCGCGAGCGTGAGCATCAACCACGCGCAGAACAATCCGCTGCAGCCGGATTTCAACTTCCGTGGTTTCACCGCCTCGCCGTTGCTAGGTCTGCCGCAAGGACTCGCCGTGTACCAGAACGGCGTGCGCATGAATGAGCCCTTTGGGGACACGGTGAGCTGGGATCTCATTCCGATGTCTGCCGTGCAAGGCGTGCAGCTCATCGCCGGATCGAAACCCGTATTCGGGCTCAACAGTCTGGGCGGCGCGCTCTCGCTACAGATGAAAGATGGATTCACCTTCGATCGCACCGTGGCGGAAGCGTATGGCGGCTCGTTTTCGCGGCGTGGCGCCACGGTTCAGCACGGCGGGAACAATGAGCGCTGGGGCTACTACGCGAACCTCGACTACTTCGAAGAGGACGGATGGCGCGATTTCTCGGAATCCGACGCGCTGCGGTTCTTCGGGTCCGCGAGCATGCAAGGCGAGCGCTCTCGCCTCGATGTGAGTGCCGCGTTCGCCGACAGCAAGCTGCGGGGCAATGGGGCCGCGCCGGCGGAACTGCTGCTGCTCGACCGCTCGCAGGTTTTTACCCATCCCGACATCACGGGAAACACGCTCACCCAGTTGATCATGGAGGGTTCGGTGGACGCGTCCGCAGGGCTGCGCGTGTCCGGCAACGCGTACTTTCGCGCCATCGACACGGATAGTTTCAACGGCGACGGCACCTTCTTCGAGGAGTGTGAGTTCGAGGACGATGAGTTCCTGGTCGAAGAGGGCTTCGAGGATCTGAACGGGGACGGTGAGTGTTCCGCGGGCGTCGACGATGACATCGCGCTGGTGCTCGACCCGGAAGGTGAACCTATCGACGCCGAGCTCGATGGCACTGCGCTCGACGCCATCAACAACCTCGGGCGCCGTGAGCAGGAGACGATTGGTGCATCGCTGCAGCTGGCATTTGGTTCAGAACTCGCCGCCGGTCGCCGCAATGACCTCATGGTTGGCATCGCATTCAGCGACGGCGCGACGTCATTCGGCTCCGTCGTCGAAGTGGCGAGCCTGCTCGAGAGCCGTGCCACCTCGCGCACGGGAATCTTCGCCGACGAATATCGCACGGACGTGGACAGTACGCTGACGACGTGGAGTCTCTACTTCGTGGACACCTTCGATGTAACCCCGCGGGTGAGCCTCACCGCATCGGGCCGCTACGACGACACGCGCGTTCGCCTGGCGGATCGAAGTGGCCAGTCCCCCGAGCTCGACGGCAATCACAATTTCGGCCGGTTCAATCCGGCGCTCGGAATCGCAATGCGCTTGAGCGCCGCGGCCACTGTTTATGCAAATGTCGCGCAGTCCGCGCGTGCGCCGACGCCAGTCGAGCTCGCCTGTGCCAGCGAAAGCGCGCCATGCAACCTGCCGAACGCATTCCTGGCCGATCCGCCGCTCGATGAAGTCGTCGCGAACAGCGTTGAGCTGGGAGCCAATGGCACGCTGGCGCACGGTATGCGATGGCATGCCGGCGCCTTCCACATAGTCAACGACGACGACATCCTGTTTCAGACCACCGCCGGCGCCCAGGCAAACATCGGATTTTTCGAAAATGTCGGCGACACACTCCGCGCCGGCATCGAACTCGGGCTCGCCCAGTCTGCGGGCCGCGTTCAATGGTCCGTGAACTACAGCCTCGTCTCGGCAACGTTCGAAGATGCCTTCAACATCAACAGCCCTAACCACCTCGCGGCTGAGGGCGACGCCGAGTTGCAGGTTCCCGAGGGCGCGGACATCCCTGGCATTCCTCGCCATCAGCTCAACGCAGGGCTCGAATTCGAATTCAACAATCGCCTCAACATGGGAGTCGATGCGTCGTTCCGTTCCGGAGTCCACCTTCGCGGAGATGAGGTGAATCTCCTGCCCAAGACCCCTTCCTACTCGGTGGTCAACCTGCGCGCCGAGTATCGAGTGAGCCAGGCCCTGCGGCTCTTCGCCCGCATCGAGAACCTGTTCGACACCGAATATGAGTCCTTCGGACTTCTCGGCGAGCCGGGTGAAGTGTTCCCCGAGTTCGAAGACCCCAGATTCTTCGGTGCGGGACCGCCTTTCGGTGCGTGGGTCGGTGTCCGCGCCAGTTTTTAACCAGGTTTCGTCTCAGGCCGCCAGCTTCCCCTTCGCTTTCGCGCTGTGTGTGGCGATCAGGTCCATCAGCGGCGGTGACAGGCAATCGTAGGGTTCGAGCTTCAGCTCACGCAGGCGCGTGCGCACGGCGCCCATCTGCGTGGGATTGAAGCCGGACTCGATGATCGAAGAAACGAACGCCGCGAATTCCGGTGCCGCCCAGCCCTTTTCGCTGGACAGTTCCACGTGTACGAAGTCGAGCCCGTAGAACGGATGATTCCGGTCCTCGATGCGTCCATACATGTGTACGCCGCAGCTGCCGCAGGCCTGACGCTGAATCGTAGCCTTGGGATCCACGACCTTGAGCTTCTGCGCATTCTCGATGACCTCGAGCTTGTCGCGTGACACGACGGCCACCACGGAGAACAGCGCGCCCTCGGGTTTCCAGCACTTGGTACAGCCGCAAGCGTGGTTGAATGCCACGTCGCCACTGATGCGTACCTTCACTTGTTTGTCCGAGCATTTGCAGGAGAGGGTGCCGCCCGAGAAATTCGGAGTCCCCGGTTTCACGCCATTGTCGACCGACGGATGAATTGGAATTGCGTTCATGATTGTTCCTCCACTCATTTTCCACACTACTGAAACAGGGCAACGCTGCGGATCGATGTTCCCTGGTGCATGAGGTCGAACGCATCGTTGATCTTTTCGATCGGCATCGTGTGCGTGATCAGCTCGTCGATCCTGATCCGACGGTCCATGTACCAATCCACGATCTTCGGCACGTCGGTGCGGCCGCGCGCGCCGCCGAAGGCGGTGCCTTTCCACACACGGCCGGTCACCAGTTGAAATGGCCGCGTCTTGATTTCCTGTCCGGAGCCCGCGACGCCGATGATGACCGACGTCCCCCAGCCGCGGTGGCAGCACTCGAGCGCCTGCCGCATGAGATCGACGTTGCCAACGCATTCGAAGCTGTAGTCCGCGCCGCCGTCGGTCAGCGAGACGAGATAGGGCACGAGATCACCTTGCACTTCTCTCGGGTTCACGAAGTGCGTCATGCCGAAGGTTTCTCCCAGCGGCTTGCGCTTGGGGTTGAGATCGACGCCGATGATCTTGTTGGCGCCGGCCAGGCGCGCCCCTTGCACGACATTGAGCCCGATGCCGCCGAGTCCGAACACCACGACATTCGCGCCCGGTTCCACCTTCGCCGTGTTGATGACCGCGCCGATGCCGGTCGTGACGCCGCAGCCGATGTAGCAGACTTTGTCGAACGGTGCGTCCTCCCGGATCTTCGCCACCGCGATCTCCGGCAGCACCGTGTAGTTCGAGAACGTCGAGCAGCCCATGTAGTGGTGCAACATCTGCTTGCCAATGGAGAAGCGGCTGGTGCCGTCCGGCATCACGCCCTTGCCCTGGGTCGCACGAATCGCCGTGCAGAGATTGGTCTTGTGCGACAGGCACGATTTGCACTGGCGACATTCGGGCGTGTAGAGCGGGATCACGTGGTCACCTTTGCGCACCGATGTCACGCCGGCGCCGACGTCCACGACGATACCTGCGCCCTCATGGCCGAAGATCACCGGAAACAGTCCCTCCGGATCGGCACCCGAACGCGTGAATTCGTCGGTGTGGCAGATGCCGGTCGCCTTGATCTCGACCAGCACTTCGCCGGCGCGTGGTCCGTCCAGCTCGACCGTCGTGACTTCGAGTGGTTTGCCGGCCGCGTAGGCAACTGCTGCTTTGGTCTTCACGGCGGGGAAACGGTATTGGCGCCGAGCTCGCGCGGAGGAGGGATCAGGTTGCCGTTCGCATCCAGCAACGGCACGCGGTAACTCGCCAGGATCGCCTGCACCTCGCGTTCGTGTGCGCTGATCCATTGGTCGAGCGTGTCTTTCCATTCTTTTTCGCCGAAGCGCACGCCCATCGACATTTCGAAGTCGAACTTGATCGTACTGTCGGATTTGAAAGGCAACACGCGCCACTCCGGGCGCCCGGCATGCCGGCCCGCGAGGAAACCCGCCATCGGACCCCACGCGATCGCCATGTCGATCTTGCCTGCTTCCAGATCACGCTCGATCACGTGTGCAGGGCTTTCCGCCGGATCGCCGCTCTGCGGTGCATAAAAGACTGCGTGATCGAGCAGGTCATTGCGCAGCAGCCAATCCGCGCCGGGCGAACGGGCAAAGATGCCGATGCGTAAGGCCCGCAGCCGCTCCGGCGGCAGCGTCAGCAGATCCTCCGGCGTCTGCAGCCGCGCGAATTCTTCGCGAGACCTGAATATCAGTGCGTAGGTGGAACGCATGTACGGCTTCGTGGTCGCCGTGAGCTCGAATCCTTTGGGCACACCGATGATCACGTCGCACTTGAATTGTTGCGTGGACTCGTCGCGCTGCCGCAGGGTATTGCGCACGAAACCCATGCCCTGCGGAAAAAACGTGAACTCGACGCGGCGCTTGAGGTCGCGGGCCAGCGCCTGCGCGATCTTGTTTTCGTACCCTTCGGCCAGTTTGTTCGAAAGCGGCAGGTTGCCCGGGTCGGCGCAGACTCGTAACACGGCCGCGGAATCCTGCGCATGCGCTGCGGGCAGCGTGCATGCCAGGCCGGCGCCGGCGAGCAGCGCGGCGACCGTGCCGGTGCGACGCGCACTATTCGATCGGCGACAGGCGCCCGGGTTGAATCGCACCATCGGAGCGGCCCTTCAGGTAGGCGTACAGGCCTTCCCAGTTCTGCATGACCATCTGGCTCGTACTGAACGACGGCATTCCTTTATCCAGTCTGCCGTTCTGCATCACGGTGTGAAAATCCTCTTTCGACAATGTTTTCAGGCGTTCGACCAGCGGCGGCCCGACGAGTCCCTCCTGGGCGGCGCCGTGGCAGCGCTCGCACGCGAGCGCGCGCCAGGTCTTCCATCCCATGAGGGTTTTCGCGTCGACCTTGTTGCCGTCCTTCACCTCATAAAGTTTTGCTTCGTCCGCACTGCCGTTCGCGAACGGCGCCAAGATGAGTACCAGTAGCGCCGTCACCCGTCGCATTTCGTATCAGCGCGACGCAGACTGCGCGCTGCCATCGCCCGGTATCGCAAACACGAACAGCGATCCGCCGAGCGTCGTGTACTTCGCGAGCTCCTTGTAGCCGCCGACGGCGCCGAGACCTTCGGTACTTTCTTTCAGGCCGGCCGCCATGCCGATACCCGCCCAGCCACCGATTCCGGAGTAGATGCCGACGTACTGTTTGCCCTGGAATTCATAGGTGAAGACATTGCCGATGATTCCCGAGGGCGTCTTGAATTTCCAAAGCTCCTTGCCGTCCTTGGTACTCACTGCCTTGATGTAGCCTTCTAGCGTTCCGTAGAACACAACATCGCCGGCGGTGGTCAGTGCACCGGACCACACCGAGAAGCGCTCGGGTTTGCTCCAGACGATCTTGCCCTTCGCCGGGTCCCAGGCAATGAAGTTGCCCATGCCGCCGTGACTTCCGATGGCGGGAAACATGGTCAGCGTTGCGCCGACGAACGGCTGCCCGGCGGTGTATTCAACCTGGAACGGTTCGTACGTCATGCACACATGGTTGGTCGGAACGAGGATCAGTCCGGTCTTGCGGTCGTAACTTGCCGGTTGTTGATCTTTAGAGCCGAGCGCGGCCGGACAGATGTCCTTCACGTTGACATCCGGCCCTGTTGTCTGCGGTGAGAAGTTCTTGTCGACGATCGGGCGGCCGGTCTTCATGTCGACCTTGGTCGCCCAGTTGACCGTCGGATCGTACTTTTCGGCCACCAGCAGCTCGCCCGTCTCGCGATTGAGCGTATAGCCGAAACCGTTGCGATCGAAATGCACGACCGCGGGCACTTTCTTGCCCTTGTGATCGATGTCGATCAGCAGGTTTTCATTGACGCCGTCGAAGTCCCATTCGTCGTGGGGCGTCATCTGGTAGGCCCATTTCGCCATGCCGGTGTCCAGGTCACGCGCGAAAATCGTCATCGACCACTTGTTGTCGCCTGGTCGCTGCGCGGGATTCCAGGTACCCGGATTGCCGGTGCCG
>Ga0190264_10000125_pt1 | contig 11833 bp, 12 predicted proteins | sample Popmic112T_FD_136651 | JGI IMG/M metagenome (GOLD analysis project Ga0190264, IMG submission 136651) | Populus adjacent soil microbial communities from riparian zone of Indian Creek, Utah, USA - 112 T | ecosystem: Environmental > Terrestrial > Soil > Riparian zone | place: USA: Utah | collected... | reverse complement strand
GCCTTCGATATATCCGCTACGGCTAACTGCAGCTGGTGCGGCGGCAGCCGCGCCGTATTGCCGGCCGCCACCCGGAACGAATCAATCGGAAGGTCTGCTCCAACGAGGTGCAAATAGCCTGAATTGCGTTGAGTTTCCATCACCTGTCTCCCAGGGTGAGCCGCGCCGGCTCCTCATGGGATGACATTCGACTCCCCGCAAGTCGCAGGTTGTTTGCAAGACCTGTTCCTGAGATGACGCCTGTGACATGGACCAAACGCCTGAGTCGGCGCGCGACACCTTTGTGTCATTTGCCATCTGGATGCAGAACCTGCGACAGACGGCGTATGCTTCGCCGGTTCTCGTCTTGTCAGTAGAGGGACAAGCCGTGGGTGAGTGGGACTCTCGAAATGACAGCATGTTGCGCGACCAGGAGCGGTACGCACGTGCCATGAGCACCAGTAATGATGGTTTCTGGGACTGGATCGTCGCCGACGATGCTATCTACACGTCGCCGAAGCTTCTGGAGATCTATGGCTTCGCGCCAGGCACCAGTTTCGCCGGCCGCGAAGACCTCATCGCCCGGATTCCATTCCAGTCCGAGGACCGCCAGATGGTGGCTCGGGTCTTTGCCGAACATTTTGCCGGCAAGACGGCACGCTGCGACGTCGAGGCTCGCTTCTTCCGGGGCGGTGAGCTGCGTTGGGTGCAGCTGGGCGGCGTGGCGGCACGCGACTCTTTCGGCGCTGTAGTCAGGTGGACAGGCACGGTGCGCGACATCACCGAGCGCAAGCGCGCCGAAGATGCGCTGCGCGAAACCCAGGAGCGTTATGCGCGCGTGGTGAGCGCGAGCGAGGAGGCGTTCTGGGATTGGAATGCACCGGTCGATGAGCTTTATCTCTCGCCGCGGTTCCTCGACATGTTCGGCATCCCACCGGACACGACGTTTGCGCGGCGCGCTGACATGTTCAAAGCCCTGCCGATCTCGGACGTCGACCGCGAGGCCTTGCAGCGTGCAGCCGCCGAACACTTCGCCGGAAAGACCGCGCGCATGGAGATCGAGATTCGCGCCTCGGTGCGCGGCGCGGAGAAGTGGGTCCATTTTATCGGCCGCGCGACGCACAATTCCGAGGGGCAGTTGGTACGCTGGAACGGCACCCTCCGGGATGTGACCGCGCGCAAGCGGGCTGAACAGGCGCTGCGCGAATCCCAGGACCGCTACGAACTCGCCATGGCTGCGAGCGAGTCGGGATACTGGGATTGGCACATTCCCACCAACCAGTACTTCCTCTCCTCGAGAGCGCTCGAGATGGGAGGCTACGATCCGGACACCGGAATCTCCAGGGACGAGTTCCGTTCGCGAATCAACATGCACCCGGAAGATTTCGCGCGATGGGAGGCGGCGCGCGAAGCGTTGTTCGCCGGCGCGGGCGAACGGCTTGCCATGGAGGTGCGTTACATCGTTCGCGGAGAGATCCGCTGGCATAGTCTTCAGGCCATCTGCAAACGCGACGACACGGGCAAGGTCATCCGGTGGACTGGCTCAACGACCGACATCACGGACCGCAAGCGGGCTGAAGATGAGTTGAAGACCATGGAGCGGAAGTTGCGCCTGTCTCAACGCCTCGAGGCCATGGGGACACTCGCGGGTGGCATCGCGCACGACTTCAACAACATCCTCGGCGCAGTCCTCGGATACGGCGAAATGGCGATGCGCGACGCGCCGAAGGGCAGTCGCCTCGCGCGCGACCTCGACGCCATCATGATCGCCGGCGAGCGCGGGCGAGCGCTCGTCGACCGCGTGCTCGCGTTCAGCCGCAGCTCGGTGGGCGAACGTGTGCCCGTCAACGTGGAACGCGTGGTGCGCGAGGTGCTCGACCAGGTCCAGGCGAAGCTGCCGCCCGATGTCACCGTGCACGCCAAGATGCACGCCGAGCGAGCCGCCGTACGCGGCGACGCGACACAGGTGCACCAGGTGGTGACCAATCTGGCGAACAACGCCGTCCAGGCGATGCCGGCTGGAGGGACGCTGCGCATCTGGCTCGCCGTGGAGCGCGCCGAAGTGCCACGCACCGCAACGATCGGCATTCGCGAGGCCGGCGAGTATGTCGTGTTGACGGTGGCGGATACCGGCACCGGTATCCCGCCGGAAATCGCCGATCGGATTTTCGACCCCTTTTTCACCACCAAGGATGTTGGCACCGGAACGGGCCTCGGTCTCTCGCTGGTGCACGGCATCGTCACCGAACTCGGTGGCGCCATCGACGTCGCGAGCACACCCGGCGCCGGCAGCACGTTCACCATCTATCTGCCGCGCTGCGGCGATGCCGCCGAGTCTGTCGACGCGAGGGAAGCGGATCTTCCGCGCGGCAGGGGGCAACGCGTGCTGATCGTTGACGACGAGGAGCCGCTGGTGCAGCTGGCCTCGCGCACGCTCGAGGAACTGGGCTACGCGCCGGTCGGGTTCACCTCCAGCAGCGCCGCCCTCGCGGCGCTCCGCGCAGGCCCGCAGCACTTCGATGCGCTGATCACCGATGAGCGCATGCCGGAGATGTCGGGCTCCGAGCTGATTCGTGAAGTGCGCGGCATGTGCGGGCCCATGCCCATCGTTCTGATGAGCGGCTATCTGGGCACGGCACTGGGTGAGGCCGACGAGGTCTTGCAGAAACCGCTTACGCGGCGCGACTTTGCGACCAGCCTGGCCAGGGTCTTGAAATCGGCGACCGTCAGCCGCCGCAGGTCTTCAACCGGTAAGCGTCGGTCGGCCAGAATTGCATCTAAGTGAAGTCTTGCAGGGAATTCCGCAATGAAAATATTCCTGGCGGGTGCGACGGGTGTCATCGGCATGCGATTGGTCCGACTCATGTTGGCCGAAGGGCATGTCATTGCCGCGATGACCCGGACGCCGGCAAAGATCGAGGGACTGCGCGCCGCTGGCGCTACTCCGATCTTGTGCGACGTCTTCGACCAGGAGGCGCTGAGCGCAGCGGTCAAGGGCTTCCGCCCCGATCTCGTCGTTCATCAGGTCACCGATCTGCCGGACCAGATCGAGAATCTGGCCGAATTCCTTCCGCGCAATAATCGAGTGCGGAGCGAAGGAACCCAGAATCTGCTGGCGGCAGCGCAGGCGGCGAATAGTTCGGGTTTCGTTGCGCAGAGCATCGCCTGGCGCACCGGGCCCGGTACCGGCCCGATACTCGACGCGCACGAGAATTCCGTTGTCGCGGCCGGTGGTGTCGTGTTGCGATACGGGCTCTTCTACGGGCCCGAAACCTTCTTCGAAAACGAACTACCGCCGCATCCCCGCATCCACGTCGATGATGCCGCGCGGCGAACTACGCCATTTCTCGCAGGAAAGCGCGGTATCTTCACCATCACAGAGGATGACGCCACGTCATGACTGATCAGACGAGAACTTGTGGACACGACGTAGCAGCGGACGCCGGGAAGCTGCGCAAGTTGCATGTTCCGGGGGACCCCCTGATCCTGGCCAACGTGTGGGACCCGCCGAGCGCACTGGTCGTTGAATCGGCGGGCATGCGCGCCATCGCCACGGCGAGCAACGCACTCGCGCCCGTGAATGGTTATGAGGATCATGGCCATCTTCCAGTCGATGTCGCGTTTGGCGCGCTGCGACGCATCGCCAATGCGGTGAAACTGCCGGTCACGGCAGACCTGGAGGATGGGTACGGACTGTCACCCGGAGAATTCGTCGAGCGCCTCGTCGAGGCAGGCGCCTGTGGAGCGAACCTCGAAGACACGGATCAACGCGTGGGCGTGCTGGTTGATGCCGACCAGCAGGCGGAACGCATTGCCGCAATCAAAACGGCTGCGCGTGCGCGCGGTTTCGACGCGTTCATCAACGCGCGGGTCGACGTCCACTATCACAGAGGCCTCGTCGAGGAAGGCCTGCAGCGTGCCCGGAAATACTTCGACGCTGGCGCAGATTGCGTCTATCCAATCTTCCTGTCGGATGCATCGGCAATACGCGAGTACGTGGCTCTCGGACCCACCAACGTTCTATACAGTCCGGGTGCCCTTCCGCTTCGTGAGCTCGCCGGCCTTGGCGTGGCGAGGATCAGCGTTGCTTCATTCCTGCTCCGGCTCCTGCTGAAGCGGCTCGAGGCCGCGGCAGGCGCACTCCTCCGCTACGAGGACGACGGCTTCGGACCTGAATGGCAGAGCAACCTGTTGGCCATGAAACTGACGAACGGGTAGCAGCCACGCGTCTCCTTCAATGGCTCAATGGCCGGCGAGCGACTCGCCAACCGCCGACAGCAACTCGCCGCGCGTGAACGGTTTTGGCAAGACGTTGCGCACGCCAAGCTGGTGCGCTACGGCGCTGGAAGACCCCATACCCCGTCTGAATCTGGCGGAGAGAAGCAGTATTGCGCCTGCATGCACCCGCCTGACGGATTCGATGATTTTTTCCGCACCGAGCGGCTCCGGTACATCGATGATGACGAGGTCCGGGTCTCGCGCGTTTCCGACGGCCTGGGGCGGCCGTAGCGAGGTATCCACGAATACTGCATAGCCGGCTTCGCTCAGCCAACGTTCGAGCAGGCCAAGAATTTGGTTGTCAGGTTCGACAACCAGAATGCGCTGCTTCTGCTGCACTATGACTCTGCTGCTCCTTGAACGCACCGGTCGCACCGGTCACACCATTCGGAGCCATTCCGCACCACCTTTCTGTCACCAATGTGTAATGGCTGCCCGCATTTGTGTCAGATGACACATGGGTTTTTCGGGCAGACACACCCGTGCAATACTTCGCGCACAATTTCTCTCCATGCTTAGTGGAGTGCCCGAGTACGTGACTTCGCAATCGATTTCGCCAGATCAGGCGTCGCCTGCATCGACGCACGTCCTCGTCGTCGATGACGATCCGTCGGTACGACAGATGGTCGTCGACTATCTGGGTGACAACGACATGAAGGTCACGGCGCTGGCGAGCGGTGGAGACATCGCGCGCGTGACCGGGCAGCAGATGATCGACCTCCTGATTCTCGACTTGAAACTACCCGGCGAGAACGGAATGGAGATCGCGCGCCGGATACGCACCGAATCCAGCATGCCGATCATCATGCTGACGGGTTGCAAGGAAGAAGCGGATCGGGTCATGGCGCTCGAGCTCGGCGCGGACGACTACCTGACGAAGCCCTTTTCGCCGCGCGAATTGCTGGCGCGCATCCGCGCCTTGTTGCGCAGGTCACGCGCCCACGAAACCGTGGCAGATGGGTTGGCGAAAATACGTGCTTATCGCTTTGCAGGCTGGGAGCTGAATGTCCGGGTGCGGCGCCTGAAATCACCGCAAGGTGAACTCATGACGCTGCGGAATGCCGAGTTCAATCTGCTGGCGGCGTTTCTCGCCGCGCCGCAGCGCGTCCTTACGCGGGACCAGTTGCTCAGCATGTCGCACCTGCACGATGGCGAGGTCTACGACCGCGCCATCGATACGCAGGTGGGTCGCCTGCGCAAGATGCTCGAGGCGCAGGGTGCCGACCGCGAGCTGATTCATACCGAGCGGGGAGCGGGATATGTGCTGACCGTACCCGTCGAAGTCGTGCGTTGAGCACGCCATCGCTCACTGATACCCAATTCCCAGTACGTAGTCGCGCAGCAGGAGCTCTTCGTGAGTCACTTCGTCCAGGAGTGCGCGCGCCACGTCCCGCGCGTGAACAACACCCAGCGGCCTTCCCGCCTTGTCCAACACGGGAATGCTTCGCACACTTCCTGAGCCCATCGCTTCCCAGATGGATTGCAGTGTCTCGTCCGGGGTGCATGAACGAATCGGCTGGGTCATCAGCGCCGCTGCATTTGCATTGACTGCTTCACTGCGGTCACGGCTCAACGCGCTGACGATGTCCATGCTCGACACCACACCCAACGCGACGCCCGTGCTGTCACATACGACGACCAGCGGCGTGATCGGGTTTGCCAGGATCCCGGCGATGTCCTGGATCGAAGCATCAAGCCTGAGCACCGCCAGCCTTCGCTGCGCATCTTCAATGATGTGTTGAACCAGGTTCATAGGTGCAGACCTGCACGGCCTACCGCTCGCCTTGCGGGCAGAGCGCGAGTCGTGAACCGCTTTGCGAATCCGAGCGACGTCCGGGCAACCTCTTGCCAGCCGGCGTCGATCGTCAGCGAATGCCCGCGGCCCGGTATCTTGATGATTTCGGTCACACCCACGTTGCGCCTCTGCTTTTCGTATGCGGCATTTGCTATCGCCCAGGGCACCGTGTGGTCCGAGTCGGCCGAGACGACCAGCATCGGACCTCGCTCCGGATTCATCGAATCGACGCGCGCCTCCGACCATGGATTGATGTTCGCCGACGCTGCTTGGAAGAGCACTTCGCCAGGGCCGGCTACGGAGTAGCCGAGGTACAGCTCCTTTGCTTCGTCCTCGCCGACGGCGTTCGCGAATCCGTAGCGGAACTGCTCGTAGGTGAGCGGGACCGCGCGGTTCCAGTTCGCGGGGTTGCGCAGCGCGACGCTGGCCGCGCGCACTGACGAGAGCGGCAGCGGCAATACACCACGGAACGGAGCGGGGCTGATCGCGACCGACGCTTCGGCGAGTCCGCGTCCCGCCAGGATCATGGTCAGCAGGCCGCCGAAGGAGTGGCCGATGACCACGGGTTTCCGGTCCAGGCGGCCGATGATCGACTCCTGGTAGTTTGCTATCTCGGTGATCCCCTTGCCGGCGAACACCTCGGGGTGTTCGCGGGCTTCGGCTACCGTTTCGGGATCGTCCGGCCAGCCCGGCGTAAGTGCCACGAAGCCGGCCTGCTCGAACAACGTCACCCAGCGATCCCAGCTCGAGGGCAGGAGCCAGAGTCCGTGAACGAAGACTACTGGCGTTGCACCCGAGGCGTTCGCGCGCTCGATCTGCGCTGCCTCGCGGTCAGTGATGGTCGGCTCGGTGGTCACGATGTTCATGAGCTGCTCCTCGTATCTTCCTTTTCAGGGGTTTGTCAGGCGACCATCCGCTTTTCTTCCGCGCAGAACGCCAGCAGGTCCGCGTTGATCTGGTCCTGGTGCGTTACGGTGAGGCCGTGGGGCGCGCCCGGGTAGAAAATGGCCTTCGTGTTCCTGATGAGCCGTTGCGATTTCCGCGCCGTATCGTTGATCGGCACGATCTGATCGTCTTCGCCGTGCAACAGCAACGTGGGGACGTCGAACTTCTTCAGGTCCTCCGTGAAGTCCGTCTCCGAGAACGCCTTGATACATTCGTAGACGTTCTTCAAACCAGCCTGCATGCTCAGCCGCCAGAACTGATGCAGAGTGCTCTGGGCGACATTCGCGCCGGGCCGATTGGCGCCGAAGAACGGAATCGCGAACTCCTTGTAGAACTGCCCCCGGTCCTTCGCCAGCGCGGCCCGCAATCCGTCGAAGACTTCGAGCGGCGTTCCCTCGGGATTGCCCGCGGATTTCAGCAGGACCGGCGGCACGGCTCCGATGAGCACGGCCTTCGCGACACGTTTCGTGCCGTGCCGGCCGATGTAGCGTGCAACTTCTCCACCGCCGGTCGAGTGACCGACCATCGTGATGTCGCGCAACTCCAGGGTCTCGAACAGCGTGGCCAGGTCGTCGGCGTAGGTGTTCATTTCGTTGCCGGAGGACGACTGTCCCGAGCGGCCGTGGCCGCGGCGGTCGTGCGCGATCACGCGATATCCGTTCTGCGCGAGGAACAGCAGCTGTCCATCCCAGGCGTCGGCGTTGAGCGGCCAGCCGTGCGAGAAAGTGATGACCGGGCCACTGCCCCAGTCCTTGTAGTAGATCGTCGTCCCGTCTTTCGTCGTGATCGTGCTCATGTCCGTGTCTCCTTTGGTTCGGTTGACCCTTACGGTGATGGAATCGTGATTGAAGACCGCAGGCAGTTCTTGTTGGAATCAGCGGAGACTTGAAGGAGCTTGCGAATGGGCTCGGCAGCAACGCGCTGGCGGTCAGAAAGTCCACCGTATCCACGCCGCCAGAAAACTGCCCGCGCGGCCGCCCGACTCCCGGAGTGCGGCACCTGGCTCGAAAACCACATAGGTTGCGGCAAGCTCGAGTCGCTCAGAGGCTCGCCATTCAACGAGCCCACTCGCCTGCCATCCAATATCTCGCGACTGAGTAAGCGAAGTACCATCGACCGGCGAAAGCAGCGGCGCATAGAAAGCATCGGCGCGTTCATGCTTCCACAACCGGTTCCAGCTCAAGGTGAAACTGCAGGCCGTCGTGAGTGTCAGGCGCAGATTGGGCTGAACGTCCAGAAGATTTGCGGGAGTCGTAAGGTTCGCTTCCGAGAAGTACGGAAGCTTGGGGAACAGCGGGTTGAAAGTTTCGAGCCGGTTATCGGTTGGATTGCGATCACCGCTGATCGCATCGGCCTTGAGCTCTGTTCGCGTGGCGAGCAAAAGCACCGTCGACTTGAAGGCGATTGCGAATGACATGGTCCACGCCTGAATCTGGTCTTCACCAAATGAACCCCATTGCCACGCACTTTCGATATTCCAGTCCCATCTCCCGCGTTTGCCAAACAGGCGAGCACCGACGGTGTGACGCCGCTCCGGCGCGTTGCCTTGCGCGAAGGCCGCTTCCGACCGATCCAGTCCGAGGTAGTAAGTGTCGAACGCGAGGCCATCGAGTCGAGGTGTCGACCACGTCGTGTAAACGCCCCAGAAGCGGTCTTCCTCCGAAGCCCGGTCGTCAAAGACACCGCTCTCTGGATTCACCGGCCGCACGAAAAAAGCGGTCGCGCCTCGATCTTCGCCGACCGCCCACAATGCCCTGACCCCATCGAAGGCCCGCCGTATGTTCGGGCCCTCGCGCACCGATACCAGCCGCGAGGCACCAAAAGACATCTCCTGTCGCCCGATGCGCAACGCGAGCTGCCCGATCGGAGTCGAAACCGATTGCTCGACGAAGGCCTGCAAGACATCCAGGGAATCGTCCTGCGTCGGCGGTGGCGCTCCGGACCAGCCCGATACGAGCCCGCTGACAATCCCGCCGACCGCCCGAAAACCCGTGTTGTTGTTCAGCTCAGCGGTCAAAGCCGCACGATGCAGCAGATAGTCGTTCTGCACAGGCGGCGTGAGACCGAATACCGGATTGTTCGCCGACTCGAAACGCTCCCGCAGCTGGCCGCCGATGTCGAACGTCCACGACTCGTCCTGTGCCCGCGCCGGCGCCGCTCCTACCAGGGCGCACACGGCGCCGGCGGCGAGCGACTTCAGGACAGTCTGAAGATTCCGACGCGCACGCATCGCGGTGTCACTTCGCCTGCCGCGCGGCGTCTTGCGCCTTCTGAAAGCTCTCCGCGACAGCGGCGTAGTTTGGCGAGACGAGCCCGTAGAGCTTCGCGATATCCGCGGCTTCGGGGCGATTCCAGGTGCGATGAACTTCACTGAGCACGGAGTTCGTCGATGTCGGAACGATTCCGGCCTGCGTGAACCTCGCTATCGTCGTGCTTGACGCCAGCAGGCTCGGATCCCCTGACGCATCCGTCACCGCATACACCTTGTATCCAGCAGCTTTTGCATCGAGTGCCGGGAACATGACGCACACGCTGGTCCAGACGCCCGCCATGATCAGAGTCTTCCTGCCAGTCTTGCGGACGGCCGCAACGAAATCAGGATTGTCCCAGGCATTCACTTCACCCTTGCGCGGCACGTATAGCGCATTCGGAGCTGCATCCTTGAGCTCAGCCATGAGCGGACCGTTCGGACCGTTCGGCTCCGACGCCGTGGTGATGACCGGAATGTTGAACAGCGTAGCCAGCTTCGCCAAGGTGACCGTATTTGCCCGCAGGTCAGTGATGGGTACGTCCTTCACGGTCTGGAACAATCCGGTCTGGTGATCGAGCAACAGCATTACCGTATCAGCAGGGTCCAACAGTGCCGCTCCGCCGCCGGTAGGCAGGACGCTCGAGGGGCGGCTCTGCGTGCGAGGCGTCTGGGCGGAAACGATCGAGGAGGAAAACACGGTGACCGCCAGAACGGCGGCGACCGACTTCAACAGGATTCGAATCGACATGACATTTTCTCCAGGTGAGGATTTGGATCGACAGACACTCGACGAGGCCGATCTTCCACGTCCTGCCCAGGTTCCTCTTGCACAAACCATCGACGATTTGGATGAAATTGATTCGGCGCGCGTGATGCGCACTGCCCGTAGTTAGCCGCCAGACCCTGCGCGATTCCGGAAAGGCTAACGTCCCGGGACTGCAGTGAAACGGATCTCGACCAGCTGTTGCGGGAACGCAAGCCGCGTCGCCCCCACAATCGTGCTGGCGCACTGCGGCCGATCCGTGCCGTACGCAGCCTTGCGAACATTGCCAGCCACGGCAAATGCAGCCTCGAAGTCAGTGACGTAGAGAACCTCTTCGACGACGTCATCGAGCGTCGCACCGAATTTCGCGAGCAATCGCTGTGCATTCGCGTAAGAAGTCTGCATTTGCAAGGCCATGGTCGAAGCGTCCACGACTCTTCCCTGCTCATCGAGACCAGCAGGACCCACGAAATTTCCCTCTTCGTCATGGCTCAGCTGCCCGGAGACATAGATCACACCGCCAGCCCGCACGGCCTGCGCGTATCCATAACTGCCTTCCCAGGCAACGCCGAAGTAGGCGGCCTCACGGGCGCCACGATCGAGCATGTTCATTTTTCGCCTCCTGTTGTCGCGACGAGCGACATTGCTACGGCAGCAACGCGTTCATTGCTCCTGTGCTCAGTACATTCGCGAGCCACCGCGGCGCTTGTCGCCGCTTCTACTCAAGGCAATCGTTTCCAGAATGTTCTCGTACCTTTTCGCTACACCCTGCCAATCGACAAGCTGCCACCACTGCTTCAGCCACTCGGCGCGGCGATTGCGATGCTTGAGGTAGTACGCGTGCTCCCACAAGTCGCAGGTCAGCAGGCCACGGAACGGAGAGCCGATCCATGTGTCCTGATTGCCAAGCGTCGCAATTTCGAGTCGATCCCCAAGTTCCGTGTTCACACACAGCCAGACCCACCCCGATCCGAAGTGACGCGCACCGGCCCCTTCAAACCGCTCCATGAATCCATCCCAGGAGCCAAAGTTCGACAGGATGGCGGACGCCAGCGGACCCGAAGCTGGAGCAGCGCGTTTGGGGCTCATGCATTGCCAGAAAAATGCATGGTTGAAGTGTCCCCCACCCATGTTTCGAATTGCCGCACGAGTTGCGACTGGCGCGCTATCGGCATGCAGCAGGACTTGCTCGAGCGGCAATTCCGCAAGCAGTGGGGCCGACTCCAACGCGAGATTCAAACCAGCTACATACGCAGCGTGATGCTTGCCGTGATGCAGCGCCATCGTCTCGGCGTCGATTACCGGCTCCAGGTCGGCGTAGTCATACGGAAGTGGGTCCAGCTCGAATTTCATTCTGAGTCTCCTCTTACCTATTGAGTCCTTGGTCGTGTGAATTGGTCGAACTGCGGGCGGGGCGAATCCAAGTGACGTCGGGGAGCCTGCTTCTGTACCGAATTGACGGGCACGCCTGGGTTACCCGAGATGTTTCGTGGCAAGAGGCCACGGCACTGTGCGGTGAAGATCGCTTCCGTCCGGGACTTCGCCTTGAGCTTCTTCCGTATATTCTTGAGGTGGCACTTGATGGTCCCGGGGGCGCATCCAAGTCGAGTTGCCATCTCCTTGTCCGAAAGGCCGCGCACCAGCAGACCCAATACAACGAGTTCCCTCTTCGTCAACTGCGGGTCATTCAGGCCATCCATCATTTTGGCCGCCGCGCGGGGATCAATGATGAGACCGCCACGAACGATGACACGCGCACCCTCGACGACGGCCCCGATCGGCGAACCCAGGAGCAGATATCCACGAATTCCCGCGGTGAGCG
>Ga0190264_10000124_pt1 | contig 11900 bp, 12 predicted proteins | sample Popmic112T_FD_136651 | JGI IMG/M metagenome (GOLD analysis project Ga0190264, IMG submission 136651) | Populus adjacent soil microbial communities from riparian zone of Indian Creek, Utah, USA - 112 T | ecosystem: Environmental > Terrestrial > Soil > Riparian zone | place: USA: Utah | collected... | reverse complement strand
GGGGTATGGTGGCGAGCATGCGGACGGCGGTCGTGACCGGAGCGGGTGGCGGGCTCGGCCGTGCGATCGCGATCGAGCTGGCGCGGCGCGGCTACGCCGTCTGGGTCACCGACGTCGACGCCGAAGCCGTGGCGAGGACGGCGGCGGAGATCGGCGACGACGCCCGCCCCGCGGGCCTCGATGTGCGCGACGAGGCCGCCTGTCGAGCGCTCGCGGCCACGGTGCTCGCGGAGGCCGGGTCGCTCGATGTCTGGGTCAACAACGCCGGCGTCCTCACCACCGGCCTCGCCTGGGAGCAGGACGAGCCCACGCGCGGCGCGATGCTCGCGATCAACGCCGCCGGGACGATGAACGGCACCGTCGCGGCGCTGGAGCCGATGGTCGCCGCCGGACGCGGGCATGTCATCAACGTGATCTCGCTCGCCGGCATCGTCGCCGCCCCGGGCGAGGTCGCCTACTCGGCGAGCAAGCACGCGGCGATGGCCTTCACGCTCGGCACCCTCTTCGACCTGCGGCGAGCGGGCCATAAGGGAATCGAGCTCTCGGCCGTCTGCCCGGACGGGATCTGGACGCCGATGCTGGAGGACAAGCTCGACGACCCCGACGCCGCCGGCTCCTTCTCCGGCCACCTGCTGACGCCCGAGCAGGTCGCCACCGCGGTCGGCAAGCTGACCGAGCGCCCCCGCCCGATCCTCGTCCTCCCCCGCTGGCGCGGCCCCCTGCTGCGCACCTTCGACCTCTTCCCGCGGCTGGGCCTACGCCTGCTGCCGGCCGTGATGTTGGACGCGCGCAGGCGACAGCGGCGCTACAAACGCCTGATCGAGTCCGGCCGCTGGCCCTGAGGCGTCGCTAGACGGAGCGGAAGACGCCGATTACGCGGCCGATCACTACAGCCTCGGTGGTGATGATCGGCTCCAGTTCCTCGTTCTCGGGCTGCAGCCGCACGTGGTCTTTCTCGAGGAAGTAGCGCTTCACGGTCGCGTCCTCGCCGATCAGGGCGACGACGATTTCGCCGTCGCGGGCGATGTCGCTGGGCCGCACGATCACGTAGTCGCCGTCGAGGATGCCCGCGTTCTTCATGCTTTCGCCGCGGATCTGGAGGATGTAGTCGCCGTCCTCGCCACCGATCACGTCCGGGATCTCGAGGTAGTCCTCGATGTTCTCTTCGGCCAGGATCGGCTCGCCGGCGGCAACCTGACCGACCAGCGGCAGACCGCTGCCGGGCCGGATCGTCCGCTTCGCCTTCTCGTAGAGCAGCTCGATCGCCCGCGGTTTCGAGGGATCGCGTTTGAGCAGCCCGATCTTCTCCAGGTTGGCCAAGTGTGCATGCACGGTCGAGGACGAGTGCAGGCCCACGGCTTTGCCGATCTCGCGCACGGTCGGCGGATACCCCGTCTTCGCCGCGTACTTGCGGATGAAGTCGAAGATCTCCTTCTGCCTTTTGGTCAGATCAAGATCAACCATCATCAGTCCCTAGTCTCTCCCATTTGCCGGGGTACGAGCACGTTCGAACACTTGTTCGCAGGCTACCGCCCAGATCGGATACTCGCAAGCCGGCGGCTCGCCTCCGCCCCAACCATCTAGAATCGACCGCCCTCGAGCGGCTGTGGCGGAACTGGTAGACGCGCAAGGTTGAGGGCCTTGTGTCCCTAACGGGACGTGATGGTTCGACTCCATTCAGCCGCATCGAAAACCCCCGTAAATCGGGGGTTTTCGCGTTTCAAGGGCCTATCGCGTCGAAGCCTTTCGTCTGCGCGGCTTCGGACCATTTCGGACCAATTCAGGGCGGTAAAATGGCTCTGTAGCGGGGTGGCGCCTTTGAGCCGGAGGTCGTGTATAGGCCATGAAGACCAAACCGCGCCGCGCCCACGGGACGGGATCGCTGTATCCAGTAGTCGGCCCCGGAGGCCGGGAAACCTGGTACGGGCGCTGGTACATCGGCAGGAAACGCGTACAGCGTCGCATCGGGCCCAAGCGACGGCGCGGCGACGCAGCCGGACTCACCAAGACAGAAGCCGAGGCGGAGCTGCGACGTATGCGTCTAGCCACGGAAGAGACCCCGCCGCCGGAGACGACCGTGACGGTCGACGAAGCAGCCAGGCACCTGATGCGCCATCTGGAGGCGATCGGCCGCCGCCCCACAACGCTCGCCACCTACAGGTCCCTCTTTCGATCCCACCTGCAGTGGAGCGCGGAGGAAGTCGATCTCGAGCGCTTCACGAGGCGTGACGTCGAAGAGCTGGATCGAGTGATGCGGCGCAAAGCACTGGCGCCGAAGACCCGCCTCAATGCCCTCAAGCTGCTCTCGGAGATCTTTGCCTTCGCCAAGCGCCAGGGCTGGTGTCGGCGAAACCCGTGTGAACAGGTCCAGTACCCCCGGGTCGAGCCAACCACCGACATCAGGTTCCTCACCGAAGTCGAGCTCGTCGCTCTGCTCAAGGCAGTCAACATCGAGGAGGAGCCGCTCGGGCACACGGACCGGGCGATGTTCCTGACCGCCGCACTCACTGGCCTTCGGCAAAGCGAGTTACTTGGGCTGGAGTGGCGCGACGTCGACTTTGCCGCCGAGAGGATCCGGGTGCGGCGCACCAATGTGCGGGGCCACCGGGGACCGCCGAAATCGCGCTACGGCTCGCGCTCGGTGCCAATGGCGCCACAGGTCGCGGCCGCCCTTCGCCGATATCTGGACCGGTCTCGACACCGGGATCGACAGGATCTGGTCTTCGGGCATCCCCTCACCGGCAAAGTCCTCAGCTATTCCGCAATCGACCAGCGGTTCAAGAAGGCGCTGCGAGCAGCCAAGGTGCGTGAGGTGCGCTTCGAGGATCTGCGCCATACCTTCGGGACGAGACTCGCGGCAGAAGGGGTGCCGATTCGAGATATCCAGGAGTGGATGGGGCACGAGGACATCAGGACGACACAGATCTACGCCGCCTACGAACCGCGGAAGCACGAGGCAAAAGTGGCCGGCGAATCGTTTTCCGAAGTGAAGCTGGATCCCTGAAGCGTTCAGGCGCCGAGCCCGGCGATACCTAGACCGACCCGCTCGGCCGCCTGGGCGAGGTCTCGATCCCAGGTGACAAGGACGACTTCCTCGTCGCCGAGTTCGAGCGCGGTGGCGAGGTGGACCGCGTCATAGCCCCGCAACGCCAAGTCTTCGGCATGCCCGCCGGCGCGGGCGGCGATCTCCCGGTCCACGCCCACCGTAACCAGCTCCGCGCAGAGGTCCTCGAAAGCAGCGAGCGCCTCCCGGTGCTCCTCTTCCCCCAGGCGCCCCAGGCGACGGGCAGCCGCCAGGGCCGCTCGTCCCTCCGGGTAGGCAAGGATGCTCGACGACGCGGGATAGGTGCTGCCCCAGAGCTCGGCCGCCAAGTCAGAGCCATCCTCGACGACAACGAGCTTGACCAGCGCCGAGGTGTCGAAGTAGAAGATCAGGCCCGCTGCTCAGATACGAGATCGGAGACCGAACCGGTGCCCTTCACCTGCGCGGACCGAGGCGCGCGCTCGCCCTGCGGCATACGCACGAGGCCGCGTCGCGCAAGAGAATCGAGCGGCCGCTCGCCAAGCCCACTTAGACGAGCGACAGGCCGCCCACGCCGGGTGACGACGATCTCGCCTCCCCCCTCCACGCGCTCTAGGTACTCGCTGAGGCGATCGTGAAGCTCTCGGACTCCGACTTCGCTCTCTGGTTGATGTAGCGTCATACGAATAGGCTAGCAGCTACACAGACGAGTTACCCCAAATCTACTGGCCGAATCGTCCCGCAAAACCGGATGCGATCCGAGGGGTCCGACCCATTACCCAGCGCTTTTCGGCGGTGGGAGAGCCTCCGCCCAAGTTCCACCTGCGCCGCCGCCGTTGGCCTCATCATCCCGATCACGATGTCGGAGTTCCAAGATCTATACGCCGCAGCACTCGCCCAGGGAATCGAGGACGAGGTGGACTTTCTAACCTCGCCCGACGCGCGACCTGACGGCGATCGAGCTGTCTACCGTCTGGTCTTTCGCGGAATGCAGGTTCACGGCGCACCAAGCACAGTGGCCATTGCGGGAGCTTCAATTTCCTTTATCCAAGGCCCCGTCCTCACTCAAAGGACCGAACTCGCTCAGCGAGCTGGATTTCCGCTCGTTTTCGATAAGGCGATGAAACGCGGAGTTGAAATAGGCGCCGGGCACTGGCTAACCGTGGTCCAAATCCATCTCACTCCTGTTCCTGAGGACTTCGCCGACGCAATCATTCGATCGAGGGAGCAAGCTCAAACCGCCGTCGCATTCTTGTCCGCAGTGCTCGATGAGCGGATTGCCCAAGAACAATTGGCAGAGGATCTGGTGATCTTGGATGGCCCTAGACCTGTCGCAGCGGCAGATCTAAGGGAATTCGTTCGTAGCTACCTGCCGTTCGAGGCGCGAGATATCGAGCTAGACGCAATCAAGGTGCTAGAGAGCGTCGATGTACCGCGTCACGTAAAGACCGCTGCAAGGTGGTACTTACGCGGGTCTCAAGCGGCCCCGGGAGTCGACGGCGTGATTTTCCTTTGGTTCGCCGTCGAGGCCCTTGTCGGGACGTCCAAAAAGGCGCCAATCGAAAAGGCACTGCGAAAGGCTGGCCGAGATCCCGCGGACCAAGGATTGGGCGTTGGTCGGCTGCATGGCCTCCGCAGCAAGTTTGTCCATGATAAGCCCGCCTCGGACCCACCGCCTCCGCTAGAAGTGCGCCAGGCTTTTTATGACCTAGAGGCCATGGCACGGGCCTTATTGCGTCACGCCTTAGGCGCCAAATCGACTTGGCCGGCCCACACGGCCTCGCGTGTCTTTGGGTCTCAATGGCAGAAGAAAATTGAGAATGCGTGGAAGAAACCCGTAGTGGAATTCCACGATCACCTTCCGGGATCGACAACCGAGCCAGTGCCAGACATGGCTTGGGGAGAGATGCTCCCCGCGATTGAAACGAAAGCCATAGTCACGGCAGTTGGCGGTCAGGGGCAAGACGCAAATCGATTACGTCGCATAGTTGAGATCGCCCTGACTTACTTTGACGATCCGGACGTTGGTGAATTCCCCGTTGAGATTAAACGTCTTCCCGATGATGCCCAGGCGGACTGTCGCAAGGACCGTCTGGTCATTAGTTCAAGGATTGCCGACCCGCAAAACGATCCCGAAGCTTTTCGTCTCTTTCGCAACGTCCATGTATTTGTGGGGCGGTCACTACTGGCGCGCCTCGGCGTGCCTTCGAATGACCCGACCGGATGGTTTCTGCACGGCATACTGAGCGGCTGGGTAGGAGTTCACCTGCTCGTAAGTGGCGGCGCCCCTCTGGAGCATCTAACTGTTTTTCCGCTCAAAGAGACCTCTTCCGTTTTTGACCTCGGTGAACAGCTAGGGGCCGGAATTGGCGGCAGTCCGGAGAACCTTGCAAATGCCCGGCGGGCCATTAAGGGCGCTTCGGAGACGAAACGAGGAGTCGCGAAACAGGGAATCGAGCAGATGATTCAAGAGCTAAGAAGCCTTAAAACCCCATCCGAACTTTTGGAGACACTCCCCGCCATGTATTAGCCGCCTGCCTGTATACCCCGAGCCGCCCAAGACTCCCAAGCCGGAGCCAAGCATTGGCAAACCCCCCTGCCCTCGATCACCCCCATGCCGCAGCTGACGCAGCATCATAGAAATGGACCGCCAGTGGTTTCCCCGGGGGGCGCTCGGCAGCGATCTCCGTTGCTCGCCTGATGATCGCGGCGTTGTCGTCGCTATCGGGATCGCCGTGGAGACTGACGAACAGAGCCTTGTACTTGCCCTCGGCCCCAACCGCGCGAAAGACGTGGGCATCGTTGGTGGCGAGGGAATGGCCGTGGATGAAGAGTGAGCCCTGACAGGTGGCAAGAGAACGCAGCCCTTTAGCCAGATAATCGTTGTGGCGAATTCGAGCGAACTTCTCTGGGCTCGTACCCTCCGTGATGACAAGGGGATAGGCCTCATGATCAAGGGCGACCCGGATCTGCTCGATCAGGGCGATGCCAGTACGGCTGAAGGTTAGCTTCTTGAGAGTCGGACCCTCTTCGAAAAGATGAAGGCCACCGTGAAGATAGTAGATGTTCTGCGAGAAAGGCTTGTAGCTGTCCCATCTGACCCAGTCAGCATCGGGTTCGTCGCGGTCCTGACGGAATCCATCATCAGCTTTGAAGTGGGGTTCCATCTCCTGCATCAGCGCCCAGTAGAGGAGAAGGTCATAGCTAACCGTAAAGATGTGTCCGAAGTTGGCCAGGAATTGTCGGGCTCGCCGGTACTCCTCTAGCTCGATGTCACCGACGTTGTCGGGGTGATTACGAGCCAGGGTGTCGGCCAGTGCCGCCTTGACCAGATCGGCGTCGGCGGCCAGCCGGGCCGCGAGATCTGGATCGCTACTCTCGTAAAACGTCGCCATCCTCCCTGCCACGCGTAGCGAGTTGATGATCTCCTCAAAGTCGGTCGTGCCCTCAGATGCAAAGAGTGCCGGACCGTCGACAGAGAGCCTGCTCAGATCCGCTTCATCCAGCAACCGTCCATAGGTAAAACAGTCCGCGCGGCAGGCGATGCTGAATCCGTTGCCAAGCAACAGGTGCCGGTTGGCATGAATCTCGGCGGAGCGTTCAAGTGCCTCCGCAAAGGAGAGCACTGGGCTAGGTGCCCACGGCTTTAATGCTGTGATGGCAGTTCGGACCGCTGGGAACCGAGAAGCTGCTTTGGTCGCCTTGGCCGGGAGGCCAGTAGCGAGCACGATGGCCGTCTACTACGTCCTGCAAGGGAAACTGTCGGCCCTCCCACTCTGAGCATTCCCCACGCGGCACGTAGGCACTGTCGGCGCGATAAACAACGCAATCCGTCTCGTTGCGACCGACCAGAGCAGTCGCGAGACCCCGAATGTAGGCGATATTGAACTCACCGAAGCAGAGCTTTCGGATTGCATCAGCCTTGTTGTAATCGACCAACTTGATTCCCTGTTTAGTCTTACGGGTCAAGTGGGTGTCCCAATAATTGAGATCGGACATTTGCCCATAGAGCCACTCATCATCTTGCCTGACTAAAGCCTCGGGCATAGCGACAGCAAAGGCGTCCCATCCGATGGCGGTGAGCTGCTTGCCATATGGCCGCGCGGGCCCAGATACGACCTCCAGGGCCACCCACTCTTCCTGCCAGCACGCGAGCATCGCAGCGCGAACATCTGCCTCGTCAAGGTGGTGGTATTCGAATCCCATTTTCCCTGCCTTCTAAACGATCTCAATTGGCTATAACTGCCCTGCTTATTTGAAGAATACATCGCCTAACGGCGAGCGACGCGCCAGCCGGGCCGTGCAGTTAGCCCTCACGTGCTGGAACGCGTAGTAGGGGCCATCGAGCCCATCCTCAGGAATATGGGGCTAGTGGGGACCAACCCCGCCCGGAGCCTTGAGCCGGATTGGCCCACCGGTCACCTACCTCAATCGGGCACTTGCGACCACGGCGCAGCGACTCGGCATCTGCATCTCTCGGGGGAACGTGAGAGGAGTGAAGGGTCAAAGGCCGGCGATCTGGAGCTCCATGTCTTATGTCGCGATCCCCAACGCTCGATAACCCCGTCTTATGGACACCGAATCCTCGGGGCGCAAGCGGACACGGCAAGAGCCGCTATGCCGCGGACAACTGCAACAACGCGCCGACCAGGATCGACAAGCCAATCAACGTCCAGACCCAGTCTCGAGCAACCAACCAGTCCCTAAGCCCCCTCAACACGGCACCGTCACGCGGCGAGCTCGTACCGACAAGAAAGGTCGTCGCGACGAACATCACGGTTGCCAGCGTGAACATGATCGCCCCGCTCCACAAAAGGACGACGGCTAGCACCACTACCAGCCAATCGAGGGTAGTCGTGGCCGGCCACGGCGCGGCGCCGCCGGCGAAGGCGCCGAGACAGCAATAGGCGGTCGCGATCGCGAAAGACCGGAGACTGCCGTCGAGAAGACCCGCAAGCCCAAAGCGATTGATCTCAATCTGGCGAGCGGTCCATCGAATTACGGCATCGGTGGCACGGTTAGCCCAGAGCTGCGTCGCCGCCAGCAGTCCCGCGACCGTCTGCAGGGCTATGCCAAAAGCGCCGGCCGGCTGTCCAGCCGAGAAAACCATCGCAAGCAGAAGTCCCCCGATCCCGAGTGCCAGCCCGATGGCAACGATGGCTTGCAGTCTCCGAAGGTCGGCCCGGACAGAAAAGCCCAAGCCCTCCAGCACCCGCGAAAGCCGTCTGTCCCTATCTGCCTCTGAGGTATTCACCGGGCCAAGGATGGCGCCTCAGACCCAGGCCAAGCGAGAGGCTGCTCAGCCCCAGCCACTTTCGGCACAGGCTGCGGTGCGCCCTCTAGTCGCTCTATCCGCTCTGATGGCGGCGGATGGTTCGTCAGGGCGGTCAGCAGACGCATGTAACCCGAGTCCACTGACTCCGCGCGAAGAACGGCCGCGAGCATCATTCCCTGCCCCAGGGAAGCTGCATATGCATCCGCCACGAACTCCCGCGCAATCCAGTAATGAGACCATGCACCACACAGCATCGTCCGGCCGATCCCGCCGCTCGCGAAGCGCAGTAGCCATCGTGCCGGGCCGCAGATAACAGCAGCCAGCCTCCAAGTGTCCCGCAGTTCATCAAAGCGAAGATGCCTGAAGAAGATCCGATCTCGTCCCAGCCGCTGGAGCGCGGCGCGCAACCAAGGGTCCGTCGAATTCAGGTGAGAAAGCTCATGAGCAAGGATCGCCGGAAGGGCGGGTGATTTGAGAAGAGCACGACCAACGAGCACGGTTCTACCACTGACCGCCGCACGCAAACCGGATGTATCGACTATCCGGACGTGCTCGGGCCTTGGCACTTCCCAATCGACGATCCACAGCTCTGCTATTGCCCCGAGGAGATCATCTTGCTCGCCTTCGGTAGGCGGCCGCTGGGATTCTGAGCCGCGACGTGCGCTCTTGCCCCCCTCGAGATGCGCCATAGCGGCCAGCGACCATGCGATAGGCATCAAGGCCATCACCCAGGGAATTGCCACCGTCCATTGCCCGAGCTGGACCAGCCTGTCGATCAGGCCGATGCCAAAGTAGGCAAGGATCCACCTCGAGCTGGCGCTAATGGCTACTTCCAGCAGCAGCGTAAGTCCATACAACGCCAACCCGTGGCGCTCAAGACCACCAGACTCTTCTTCCTGTCTGGTTGCTCTCCACCAAGCATCGGCAAGCTCGGATGGGAGAGAGCCGATCCATGCCACCCCGAGGGCCAGTCGGTCACCAATCTCGGCGAGATTCGGATATCGCAGTTGCTCTTTCAACACCGTGCCCCCCCACAACAGGCCGAACCCGGCCAAGTTGCACCAACGCCCGCTATAGAAGCCCTACGTCCGTCGAAGCTTCAATAGAAACGACCTGCAACCCCCACAATGAGAGATATGTGTCTTCAGGATCTCGAGGTCTGAGACGCGGTCGCATGCATGACCTTCAAACTCCAAGCGACGGACCTGGTCGCGCATTTGTTCGCAAAATTCCGCCCCTTCTATTGACGTCAACCTCTTTCTTGCCTGATCGGTGGCGCGCAACACCAGCTTCTTGGCTGCAGGCAGGCTAATCCCGAGACGCCTCGCAATTTCCGGCACGGTCATACCAAGTCCGAAGCGAAGAAGGATCGCCTCGCGATAATTGGGCCGCATCCGTCCAAGCACCTCCTGGAATCGAGTGGCGTCCTCCTGAGTCGACGCAAGCTCGACGGGCCCCGGCGTGGAAGCGGCAAGCTCTGCCGCTGCTTCCAAATTCACTGTCGGCCGAATTTCCCGCGAACGCAGCGCATCAATTCCCGCATTGCGGAGACTGACTTGGAAAACGGCGCGCGGATTCTCGAATGTCTGACCCGAAGCCAACTTTCGATGGATCCGAAACAAGACCTCAGCGACTACGTCTTCAGCATCAGCTTGGTTCAAGGAGCCGCCGAAGTGTCGCCGTAGATAGCCCTCTCCGAACGAACGCAGATGCTGACATTCGCGCTCAAAGGACTCGGTGCTCAGACGGATGGACCAACTCGGCTGCACGGCTTTCCCCTTCTGCCATGGGAGAACATGCCATCCGTATCAGGCGAGTCCCGTTGGCACAAGCCGCGGACCTTTTGCGGACCTCCAGATCGATAACCTGCGTAACTTCAGGGCACCTCAAGTCACCTGAGAGCACCGAATGGAACTGAAAACACCCTCTCCTCCTAGGTTGAGGGCCTTGTGGGTGGAAACACCCGTGATGGTTCGACTCCATTCAGCCGCATCGGAAAGCCCCCGCTAGTCGGGGGCTTTCACGTTTCTTCGAGAGATCGAAAAGATCGGTCGCCTCGCCCGTGAGAACCCTTCGATCCGTGGTGGGCCGGTCAGCACCACCCTCCGTGGCCGAATATCCGGCGCAAGGGATTCGGCCTGCCATGCGTTTACCAAACGTGGATGCAGTAAGCAAGCAGCAGTACTTCGTCGGGGCTCCCTACGCTCGGAAAGAGGAGTCGGGCCCTGGCGCCACGTCGATCCCTGACACCGCACGCGACGGCAAGGCTCGGGACAAGCGGTGGAACTTCAAGCTGCCCTCACTGCGCGGGCCGGCGCGGGAGGAACGTGCGCAGGAAAGGGAGCGGCAGAAGGAACTGGAGTCCGCAGAGGCGGCGAAGCAGGCTTTCTTCCAGACCCCCGCGGGACGGGCCCGCCTTGCATACAAACAAGGGCATCGCCTTTTTCAATACCAGTTGAAGATCGACGATCTCCAGCCCCTGCTTATTCCGGGATTGCCCAGCTCTCCCTCACGAGAAACCGCCGATCCTGTGGACATCCTCAACTCGGTAGTGGTCGAGGGCTGGAAGCTGGTCAGCGGCAAGTTCATCCACTCCGAGATGAGCAACGGAGTGATCGGCTGCTACCTCTTCAAGCGATCACAGAAGAGGCGCCTGCGGATGAGCAATCCCTGGCAGTCCTAGTGGTGTGACCGGATATAGGACTGACCGCGTCGGAAAGGCCCCACTTTCTGTTTAGGTTCAGCGTGTGAACGTGCCGCCTGAGCATCAGCGCTTCGCGGAGGAGGTTGCCGCCGCCAGGCTGCAGGACCCGATGGGGACGTTCGCCAACCTCTCGGCGGCGACCGGCGTACCGGTCGAGGATCTGGTCCACTTCGCGCTCGTGCGCTGGGCCGCGGCGGGGTCCGAGATGCTGATGGCGACCCGGCCGTTGGCGCTGCAGCAGCTCGTCGAGGCGCGGCAGCGCGAGGACTGGGATGCCGTTGGCGGGTTGATCGACTGGCTGGCAGCCGGGGGCTGACTGCGACTCAGGCGGTGATCGGGGTCATTCCGGGCTGCGTCGCCACCCGTTCGAGCCAGGCGCGCACCGCCGGGTACGGCGCGAGGTCGAAGCCGCCCTCGGGCGCCACATGGGTATAGGCGTAGAGAGAGATGTCGGCGATCGTGAAGCGCTCGCCGACGAAGTACTCGTGGTCGCCGAGGTAGCGCTCCATCACCCCCAGCGCCGTGTGGCCGTCGGTGCGCCTGGCTTCGATCTCCGCGGCCGACGGGGGATCGTCGGCGAACCCGACCCAGAAGCGGACGACCGCGATCGCCGGCTCGTGCTTGTACTGCTCGAAGAACATCCATTGCAGGATCTGGGCACGCTCGTAGGGATCCTCGGGTAGGTAGCGCGTGTCGTCGGCGAAGTACCAGAGGATCGCGTTCGACTCGGCGAGCGGGCGACCGTCCTCGAGCACCACCGTCGGCACGTTGAGCGTCGGGCTGAGGCCGCCGAGGACCTCGATCCGCTCGCTGTAGTCGACCACCGACATCTCCCGCCGCTCGTACTCGATTCCGCGCAGGCCGAGGATCAGCCTCACCTTGTGACAGTTGCCGGAGGC
>Ga0190264_10000123_pt1 | contig 11904 bp, 10 predicted proteins | sample Popmic112T_FD_136651 | JGI IMG/M metagenome (GOLD analysis project Ga0190264, IMG submission 136651) | Populus adjacent soil microbial communities from riparian zone of Indian Creek, Utah, USA - 112 T | ecosystem: Environmental > Terrestrial > Soil > Riparian zone | place: USA: Utah | collected... | reverse complement strand
GTTCGTCCTGGCGATGGCGATCGCCACACCCATGTTCAGCCTCGCTGACCTGGGACTGAAGAGCAGCTACCTGACCCAAAAACGGGAGTACGGCATCCCCGCGTATCTGCTCCTGCTGGCGGCCTCGACATCCTTCGCCTTCGTCACCGTCAGCAGCGTCACGTCGGCTTTCGGCTGGGTTCCGGCAGGCCTGATCCTGCTGGTCGCACTCAACAAGCTGACGGAATGCTTCCTGTTCTTCTGGGGCGGCCCGCTCCAGGCTCGAGGTCAGACGGATCGCACCCTGCGCATCTACGTGCTGAACGCCATCGCCACCATCGGCTTCGCCGGGATCGCCTTGGTGATCTTCGACGATCTGCTGCTCGCCTTGTCCGGCTCCCTGCTCTCGTCCGTGCTGTGCGTGTGGTTGATGGGACGACATGCTGATCTCACCTCGGGCCACGAGGGCCCGATCCTGTCGCGCGCCGGAGACATCGCGCGAGCAGGATTCCCGATGGGCGTGTCGTTCGCCATGATCACGCTGGTCTCGACCGTTCCCCAGTACGGCCTTGCGGCCAGCGTCGGCCCCTCGGCTGCGGCTCGGTTCGCCATCGCGATCTATGCGGTCGTCGCGATCGAGGTCTTCATGCACCCGGTGGCCCAGGCCTGGCTGACGAACGCGGTCAACCAGCGCTCAGCCGGAAACCGGGCGTTGTCGCGATTCACCGTGACCACCATCCGGAAGTGGACGATCGTGCTCGCCGTCTGCGCACTGGCCATTGCCGCGGCAAGCTACGTCCTGTACCCGCTCGTGTTCGGTGAACCGTATGCCCTGAGCATCCCGGAGACCGTCGCGATCGCGGTCGCGATCGCGTTGTTGCCGTTCGAGTACATCGGCATCTACGGCCTGAGCGTCGTGAACAGGTATGGCACGAACATCGCGGTCAGTGTGGCCACGGTGATCGTCTGCCTCGGCGCATCCGCGGTACTCATTCCTCGATTCGGTGTGGCTGGTGCCTTGTGGGCCTTCGCCAGCGCCATCGCAGCACGGGGGTTGTGCGCTTGTGTCGTGCTGTTCAAGGACCTCAGGACGACCGACAGCCCTGCCGGCCGCGAGGACTCATTGCCGTCGTAGGTCGCCGTTCAGCCCAGGCAGGACCACTTCGTCGAAGAAGGCCTCCTCGTCCCTTCGGGCCTCCAAAGACGGCAGCTGCCGAAAGTCGCCATAGATGTGGGTCAGGTACTCCTCGGGGCTGCTCGGCATCGGAAACTCGTCGCCCAGAAACGCCATCGGATGAGGCTCACGGAAGTACCGCTCCGGCAGGAGATCACTCCGTCGATAGGTGCCGCACACGATCATGACCGGGGACGACGGCGTCATGGGATACCTGGTGGTCAGACGACGATGGGCCCTGATGATGGCGTTGTCGGTGAGCGGCAATGCCACCAACCTGACCAGCCGGGCCACGAGCCTGGTGCGAAACCCCCACCACACCCGTTTGGAGAAGTCCGCCTTCTTGGCCGTGAACAGGTGGTTCAGGAGCTTGAGCGCGTGGATCACGAGGAACTGTGGGACGGGAGAGGACGGGGCACCCGCCACGGGAAAGATGTCGATGTGCAGGTAGTGATGCTGGACGCCCACCGCACCGATCCGCGGGAACAGCAGCTCGTAGTCGGGGGACGATCGACAGTCCTCGACCTTCAGGGTCGGAGGTAGTTCGCGCCTGAGCGTCGCGCAGAAGTCGTCGAACTCATCCATGCGGACGTGGATGTCCACGTCTCGATCCCAGGGAATCAGGCTTTGGTGGCGAAAGGCGCCCAGCGCGGTCCCGTAGGCGAGGTGAAAGCGCAGGCCGTTCTCGCGGCACACGCGGTTCACGGTCAAGAGCATCTGTGCCAGCTCGGCCTGATAGCCGCTCAAGTCCGTGATGGGTTTCATGGCTGGATGATAGGGCCGGGCTGGACGAACACGGCGGAGTCGTAGCGGAGCATGGTCAGCCCTTCCTCCCATGTCAGACGCGAGGGGCGCGACTCGAGCATCGCCGTGATGAGGTCGGCGCCCGCGGCGTGCGTGAGGGGGTAGCCGCCGCCGAATCGGGGGTTGACCTCGATCACCCTGGCGCTGCCCGCGTCGGGGTCGAAGAACAGCTGCACGTTCGCGACTCCATACATGCCGGGCAAACCTGTGGCGAGAGCTTCGGCAATCCGTTCGGCTTCGGGGTTCCGGACGGTGACCGACTTCGACACCTCGCCGGCCCGCACCTCGAGCCGTTGTCGGGGAACGGCTCCGAGAAATCGTCCCTCTCGGTCGACGGCGAAATCCACGGTCAGCTCCACACCGGGCGCCATGGCTTGGACGATGTAGTCGTGGGAGAGGTCGGAGGGAAGATCATCCACCGACGAGCTGCGGTGGATGCCCAACGACGACGACCCGGACCGGGGCTTGGCCACCACGGGGCCTTCGATGGCCCTCCATCCGGGGTCCTCGGCCTGGAACGTCTCGACCGTGGGCACGTCATGTTCGGTCAGCCAGTTGAACAGGTCCCACTTGTCGAACGTGAGCCGGGCGGATTCCGTCGAGGGCGCCCACACGTCTGCTCCCTGCCGAGCGAACCGCTCGCGGTTCTCTGCGTACCGTCCGATCTCTGAGTCGATGGTCGGGATGACGACGTCGACGGCGTTGCGGGAAACCACATCCACGACCGACTCGACGAAGTCCTCGCCTTCGACTCGCGGCACGGTCTCGAAGTGGTCAGCGAGGTGGCCGGCGGCACTGAGCGGTGACGCATCGATCGCCACCACGCTGCCACCGCCCCGGCTCAGGGCAACCGTCTTGAGGATCTCCACTAGAGCGCCGCGACGACCGGCTGAGGAAACGAGGAAGTTCGTCATGCTTCGGTGTTGCCCCTGAACTCCGGCATCGCTTCTTCGCCTTCGGGTGTGACGCCCGACCGGCTGAGTACCGCGCCGACCGTCCTGGTCAGGATCGCGAGGTCCAGCCGGAGGCTTCGCGTGTCGACGTACTCGACGTCGAGCACGAACTTCTCCTCCCAGTTCAACGCGTTGCGCCCCGAGACCTGGGCCAGACCGGTCATTCCTGGACGGACGTCATGGCGACGGGCCTGCTCCGGTGAGTAGCGATCGAGATAGGCCATCATCAGCGGCCGTGGGCCGACCAGGCTCATGTCTCCGCGGATGACGTTGAGCAGCGTCGGGAGCTCGTCGAGGCTGAGCGAGCGCAGGCGTCGACCGAACGGGGTGAGTCGGGCCGCGTCCGACTCCGGCTCTCCGTCGGCCCGCGCGATGCGCATGGTGCGGAACTTGGTCAGCTCGAAGGGTTCGCCGTCGAGCCCTGGACGTTGTTGTCGGAACAGGACCGGCGGCCCGAGCTTGATGCGGATCAGGACGGCGACGACCGCCTGAACGGGCAAGGTGAGGAGAAGCAGGATCGAGGCCAGGACGACGTCCAGGACCCGTTTGGTGCGGTCGTAGCCGTGGCGACGTGTCATGAGCGTTCGCCGAGAAACTTCTCGATGGTGGCCGTCACCCGGCCGATCTCGTCTGCCGTCAGCACCGACCCACTCGGAAGGGCGAGCCCCGCCGCGAACAGGGCGTCGGAGGCGCCGTTCACGACCGTGGGCTGATCGGCATGGACCGGTTGGAGGTGCATGGGTTTCCAGAGCGGCCGGGACTCGATGTCGCTGCTGTCCAAAGCCTCGGACAGCTCACGCGGGGACCATCGGGTGATCGCCTCGTCGACGAGGATCGCCGTCAGCCAGCAGTTGTCGGCATCGTCGCCGGTGCGGCCCAGGATCGTCACGCCCTCCACGTCGGCGAACAGCTCGGCGTACGTCTGACGATGCTCGCGACGCTTGGCGATCATCTCGTCGAGGCGTCTGAGCTGGGCCCGTCCGAGTGCTGCGAGCACGTTGGACATCCGGTAGTTGTAGCCGACTTCCCGGTGCTCATAGTGGTTCTCCGGTTCCCGGGCCTGGGTCGACAAGAACCGCACGTGGTCGGCCATGGCGCGATCGTTCGTCACCAACATGCCGCCGCCAGAGGTGGTCATGACCTTGTTGCCGTTGAACGACAAGACCGCGGCATCGCCGAACGAGCCGGCCGGCCCGCCGGCGTGGTTGGCGCCCAGCGACTCTGCTGCGTCGGAGAGCACCTTCACCTCGTGCCGCCCGGCGACCTCGCCGACGGCCGTGTAGTCGGCGCACTTGCCGAACAGGTCGACGGGCACGATCGCCGGAACGCTCCTGCCTTCGGCCTTGAGATCCCCGATCGCGCGATCCAGCAGCGCCGCGTCGATGTTGCCGGACTCAGGATCGGAGTCGACGAAGACCGGCGTCGCCCCGGTGTAGGTGATGGCGTTGGCGGTGGCGACGAACGTCATGGTGGACGTGGGGATGGCGTCCCCGGCGCCGATGCCCCATGACACCAGCGCGAGGTGCAGAGCTGCCGTTCCCGAGCTCAGCGCCACCGCGTGCTCGACGCCGATCCGTTCGCAGATCTCGGCCTCGAAGGCGTCGACATGTGGCCCGAGCGGAGCAACCCACCCCGAGCGGATCGCATCGACGACGAACTCTTCCTCCAGCGGGCCGACATCGGGGCTGGACAGATGGATACGGCTCATTCGTGAGGACACCTCAATCAACGCTATCGGAACCGATAGAATCGCCGTTCTGGGAGGGCCCGGGGATTCGTTGCTTGATCGGCATCAACCCGAATGAGGTGCATGCATGCAAGCCGTCATCTTGGCCGCCGGGATGGGCCGGCGCCTGGGTGTCCTCACGAAGGACCGCACCAAGTGCATGATCGAGCTCAACGGCCGCACCCTGATCGAGCGCAGCCTCGACATTCTTTCCAGGCTCGACCTCGATCGCATCGTCATCGTCATCGGCTACGAGGGGCAGGACGTCCGGGACACGGTCGGTGATTCGTACGGATCCGTTCCGATCCAGTACATCGTGAACCCCGAGTACCGGACGACCAACAACATCTACTCCCTGTTCCTGGCCCGCCACGTTCTGGCCGAGGCCGACACGCTGCTCCTCGAGAGCGATCTCGTGTACGAGCCCAAGATCGTCGATGATCTGCTCGCCCATCCCGCCCCCAACGTCGCCGCCGTCGACCACTTCCGCACCTGGATGGACGGGACGGTCGTCACGATCAGCTCGGACCACTCGATCGGCCAGTTCATCCCGAAGAAGGACTTCAACCCGTCGAGGATCGACGAGTACTACAAGACGGTCAACATCTACAAGTTGTCGCGGGACTACCTGGTCAACCGGTACCTGCCTTTCCTGGAGGCGTACGCACGCTCCATGGGTCACAACGAGTACTACGAGCAGGTGCTCGGTGTCGTGACCTCGCTGGACATGCAGGAGCTCGTGGCGATGCCGCTCACCGGCGAGCGCTGGTACGAGATCGACGACGTCCAGGATCTCCAGAACGCGCGCACGGTGTTCGCCGACGCCGGCGACCAGCATCGCGCCTACAGCGAGCGTCACGGCGGCTACTGGCGCTTCCCCGACGTTCGCGACTTCTGTTATCTGGTGAACCCGTACTTCCCGCCCACGGACATGGTCGAGGAGATGCAACGGTCGTTCGGGGTGCTCGTGTCGGAATACCCCTCGGCGAAGGCCGTGCAGGATCAGCTCGCGGCCAAGCTGTTCGACTGCGATGCGTCAACCGTCGTCGTCGGCAACGGAGCCGCGGAGCTGATCAGCGCCCTGGGCGAAGAGCTCAAGGCGGACCGCATCGGTGTTCCGATCCCCACGTTCGAGGAGTACCTCAAGCGGTTCAGCTCGGGTCAGGTCGTCTCCTACTCCCACTCGTCCGACGACTTCACCCCCGACGTGGTCGAGCTGCGCGGGGTGATCGATGAGACCGACGTGCTGGTTTTGGTCAACCCCGACAACCCGAGCGGCCAGTGCCTCCCCGTGGACGACGTCCTGGCGCTGGCTCGCTACGCCGAGGACGGCGGCAAGCGCCTGATCCTGGACGAGTCGTTCGTCGACTTCGCCGATCCCGATCACTGTGTGTCACTGCTGAACCGGGACGTCCTCGGCGACCACCCCGGTCTCGTCATCGTCAAGAGCATCAGCAAGAGCTACGGGGTGCCGGGCGCTCGGCTCGGTGTGACGGCGAGCTCGGACACCGACCTGATGCAGCGGGTTCGCGAGCGGACGCCGATCTGGAACATCAACTCCTTCGGTGAGTACTTCCTCCAGATCATCGGCAAGTACGAGGAGAACTACGCCGAGGCCTGCCGGCTGATCCGCGTCGAACGCGAGCGCTTCCGGGATGAGCTGGCCGGTATCCCGGGATTTCGGGTCATTCCGTCACAGGCCAACTACATCCTCTGCGAGCTGGTGGGCACCCTCTCGTCGAGTGAGTTCGCCGAACGCGTGCTGGCCGAGCACAGCATGCTGGTTCGCGACTGCTCAGCCAAAGCCGGTTTCGACGGGGGCCAATACATCCGGGTGGCGGTGCGGAGTGCCGAGGACAACGACGAGTTCGTCCGGGCAGCGCGTTCAGTGGTCGCCGGATGACGCCCATCCCCAGGCGTTGAAGCGGAACCGGCCGTTGTCGTACCCGGCCATGGTCTGGGGCTCGACGGTCACGTCGCGAAGGTCGCCTTCCTCCAGAGCTGCCTTGATCCACTCCTTCGAGTACGACAGGTGGTCCAGTCCCGCGTAGCGCTCGGCGTAGGCATCCGCTCCACCTGCCGCCGCCTGTCGTGCCTCGAGGGCCTGATCCGCGAGCTGGACGTCGGGGAGGTCGAACAGGGCGACGGCACGCGTCGCCTTCCGGCACATCCGGTCGATGACCTGCCGGGCGTAGTCGAGCGAGGAGAAGTACTGGAACACGCTGAAGGCGATGGTGACGTCAACGCCGGGTGAGACGTCCAGGTCGCCGGCGTCACGGACCTCGAAGCTTCCGCTCGGTATCGCGCTCTTCGCGGCGTCGATCTGCGACGTGGAGTAGTCGATGCCGGCGACCTCGATGCCCCGTCGGCTCGGGAGGTAGAGAAAGGCGCCGGCCCCGCACCCGACCTCGAAGAGGGAGTCGCCCGTCCCGAGGCCCAACATGGCGCAGGTCCGGTCGACGAAATCGGTCCATGCGTCGACCGTGACGTCTCCGAAGCCGGTGTTGAAGCCGTCAGCGCGAATCAAGCTTTCGAGGGTGTCGTCTCCATCGAGCGAAACATCGCTGCGCTGTGACCACACGCTCTGCCATCTACGGTTCACGAGGCTTCGGGCACCCATCCCCACGCGTTGAACCGGAAGTCGCTGTTTCCGTAGCCGCGGATGCTTTGGGGCTCGACCGTGACATCGACCAGTCCCTGTTCCTCCAGTGCCGTCGTGACCCATTGGGTGGAGAAGGACAAGTGTCCCAGCCCCTCGTAGCGCTCGGCGTAGGCCGCCGCCCCGCCGGCCGCTGCTTGTCGTGCCTCGAGGGCCTGATCCGCCAGCGCCTCGTCCGGGATCTCGAAGATCGCCACGGCGCGGGTGGCTTTCCGGCACATCCGCTCCATCACCTGGCGGGCGTAGTCGAGGGACGGGAAGTAGAGGAACACACCGAAGGACATGACGACGTCAGCGCTGGGCGCGGTTTCCAGCTCGTTCGCGTCGCAGACGTCGAAGCTGCCCTCCGGCATCGCGAGCCTGGCGATGTCGATCAGTGCCGTCGAGTAGTCGATGCCGCCGACGTTGATACCGCGTCGACTGGCCGGATGCAGGAAGGCGCCGGACCCGCACCCGACGTCGAAGAGCGAGTCGCCGGGGCTCAGGTCGAACAGGTCGTAGGTGCGGCTGGTGAACTCCAGCCAAGCATCGACGTCGATGTCCCCATGACCGGTGTTGAAGCCGTCGGCGACGATGAGATCGTCGAGGGTCGGTGGGGTGTCACCGTCGGTGAGTTCGGTCAGCGTCCGCTGCGACCACACGTCGTGCCATCCCATGCCCCATGCGTCCCATCGATCATCGTCGCCACGCGTTCTTCGGCAGCCTAGTACCGACGCTCGGCCGCCCGCGCAGGATAGGGTGACGTGGCCTGGACCTGCCTGGCCACTCGACCCGATCTCGAGGAAATGCATGGAGCTGAGTGACTACTTGCGCATCGTGCGCAGGCGATGGATGACCATCGTCATCGTGACGATGCTGGCCATCGGTGCCGCCGCTCTGTTCTCGCTGAGGGCCACTCCGCAATACGCGTCGTCGGCTCGCCTGTTCATCTCGACGCCGGAGTCCAACACCGATCAGGCGTACTCCGGTGGCCTGTTCTCACTGGCCCGTGTCACGTCGTACGCCGACCTCCTCACCGGGGAGGAGATTTCGCGGCGGGTCGTCGATCGTCTGAATCTCGACGAGTCCCCACGCGATCTCGCCGAGCAGATCAAGGCCGAGGCCAAGCCCGAGACGGTCGTGCTGTCGATCACCGTCACCGACTCCGGTCCCGAGCGAGCGCAGCTGCTGACGCAGACCGTCGCGGAGGAGTTCGTCCTGTACGTCAGGGAGCTCGAGACTCCCGACGGTCAGAACAGCGCGCCGGTGAAGGCGTCCATCGTCGACCGCGCCACCGCACCAGAAGAGCCCGTGTCACCGAGACCGGTGCGTAATCTCGCCCTGGCTGCCCTCCTCGGTCTCCTGGTCGGCACCGGCACCGCCGTGCTTCGCGAGACCCTCGACACGTCCATCTCGACGCCGGAGGAGCTCACTGACGCCGCCGGAGGCGCCCCGCTCCTCGGCTCGATCAACTTCGACAAGGATGCGTCCACGCGCCCCTTGATCACCGACCTCAACTCTCACGCGCCCCGTGTGGAGTCGTTCCGGGTCCTGCGCACCAACCTGCAGTTCATCAACGTCGACAGCGAGAGCAAGGTGTTCGTCGTCACGAGCTCGGTGCCCGATGAGGGCAAGTCGACGACGGTCTGCAACCTGGCTCTCATGCTGGCCCACGCGAACGAGAGAGTGGTCATCGTCGAGGCCGACCTCAGGCGCCCGAAGGTGAGCTCGTACCTGAAGCTCGAGGGAGCGGTCGGTGTCACCACGATCCTGACGGGACGCGTCGACATCGGCGAGGCGCTGCAGTCGGGGCCGTGGGGCCTCAAGGTCATCGCGGCCGGATCGATTCCGCCGAACCCGGCCGAGCTCCTGCAGTCGGCGGCCATGAAGTCGTTCCTCAAGGACCTGCGCGAACGGTTCGACATCGTTCTCATCGACGCTCCGCCGTTGCTGCCGGTCACCGACGCGGCGATCCTGGCGGCGGAGTCCGACGGCGCCATCCTCATCTCACGGCACGGCAAGACGACCCGAGACCAGGTGGTCGCAGCGGTCGGCCGCCTGGAGTCGGTCGAGGCTCGCCTGCTGGGCACGGTGGCCAACTGGACGCCGACGCGGCGCAACACCTTCGGATACGGCTACTCCTACGGATATGCACCCGAGGCCGGCCGGATGAAGAAAGAGGCCTCGTCGCCGGCCAAACAGTCCAGGAAGGAACGCCGCAAGCAGAAGAAGCAGTCCGCCGCGATCACGGTCGATTCAGGCTTTCCTGCTCTCCTGGAGCGCGACGAGAGGGTGTCCAAGCCCGAGCAGCGGCGTGAGGCTCCGCCGAAGGTCGCCCCCAAGGCGGACACCCCGAAGGGCGCCGCGAACCGCCGCCCTCGCACCTGAGTCGCTACGCCTTGGTCCAGGTGCGGCCGCCGTCCTCACTGACATAGACGGCATCGCCGGCGATCGCGGCCACGAGGTTGCGGTTCGCGGCGAGTGCGCGACCCGGAGCGGCGTCCAGGCATCCGGCCGCCGTCCACGTCCGTCCGGCGTCCTGGGTCGCGTACGATCCCGTGGCGCATCCGCCGTCGGGCGCGAGTGCATAGCCCTGCCGTCCCCCCGCGTAGGCCGCCGCCTTCACGCCGTCGAGTGCTCCCAGCCTGAACCAGGTCTCGCCGGCGTCGTTCGAGCCGATCAGCACGCCGGAGGCGCAGAAGACGCGGGCGGTGTCCGGGTTGGGAGCCGAGAGCGTCAACGTCTCGGTGCATCCGGGTTCCACGACGCCGACGGGGGCGGTCACCCTGGCTCGCGGACCCAGGAACCACACGTCAGCTCCCTCGGCAGCCTCCCAGGATTCGCCGCCGTCGGTGGAGACGAACCGCTGCGGCTCGCAGCCCTGCGGAGCGGCGACGAGGTCGAGGGTGTCGGCGTCCTCCGCCGTCAGCATGAAGACGGCGCGCATGTCCTCCGGCAACCCGACGTCGTCGAATGTGGCACCGGTGTCCGTGGAAACCGTGATCGCCGGTCTGTCTCGTCCGTCGCACGACCCGCCGTGGATGCGGAAGATCGCGTCGTCGTCGGCGACTGTGAGGCTCTGCTGGCCGCCGGGCCGGCTCGTCGGCTCCGGCGTCGGTGTCAGCACGGTCGTCGTCGGCGCCACGGCCGGCGTCGCCCTCGCCGCCTCGGCCCGGGAGTCGGCCATCTTCTCCCGGATGAGGAACACCAGCGCCACGTTCACCAGGACCAGCGTCGCAACGACGGCGATCTTGAGACGCTGGCTCACGTGGCACCTCCCAGGGCTGGCTCAGTGTAGCCACGCGAACCGGTGGGGCGGCCAGCAATGAGGAACCCTGGTTAGGTTGATCGCATGCGTGTTCTCCTCACGGGTGGGGCCGGATACATCGGGTCGCACACCGCGGTCCAGCTCGTCGGCGCCGGACACGAAGTCGAGATCGTCGACAACTTCTGCAACAGCAAGCCGGAGGCGATCCGGCGCATCGAATCCATCACCAATGCAGCGGTCCCGGTGCACGAGATCGATCTGAGAGACCGCGTCGGCGTCCGCGACCTCATCGCCGGCGGCGATTACGCGGCGGTCGTCCACTTCGCGGCGCTCAAGGCGGTCGGTGAGAGCGTGGAGCGGCCACTGGAGACCTACGACCACAACATGAGCGTCACGTTCTCGCTGCTGGCGGCGATGGAGGCCCACGGTCCTCGCACGCTGGTGTTCTCCTCGTCCGCGACCGTCTACGGCGATCAAGCCCCGCTCCCGTTCCACGAGGACCACCGACCGCTGGATTCCGGGAGCCCCTACGGCCAGGCGAAGATCATGACCGAGCGCCTGCTCACGGACATGGCCGCGGCGGATCCGCAGTGGCGCATCGCCGTGCTCAGGTACTTCAATCCGGTGGGCGCCCACCCGTCCGGCCTCATCGGTGAGGACCCGAAGGGAGATCCGAGCAACCTCGTCCCCTTCATCGCTCAGGTGGCGGTCGGACGTCGCGACAAGCTGCTGATCTTCGGGGACGACTACGACACGAAGGACGGCACCGGCGAACGCGACTACCTCCACGTCGACGACATCGCGGCCGGCCATCTCGCCGCTCTCGAGGTCATCGTCGAGGACGATCCGCGCATGCGCACCTGGAACCTTGGCAGAGGAGCCGGAACGTCGGTGTTCGAGATGGTCCACGCCTTCGAGCGCGCGTGCGGCCGTGAGATTCCGTTCGAGATCGTGGAGCGCCGGCCCGGAGATGTGGCCGTCATGTGGGCCGACCCCTCCCGGGCGAAGGCCGAGCTCGGCTGGGTGGCGCAGCGCTCGCTGGACGAGATGTGTGCGGACGCGTGGCGGTGGCAGAGCCAGAACCCGGACGGCTACGCCACCACGTGATCAGGCCTGCGTGCCGCCGCGGTGGAGGTCGCGGTGCTCCTCGTAGATGCGGGCGTTCTTGTACAGGTTCTCGACCTCGGCCTCGCTGAGCTCACGGCGCACCTTGCCGGGCACACCGGCGACCAGCGACCGGGCCGGCACGTCCATGCCTTCGGTGACCAGAGCGCCGGCGGCGATCATCGACTCGTCGCCGATGACCGCGCGATTCATGACGATGGCGCCCATGCCGACGAGGACGTTGTCGCCGATCGTCGC
>Ga0190264_10000122_pt1 | contig 11914 bp, 20 predicted proteins | sample Popmic112T_FD_136651 | JGI IMG/M metagenome (GOLD analysis project Ga0190264, IMG submission 136651) | Populus adjacent soil microbial communities from riparian zone of Indian Creek, Utah, USA - 112 T | ecosystem: Environmental > Terrestrial > Soil > Riparian zone | place: USA: Utah | collected... | reverse complement strand
GGCCGCAACGCCAACGGCCGCGTCACCGCGCGCCATCGTGGCGGCGGTGCCAAGCGCCGCTACCGGAAAATCGACTTCAAGCGACTCAAGGACGGCGTGCCCGCGAAGGTCGCGACGATTGAGTACGACCCCAACCGGACTTGCTACATCGCGCTCCTGCACTACGTCGACGGGCACAAGGACTACATCCTCGCCCCGGCCCAGCTGAAGGTCGGCGACGAGGTCAAGTCCGGCCCCGAGGCCGACGTCAAACCGGGTCACTGCATGGCACTGGGCGAAATGCCGACCGGCACCATCGTCCATAACGTCGAGCTGATCGCCGGTCAGGGCGGCAAGCTCGGCCGCTCCGCCGGCACCGCGATCCAGCTGGTCGCGAAGGAGGGCGAGATGGTCACCCTGCGGTTGCCGTCCTCGGAGATGCGGCTCGTCCGCGCCGAGTGCCGCGCCACCGTCGGCACCCTCTCCAACGCCGAGCACCAGAACATGAAGATCGGCAAGGCCGGGCGCAACCGCCACAAGGGCAAGCGGCCGCAGAGTCGCGGCGTCGCGATGAACCCCGTCGACCACCCGCACGGCGGCGGCGAGGCGCACCACACTCCCGGTGGCCATCCGGTGACCCCTTGGGGCAAGCCGACGCTCGGCTACCGGACCCGTAAGAAGGGCAAGCAGTCCGATCGTTACATCGTGCGCGGCAGGCGCCGCGGCAAGAAGAAGGGTGGCCGCTGATGGGACGTTCGACGAAAAAGGGCCCGTGGGTCGAAGAGCGGCTGATGGCCCGGATCGGCGCTATGAACGAGGCTGGCAAAAAACAGATGATCAAAACCTGGTCGCGCACCTCGACCGTGTTCCCGGAGATGGTCGGGCACACGATCGCCGTCCACGACGGCAAAAAACATGTCCCGGTCTTCATCTCCGAGTCGATGGTCGGGCACAAGCTCGGCGAGTTCGCCCCGACGCGCACCTTCCGCTCCCACACCGGCACCGGCAGGGGTGACTAGCGATGGCCCTGGAGAAGAAAGCCAGCACCAAAGCCGACGGCAAAGCCAAAGCCGAGGGCAAAGGCAAAAAAGAGCCGGACAAGAAAGCCCCCACGAAAACCGCGGCGAAAAAAGAGAGCGCGCCGAAAAAAGCCGCGAAAAAAGTCACGGCTAAAAAAGACGCTCCTAAAAAAGCCGCGAAAGCGAAAAAAGAGCCGGCGAAAAAAGCTGCCCCGAAAGCGCGCAAAGCTCCGGCGGCTCCGCCGGTCGTCCGCGCCAGCGCCCGCTACGTGCGGATCGCGCCGCGCAAGGCGCGCTTGATCGCCGACCAGGTCCGCGGCCTGCACATCGAAAAGGCGCGGGCGTTGCTGCAGTTCTCGCCCCGCGGTGCCGCCGAGGACATCCACAAGCTGATCGATTCTGCCGCCGCCAACGCGGAGAACAACCACGACCTGATCGGCGACGAGATGCGCATCTCCTCGATCACCGTGGACGAGGGGCCGACGCTGAAGCGGTTCCGGCCTCGAGCGATGGGACGGGCGACCCCGATCCACAAGCGAACCAGCCACATCGCCGTGGCACTAACCCCGGTGGAGGACTAAGTCATGGGCCAGAAGATCCATCCGGAGGGGTTCCGCGTCGGCTATATCCACGACTGGAAGTCGACCTGGTTCGAGGAGAAGAACTTCGCCGACGTGCTCCAGGAAGACCTGCAGATCCGCGATCACATCGTCGGCAAGCTTTCCCATGCCGGGCTCTCGAACATCACGATCGAGCGCCGCGGTGAGGTCGCCGTCGACATCCACACGGCACGGCCGGGAATCGTCATCGGCAAGTCGGGCAGCGAAGTCGACGCGCTCCGCAAAGAGCTGCACAAGCTGACCGGCAGCCCGGTGAAAGTGAACATCCGCGAGGTCAAGCGCCCCGAGCTCGACGCCAAGCTGGTCGCGCAGTCGATCGCCGAGCAGCTGCAGAACCGGGTCGCCTTCCGCCGCGCGATGAAACGCGCCCTGACCTCGGCCATGCGCTCCGGCGCCAAGGGGGTCAAGGTTCAGGTCTCCGGCCGCCTCGGCGGGGCCGAGATGGCGCGGACCGAAAGCTATTCCGACGGGCGGGTGCCGCTGCACACGCTGCGCGCGGATATTGACTACGGCTTCTTCGAGGCGCGGACGACGACCGGCCGGATCGGCGTCAAATGCTGGATCAACAAGGGCGAAGTGATGCCCGAGGGCTTCCGTTCCGACCTCGCTTCGGCCGACGAGGAGCCGCCGGCCAACCAGCGCGGCGGCGGGCGTGACCGTGGCGGTCGCGGCCCCGGCGGCGATCGTGGCCCCGGCGGGCGCTCCGGCGGCGGACGCGGTCCTGGCGGCGGCGGTCGTGGCCCCGGTGGCCCCGGTCGCGGTGGTGACCGCGGCGGTCGCGGCGGCGGAGGTGGTCGCTGATGCTGAGTCCGAAACGCGTCAAGCACCGCAAACAGTTCCGCGGCCGCATGCGCGGCAACACCAAGGGCGGCAGCACCGTCGCCTTCGGCGAGTACGGGCTGAAGTCGATGGAGCGCGGCTGGATCACCAACCGCCAGATCGAGGCTGCCCGCGTTGCCATGACCCGCAAGATCAAACGTGGCGGCAAGGTCTGGATCAACGTCTTCCCGGACAAGCCCTACACCAAGAAGCCCGCCGAGACGCGGATGGGCTCGGGCAAGGGCAACCCCGAGGGCTGGGTCGCGGTCGTCAAGCCCGGCAAGGTGATGTTCGAGCTGGCCGGCGTCCCCGAGGATCTGGCCCGCGACGCGCTGCGCTTGGCGGGGCACAAGCTCCCGGTCAAAGTGAAATTCGTCAAGCGCGAGGGGGTCGAGGACTGATGAAAGCGGCCGAGGCCCATAATCTGAAAGACGACGAGCTGGTGGCGAAGCTGATCGAGGCCAAGCAGGAGGCATTCAACCTGCGCTTCCGCCACGCGACCGGCGAGCTTGAGAACACCGCGCGGCTGGGATTGGCAAAGCGCGATATCGCCCGGCTGCTGACCATCGCCCGCAGCCGCGGCATCGATGTTGAGAAAGAGACGAAGCGGATATGAGCGACGACGAGCAGAAAAAAGACGAGACGACCGAGGAGCCCCAGGCGGAGGAGACCCCCGCTGCGGAGGAGACGGTCGAGGAGGCTCCGGCTGAGGAGGCGCCTGCCCCTGCGGCCGAGGCAGCCCCTGAGAAAGAGCCGGATCCGGAGGACGATCTTCCTTGGAAGGAGCGGCGCCGGTTGCAGCGCTCGCGTCAGCCCAGCAAGGCGAAGCCGACGCAGACTCCGGAGGAGCGGGCTGCCGCCCGGGCCGAGGTGCGTAAGAAGAAGGCCGCCGAACGTCGCAAGGAACGCGCTGCCACCAAGGCCAAGAAGGGCGAGCCGGGAACCGGCACGCCGGCGGCCGAACGCGATTCCAACGCGGCCAAGACCCGGCAGGGCATCGTCGTCTCTGACAAAGGCGAGAAATCGATCACGGTCAGGATCGACTTCGCCCGTCGTCACCCGACTTACGAGAAGATCGTTCGTCGCTCGCGCACGCTGCACGCGCACGACGAGCGCAACGAGGCCGGCGAGGGCGACGTCGTTCGCATCGTCGAGACCCGCCCGCTGTCCAAGACCAAGCGCTGGCGCCTGGTCGATGTCGTCGAGAAGGCAAGGTAGGCCGAAGTGATCCAGCAAGAGTCAAGACTGAAGGTCGCCGACAACTCGGGCGCTCGCGAGATCCTCTGCATCAGGGTCAAGGGCGGCTCGCACCGTCGCTATGCCAGTGTCGGTGACGTGATCACCGCCACCGTCAAACAGGCGAGCCCGCAGGGCGGCGTCCGCAAGGGCGAGGTCGTGCAGGCGGTCGTCGTCCGCACCCGCAAGCCGCTCGGCCGCGCCGACGGCACCTATATCTCCTTCGACGAGAACGCGGCGGTGCTGATCGACCCGGCCAACAACAACCCGCGCGGGACCCGCATCTTCGGCCCGGTCGCGCGCGAACTGCGCGATAAGAACTTCATGAAAATCATCTCGCTCGCACCCGAGGTCCTCTGATGGCGAAGTCGATGCGCGTCAAGACCGATGATCAGGTCGTTGTGATCAGCGGCAAGGACGCCGGCAAGACCGGCCGCGTGACGCGGACGGAGCCGCAGAAGAGCCGCGTCTACGTCGAGGGGCTGAACATGATCAAGCGGGCCGAACGGGCGCGCTCCCAGGGCGACCTCAAAAACGCCCAGGCGGGTGGCATCGTCGAAAAGGAGGGGCCGATCCACGTCTCCAACGTGATGCTGCTCGACCCCAAAGGCAACAAGGCGACCCGCGTCGGCGTCCGCCGCGACGACGGCGGCAAGCGCGTCCGCTACGCGAAGAGCAGTGGGACGGCGATCGACTGATGGAGGCAACCGCGACCCAGCAGGCAGCTCCGCCGCCGCGCTTGCGCGAGCGCTACGAGCAGGAGATCCTGCCCGAGCTGACCAAGAAATTCGGCTACACGACGCCGATGCAGGCGCCGCGCCTGCTCAAGATCACCCTCAATATGGGCCTTGGCACCGAGAAACAGGACAAGAAGTCCTTCGAATCGGCGCAGGAACAGCTGGCGCTGATCGCCGGCCAGCACCCGAACGTGCGTCGGGCCCGCAAGTCGATCGCTTCCTTCAAGCTGCGCGAGGGGATGCCGGTCGGCGTCTCGGCGACGCTGCGGCGCGCCAAGATGTGGGAGTTCCTCGACCGTCTGACCTCGATCGCGGTGCCGCGTATCCGTGACTTCCGCGGTCTCAACCCGCGCTCCTTCGACGGCCGCGGCAACTACTCGATGGGCGTCAAAGAGCAGCTGATCTTCCCCGAAATCGACTACGACTCGGTCGACGTCGTCCGCGGTCTGGACATCACGATCACGACTTCGGCCGCGACCGATCTCGAGGCGTTCGAGCTGCTGCTCGGGCTCGGAATGCCGTTTGCCCAGGAGGGGCGCCCCGGCCAGGAGGCCCGCGAAGCCGCCAAAGCCGAGGAAGAAGAGGAGCAGCGCAAAGAGGAGGCTCGTCTCAAGGCCGAGGTCGAGCAGGCCGCGCTCGAGCAGCTCAAAGAGGAGAACCCGGAGGCCTACGCCAAGCCCGAGGGCGACGACGCTGAGGGCGAGGGCGCCGAGGGCGGAAACGACGAGGCCGCGGAGGACGGGGCCGACCAGGAGAAGGATTCAGATGGCTAAGACTTCACAGAAGGTCCGTCAGGGCCGCAAAGCTAAGTTCAAATCGCGCAGCTACAACCGCTGCCGACGCTGCGGACGTCCGCGCGCCTACTATCGGAAGTTCGGCCTTTGCCGGATCTGTCTGCGCGAGGCCGCACACGAGGGGTACATCCCCGGTATGACCAAGTCGAGCTGGTAGGAACAAACGATGCAGACCGACCCCATAGCCGATTACCTGACCCGCCTTCGCAACGCGATCCGCGCGGGCCATGACGAGGTGGAGATTCCCCTCTCCGGCCTGAAGATGGAGATGTCGCGGATCCTCAAGGAGCAGGGCTACATCAAAGACTTCCAGCGCAAGCCGGCCCCGGTCGGAGAGGCGATCGAGGTGACCCTCAAGTACACCGAGGATCGCCGTCCCGTGATCATCGGGATCGAGCGTGTCTCCCGCCCCGGCCGCCGTCGCTACGTCGACCACAAGAGCGTGCCGCGGGTCCAGGGTGGCACCGGAACCGCGATCGTCAGCACCTCGGCCGGCGTCATGACCGGCCACGAAGCCCGCGCCAAGGGCGTCGGTGGCGAGGTCGTCGCCTACGTCTGGTGATCTCATGAGTCGAATCGGAAGAAAACCCGTCCCTGTGCCCGAGGCCGTCACGGTCGAGATCGCCCCTGGCAACATCGCCGTCAAGGGCCCCAAGGGCGAGCTCAGCCAGGTCTACTCGCAGGACATGTCGGTCGAGCAGGGCGACGGCGTCGTCACGGTCGCCCGTCCCACCGATCGCGGCGAGCACCGGGCCCTGCACGGTCTCACCCGCAGCCTGATCGCGAACATGGTCGAGGGCGTTACCGACGGTTTCGAGAAGCGACTGGAAATCCAGGGCGTCGGTTACCGCGCCGCCCTCAAAGGAAAGAACCTGGAGCTGGCGCTCGGCTACTCGCACCCGGTCTCGATCGAGGCCCCCGAGGGGATCGAGTTCGAGGTCCCACAGCCGACCGAAGTGATCGTCCGCGGTATCGACAAGCAGCTTGTCGGCCAGGTCGCGGCCGACATCCGCAAGCGCCGTAAGCCTGAGCCGTACAAGGGCAAGGGCGTGCGCTACAAGGGCGAGCAGGTTCTGCGAAAGGTGGGTAAGCGCGCATGACGGTCGTTACCAAGGGTCAGCAGCGTCTGCGCCGTCGCCGCCGGGTTCGCGCCCGTGTGACCGGCACCGCCGCGCGCCCACGCCTCTCAGTCTTCCGCTCCAACCGCGGCATCTTCGCCCAGCTGATCGACGACACCAAGGGCCACACCCTGGCCGCGGTGAACTGGATCGAGCCGGAGCTGCGCAAGCTCACGGCTACAGAGCAGGCGAAGAAGTCGGGCGAACTGCTCGCCGAGCGTGCCAAGGCGGCCGGGGTCGAGACTTGCGTCTTCGATCGCGGCGGCTACCAGTACCACGGCCGCGTCAAGGCCCTGGCCGAAGGAGCACGCGAGGGGGGGTTGGCCTTCTAGTTCCGCTACGGTGGGCCGCTTGCTATGAAGGGAATGGATACCAACAACGTCGAGACGGTCAGCCCGCGTGGGCTTGATCTCCAGGAGCGCGTGATCGAGATCAATCGCGTCGCCAAGGTGGTCAAGGGCGGTCGCCGCTTCTCGTTCACCGCGCTGGTCGCCGTCGGCGACGAAGAGGGCGTGGTCGGGATCGGCTACGGCAAGGCCCGCGAGGTCCCGCTGGCGATCCAGAAGGGCGTCGAGGACGCTCGCAAGAACTTGATTCGCGTGCCCAAATACGGGCAGACGCTGACCCACAGGATCATCGGCCGCTTCGGCGCCGGGCACGTCGTCCTGCGTCCGGCCAGCCCCGGTACCGGCGTCATCGCCGGCGGCGGCGTCCGCGCCGTGCTCGAGCTCGGCGGCGTCCGCGACGTCCTCACCAAGAGCATCGGCACGCAGAACCCGATCAACCTGGTCAAGGCGACGATGGACGGGCTGATCCGGCTGCGGCGGCCGGAGGAGGTCGCAGAGCTTCGGGGCCTGACTGTCAAGCAGGTGTTGGGACTGGACATGAATGGTTCTTCGACTACTGATGGGGAGCATCTGGCGCCGGACGCCACGGCATCGGAGGCGCCTGCGGGCGGGGGCGGGGCCTCCGTTCTCGGCACCTCCGATCCCACGCCATCCGGCGAGGAGGCTGCGGCTCCAGACGCTGAGGCCGCGGCTGAGGCGGACCCGGTTGCTGTTGAGGAGACCGCTCCGCCAGAGGAGAGTGCTCCGGCCGCGGAGGCGGATGCTCCGGTAGCTGCTGAGGGTTCCGACGCTTCCGAGGATGCTCCGGCCGCCGAGGAGGCAAAGTCGTGAGCGCGGTGCAGATCAAGCAGATTCGGTCCGCTAATGGGACCAATCCGGATCAGAAAGCGACTTTGAAGGCGCTGGGTCTGGGACGGATCGGCAAAGCCGTGGAGTTGAAGGACTCGCCGCAGCTGCAGGGCCAGATCCGGCGGGTCTCTCACCTGGTCGAGGTCGGCTGATGGCCGAGACGCCTCGTTCCGAGGAGATCGGGCTGCACAACCTGAAGCCGAAGCCGGGCTCGAAAAGGCCGCGTAAGCGGCTCGGGCGTGGCGAGGGCAGCGGCCTGGGCAAGACCTCCGGCCGTGGCCACAAGGGCGCCGGCTCGCGCGCGGGCGCCAAGGAAAAGGCCGGCTACGAGGGCGGCCAGAACCCGATTCACATGCGGATGCGAAAGCTTCGCGGCCCGCACATGAAGAAGTCGATGCCCTTCGAGAACTTTCGCACCAGGACGCAGCCGGTCAACCTCACCGATCTCGAGGAGCGCTTCGAGAGCGGGGACGAAGTGACCGTCGCGACGCTCAAGGAGAAGGGTCTGGCCAAGCGCTCGGACCCGGTCAAGATCCTCGCCAGGGGCGAGATCAAGAAGAAGCTTGACGTTCACGCGCACGCCTTCAGCGCAGCCGCCAAAGAGAAGATCGAGGCTGCCGGCGGTTCCTGTCACACTCTGGAGCCGTAATGCTCAGAACTATTCTCAACGCGTTCAGCGTTGCCGACATCCGCAAGAAGCTCGCCTTCACGGCGGCGATGCTGGCGTTGTACCGCCTCGGCGCCTACATCCCGACGCCGGGCGTCGACGTGCAGGCCGTGAAGGAAATCCAGGACAACTTCGGCGGCTCCAGCATCCTCGGCTTCCTCGACCTCTTCTCGGGCGGCAGCCTCTCGCGCCTCAGCCTCTTTGCGCTAGGCATCATGCCCTACATCACCGCCTCGATCATCCTGCAGTTGCTGACCGTGGTGGTCCCCTCGCTGGAGCGCCTGCAGAAAGAGGGGGAGGTGGGTCAGCAGAAGATCACCCAGTACACGCGCTACCTGACCGTCGGCCTCGCCTTCTTCCAGTCGCTCGGCTACGTCTTCCTCTTCCGCTCCTTCGGCAACGAAGCCGGCACCAGCGTCGTCGGCACCCTCACCTTCACCAAGACCTTCATGATCGTGATCTGCCTGACCGCCGGCTGCACCTTGCTGATGTGGCTGGGCGAGCTGATCACCCAGCGCGGGATCGGCAACGGGATCTCGTTGATGATCTTCGCCTCGATCGTCGCCTCGCTTCCGAGCGGCATCACCAAGTGGTGGGACAGCCCGGACCAGGTCTTCATCGTGATGATGCCCTTCGTCGCCCTCGCCGTGATCGTCGCGATCGTCTTCGTTCAGGAGGGCCAGCGCCGGATCCCGGTCCAGTACGCCAAACGCGTGGTCGGCCGGAAAATGACCTCGGGCGGGTCGACCTACCTGCCGCTGCGGGTCAACATGGCGGGCGTCATCCCGGTCATCTTCGCCGCCTCGATCATGGCCTTCCCGCCGACGATCGGCCAGCTCCTCAACACCCCGGCCGCGCTCGACTTCGCCGCCTTCTTCGGGCCCAACACCTGGGCCTACGTGGTCGGCGAGGTCTTCTTCATCATCGTCTTCACCTACTTCTACACGGCGGTCACCTTCAACCCGGTCGACCAGGCCGACAACCTGAAGAAATACGGCGGCTTCATCCCCGGCGTCCGGCCAGGCCGGCCGACCGCCGAGTACCTGGACCGCATCCTCTCCCGCCTGACCTTCCCCGGCGCGCTCTACCTCGGCGCGGTCGCGGCGCTGCCGACGATCCTGATCAGCCAGACGTCGGCCAACTTCTACTTCGGTGGGACCTCCATCCTGATCGTGGTCGGAGTGGCTTTGGATACGGTCAAGCAGTTGGAGGCTCAACTCATGATGAGAAACTACGAGGGCTTCCTCAAATAGGACCTACTCGGGCCGGCCGCTGCAAACCGGCGCATCTCGGCGTCCTCGGTCGACTCGGATCGGGTCACGCACGGAGTGCGCTCCCCTCACCTCGCTCCCTGCGTCCACCGACCTGCTTGGTTTTCGCGGCCGTTCTAAGCTCCCACCATCGATCGATCAATGTCTGAGCTAAATCTCGTACTCCTAGGGCCTCCCGGCAGCGGCAAGGGCACGCAGGGGGAGCGGCTGCAGGAAGACCTGCGGCTTCCCTATTACGCGACGGGGGACATCCTGCGGGCCGCGGTGCGCGATGAGACAGCCCTGGGGAAGACCGCCAAGGAGTACATGGATCGTGGCGACCTGGTGCCCGACGACGTGATCGTCGGGGTCATCGCCGAGCGGATCAACTCGCCCGAGGCGCTGGACGGCTTCATCCTCGACGGCTTTCCGCGCACGATGCCGCAGGCCGAAGCTCTTGACGCCAGGCTCGATGAGCTGGGGCGGGGGGTGACGGCGGTGCTGTTGATCGACGTTCCCGACGACGAGGTCGTGCGCCGGCTCGGCGGTCGTCGGACCTGCGAGGAGAACGGCCATGTCTTCCACGTCGAGTTCAACCCACCTGAGCGGGACGGGATCTGCGACCTCGACGGCAGCGAGCTGATCGTCCGCGACGACGACAAGCCCGAGGTGATCCGCAATCGCCTCCAGACCTACCACGCCAAGACCGAGCCGCTGGTCGACTACTACGACCAGCTCAGCGTGCTGCGGCGGATCGACGGCGTCGCCGCTCCGGACGAGGTCGCGGATGAGGTTCGCCGCACCTTGGCGACGATGCGCCTGGAGCAGGACGAGGCGGTTTAGCGCCGTGCGGGAGGGCTAGCGTGTACCGGATGATCATCCGTAAGACCCCCGAGCAGGTCGAGAAGATGGCGCAGGCCGGCGACGTCCTCGTTCGCTGCCTGAAAATGCTGGAGTCGAAGACCCGGGCCGGAGTCACCACGGCCGAGCTCGACGAGGCGGCGGAGAAGTTCATCCGCTCCCAGGACGCGACCCCGGCCTTCAAGGGATATCGCGGCTTCCCCGGTTCGATCTGCGCCTCGCCCAACTCGATGGTCGTGCACGGGATCCCCGGCGGCTACGAGCTGCAGCGCGGCGACATCCTCTCGATCGACGTCGGCGTGATCAAGGACGGCTGGGTTGCCGACGCGGCGATGACCGTTCCGGTCGGGGCCGTCAGCGCCGACGCGGTGAAGCTGCTGGATGTGACCAAGGCCTCGCTCTTCGCCGGGATCGAGCAGATGCGCCCCGGCAATCACCTCGGCGACGTCTCGGCGACGATCCAGCGTACGGTCGAGGCCGAGGGACTCTCGATCATCCGCACTCTGGTCGGCCACGGCATCGGTCGCGAGATGCACGAGGAGCCGCAGGTCCCCAACTTCGGCGAGCCCGGCAAGGGCCCGGAGCTGGAGGAGGGGATGGTGCTGGCGATCGAGCCGATGGTCAACGTCGGCGGGCCGCTGGTGCGGATGGACGAGGACGGCTGGTCGGTCTTCTCCGAGGACGACTCGCTGGCAGCGCACTTCGAGTTCACCGTCGCCGTCACCGCTGACGGCCCGCGCATCCTCACCCCCTGGCACGAAGCCGAGTAGGCCCGACATGGATCAGCAGACCTTCACGGCGGTGGATGAGTTCGTGGAGGCGACCTTGCTGGGCCACGATGAGGCCCTGCAGGAGACGCTGGACGCCGCTGAGGCCGCGGGTCTGCCGCAGATCCAGGTCTCCCCGCCGCAGGGCAAGCTGCTGCAGATGCTGGCGCGGCTACAGGGTGCCCGCACCGTCCTCGAGTTCGGGACGCTCGGCGGCTACAGCGCGATCCTCTTGGCCCGGACGCTGCCGCGGGGCGGGCGCCTGATCACGCTCGAGGCCAACGCCGATTACGCCGAGGTCGCGCGGCGCAGCATCGAGCGGGCGGGCCTGGGCGAGGTCGTCGACCTCAGGGTCGGGCCGGCGCTGGTGGAGATGGAGGAGGAGGACGTCGGCCCGTTCGACCTCACCTTCATCGACGCCGACAAGGTCAACACCCCTAACTACTTCGCCTGGGCGCTTGAGCGCTCGCGGCCCGGCAGTCTGATCGTCGCCGACAACGTGGTCCGCGGCGGCACCCTCGCCGAGACCGCCGGCGCCGACCCTGCCGCCCAGGCCCAGCGCCGCCTGCATGAGATGCTCGCGGCGGAGCCGCGGGTCGATGCCACTACTATTCAGACCGTCGGCAGCAAGGGGTACGACGGGTTCACCGTCGCCCTCGTTCTCTAGGCGACGCCCACCCGCGCTGCCCTGCTATCTTTCCCGGTCGGCCCAATGGGCCGGTGTTCACCCTGCCGTCCGACTCATGGGGCGTGTGGGAATCCTGTTTTCGATACGAAACCGGAGCAATGAAGGTTCGAGCTTCCGTTAAGCCGATGTGCGAGAAGTGCAAGGTCATCCGCCGAAATGGCGC
>Ga0190264_10000121_pt1 | contig 11967 bp, 11 predicted proteins | sample Popmic112T_FD_136651 | JGI IMG/M metagenome (GOLD analysis project Ga0190264, IMG submission 136651) | Populus adjacent soil microbial communities from riparian zone of Indian Creek, Utah, USA - 112 T | ecosystem: Environmental > Terrestrial > Soil > Riparian zone | place: USA: Utah | collected... | reverse complement strand
TCGTCGGCGATGCTGAACACGACGCGGCTGCGCGGATCGGAGATCTCGGCGAGGATGCGCCGGTAGGCCGCCACGGTCCCCGCCCAGCCGCCCTCGGTCGGGAACATCTCGCCGAACACCACGCGCCTGGCGCCCGCGGCCGCGCGCGTCGCCGCCGTGGCATCGCCGCTGGTACTGAACGAGCGGGCGTCGTAGCCCAGGCGCATCAAGGCTCGGGTCGGCGCCAGGCTGCCGAGCCGCACCGAGGCGCCGAAGGAAGTGACCTGGCCGTCGATGCTGACGAGCGGCGCCGGCGTCAGGAAGAGATACTCGATGACACCTCCTGCAGCACCTCGCTCCACTCGCCGATGCGCCGCTGCCGCAGCAGGCGGACCGAGGGATACCAGATCATGCGCTCGCCCGCCGCGCCGTAGCGCCAGTCCGGGCCGAACGGCACCATCACCAGCGCCGGACGGCCGAGCGCGCCCGTGAGGTGCACGATCGCGGTGCAGACCGTGAGCACGCTGTCCAGCGCCATGACCAGCGCGGCGGTCTGGTCGTAGTCGTCGATCGCCTCCTGCCAGTGGTGCACCTTCACGCCGTGGCGCGATTCGAGGGCGCGCATCTCCTCGCGCACGTCGGTGTACTGGAGGTTGACGAACTGGATGCCGGGCAGGCGCAGGATCGGCAGCAGCTGCTCGAGCGTCAGCGAGCGGCGCTTGCGGCCGGTGAATCCGACGCCGCCCTGCCACGACAGGCCGATCTTGCGGCCGGGGCCGAGCGCCTGCAGCCGGGCGCGCCACGCCGCGACGTGCTGCGCATCGGCCTTGAGGAACCCCTGGTGCTGCGGAAAATCGGCGGCGCGGCGGCGAAAGCGCCCGGCGAGCGAGCCCGCCGGCACCTGGGCATCGGGGCGCGGCTCGAGCCGCTGCACCCAGTCGTTGGCGAGCGTGCGCTGGCGCGAGATCACCGTGCACTGCGCAAACGAGCGCCGGAAGATCGCTTCGAGCTTGGCATCGCACTCCAGGATCACGTGCCGCGCCTGCGCGGCGAGGTCCGGGATGCAGGATCCGAACATGATCTCGTCGCCGAGCCCCTGCTCGGGAAGGACCAGCAGCGTGCGGCCCGCCGGCGAAGCGCCGTCCCAGTCCGGCAGAGCGATCTGGCGGTGCTTGCCGACGAAGTTGTCGAAGCCGCGGCGCTGCTCGTAGCCGTCCCAGCCCTCGGCATACTCGCCGTACTTCAGGTGATGCAGGCCGATGTTGTAGCGGGCGTGAGCGTCTTCGGGCGCGAGGCGCGCGGCTTCGCGCAGCAGCTCGAGGCCGAGCACGCGCTCGCCGAGGTGATCGACCAGCAGCGCCTTGCGATTGAGCGCCAGCACCGATTCGGGCTCACGCGCGAGCGCCCGGTCCAGGCAGGCGAGCGCCTCGTCGTAGCGCATCAGGTCGGCGAGCACCACCCCGAGGTCGGCGAGCAGCGCGGCGTCGTCCGGCCGCAGCCGCAGCGCCGCGCGCAACTGCGCCGCGGCTTCCTCCAGCTGGTCTTCCTCGCGCAAGGAAAGTGCGAGCTGCTGCATGGACTGCACGGCGCCCGGATCGAGCTCGAGCGCGCGGCGCAAGCTCCGGATGGCGGGCTGCATGCGCCCCTGCGCCTTGTGCGCCATGCCGAGCGCGAAGTGGCTCGCCGCCGACTCGTCGTCGAGCTCGAGCGCCCGGCGCGCGGCGGCCTCGGCCTGGTCGAGCCGCCCGCTGTTGCGCAGCAGATCGCTCAAGCGCAGCTGCGCGACGAAGTGGCGCGCATCGAGCTCGAGCGCACGCCGATACGCCGCTTCGGCGTCGGGCAGACGCTTTTGCCGGTAACTCACCTCGCCGAGCGCGGCGTGCAGGAGCGGGTCGTCGGGCCGGCGCTGCAGCGCCTGGCGCAGCAGGGGCTCCGCCGCCGCGGCGTCGCCGCGCTGCAGGTAGAGCTGCGCGAGCTGCAGCTGCAGCGCCGCGTCCGCCGGTTGCGCGTCGGCGGCGCGGCGCGTGGCCGCAAGCGCCTCCTCCGCACGGCCCAGCAGCAGCAGCGCCGCGCCGAGCACGCGCAGCGCGGCATTGTTGTCGCCATCGAGCTCGAGGGCGCGCGCCGCGATTTCGGCGGCATGGCGCGCATGCCCGGCTTGAAGCTGCTCCGCGGCCGCCGCGGCCAGCCGCGGCGCGCTGCCGAGGTCGAGCGTGCGGCGGCGCCATAGCGCGCGTGCGCCGAGCCGCAGGCGCCACAGCAGCTCCTTCTGCAGGGTGCGGCGGGCCTCGTTCAGCAGGCCGAGCTTGCGGTACACGGCGCCGAGATTGGCGTAGGCGACGACGTGATCGGCGCGCAGGCGCACGGCGTTGCGGTAGCAATCGACCGCGGCTTCGAGCTCTCCCTTGGCGTAACGCGCGGTGCCGAGGTCGTTCCACGCTTCGGCGTACGCCGGATGCAGCCGCAGCGCGCGCTGGTAGGCGGCAATCGCCTCGTTCAGCTTGCCGCGGTCCTGCAGCACGTTGCCGAGCTCGTTGTGGTAAGCGGCGACCTTGGCGTCGCGCGCGATGGCCTGGCGCAGCGCGGCTTCGGCCGCGTCGAGCTTGCCGCGGCGCCGCTGCACCGCGCCGACGATGTGCAGCGCATCGGCCGCGCACGCCGGCGCGCCGGCCGCTTCGCGGGCGAGCGCCTCGGCCTCGTCGAGACGCTCGAGAGAAAGGCAATGGCGCGCGCGCAGAACAAGTTCGAGAGCCACCGCGCAGGATTCTAGCGAAGGGCGGCCGCGGCCCGCGGCTTGTAAGCCGAGCGGAAACAAGCTAACTTGCCCGGCGACAATGGCAACTCCCTCTGGCAGCGTGCGCGCCTCGGGCCGGCCCCAGCGGGCACGGCTCGGCGACGTGCTGGTCGCGCACAAGGCGATCTCGCAGGACCAGCTCAGGCTCGCCCTCGAGGAGCAGAAGCGCTCCGGGCGCAAGCTCGGCCGCGTGCTGGTGGATCTGGGCTTCGTCGCCGAGGAGGGCATCGCGCAGGCGCTGGCGCGCCAGCTCAACCTGCCGTTCGTGAATCTCAAGCTGTTCAATTTCAGCCGCGCCGTGGTGATGAAGCTGCCGGAAGCCGCCGCGCGCCGCTTCCGCTCGCTCGCGCTGGAGGAGCGCGGCGCGAAGATGCTGGTGGGCATGGCGGACCCGACCGATCTGTTCGCCTTCGACGAGCTCACGCGCATCCTGAAGAAGGACGTGGAAGCCGCGGTGGTGGTCGAAGGCGAAGTGCTGCTCGCGCTCGACCAGGTCTACCGCCGCACCGACGAGATCAGCGGGCACGCGAAGGACCTCGAGCAGGACCTGGGCGAGGGGGTGATCGATTTCGGCGCCCTGCACGCCGGGCTGGGCGCCGAGGACGCGCCGGTGGTCAAGCTGCTGCAGTCGGTGTTCGAGGATGCCACGCAGGTGGGCGCTTCCGACATCCACATCGAGCCGCAGGAGAACCGCCTGCAGATGCGCTTTCGCATCGACGGCCACCTGCAGGCGCAGGCCGAGGCGGACCTGCGCATCGCGCCCTCGCTCGCGCTGCGGCTGAAGCTGATGTCGGGCCTGGACATCTCCGAGAAGCGCCATCCGCAGGACGGCCGCTTCAACGTGCTGGTGCGCCAGCAGCCGGTGGACGTGCGCATCTCGATCATGCCGACGCAGTACGGCGAGTCGGTGGTGATGCGGCTTCTCAACCGCAACAGCGGCCTGCTCGGCCTCGAGCACCTCGGCATGCCGCCGGGCATGCTCGAGCGGTTCAACGCGCTGTTCAGCCGCGTCAGCGGCACGGTGCTGGTCACCGGGCCGACCGGCAGCGGCAAGACCACCACCCTGTACGCCGCGCTGAACGCGCTCAACACGCCCGACCGCAAGATCATCACGGTCGAGGACCCGGTCGAGTACCGGGTGCGCGGCCTCAATCAGGTGCAGGTGAACGAGAAGATCGGCCTGTCGTTCGCCCAGGTGCTGCGCTCGTGCCTGCGCCAGGATCCGGACGTGATCCTGATCGGCGAGATGCGCGACACCGAGACCGCGCAGATCGGCCTGCGCGCGGCGCTGACCGGACACATGGTGTTCTCCACGCTGCACGTGCGCGCCGCGGCGAGCGCGCCGGCACGCCTGCTCGACATGGGGGTGCCGCGCTACATGGTGGCGACGGCGCTGCAGGCCGTGATCGCGCAGCGGCTGGTGCGCGTGATCTGCGAGAGCTGCGCGATCGACCACGCGCCCACGCCGCAGGAGCAGAAGTTCATCGAGACCGAGTGGCCGGGCGAGGCGCGCGGCTTCAAGCGCGGCCGCGGCTGCGGCCACTGCAGCGGCACCGGCTACCGCGGGCGCGTCGGCGTCTACGAGATGCTCGAGATGACGCCACCGCTGGTCGAGGGGATCACGCGGGACGACGTACCGGGGTTCATTCGCCTCGCGCAGGCCGAGCTCGCCGGCCACACCTTCGTCCAGCATGCCGCGGCGCTGGCGGCGCAGGGGCGCACCACCCTGAACGAGGTCATGCGAATCAGCCAGTCCGAGGAATAAGGCGTGCCCCAATTCGCCTACCAGGGGCGCAACGCCCGCGGCGAACTGGTCAAAGGCATCCTCGAAGGCGCCAGCAGCGGCGCGGTCGCCGACCAGCTTTTCAACACCGGCATCACCCCGGTGCATATCGCCGAGGCCCCCGGCGGGGCGCTCGCCGCAGCGGGCGGCGGCCTGTTTCAGATGCGCTTCGGCGAGGTGCGGGTCGAGCTCGCCGACCTGATGCTGTTCTCGCGCCAGATGTACACCCTGCTCAAGTCGGGCGTGCCGATCGTGCGCGGGCTTGCCGGGCTGCAGGAATCCTCGGACAACGCCACGCTGCGCGCCACGCTCGGCGATGTGCGCGAGAACCTGCAGGCCGGCCACGAGCTGTCGGTCGGCATGCGCAAGCATCCCAAGGTGTTCACTCCGTTCATGGTGAGCATGGTGCGGGTGGGCGAGCTCACCGGCCAGCTCGACGAGGTGTTCCTGCGGCTGTCGGAATTCTTCGCCTTCGAGAAGAAGATGCGCGAGGACATCAAGGCCGCGCTGCGCTATCCGATGATCGTGATCGGCGCGCTGGCGGCGGCGATGTTCATCGTCAACATCTTCGTGATCCCGGCGTTCGCCAAGATCTTCGCCAGCTTCCGCACCGAGCTGCCGCTGGTGACGCGCCTGCTGATGGGAACCTCCGAGCTGTTCGTCAACTACTGGCCGCTGATGATCGTGGCGATGGTGGCCGCGGTGGTCGGCTTCCGGCTGCACGTCGCCACCCCCGGCGGGCGCTACCGCTGGGACCACCTCAAGCTGCGCCTGCCGGTGGTCGGCGAGCTGATTTACAAGGCGACGCTGGCGCGTTTCTCGCGCAGCTTCGCGCTGTCCGGAAAAAGCGGGGTGCCGATCGTGCAGGCGCTGGCGGTGGTGTCGAACGTGGTCGACAACGCCTACCTGGAAGCGCGCATCCTGCAGATGCGCGACGGCATCGAGCGCGGCGAGAGCATCCTGCGCACCGCCGTCGCCGCCGGGGTGTTCAACCCGGTGGTGCTGCAGATGGTGGCGGTGGGCGAGGAGACCGGCGAGATCGACGCGCTGATGAGCGAGATCGCCGACATGTACGAGCGTGAAGTGGCGATCGAGGTGGAAGGCCTGACCGCCAAGCTCGAGCCGATCCTGCTGGTGTTCATGGGCGTGCTGGTGCTGATCCTGGCGCTGGGCGTATTCCTGCCGATGTGGGACCTCGCCTCCGCGGCGAGAGGAGGGGCCGGTGCGAAATGAGCGCGGCTTTTCCCTGCTCGAGCTGCTCATCGCCATCGTCATCGTCAGCGTGCTGCTGGTCTTCGCCGTCAACCGCCTGCTCGCCATGCGCTACGAGGCCGAGCGCACCATGGTGCAGAGCGTGACCGGCGCCTTGCGCAGCGCGCTGTACATCGAGTTCGCGGGCAGCGCGGCGCGCGGCCAGATCCAGCGCATGGATGTCGCCGGCGGCAGCAACCCGATGCTGCGGCTTGCCGAGCAGCCCGAGGCCTACGCCGGCGAATTTTTCGGCGCCGACCCGTCGCTGTTCGCGCCGGGCACCTGGTACTTCGATACGCGCGACCGGGCGCTCGTATACTTGGTGCGTTTTCCGGAGGCGTTCGTGTCGCCGCTCAGCGGACCGCCGCGCCTGCGCCTGGCAGTGGAGCCGGATTACGACGACGTCGAGCGCAACGGCCGCTTCGATCCGGGTCGCGACCCGGTGCGGGGCCTGAAGCTGGTTCCGCTCGAGCCATACTTTTGGAGAAACTGAAGGGTAAGGGGGATAAAAAATGAAAGCCGTGATCGACCTGGCCGTCCAGACGCTCGGGCCTGTGCTGTATGTGATCCTGCTGGGCGGCGCGGCGCTCGGCTTGCTGATCGGCATCCTGCTGGTGGTCGACAGCGCGCGCGTGGTGCGCTGGAACGACCGGCTCAACGCCTGGTATTCCCCGCCGAAGGCGCTTCGCACGCTCGACGGCTCGGTCGAGATCAAGCGGGTGGTGTACCGCTGGCACCGCGTAATGGGAGTCCTGCTGCTGGCCGGGGCGGTGTTTACCCTCGACGCGCTGGTGTTCGGCTTCACCTCGGCGGCGCTGGTCCGCACCTTCCGCGATCTGGGCAATCAGGCGGCCCTGGGGGTGCTGTTCGAGGCCGCGCGCATCTTCCTGATCGTCGGCAATGTGGCGGCCCTGGTTGCCGCCGCGGTGCTCATCTTCCGCCCCAGCCTGCTCAAGGGGGTAGAAGCGTGGGCCGACCGCTCCTACAGTACCGAGCGCACCGAGGCGCTGGACGCCATGCGCTACCAGCCCGACGAGTTCGTCCGCTCGCGGCCGAAGCTGGTCGGCGCCCTGATCACCCTGGGCAGCCTGTATGTGCTGCTCAGCCTCAGCCTGCTGTTGCGCTAGGCTGGCAATACTTTGCAAACGACTCGCACTTCGGCGCCTAAGTGCTTGACAAATAGAAGTTCAGCCTACAGACTGCGCGAGCTTCGGCTGCGGCCGGAGCACTAATATGGGGGCCGCGGCCCCTCACCAAAGGGACAAAGGGACAAAGGGAGCTTCGATGCGCAAACAGGAAGAAGGCTTCACGCTGATAGAGCTGGTGATGGTGATCGTGATTTTGGGGATTCTCGCCGCGGTGGCAGTGCCGCGTTACCTCAACCTGACCGCGGATGCCCAGATCGCCACCACCAACGCAGGCGTATCGTCGGTCGGAAGCGCCATCGCGATCGCGGCCGCGCGGCACCGCTCGACGACGCTGTCGCCGACGGCCGAGCAGGTCACGCAGGAACTGCCGGGCGCAACCTGCCCGGTGGCGGGCACGATCATCGTGCAGGGGAAGGTCAATGTGACCCTCCAAGGTTCCGCCGGCGCCGCGGTCAACTGCGCGACCAGCGCGGCCACGACCGTAGCATCGGTTGGCACCGGAGCGTATTCGTCCTAAGCAGCCGACGATGAATAGAGATGGGGCGCGGCCTCCGGCAGCGCCCCTTTTTTTTGCCCATGAATAGAACCTTTTTCGGGCGGCTCAGCGCGCGCGGCAAGCCGCCCGGGTGGCTCGCGGTCGAGCTCGGCGAGGACAGCGTAAGCCTCGCCCACGTGGTTCCGAACGGCGGCCAGCCGGCGGTCGAATTCGCCGAGGAGCGCAGCTGGGACGCGGCAGACCCGAAGTCGCTCGAGCAGGTGGTGCGCGAGTTCGGCGTCAAGCGCTTCCAGTGCACCACCCTCCTCAGGCCCGACCAGTACCAGATCCTGCTGGTCGAGGCGCCGGCGGTGAAGCCCGAGGAGCTCAAGTCGGCGGTGCGCTGGCGCATCAAGGACCTGCTCGACTATCACGTCGACGACGCGACCATCGACGTGCTCGACGTGCCGGTGCCGGCCGGGGTCGCGCAGCGCACCCACTACATGTACACGGTCGCGGCGCGCAACGAGGTGATCCGGGCGACGATCGACCGGTTCGCCGCTGCCGGCATGCCGCTCGCCGTGATCGACATCCCGGATACCGCGCAGCGCAACATCGCCGCCCTGCTGGAGAACGATCAGCGCGCGGTGGTCACGCTCACCTTCGACACGCAAGGCGGCCTGATCACGGTGAACTTCAACGGCGAGCTGTACCTCTCGCGGCGCCTCGACGTCACCCTGGCCCTGCTGGCCGACGCCGACGGCGAAGCGCGCGAGCGGATTTTCGACCGGGTGCTGGTCGAGACGCAGCGCTCGCTCGACCATTGCGAGCGCACCTACCCGTTCTTCGCCCTCGGCCGCCTGGCGGTGGGCCCGTTCCCCGGCGGCGCCGGCCTGCGCGAGCACCTCGCCGCCAATCTCTATCTTCCGCTGGAAATCCTCGACCTCGGGCAGCTGGTGCGGCTGCCGGCCGCCGCGAGAGGCTGGACCTCGGCGCAGCAGGCGAGGTGGCTGAAGCTCATCGGCGCCGGGCTGCGCGTGGAGAAGAAGGCGCTGTGAGCCAGCAGATCAACCTTTACAGCCCGATCTTCCGCAAGCAGGAGAAGATCTTTTCCGCCACCACCATGCTGCAGGCGTTCGTGCTCATCGTGGTGGTGGTCGCGGTGTCGTTCTATGTCGTTTCCCTGCAGACCTCGGTGCTGCAGATGAGCGTGACGGAGTCCGCCCGCCAGCTAAGAAGCGAGCTCGAGCGCCTGAAGGTGTACGGCGCCGGCGATTCCCCGGCCGAGCGCGCGAAGCTGCTCGCCGAGCGGAAGAAAAAGCTGGACGCCAGCCTGGCGAGCAGCGCCCAGGCGCTGGCCGCGTTCGATTCGGATGCCGTCGGGCAGGCGGAGGGCTACTCGGATGTGCTGCGCGCGCTGTCGCGCGTCTCGATCGATGGGGTCTGGCTCACCCGCATCCAGTTCGCCAAGGGCAAAGGCGAGCTTTCCATCGCCGGGCGCGCGACGCGCGCCGACCTGGTGCCGGCCTACCTCGAGCGGCTGCGCTCGGAACCGGCGCTGCGCGGGCGCGAATTTTCCAGGCTCGAGGTCATTGGCGCGGGAGAGAAGCCTTCGGTCGGGTTCATGCTTTCTTCCGGCCAGGGCGCGAGCGTCAAATGATCAAACGCTACTGGCAGCCGCTGGCGGCGCGCATCGACGAGATGACCTTGCGCCAGCGCGCGATGCTGTTCGCCACGCTGAGCCTGGCCGTGGTTGCGCTCGCCTACGTGGCGTTCCTCGATCCGATCCTGCTGCGGCAAAAGGGGTTCATCGAGCAGGCGAAACGCAACCAGAGCCAGCTCAGCGCGGTTCGCAGCCAGATCGAGGGCTTGCTCAAGCAGCAGCAGAATGACCCCGAGCAGACGGCGCTGCGCCAGCTCGAGCAGCGCGTCGCCGAGGCCGAGAAGGCGCTCGCCGCCCGCAAGCAGAGCTTCGCCGCGGCTACCCGGCTGCCGGCGCTCCTCAAGGACCTGCTGGGTGCAGGCCGGCCGGTCAGGCTCGAGTCGCTGCGCGTGCTGCCCGGAGCGCAGGTCGAAGGCGGCTCCCTGCTCTACCGGCATGGCGTAGAGATGACCCTGCGCGGCCGGTATTTCGACCTGCTGCAATACCTGAGCGACCTGGAAAGGCTGCCGGTGCAGCTCCTCTGGGGCTCCGGCGACCTCCAGGTCGAGCAGTATCCGGAGGTCAAGCTCACCCTCCAAATCCACACCCTGAACCCGCAGCGCTCGCTGGGTCTCTAGGGACAGTGAAGGCGCCGGGCCAAAAGCCGATTGACGACAATCGGTTATTGCTATAACTTCAAGTAATTGCTTGCTTTCCGGCCAGGCGCTGGGCGGGTGCATGCGCATCGTGAGTAACGAAAAAGACGAAAACGGCCACGTGCGAAAAGTGATCGGGTTGTCGGCGGCAATAGCCTTGGCATGCGCCCTCGCGCAGAGCGGCGCGCGCGCGCAAACCCTGAAGGACCCGATGCGGCCGGCGGACGCTGCGCCGGCTTCATCCGGTGCGCCCGCCACAACCGCTGCTCCCCGCTTGCAGGCAGTGATTACCTCGCCGACGCGCAAGCTCGCGGTGATCGACGGCGCGGTGGTTCCGCTCGGCGCCGCGGTGCGCGATGGAACGCTCGCCGGGGTCTCCGATTCGGGCGCGGTGCTCGGCAAGAACGGCGAGCGCAACGTGCTGCTGATGCATCCGAACATCGACAAACGGCCGTCGCGCCCGGCCGGAACAAAAGTGGACGCGCCGTGAAGCGCGCCGCCGTATTCGTGCTCCTGCTCGCCGTGGGCTGCGTTACGCCGCCGCGGCCCGACGGCCTCGAGCCGGAGATCTCGGCCGAGCTCGGCCGCACCGGCGAGCGCAAGCCGCCGGCGCGTCCCGAATCGCTCGAGCGCGCGCTGCTGCCGCCGGTACAGATGGGCATGCCCACCGTGCAGGGCCTCGAGCTCGACCCGCGTTTCGATCTGGTCGTCACCAGCGCCCCGGCGGCGCAGGTCTTCATGTCGATCGTCTCGGGTACGCGCTACAGCATGCTGGTGCACCCGGACGTCACCGGCGTGATCTCGGTGAACCTCAAGGATGTCACGGTGGAGGAGGCGTTGGCGGCAATCCGCGACCTCTACGGCTACGAGTATCGGATCGAGGGCAGGCGGGTGCTGGTGCAGGGTAGCGGCCTGCAAAGCCGCGTGTTCAAGGTGAACTATCTTCCCGGACAACGCCGCGGTGCGAGCGAAGTCCGCGTGCAATCGAGCGCGGTGAGCGAAGCAGCAGTCACCGCGCCAGGCACCGTGCCGAATACCGGCGGCACTTCGCGCTCGCTCGAGTCGAGCCGCGTGCGCACCGAGCAGGCATCGGATTTCTGGGTGGACCTGCGCGCGGCGCTGGTGGCGATCGTCGGCGCGGCCGAGGGCCGCTCGGTGGTGGTGAGCCCGCAGGCGGGCGTGGTGGTGGTGCGCGCCCTGCCGCAGGAGCTGCGCGGGGTCGAGAATTACCTTCGCGCCACGCGGCTCGCGGTCGAGCGCCAGGTGATGCTCGAGGCGAAGATCGTCGATGTGACGCTGTCGACCTCGTTCCAGTCGGGCATCAACTGGGCCGGGTTCTCCTCGGGCGGCCTGTCGGTCGGCCAGGTGTCGCAAGGCACCCTTTTGCAACCGCGCGGCCAGGGCCGGCTGCAGGCCACCGGTGCCGGCAGCGTCTTCACCACGCCGGGGGGGGCGGCCGCCGTGGTTGGCCCCACGTTCAGCGGCGCCGCCGGCCATGACCTGGTCAATCACACCATCGCCGGCGGCAATGTGTTCGGGCTGGCCCTCGCGAGCTCGAACTTCGCCTCCCTGCTCACCTTCCTGGAAACGCAGGGCAACGTCCAGGTGCTCTCCAGCCCGCGCCTGGCGACCCTCAACAACCAGAAGGCGGTGCTGAAGGTCGGCACCGACGAGTTTTTCGTCACCGGCGTATCGACCACCAGCACCACCACCGGCAGCGCCACGCAGACCTCGCCGACGATCACGGTGCAGCCGTTCTTTTCCGGCATCGTGCTCGACGTCACGCCGCAGATCGACGAGGACGGCAACATCATCCTGCACATTCATCCCTCGGTGAGCGAAGTGACCGAGAGCACCCGCATCGTCAACTTCGGCGGCACGCTGGACCAGGTGCGCCTGCCGCTCGCCAAGAGCACGGTGAACGAGACCGACACCATCGTGCGCGTGAGCGACGGCAATATCGTCGCCATCGGCGGCTTGATGAGCGTCGACGTACGCGATAGCCGCGGCGGCCTGCCGGGCGTTGCCGAGGGCGGAATCGGCGACCTTGTGCGCAATACCGACCGGCGCACCGGCAAGCGCGAGCTGGTGATCCTCCTCAAGCCCACCGTGATCCAGTCCGATCGCGAATCGGAAGAGGACTTGCGGCAGCTGCGCCAGCGCTACGAGGCGCTTACGCCGCCGGCAGGACGGAGGTAACGGTGAACTATCTCAAGCACTTCGGCCTGCGCGAGCTGCC
>Ga0190264_10000120_pt1 | contig 11971 bp, 10 predicted proteins | sample Popmic112T_FD_136651 | JGI IMG/M metagenome (GOLD analysis project Ga0190264, IMG submission 136651) | Populus adjacent soil microbial communities from riparian zone of Indian Creek, Utah, USA - 112 T | ecosystem: Environmental > Terrestrial > Soil > Riparian zone | place: USA: Utah | collected... | reverse complement strand
TTCGGCGACCAGGCGGGCGGTGGCGACGACGTTGGCCGGCTGGTTGCGCTTGCCGCGCATCTCCTGCGGGCTCAGGTAGGGGGCGTCGGTCTCGACCAGGATCCGGTCCTCGGGGACCTGGGCCGCGGCCTCGCGCAGGGCCCCCGCCGAGGGGTAGGTCACGTTGCCGGCGAAGGAGCAGTGCCAGCCACGCTCGGCCGCGTCGGCGACCCGCTGCGGTGCCGAGAAGCAGTGCAGGATCACCGGCTGCCCCGCGGCCTTGGCGTCGAGCGTGGCGAAGATCTCGTCGACCGCGTCGCTGCCGCCCTCGGGGTCGCGGGCGTGGATCACGATCGGCAGGTCGAGCTCGACGGCGATCTCGATCTGGGCGGCGAAGGCGCGGCGCTGCGCGGCGGGGTCGGCCGAGTCGCGGTAGTAGTCGAGCCCGGTCTCGCCGATCGCGCGCACCTTCTCGTGGGCGCCGAGGCGGAGGATTTCGGCGACGGTGGCGTCGTCGAACCCGGTCGCCTCGTTGGGGTGGCGCCCGACCGCCGCGAAGACCCCCTGGTGCCGCTCGGCGGCGGCGATCGCCGCCGGGTTGGACTCGGCGTCCATGCCGACGGTGAGCATCCGCCCCACCCCTGCCGCCGCGGCCGCCGCGACCACGTCGGCCTCGGTCCCCTCGCAGAGGAAGAGGTGGGTGTGAGAGTCGATCATCGGCGGTCTCAGCCTATCCTTGCCCGATGGCCGACCCCGCCGACTACTACCGCGAGATCTACATCCGCGGACTCGGAGGCGAGACGCCGTTGGTGCCGGTCCCGATCGCGGATCTCGAGCGCCAGGCGATCGCGGCGATGGAGCCGCGCGCGGCCAACTACGTCGGCGCCGGGGCGGGCAGCGAGGACACGATCCGGGCCAACGCCGAGGCCTTCCGCCGCCACCGGATCGTGCCGCGGATGCTGCGCGACGTCTCCAGCCGCGACCTCGCGACGACGGTGCTCGGCACGGCGATGCCGGCGCCGCTGATGCTGGCCCCGATCGGGGTCCAGAAGGTCGTCGACGACGAGGCCGAGCGGGCGACCGCCCGCGCCGCCGCCACGGTCGGAGCGCCGATGATCGTCAGTACCGCCTCCCACTGCAGCCTCGAGGAGATCGCCGCCGCGGGAGGGGACGGGGCACCGCGCTGGTTCCAGCTCTACTGGGCGACCGACCGCGAGCTGGTCGCGAGCTTCGTCAGCCGCGCCGAGCGCGCCGGCTACGGCGCCATCGTCGTCACCGTCGACACCTTCGTCCCCGGCTGGAAGCCGCGCGACCTGCAGCAGGCCTGGCTGCCCTTCCTCAACGGCATGGGCCTCGGCAACTACTTTGCCGACCCGGTCTTCCGCGCCGGCCTGGAGAAGCCGCCGGAGGAGGACGTCGGCGCCGCCACCGGCCACTTCCTCGGCATCCAGGCCAACCCGGGCCTGAACTGGGACGACCTCGCCTGGCTGCGCGAGCAGACCTCGCTGCCGATCCTGATCAAGGGGATCCAGCACGTCGATGACGCCCGCGAGGCGGCGCGGCGCGGGGTCGACGGCATCGTCGTCTCCAATCACGGTGGCCGCCAGGTCGACGGCGCGATCGCCTCGCTCGACGCCCTGCCCCCGATCGCCGCCGCGGTCGGCGCGGAGCTGACGATCCTCTTCGACAGCGGTGTCCGCACCGGCACCGACGTCCTCAAGGCCCTCGCCCTCGGCGCCGACGCCGTCTGCCTCGGCCGCCCCTACATCTGGGGCCTGGCCCTGGCCGGCCAGGCCGGCGTCGAAGCGGTGCTGAAGATGACCCTGGCCGAGCTCGACCTGACGATGGCGCTCTGCGGGCTGACGCGGCCGGATGAGATCGGGTCCGAGGTTCTGGCGCCCGCTCAACCCTGATCGACTCAGAGGTCGCGCCTGGAGAAGGCGAAGGCGGCGATCGCGAGCACGCCGAGCATGTAGACGAAAGCCCAGGCGATCAGTCCCGGACCGGCCGCTTCGGAGCCGCCGAAGGGGCCGAGCCGAAGGACGACGCCGGTCAGTCCCGAGGTGCCCGAGATCAGCCCGTGCAGGCCGGCCGCGTAGAGCCCCTCGAACGGCAGCGCCCAGCTCGCCACCCTGCCGATCGAGTGCAGCGAATCAGAGTTGATCGCGTTGCCGATCTGGGCCAGCAGCCCCGCCGTCAGCCCGGCGCCGAAGACCATGAAGACGACGATTCCCTGGGCGGTGACGGGTAACAGGACCGAGAGCAGCAGCGAGATCGAGGCGATGATCGCCACCGCCAGGGCCAACCCCAGCGCCGGCCCGATCAGGTGGTCGGGCGACCAGTCCCCGGTGGCCTTGGTGATGACGCAGGCAGCCAGGTAGACGACCACGACGTAGGCGCCCGAAAGCGCCGCGGCGCCGGCGAAGCGCGCCATCAGCATCGTCGTGCGCCCGATCGGCCGCACCACCAGCGGCTGCAGCAGGCCGCTCTCGGCGTCGCCGCGCACCGCGCCCAGGGTGAGGAAGACGGCGAGCACGGCGCCGAGGAAGAGGATCGCGAACATCGCCAGGCCGAAGATGGTGGCGCCCGCGAAGGCCTTGGGATCGAGGATGCCCTGTTCGCCCCCGGCGAATTCGCCGGCGTCCCTGAAGACGAAATGCGCCCCGACGGCATAGAGGGTGAGGAAGGCGACGGTGAGGACCAGGACCGCGAGGAAGACACGGCGGCGGACTCCTTCTCGGGCCGAGTGGGCGATCACGGTGGCGGCCGAGCGCCAGGGCGAGGGCGTCATCCCGTCTGCCCCCCGACCGCCTCCAGGTAGACCTCTTCCAGCGAGCTGTGGCGGACCTCGACGCGATAGACGGCCTCACCGGCGGCGACAAGCTCGGCGACGATCCGCGGCGCCTCCTCGCGCCCGGCCCCGGAAAAGACCCGGACGCCGTCCCCGGTCTCGACCTCGACCCCACCGGGGCCGGCGAGCTCCTCCGGGGTGCCGGCCTTGACCAGCCGGCCGCGGGCGATGATCGCGACCCGGTCGCAGACCAGCTCGACCTCACTCAGCAGGTGCGAGTTGAGCAGGACCGCGACGCCGCGGCGGCGCATCTCCTCGAGCAGGCCGCGGACGATGCGACGCCCGACCGGGTCGAGGGCGCTGGTCGGCTCGTCCAGCAGCAACAGCTTCGGGGCGCCGATCAGCGCCTGGGCGATTCCCAGCCGCTGCTGCATCCCCTTCGACATCGCCTCCACCCGCTTGTCTCTTGCCTCGGCCAACCCGACCAGGCCGAGCAGCTCCTGGCGCTCGTCGGCGCCGCCCGCCGAGCCGGCCAACCGCTGGTGTAGCCGCAGCAGCTCGTCGGCCGAGCACCAGCCGGGAAAGCGGAACAGCTCCGCCAGGTAGCCGAGCGCCGCCCGCGCCGGCGGCGAACCGGCCGCGCGGCCGAGCACCTCGACCCCACCGGCGCCGGGCCTGACCAGGCCGCAGGCGATCTTGGTCAGGGTCGACTTGCCGGCGCCGTTGGGGCCCAGCAGGCCGACCAATTCGCCGGCCCGGATCTCCAGGTCGACCCCGGCCAGCGCCTCCTGCCCCCGATAGCTCTTGCGCAGGCCGGAAACCGCGAGAACCGGGGGCTCCATCAAGCGGGCGGCTCGATCTTCGGGAACAGCGCCGGGATCCGCTCGACGTTCTGGCCGCCCGGGCGGGAGCCAAGCTCGGCCAGCCCGCGACCCTCTTCGCCGAGTGCTGCAAGCAGAGTCTCCGTACTGCGCGGCAGGTACGGAACCAGCAACAGCGTCACCACCCGGATCCCCTCGACCAAGTTGTAGAGGACTTCGTCGAGCCGCTCGGGATCGGCCTCGTCCTTGGCCAGCACCCACGGCTGCGTCTCCTCGACGAAGCGGTTGAGCCGGCGCACCAGCTTCCAGGCCTCCTCCAGCGCCTGGGTCAGCTCGGCCCGGTCGAGCAGCTCGCTGAAGCGCGGCACCACCCCTTCGAAGTCCTCGGCCAGCACCGCGTCCACCGCGGCGATCGGCACGGTGCCGTCGCGGTAGCGCTCGACCATCGCCAGCACCCGGCTGGCGAGGTTGCCGTAGTCGTTGGCGAGCTCGGTCTCGTAGCGCGACTCGAAGCCGGCGGTGGAGATCGAGCCGTCCTGGCCGAAGCTGACCTCGCGGAAAAGGTAGAAGCGCAGGGCGTCGGCGCCGAAGCGCTCGATCACCTCGAACGGATCGAGCACGTTGCCGAGGCTCTTCGACATCTTTTTCTCGCCCATCAGCAGGTAGCCGTGGATCGTCATCCGCCGCGGCGGCTCGAGGTCGGCCGCCATGCAGAGGGCAGGCCAGATCACCGCGTGGAACTTGAGGATGTCCTTGGCCAGCACGTGCAGGCTGACCGGCCAGAAGCGCTCGGTCAGGTCCTCCCCCTCGCGGGCGAAGGTCAGCGCGGTGACGTAATTGAGCAGCGCGTCGAACCAGACGTACATCCGCTGCCCCGGGTCCCAGGGCAGCGGCAGCCCCCACTTCAGGTCCGGCCGCGAGAGCGAGACGTCTTCCAGCCCCCCCTTGATGAACGCGACCGCCTCGTTGCGGCGGAAGTCGGGAACGACGAAATCCGGCTGCCCCTCGTACAGCGCTTCCAACCGCTCTTGGAAGGCGGAGAGGCGGAAGAACCAGTTCTCCTCGCGCACCTTCTCCAGCGGGATCTCGTGAATCGGGCAGGTGTTGTCGGGGCCGAGCTCGCGCTCGGTTTTGAAGTCGGCGCAGCGCGGGCAGTACCAGCCCTCGTAGACCCCCTTGTTGACCCAGCCGTTGTCGTAGACCCGCTGCATGATCTCGGCGACCTTGGCCGTGTGGCGCGGGTCGGAGGTGCGGATGAAGAAGTCGTTGGAGGCGTCGATGATCGGCAGCAGCGCCTCGAACTTGGCCGCGTTGCGATCGGCCAGCTCCTGCGGCGAGATCCCCTCGCGCTCGGCCGCCAACTCGATCGGCTCCCCGTGCTCGTCGGTGCCGGTGAGGAAGAAGACGTCCTCGCCGCGCTGGCGCATGTGCCGAGCGAGGATGTCCGCGGCCATCGTCGAGTACGCGTGCCCGAGATGGGGCTCGGCGTTGACGTAGTAGATCGGCGTGGTGACGTAGAAGTTGTTCGGGCTCATTCGATCCCCAAGCTATCGCGCCGTTCCGGGCGGCAGCTACCAGCGCACGGGACCGTCCTGGTCGAAGAACCCCCCCGTCGGCCCGTCGCCGGCGATGAGTGCCATCCGAGTGACCACGGCTGCGCCCTGATCGGGCGTCATCGGCGCCGCGGCTTTGTTTTCGGGACCGCCGAGATCGGTCTGAACCCACCCCGGGCATACCGAGTTGACCTTGATCTCGGTCTCGGCGAGCGCCTTCGACAGGGCGACGGTTATGGCGTTCAGCGCCACCTTCGAGGTCTGGTACGCAGGCACGACCTGGCCGTAGTAGACCGAGTCGGGATCGGTCTGGTCCGCCAGCGAGCCCATGGTGCTGGAAACGTTGACGATGCGCCCCGCGGGAGCCGCTCTCAACAGCGGCAGGAACGCCTCGGTGACGGCGATCGTGCCGAACACGTTGGTCTCGAAGGTGGTCCTGAACATCTCCAGGTCCATCGGGCCCGTAACTCGTTCGGCCGCGGTTACCTCCGGCAGAACGCCCGCGTTGTTGACGAGGACATCGAGGTGACCGTGCTCCTCCCGGACGCGTGCCGCGGCGGCACGCACGCCGGCCGGGTCGGTCACATCGATCTCGACGGCCTCGGCGTCGATCCGCTGGGCGCGCAGAATCTTCACAGCCTCGTCACCCTTCTCGGCGTCCCGAGCGCCGACCAGCACCTTGACTCCAGATCGGCCCAGTTGGCCGGCGACGGCAAAGCCGATGCCCTTGTTGGCACCGGTGATCAACGCGTTGGTCATCCGTCGCTCCTTCGGTTGGTGACGTACTTGAATAACGCCGCGCAGCCATGGAGCGTGAGATCGCCGAAACGGACTTAGCGCCGCGCCTCGCGCCCGGTCAAGGCTTTGTAGAGGTCGTTGGCCCGAGTCCCGGTCAGGGCGGCGACGACGCTGGCGGCGGCGCGAGGGCGCGCGCCGGACTGGACCAGGTGGCGCAGGGCGTCGACCGCGAAGCCGACGTCTTTGTCCTCACTGCCCGAGGCGGCCGGGCCGAGGACGAGCACGATCTCGCCCTTGACGTCGCCGCGGAAGCGCCGCGCCAGCTCGCCGAGGGTGCCGCGCGCGACCTCCTCGTGCATCTTCGAGAGCTCGCGGCAGACGGCGGCCTCGCGGTCGGGAGCGAGCGAGGCCAGGGCCGCCAGCGACTCTCCGACCCGGCGTGGGGACTCGAAGGCGACCACGGTCTCGGTCGAGCGCAGGACCCGCTCCATCTCCCCCGCCCGACGCGGCAGGAAGCCCTCGAAGCGCCAGCGGTCGGTCGGCAGCCCGGAGGCGACCAGCGCCACCGGCACAACGGAAGGGCCTGGCAGGACGGTGACCTCTAGATCCCGTTCTATGCAGCGGTGGATCAGCTTGTAGCCGGGGTCGGAGATCGCCGGCATGCCGGCGTCGGAGACGAGGGCGACGACGTCGCCGCGCTCGATCCGCTGCGCCAGCTCGGTCGCCCGCGCGGTTTCGTTGCCCTCGTGGTTGGAGACCATCCGCGGCGCCGGGCGGATGCCGAGCTTGTCGAGCAGGGAGCCGGTGCGGCGGGTGTCCTCGCAGGCGATGTAGTCGGCCGTGACCAGCGCCTCCCGCACCCGCGCGGTGACGTCATCGAGGTTGCCGATCGGGGTCGGGCAGACGACCAACCGCCCCGGCATCAGCCCTCGCCCCGCTCGCGCTCGACCCGGGCCATGGCGGCGGCGCCGATCATGCCGGCGTCGTTGCCGAGGGTCGCCTCGAGGATCGGAGTCGCGTTCATCGGGTTGAGGGCACGTTCGCGCACTTCGCGACGGGCCGGATCAAGCAATAGGTCGCCGGCGGCGATAACGCCCCCGCCGACGACGATCGCGTCGGGCTGGAAGATGTTGGCGAAGCTCGAGCAGGCGACGCCGAGTCGGCTGCCGATCAGCTCGAAGACGCCGATCGCGGTCTCGTCGCCGGCCAGCGCGGCCTTGGTCACCGCGGTGCCGTCGACCTTCTCCCCCGCCGCCAGCAGCTTGCCGAGCGCCGAGTCCGGCGTGCTTTCGGCTACCGCCGTTCCCTCCCGCCCCAGCGCCGTGCCCGAGGCCAGCGCCTCGACGCAGCCGTGGTTGGGGCAGTTGCCCTGGCAGGGCGGGCCGTCGGCCTGGATCACCGTGTGGCCGAGCTCGGCCCCGGCGCCGGTCGCGCCGCGGTAGATCTCGCCGCCGAGCACGAGGCCGCCGCCGATCCCGGTCCCCACCGTCAGCATCACGATGTTCGGCTTGCCTTGGGCGGCGCCGTAGAGGTACTCGGCCAGGGCCGCGACGTTGCCGTCGTTGTCGACGAAGACCGGCAGGCCGACCCGCTCTTCGACCAGGTCGCGGATCGGCAGGTCGTCGAGCGGCAGGTTGACCGCGGAGACCGCCAGCCCCTGGTCGTGGTCGATCGTCGCCGGGATGCCGAGTCCGACCGCGGTCACGTCGGGGCGGGCGTCCTTCGCTTCGTTCACCTCGCGCACCAGCAGCTCGACCAGCTCGTCCTCGCCCTGCCCGGTTGAAGCCTCGCGATCCTCGTAGACCACATCGATCCCGTCGAGAACGCCGATCAGCATCTTCGTCCCCCCCAGATCGACCCCGATCGTCTCGCCCGCGCTCACGGGCGGCGGACCGGCAGCTTGGCGAGCGAAAGCGTCACGGGAGCAAGGCTAACCCAGCGCCTCGGCCCTGGCCCGGTCGGGGAGACGAGCTTGGCGATTTCTTGCGAAAACGCCGACCGCGGCTGATGAACACACCGCAATCGCGTCAGTTCAGGTGGTAGCGGGCCAGTGCCAGATCGGGTCCGAGGGAACCCGCCAGGTACACCGTGCCGCCAGGGCCGAGGGCGAGAGACGCCGCGTATCCGTCCCGCTTGCTGGGCATCGGCGTCCACGCCGACCCGTTAGAGCCAAAGGACCGCACCGGGCGACCATCGGCACTGAGCAAGCCGACCCAGAACTTACTCGGGCGGTATTCGGAGCGAGCGACCCAGCCGCAAGCGACGATCTGCCCCCGCGGAGTGACGAGCATCCTGGTCGCACCTTTATAGGCGGCGCGCTTCCCATGCACGCGCGGAACCCAGGCACCGATTCCGTCACGCGAAAAGGAGCTGTCTCGCTCGCCCTGGGGAGTCAGGGCGACCACCGCGAGGGGAAATTGGTACCCGGCTTCCAACGCGCCCGTCGGCGGCCCGGGCAGGAAGAGCAAGCCCCCGTCTGCAAGGGGCACGACGCTTTCCGCGGACCCCCACCCGCCCCCCTTGGCTTCGAAGATCCCACCCCGGGCGAAGCTGCCGTCCAGAGTTCCGTCCGACAGGTACCGAAGCACCACCGCGTCTAAATAAGGGCCCCAGCAATGCATGGCCCCCGTGCAGTCTTCCTCGCTGCCTGCACTTCCTCCGACCAGGATCTTGCCGTCGACCCCGACCGAGACCGACCGCCCGATATCGAGATTCGTCGGCCCGGGAGCCGAAATCGCGGTCCTCACGACTCCACCGGATCCGAACCCGAGATCGAGTTGACCGCCCGGCAGAAAGCGCGTCACGGCAAGTGCGCCCGTGTTCGCGTCGTGACCGACAGCGACTATCCGCTCCTCCGGATCGACCGCGATCGCGCCAAGTTCAATGCCGGGTGCCGACACGGTGCCACCGCTGGCCCGGGCGAAGCCGGGGTCGCGCGCCCCATCGGGAAGCATGCGTTCGAGCTCGTTGTCGCCGAGGCGGATAAGGCGATCGCCAGGGAGCCCGACGAGGTCGGTGAGCGGCAGCGACCGCGCGGAGAAGCTGCTGTCGCGCACGCCGTCCCTCCGAAAACGGACGATCTGACCGCCGGTGCCGACGACGACCCGGCCGCCGGACTGGACGACCACGGCGCCCGGCCACGGCCCCCCGCTTTCCAGGTCTTCGACCACCAGGCCGTTGGCGCCGAAGCCGCGGTCCAATGAGCCGGACCGCGCCAGGGCCCACGAAGCGAGGAAAAGCGGCGGCAGCAGCAGGACCGCAGCGCCAAAGGCCGCAATCCACCACCGATTGACGCCCTTTCCCAGCCAGCCTCTCACGCGCACTAAAACAGCGTAGTCCCCCGAAGTTCCGGTACGAGGAATCGCGATGGGCCACGTAGGAGGTCAGGCTGACCGATCGGCTACGGTTCTAGCGCTTCATGAGCGACGACGGTGAGCAGCGACCCTCCGGGCCGCCCGATTACAAGGTTTACCGCTCTCGTCGCGGCCTCTTTTCGCGCCTGCGATCAGCCGACCTCAGCGGCCTGCGAGAGCGCGCGAAGCTGCCTGGGAAGCGACCTGACAAGGATCGCGAGCCGCGCCAGGGACGCCGTCTGCCGCGTCCGGGCGGCGGCGCGAAGCGGGTTCTCAAATGGGTCGGGATCGCCGCTTTGGGATGGATCTTGCTCAGCTTCCTCGCCTTCGCGGTCTCGGCCCAGCTGCAGTCGTTCAAGCTTTCCGGCGAAGCGAAGGAGGCCCTGCACGGCAACCCGCTGCTGCTGCCGAGCGCGCAGACGATCCTCGTCCTCGGCACCGATGCCCGCCCGCCCGACACGAAAGAGCCGGGCGCGGCGCCCTCCGAGGAGTGCTTCGAGCAGCAGGCCAACGGCGACGCCCCCCACGACCCCTGCGAACAGGGCCAGTTCCGCGCCGACACGCTGATGCTGATCCGGGCCGGCGGCGGCGCCTTCCGCAAACTCTCGATCCCGCGTGACGCCTACGCCGAGATCCCCGGTCAGGCCCCGCAGGAGATCAACGGCGCCTACGCCTTCGGCGGCGCCGCCCTGCAGATCAAGACGATCGAACAGTTCCTCGACCTCGAGATCGACCATGTCGCGATCGTCAACTTCACCGGCTTCGAAGACCTGATCGACGCCGTCGGCGGCGTCGAGGTCGATCTTCCCCAGAAGCTCTGCGCCGACATCGCCGGCGGCTCCGGCGGCGGCCAGGGCGGCGTCACCCTGCGCCTGAAGAAGGGCGAGAACACCCTCGACGGCGAGCAGGCCCTCGCCTACTCGCGCATCCGCAAGCCGAGCGAATGCCCCGGCCCCGGCAAGAGCGCCTACACCCTCGGCTACAGCGACATCGATCGCGAGAAGGCCCAGCAGGCGGTCATCAACGGGATCAAGGGCCGCCTCACCGATCCCCTCCGCGCCCCCTACAACTTCATCCGTGGGCCGATCATCGGCTGGAGCGCGCCGAAAGCGTTTGTCAGCGACATGGGCTTCCTGACCATGCCGCAACTGGTGCTGGCCGCCGCGATCGGCGGCAGCGCTCCCGCCGACGTCCTCTGCGGCAACCCGAACGCGGGCTGCGGCGAAGGCCCCAGCAACAGCATCGAAGTCCCGGAGTCGGTGCGGCGCCAGGCCGTCAACCGCTTCCTCGACAATTAGTCGGTGGTAGCGGCCTTGGGCTTGGAGTCGCTTGACTTCGACTCGCTCGACTTCGAGTCGGAAGAGCCGGAGTCCGAGCTCGAATCGGAGCCCTTCGACTCCTTCGAGCCGTCCGAGCCGCCACCGCCCTTCTTCTTTTTGCCGTAGTCGGTGTTGTAGAAGCCCGAGCCCTTGAAGTGCACGGCGGGCGAGTGCAGGACGCGCACCGCCGGGGCGCCACACTCCTGGCACTCGGTGAGCGGATCGTCGACCATCTTCTGGATCACGTCGAAGACGTGGCCGTTGTCGCATTTGTACTCGTAGATAGGCACGGGCTGCGGGATTATCGCAGCCGCTACGGTTCCGGCATGTCCACGACCGAGCCCGAGACGCGCCCGACCGAGGTGTCGATGGAGGAGATCGTCGCCCTCTGCAAACGGCGCGGTTTCGTTTTTCCCTCTTCCGAGATCTACGGCGGCCTCGGTTCGACCTACGACTACGGCCACTACGGAGTCCTGCTCAAGGGCAACGTCAAAGCCGAGTGGTGGCGCTCGATGTTGCAGGAGCGCGACGACATCGTCGCGATCGACTCGGCGATCCTCCAGCACCCACGGGTCTGGGAGGCCTCGGGCCACCTCGAGGGCTTTACCGACCCGCTCGTGCAGTGTCTCGGCAAGTGCAAGCGGCGCTGGCGCGAGGATCATCTGCGCGAGGCGGTCGAGGCCGAAGGCGGCGACCCGACGGCCGAGCTGAAGTGCCCGGAGTGCGGCGGCGACCTCTCCGAGCCGCGCCAGTTCAACCTGATGTTCGAGACCCATGTCGGCCCCGTCGCCGGCGAGGGCTCCGAGGTCTACCTGCGACCGGAGACGGCGCAGGGAATCTTCATCAACTTCAAGAACGTGCTCGGCTTCGCCCGCAAGAAGCCGCCGTTCGGGATCGCCCAGATCGGCAAGTCCTTCCGCAACGAGATCACCCCCGGCAACTTCATCTTCCGCACCCGTGAGTTCGAGCAGATGGAGATGGAGTTCTTCGTCCCGCCCGACCAGGCCGAGCAGTGGTACCGGACCTGGATCGAGGAGCGCGAGCGCTGGTACACCGACCTCGGCCTGCGGCCCGAATACCTGCGCGTCCGCCCCCACGACGCCGACGAGCTCTCCCACTACTCATCCGGGACCAGCGACGTCGAGTACCTCTTCCCGATCGGCTGGTCGGAGCTGGAGGGGATCGCCAACCGCGGCGACTTCGACCTCAAACAGCACGCCAAGTTCAGCGGCGAGAAGCTCGAGTACTTCGACCAGCAGACCAAAGAGCGCTACGTCCCGCACGTGATCGAGCCCGCCGCCGGCGCCGACCGCGCCACCCTCGCCTTCCTCGTCGACGCCTACGAGGTCGAGGAAGTGGAGGGCCGCCAGCGCACCGTGCTGCGCCTGCACCCGCGCCTGGCCCCGGTCAAGGTCGC
>Ga0190264_10000118_pt1 | contig 12032 bp, 9 predicted proteins | sample Popmic112T_FD_136651 | JGI IMG/M metagenome (GOLD analysis project Ga0190264, IMG submission 136651) | Populus adjacent soil microbial communities from riparian zone of Indian Creek, Utah, USA - 112 T | ecosystem: Environmental > Terrestrial > Soil > Riparian zone | place: USA: Utah | collected... | reverse complement strand
TCGAAGTACTCGCGGCTGCTGCCGACGTGAGCCAGCCACTGCCAGATCTCGGGCGCCTGCGCCGCCACCCAGAGCCCCTCAGCATGCGCCTCCTCGAGCGGCTCGAGGGCGACCAGCTCTCCCTCCAGCGGTATCGCCAAGCGCCCGTCCCAATCCTCCTCGCCCATCGCTGACCCCTTTCAGCTCTTCGGAGTGCTGCACACGGTGAACCCGATCTCCCGCGCCAGGTTTTCACGCAGCGAGTCCTCGGCGTCGCGGCGGTCGCGCGCGGCTTCGACCCCGGCTGCGTCTTCTTCCCTCGCGGCCTCGAGCGCCTGCACGTCGGTGTCGTAGACCCTTTCCTGGGCCGCAACGTATTCGCGATAGGGCCCGGCGAGCGAAGTCGGCGGCGTCAACTGTCGCAGGCCGCGAATCCGCTTGCGCGCGTTGCGGACAAGCGCTTCCGCGTAGGGCACGTCCGCCGAGTACTCGCCTTCGAGGTCCTTGATCGCGAGATAGCGGCGCTGGCTCACCGCGCAGACGTCATCAGCACGGCTGACCAAGGCCGCCTCGGTCAGCCGTTGCGGCTGCGGTTTCTTCTCCTTCTGCGGTGGGGTCTCGTTTTTCGGCGCCAGGCTCGTCGTCTCGCCGCCGCCCCCGTCGCCACCCCCCGGTCCCGCCACGGCAACCGCGGCGATGAAGATCGCCACCGCAGCAAGCAGGCCCGCGGCGATCCACAGCCGCTTACGTCCAGCCGACCGGGATCCGCCGGCCGAGGGAGGTCGCTCGGCGGACGGGGGCAGCCGCCTGGTCTCCGCGGTCTCGGTCGCGGCCGCGCCCGTGGCCACCGTCCGCTCCGGCACCGAGACCCTGGCGCCGCTGACCGCGGCGAGCGCGGCGCGACCGAGGTCGCCGGCCGAGGGGTAGCGGTCCTCGGGCTGCTTTGACATCGCCCTGGCGACGACGTCGTCGAGCGCCATCGAGACCTCCGGCGCGTACAGGGAAGGCGCCGGAGGGGGATCGTGGAGGTGGGCGTAGAGCCGCGCCGCCTCGCCCTCGCGCGGGAACGGAACCTCCCCCGTCAACAGCTTGAAGAGCAGGCAGCCGAGCGCGTAGACGTCGACCCGGGCGTCGAGCGCGGCGCCGGAGATCTGCTCGGGGGCGACGTAGTCGAGGGTGCCGACGAAGCGTCCGGTCTGGGTCAGCCCGGACTGGGTCGCGACGTTACGGGCGACGCCGAAGTCGGTGATGTAGGCGTGGTCGGCGCCGTCCCCCCCACTCAGCAGCACGTTGGCGGGCTTGACGTCGCGGTGGACCAGGCCGGCAGCGTGGATCGCGTCCAGCCCGTCGGCGACCTGGGCGATCAGCGCCACCGCCTGCTCCGGCGCCAGTCGGCCCTCGCGGGCAATCCGCTGGTTGAGGTCGGAGCCGGCGACGTAGCGCATGGCGATGAAGGGCACGCCGCTCTCCGCTCCGGCCGCGTAGATCGGGACCACGTTGGGGTGCTCGATCGAGGCGGCGATCCGTGACTCCTCGGCGAAGCGCCGGGAAAAGACCTCCTCGGTGGCGGCCTCGGGGGCGATCAACTTCAGGGCCACGCGACGGTCGAGACCGGGCTCGACCGCCAGATAGAGGATCCCCATCCCGCCACGGCCGAGCCGACGCTCGATCCGGTAGCCGGCGAACTCGTCGCCGTCGGACAGCTCGGACCAGCCGTGACGCTCAACCATCGCTCAACCCTAGCCGCAGATTCCGGCGCCTAGACTGGGCCATACCGATGCGCCGCCGCTTCCTCATCCCCGCCTTCCTGACGATCGCCGTCCTGCTGGGCGCCGGGCTGGCGCAGGCCGAGCTGGGCCAGGAGGGCAACATCCGGATCTCCTTCAGCGGTGACTTCAGCCCCCGCACGTTGCCCCGCGACAAGCTGGCGCCGGTAACGATCGACGTCAGGGGCGCGATCAAGACCACCGACGGCACCCACCCGCCGGCGGTGCGACGGATCGAAATCGCGATCAACCGCCACGGCCGCCTCTCGACCCAGGGGCTGCCGGCCTGCTCCGGCCCTCTGCTGCAGTCGACCAGCACGGAAACCGCGCTGGCCCGCTGCCGCCCGGCCCTGGTCGGCCGCGGCAACTTCGCCGCCAACGTCGAATTCCCCAACACCAATCCTGTCCTCGCCACCGGCCCGATGCTTGCCTTCTACGGGAAGAGCAGCGGCAAGCGAGCCCTGCTCCTTCACCTCTACGCGACGACGCCTGTCCGCGCGACGTTCGTGCTGCCGCTGATCATCTCCAACCGCGGCGACGAGCTCTTCGGGACCGTCCTCTCGGCGCGGATCCCGACCCTGGCCGGCGGCCTCGGCTCGGTCACGCGGATCGACCTCAAAATCGGCCGCGACTACACCTACCGGGGGCAGCGCCGCAGCTTCATCAGCGCCAGCTGTCCGGCTCCCGCCGGGTTCCCGGGCGCGATCTTCTCACTGGCCCGCGGCAGCTTCTACTTCGCCGACGGCAAGAAGATCGAGACCACGCTCGCCCGCGACTGCCGCGTCCGCTAGCGCGCTCAGAGTCCGAGGTCGCCGACCCCGCGCTCGTCCCAGCCGATGTGGTGGGCCAGCTCGTGGCGCAGGGTGCGCTCGACCTGTCGCGCCAGCAGCTCACGATCGTGGCCGAAGTCGCGCTCCAGGGTGTCGCGGTAGATGACGATCCGGTCTTCGTACTGGTCGCGGGTGATGCCGTCGCCGAAGTACTCGCCGTAGGCATGGTGCTGGGTGCCGAGGTCGGAGACGATCACGGCCACGTCCTCCAGCAGCTCCTGCAGCTCCACCGGCAGGGCGTCGATCGCGTCGGCAACCATGCCCTCGAACTCCCCCATCTGACTGTCGTCGGCCACCGCGGCCAACGGTAGAGTCAACCGCTCTGAGAATCCACCCCTGGGGGAGTTAGATGAGAGACGCACAGTCAGGTAGTTCGAGGTTGCGCGCGCTGAGCGCGATGTTCGCCCTCTTGGCGATCGTCGCCGGCGGCGCCGTCTGGTCCGGCTGCGGCAGCAGTGACGACACGACCACCACCGACACCGCCACCGCCAAGGAGGAAGTCGAAGAAGGGGTCAAGAAGGCCGAAGAAGGCCTCAAGGAAGGCACCGAGGAAGCGAAGAAGGGCCTCGAAGAAGCGAAGAAGCAGATCGAAGAGGGCAACGGCAGCGCCAAGGAGGGCATCGAAGAGGGAACCAAGCAGGCCGAAAAGGGCATCGAAGAAGGCAAGGCCCAGGCTGAAAAGGGCATCGAAGAAGCGAAGGAACAGGCGGAAAAGTACCTGCCGTAGTTCTCAGTTCGAAGCGATGAAGTGCCGGATCGCGCCCACCCCCGGCGAGCGGAAAGGGAAGTACAGGCTCGAGGCGTGGCCGCGGTTCGGCACTACGTAGAGGCGGGACCGCGGGAAGCGCCGCCGCACCTGCCGCGCCTCCGCCGGCGAGGTGATGTCGTCGACCTGGCCGGCGAGGATCAGGGTCGGGAACGTGGTCGGGGCGCGCCGGCCGCTCGGCACCGGTGGCTCCAGCCCTTCGGGCGGCGGTGCGGGCCAAGTCAGGCAGCTGGTCAGGTGGGCGGCCGAAGAGAGCAGGTACTCGCGGCGGCCGAAGGGAGCGAAGTAGTCCTTCGGCAGGCGGGTGACCGCGGTCGAGAGCTGACGGATGCGCTCGTCGACACCGGCACGGGAATCCCAGAGCAGCGGGTAGTCGTTGCACTCGACCGCGATCTGCAGGCCGTATGAGAATTCGGAGAGCTCGCCGTGGCCGGGCGGACCCGGGGCGATCAGCTCGTTCAGCCGCCGCGGCTCGCCGACGAGGAAGCGACGGTCGGCTTCGTCGAGGCTGAGGTAGGAGCGCGGGGCCAGCGTCCCGGCCTGCAGGAGGAAGTCGAGCAGGCCCTCGGTCGAGCGCCCGGCGGCGTGGAAGCGGTGGACGACGCGGGCGAAGCGGGCAACCGGGTCGCCCTCGCAGCGCGGCGAGTGGCGACAGGTGATCCTGAGGCCGTCCAACCCCGCCGGCAGCAGCGTCCGGTAATAGGGGTCGTCGCCGGGGTAGGCGGAATCGAGGACGAGACCGCGCAGGGAGCCCGGGTAGCGGACCGCGTAAGCCTGGCCGAACAGGGTCCCGTAGGAGTCGCCGTAGAGGAAGACCTTGCCGAGGCCGAGCGCCCGGCGCACGACCTCGAGGTCGTGCGCGGCTTCAGCCGTCGTGTAGCCGGCGTAGCGGGGGCCGAGCCGGTCGGCGCATTCGCCGACGGCGATGCTTTCCTGGACCAGCCCCGCCTGCAGACTCGGGCAGTCGACGACCTGCGAGCGCCCGGTGCCGCGCTCGTCGAAGAGGACGAGGTCGTGGCGACGCAGCAGCGGCCCCAGCGCGGCGACCAGCGAGCGGGCAAAGGGCGCATCGGTCGAGGCGTAGCCGGGGCCACCGTCCATCGCCACGATCGTCCCCCGCGAGGGGCGCTCCCGGTCCGAGCGCGTGCGCCGCGCGAAGGCAACCCTGGTGGTGCCGAGGGCGGGATCGGCGCGCCGCATCGGCACGACCACGTGGCCGCACTGAAAGGGACGCGGTAGACCGAGGTCACAGCTCTGCAACCGCGATCCCGCCGCACCTGCCGACGGCGGCGCCAGCAGGACGGCGAGCAGAATCGGCAGGGCGGCGCGCAGGAACGTCTTCATCGCCGGCCAACTTAGCCCTCGTGGCCGACCGAACTCAACCGCTCTCCCGCCGCCTCACCAGGATCGCTGCCTGGATCGCCGGCGTCGCCCTCCTCATCTTCATCCTCGACCTGCTCGGCATCCCCGCCGGGGACTGGATCCGCGAGCTCTTCCGCAAGGTCGGCGAGGTGCCGCCGTGGGCGATCGTCGCCGGGGTCGCGCTGGAGACCGCGCAGACCTCGCTGGCGGCCCTGGCCTGGTTCGGGATCCTGCGCGCCGCCCTCCCCCGCGCTCAGTTCCCCTACCGCCTGGTGCTCGCCTGCTACGCGGTAGCGGTCGCGCTCAACGGCTTCCTGCCGGCCAACCTCGGCACCTGGGTGATGCTGCTGATGTTCACGACGCTGATCGCCGGCGCCACCTTCGCGCTGGTCTTCTCCGGCCTGATCGTCGAGAAGATCCCCTTCACCGTCTTCAACGTCGCCCTATACCTCTACCTCTTCCTCTCGATCAGCGGCTCCTTCTCGATCAAGCTCGGCTTTCTCACCGACCACACCGGGCTGATCGTCGCGCTCCTGGTCGGGGCGGTCGTTCTGCTCGTCCTGCTGGCGCGGATCTTCTGGGAGCGCCTGGCGAAGCTGCGGGCGCAGATCGTCAGCGGCGGCGCGATCCTGCGCAGCCCGCGCCGCACCCTCACCGACCTCTTCCTGCCGGTACTCGGCAGCTTCGCCGCCCGCCTGGCGATCATCGCCGTCTTCCTCGGCGCCTACGGAATCCCGGTCAGCTTCCACAACGTCGCCACCGTCACCGCCTCCAACTCGATCTCCAACAGCGTCTCCGCCACTCCCGGCGGCGTCGGCGTCACCCAGGCGATGAACACGGCCGCTCTCTCCGGCTCGGTCGACGCGGCGACCGCGACCGCCTACTCGATCGGACAGCAGCTGATCGTCTCCGCCTGGGACGTCGTCTTCGCGCTGATCCTCGTCTGCTGGGTCTTCGGCTGGTCCGGCGGCAAAGCGCTGGTCGAGTCCTCTTACGCCGATGCCAAGGTCAAGAGCCGCGAGCTAAAAGCGAAGCGTAAGCAGGCGTAAGGCCCGGGCGCCCGGCTCAAGCTTTGTGGCTCTCGACGAAGATCTCGAACTGCTTGGCGGTCGGCTCGCGCACCTTGCCGTTGCCATGGAAGACGCGGTCGACCTCCATCCCCACCGAGGTCATGATCTCCCTCAACTCCTCGACCGCGTAGAGGCGCTGGCGGAATTCGATCGGCTTCAGCTCGTCGAGGACCTCGCCGAAGCGGATCGGGATCATCGCCCCTTCCATATAGCGGTCGCTCTTGTTCCAGCGGTGCTCGACCAGTTCGATCATCGACGAGCCCGAGATCCACGATTTCTGCGGTAGGTGCTCGCGCGCGTAGAGGACGTTGGGCAGCTGCATCAGGTGGCGGCCGCCCGGCTTCAGCGAGCGCGAGATCACCTCGAAGGTGCGCAGGTTCTCGGCTTCGGTCTCGAGGTAGCCGATGGCGCCGTCGTTGAGGCTGAGGACGATGTCGAACTCGGCGTCGAACTCGAGGTCGCGCAGGTCCGCCTCGACGAACTCGACGGCGAGCCCCTCCTTCTCAGCTTCGCGCCTGGCTATCTCCAACAGCTCCGGTGAGATGTCGGCGCCGACCGCCTCGAACCCCTGCCGCACCAGCTCCAGCGAGTGCCGCCCCGAGCCGCAGGCGAGGTCGAGCACGCGCTCGCCACCCGCCGGCTTCAGCATCCGCATCGCCCGCTGCACTTCCGCCTCGGTCCGGTCGGTCCAGGCCATGTCGGCCGTGTCGGCGAAGGCCGAGACGTACCAGTCCTCCGCGATCTCCTTCGAAAGCACGCTCATTGCCGCCCCCCAAGCTGTTCAGATGCCCTAAAGGCCATCAATCACTCAACTTCCCCATAGTGGCGAAGACGATAGCTCATGCGGGGGATCGGGGCCCCGTTTCTCAACTCCCTCAGGCGAGGGCCAACTCGCGGTCGATCTCCAGTAGGTAGGGCGCGACCAGGCCCTCGTAGTCGGCCTTGCGCTCGGCGGGAAGATCCTTCCAGCCGGTCACGGCGCCACGACAGATATCGGCGCCACAGAGGCAACCGCCCGGGAAGTGCTCAATCGCGTAGTTGCGCATCGCATAGTCGAAGGTGATCTCTTCGCCATCGGCGATTGAGCGTCGGGCGACGAAGTCACAGGCACCGGTCGCGTTCAACTCAACGCCGCAGTTAGGGCTGCAGGAGTGGTTGACCTTGGGGCCGAGACCGCCATGCCGAGCCCACTTGGTGCGGCTGATCTGGGTTGCGTGCGAGTCATTGTGGGCCACCTCGCCCTCCAGCACGCCGATCATCACCGTCTCGCCAACCTGGAAGCCACGAGTGGCGCGAACGCCACCGCCCTTGCCGCCTTCGGGGGTACAAAGCTCATATCCGACCGGGTCCAAGGGACCGCCTCTCAGTTGTTTGAGCACGGAAAGCCGCGCCCGACGACAGTAGCCCTATCGCCCGCGGGGGGGCATGCGCTCCTCACTCCTCGGGCTCCCCCAGCTGATCAAACAGCAACTCCAGGTGGCGGGCCAAGTCCTCGCCGGCGTGGTTGACCACCTCCGCCTGAAAAGCCTCGGCGCCCAGCATCTCCTTCTGCCGTTGCAAATTACGGAGGTCGAATTCAGACCAGGCGGACATGAGCTGGTATCGCGTCAGGATCGAGGCGAGGGAGAAGGGGATTGCATCCTTCGCTTTCCCGAGATCGGTCAGGACGGCGCCGAGCTGACCCTGGGTGACCGCGGCGCCGTGGCGGTCGTCGGACTCGAGCTTGATCTCGATCGCCTGCCTGTAGAGCGTCTCGGCTTCCTCGAGGCGGCCCTGCTCCTGCGCGACCCGGCCGAGCTGGTGGTAGGTGCTGGCGGAGCCGTGGTGGTTGTTGAACTCGAGCTTGATCTCGAGTGCCTTCTTGTAGAGAGCTTCGGCATCGTCGAAGCGGCGCTGCTCCTGCGCGACCCTGCCGAGCTGGTGGTAGGTGCTGGCGGAGCCGTGGCGGTCGTTGAAATCCAGCTCGATCTCGAGCGCTTTCCTGTAGAGCGCCTCGGCATCGTCAAGACGGTGCAGTTCCTGCGCGATTATGCCGAGCTGGTGGTAGGTGCTGGCGGCACTGTGGCGGTTGTTGAACTCGAGCTTGATCTCGAGCGCCTTTTTGAAGAGCGCCTCGGACTCCTCGAGGCGGCGCCCTTCCAGCGCGACTATCCCGAGCTGGTGGTAGGTGCCGGCCGTCTCGTAGCGGTCGTTGAACTCTTCGTAGATCGCAAGCGCTTCCTTGTAGAAGGCCTCGGCGTCGTCGAAGCGGCGCTTATCCTGCGCGACCCTGCCGAGCTGGTGGAAGGTGTCGGCCGACTCGTAGCGGTCGTTGAACTCCTTGTAGATCGCAAGCGCTTTCTTGTAGAACTCTTCGGCGTCGTCGAAGCGACGATCTTCATGAGCGATCCCGCCGAGCTGGTGGTAGGTGCTGGCGGCGCTGTGGCGGTCGTTGACCTCGACCTTGATCTCGAGCGCTTTCTCGTAGAGCTCCTCGGCCTCCGCGAAACGGCGCCGTTCCTGCGCGACCACGCCGAGCTGGTGATAGGTCCTCGAGGCGCCCAGCTTGTCGTCGATCTCGAGCTCGATCGCAAGCGACTTCCGGTAGAAGTCCTCGGCGTCGTCGAAGCGGCGCTGTTCGTGCGCGACTATGCCGAGCTGGTGGTAGGCCCTGGCGGCACCGCGGCGATCGTCGAGCTTCTCCATCAGCTCCAGCTCCACTTCGTGGTGTGCCCGGGCGTCGTCCGGATCGTGCCGAGCGAGCGCCGCGACCCCGGCGAGGTTGTGCATGCCCGCCAGTTCGGCCTGACGGGCGCCGTCGGACGACTCCCCGATCGCCGCGACCACCCGCTCCAGCAGTTGCTGCCGCGCATGCTCCTGATGGGTCTGATCCAGGTACTCCTCCAGGGCCCCGACCAGTGGCGCCACCGGGGACCCGTTGTCCAGCGCCTGACTGAGCGCAGCCATCAAGTTCGGATACTCGGCCTGCGCCAGCCGTTTGCCGATCGCGCGCGGACCCGGTTCATGACTGCGCAGGGACGAGTGGATGACCGGGCCCAGCTGCTGGTAGAGGGCTTCGTGGGCCTGCGCCATTGCGGCTAAGAGCTCCGACCGATCGGCCAGGCGGGTGCGCAGGAAGAACGGGAGCAGGGGTTGGAGGCGAATGTGGTCCGAAGACCCGGCATCCGGGCTTGCCAGACCCGCCCCCACCGCATGATCAAGCGCACCACTCAGGTCAAGCGCGCCCAGCGACGTCACCGCCTCGTGCTGCTCCAGCAGCTCGCCGTAGAGGCCCAGGGCCCGTTTGGGGACCACATGGGTGAACGGCGCCAGCATCGCGAGCGAGTTCTGGGTCGTCAGGTCGAGCTTGCCGTGGCTGAGCTCGATCGCCTTCTGGATGACGCCGGCGGGATCCACCGCACCCCCGCCGCGTTCGAGTTCAGCCAACACCGCCGACGGGGGAGTCGAGGCCACAACGGGCAGAACCACCGAGAGCGCCAGGGGATATCCACCGAGCAGGTTCACGAGGTCCCGCAGGGCCTTGTGCTCATCGCTGCTGTCGGGGAGGACTCCACCATGACGGGAGATGACGCGCTCGACCAGGACCGAGGTCGCCTGAGAATCGAGACCGCCGAGTTCGTAGGTGTTGGAGCCGAAGGAACTGGGTGCAAGCCAACCCTCCGACTCGCGGGAACCGACCAGGACAAGCGTCTTGCCGCCCCGCAGACGGTCGAGGAAATGCTCCAGGCGACGGCGCTCCTCCTCCGGAAGCGAGTGCGGAATCGAAGCGGGCGTAGCCGTAATCGACTCCGCGTTGTCCAGGATCAGCAGGTGTCGATCGGCGTTGAGCAAGGTCGCCACCTGCTCCAGCTGCGCCTCCGACGAGAGGGCACGCGCCAGCGCCTGCTTCTCCCCGTCGAGCAGCGTGTTGATCACCTCCTGCAGGATCTGGTCGACGGTCCAGGCCCGCTCCTCGTAGCTGAACCTGAACACCCGCTCGACCAGCCCGGTGGCCTGCCACCACCACCCGAGGTGTTCCAGCAAGGTCGACTTGCCGGCGCCCGCCATGCCCGAGACGAGCAGCTCGTTGTGAGCGCGCTCACCGACGAGGAGCCGCTCGATCTCCTGCACATCCAGGTCGCGACCGACGAACCCGTACTCCGGCTCCGGCTCCCTCAGCTGCCAGGCCTTCCTCGCGTAGATCTCCTCGATCTGCTCGGGGGTCGCCGGCCGCGGCTGCATCTCGACCGGCCGCTGGGAGAAGACAACCGGTAGGACCCAGTCCTCGAGCTCGATCTCCTGGTCGAAGTAGGCACCGCGACGGCGCACGTCGAAAAGCCGGCGACGACCCGTGTGAACCGCGGGAAGGATCTCCACTCCGTCCGCGATTTCCTTGTAGACGATCGGCATCATCAGTTCGGCGGCGCTTACCGTCACCGAGTAGGCCATTCCGACCGCCACCGGCACGCCGGACTCGACCAGACGCTGCGCCAGACTTGCCTCGCTTCCGCTGGTCTGCATCGCCGACTGACAGGCGTTGAGCACCGCGGCGGGCACCCGGTGTTCGACCAGCAGGTCGGCGACCTGCGAGGTCGGGATCTGCTCGGCGACCCCCACTTTCGGGGTCTCGAAGAACAGATAGGCACCATCGCCGCCTCCGTTCGACGCCTCGCCGTCCAGGAGGTAGTCGCCGCGAGTGTCGCCGGCCGGATCGCCCTCATTTGCTACGGCTCCGTGTACGTCGAAGTGCACGATTCCGTACCAACCCGACCCATGGCGCATGGTCGCCGCCTGCAGGTGGTCCCGAAAGGCTTTCCAAGAACCGGGGCGGACAAGATCCAGCGCGACGGGGATACGGGCCTGGCGCAGCGCCGTCAGCAGCGGCCGCGAGATCGTCCGGTAGCCGACGTCGCGCGCCCCGTGCGGCCGCGCCGTGACCACCAGGACATTGAGGACCGGGCCGCCGTCGGCGATGTCGAAACCCTTCTTGGTGTCGTCGACACGCCGCGAGATCGGTACTCGCGCACCCAGCGGCGCACCCGCACCGTCACCCCGCAACGCCTCCCAGTGCAACCGGTGAAAGTCGGCGCCGCCGACGATCTCGATCCGCAGACCGTCAAAGCCCCCGTCCTGCAAACGCTTGAACTCATACGAGGCCTCGCTGCCGGGACCGAACAGCTGCTGAAACAACTGCGACCCGTAGCTCTCCAAGAGCTCGACGGCGGCTCTTTTTTTGTCACCGTCGAGAAACGGATAACGCAGATGCTCCTCGAAGTACCACGCCAAGAGGCTCTCGCCCGTCGGGTCAGCGGACAGCGGATCACCCAGTTGCGCCGAGTACTCCCCCGCCCCCTCAAAGCTCACCATTACCTCGAAGCCGCCGTCCTCGGTCCGGCCACGCTCGGAGATGCTGATCACACTCACGCCGACCCCCCCCATGTCGCCCCGCGCTTTATGCAAGGCTCGAAAGCCTAGCTGGGAATCGTCCGATTAGTTAAGTACTTACATGTCAATCGGAGATGCGTATCTCAACACAGCGAACCAACCTCAGGACCCGGCGATCGCTGGGGCGGGAAGGACGCGCTCGAGGGTTCCTGCCGGCGGCTGCTGAGGGCTGGGGTGCTCCAGGCTGGCCGTGAAGCCCGGGCCGGTCACGGGCACGTCGGAGTGACCGGGTAGGTCGACGGTCAAGTTCCCCGTCCACCGGCCGGCGCCGCGGGCGTCACCGTCGAAACTTCCGTGACCGGCGAAGGGAGCCGGCAGCCTGACCGTTGCGGTGTGCAAGTCGCGGCTGAAATGCAGTGCCCCGGGAGCGGCCAAAAGGGAGGTTGCGCGGTGGATCCCGATCTCCCCTCGCTGTTCCTCGACTTCGACGCTCACCCTGGTCTTGGCACCGGGCCTCTCTTTCACCGCGTCGAACTCAAGCCGGTACTGGTGGCCGCGGTACTTCTCGACGTCGAGGCGCGCCCCCGGCAAGCTCTTGTCGGGATGCTTTCCGTCCCCTTCGTTCCCGTCGTGACTGAAACATAGGGGCGTTCTCTCAAGTGGCGCGCTGGTGGCGCTCACATCGGTGAACCCCTCCTCGCCATGGAACTCGATCGTCCCCTCGTAGCGTTCGACTTCGACCTGCTTCTTTGGTCCCCGGTGGCAGATCCGCATCGACTTCGTCCGCCCGGTCGGTACCCGAGTGACCGAGATCCTTCCCAGCTCGTCAAGATCCGCCTCGATCCTCGTGTCCGTCACAGTCGCCGGCGTCGAGTAGAGGACCGCTGCGTGCTGC
>Ga0190264_10000117_pt1 | contig 12126 bp, 10 predicted proteins | sample Popmic112T_FD_136651 | JGI IMG/M metagenome (GOLD analysis project Ga0190264, IMG submission 136651) | Populus adjacent soil microbial communities from riparian zone of Indian Creek, Utah, USA - 112 T | ecosystem: Environmental > Terrestrial > Soil > Riparian zone | place: USA: Utah | collected... | reverse complement strand
GGTTCAGCGAAATTCTTGCTCATGGTTTTCTCCGGCTCAGCGGCTCGCGCCGGGGGTGGAGGATCCTTGCGACCCAGCATTCGATTCCATGGTGACTCCGCCATTGAAATTCGCTCCCTCTGTGATGCTGACGCTCGGGGCGCGGATATTGCCGCGGACCACCGCCGTCTGACTGACCTTGACGCTCTTGCGGGCAACCATGTCGCCCTGCACTTTGCCATCGACATCGATGCTCGCGGCATTGACCGCGGCAACGACTTCGCCCTTGGCGCCGACGATCACACGTTGCTGATGATGGATCGTGCCTTCGATGCGGCCTTCGATCTTGATGTCTTCCTGGGCTTTGAGCTCGCCCTTGAAGCGCAGCGTCGGGCCGAATACCGACATGCGTTCATTCGATGCGTTCATGAAATCTCCCTGCGTTGAGGCGCGAAGCGCGGCATAGATTGCGCCGGCTGTCCTACGTAAAACCGTGTCGCGATTCGCAGGCGTACGCGATTCCGTCAAAGGAAAAAACAATATGTAACGTGGGTGCCGGGTGGGGAAAGTGGGGAGAACAAGCCCTTCATCTGATTTGCTACAACTCAGGGCGTCCGCGGCTTCTTCTCCCCACTTTCCCCACCCGGCACCTGACTAATCAGCGCGAGGGGGCGGCCATCAGGATCCTCGAAGAAGGCCATCCACTCTTCGATGCCGTTGGCGTGGCGGTGGATCATGTGCGGCGCGTGCGTGAACTTCACGCCGCGCGCTGCCAGTTGCTGGTGCGCCGCCGCGATGTCGCCAACGCGCAGATAAAGAATGGATTCCTTGGCGGCGCCGCCCTCCTGGCTCAACATCAGGCGGGTGCCGCCGCAGTCGAAGAATGCCAGCGTGCCGAAGGTATACAGGTGAGGCAGGCCCAACACCTCGCGATACCAGGTTTCCGAAGCCTGGATGTCGCTGACCGAACGCGCGATTTGCCCGATCGGCCCGAGTTTCGCTTCAACCGCCATCGTGAATCTCCCTTTGGGTGCGCGAAACCAGGCCCGCAGCTCGCGCCGATTGCGCAGGTTCAACTTCGCCAGCGCGTTGGCCACGTGGTATTTCACCGCGTTCACACTCACGCCGCGCCGGCGCGCAATCTCGGCGTTGGTCATGCCGTGCTGAACCGCGTGCACCGTGCGCCACTCAGACGGTGTCAGCAGGTCGGCATGCGGCGGGCGGCCGCGAGGGCGTTTCATGAGACCAATCGTAGTGTCACGCCCCTCGATTTTCCCTACCCGTGTCGCCGATCACCGGCTGTTTGCCCGGACTCGTGCCCCTAAGGTACCGTGGTACGCCAAGCGAGGGGGGCTCGTGACTGAACGCGAAAATGCCGACGAGAGCGCCGAGGATTCAGCCGGTGCCGGTGCCGGTGCCGGTGCCGGTGCCGGTGTCGCGGTTGCGTTGTCCGCACTGACGCTGGCCGCGTGTGGCGGAGGCGGGGGCAGTTCTACGCCCCCACCCGTGCAGAATCCGCCGCCGGTCGTCCCGCCCGTCGTTCCGCCGCCCGTCACCATCACCGACGCCGAGGCCGCGCGTTTCCTGCTGCAGGCCCAGTTCGCGGTCACGGACACGGACCTCGCGGCGGTCAAAGCCAACGGCTATGCCGCCTGGCTCACCACTAACTACAACGCTGCGCCGGGACAGACGGGCGTCGCCTGGCTCGACTCGCGCGGCCACAACTCCATCACCAGCGAACAGCGTTACTTCTGGCCGCAGTTCGGCGACTTCATGATCTGGAACCAGTTGCTCGCCGGGCCTGACCAGATGCGCAAGCGCTTTGCGTTCGCCCTGTCGGAATTCTTCGTCGTGTCCCTGAGCCCCATCGACGGGTTCTACCCGCCCTACGTGATCGCCGCGTACTGGGATGTTTTGTGCGCGAACGCGTTCGGCAATTTCCGCACGCTGCTCGAGGCGATCACTCTGAACGCCGGCATGGGGTTTTTCCTCAACACCAAGGGCAACCTCAAGGAAGACGCCAACGGCCGGCAACCCGATGAGAACTACGCGCGCGAGGTCATGCAGCTCTTCACCATCGGGCTGTACGAGCTCAATGCCGACGGAACGCAGCGCCTCGACGCCAACAACAATCCCATCGAGACCTACGGCCAGAGCGACATCACCAATCTGGCGCGCGTGTTCACGGGTTATGACTGGGACTACACCGGCAACGTCAATACGACCGTCGCCTGGCACCCGTATCCAGTACCCAACACGCGCTTCGCCACGAACCCGATGCGCTTCATCCCGGGCAATCATTCAAACCTGGCGGCGACCTTCCTCGGCACGACCATTCCCGCCAACACGCCGGGTCCCGAAGCGTTGCGCATCGCGCTCGATCGCCTGTTCAATCACGCCAACACCGGCCCGTTCTTCGCGCGGCAGATGATCCAGCGGCTGGTCACCAGCAATCCATCGCCTGCCTATGTGGGCCGCGTGGCCGCTGCATTTGCCGACAACGGTTCGGGCGTGCGCGGCGACATGAAGGCGGTGTGGACCGCCATCCTCAACGACACCGAGGCGCGCACGTTGCCTGCCGCATCGGACACGCTGTCGGGCAAGTTGCGCGAGCCGGTGGTGCGCCTCGTGCAATGGGCGCGCACCGTGGGCATCACGTCCTCGAACGGCGCATACGAGATATACGACCTCTCGGGCAGCGATACCTCGCTCGGTCAGAGCCCGCTGCGTTCACCGTCGGTATTCAATTTCTTTCGCCCGGGTTATGTGCCACCCAATACGGCAATCGCCGCGGCCGGCAAACAGGCGCCGGAATTCCAGCTGCTGAATGAAACGACCACCGCGGGTTACATCAACTTCATGCAGGGAATGACGCGCAACGGTTACTACAGCTTCGATGTGAACCCGAGTTACACCGCGTTGCTGACCATTGCGCACGATGTACCTGCCGTGATCGCCTGGCTGAATCTGCGGCTCACTGCGAATCAGCTGTCGGCCACGACTCTGGCAGTGCTGCAGGCCACGCTGAGCGCGTTCAACGTGACCGCCGGCAGCGCGGAAAACCTCAAGCTCGACATGCTCGCCACCGCCTGTTTTCTCATCCTGTGCTCACCTGAATACCTGGTGCAGAAATGAAGCGCCCTGACGTAAACGCCCCCGGGTTGTGGACGCGGCGCGTGCTCCTGCAGCGCGCGCTGCACCTGGGTGCGATGGGTGTGGCCACGCCGCTCGCCATCAACCTCGCCGCCATCGGCGAAGCTGCGGCCTTCGACAACACCGACTACAAGGCGCTGGTCTGCATCTTTCTTTACGGCGGCAACGACTACGCCAATACGGTCGTACCGTACGATGCGACCAACTACGCGCTGTATCACCAGATTCGCGCCGGTGCTGTCGGCGAAAACCAGGCGGGCATCGCACTCGCGCGAGCGGCGCTAGAGCCGACTGCGCTCACGCCGAACAACGGCCAGGTGCTTACAGACAATCTTCAGTACGCGCTGGCACCACAGCTGACGGGGCTGAAATCCATCTGGGACGCGGGACGGCTCGCGGTGCAACTCAACGTCGGACCGCTCGTCCAGCCGACGACGCTGGCGCAGTACCAGAGCACGAATCGCGTGGCGAATCCGCTGCCGCCGAAATTGTTCTCGCACAACGATCAGCAATCCGTATGGCAGTCGAACGGAACGGAAGGCTCGACGGTGGGCTGGGGTGGCAAGCTCGGCGACATCGCCATGTCGAGCAACGCCACCAACTCGCTGCTCACCTGCATCTCCGCGTCGGGCAACGCCGTGTTCGTCGCGGGACGCGATGCATTGCAATACCAGGTGAGCCCTGGCGGCGCAGTCCGGATAAACGCATTGAACACGCCGCTGCGGGATGCGCTGAATGCGATCATCACGCGCCAGAGCAGCCACGTGCTCGAAAACGAATACGCCATCGTCACGCGGCGTTCGATGGACATGGAGGGCGTGGTCAACACCGCGCTCTCGGGCGTGAACCCGACGACTCCGTTTGGCACCGGCAATGGGCTCGCGAACCAGCTCAAGATCGTGGCGAGGCTCATCGGCGCGCGCGCCACGCTCGGGATGCGCCGGCAGGTGTTCTTCGTGTCGCTCGGCGGTTTCGACAATCACAACCTGCTCATGCAGGACCATCCGAATCTCATGACGCGCGTGAACGAGGCGATGAGCGCGTTTTATGCGGCCACCGTCGAGCTCGGTGTGGCCGAGAAAGTGACTGAGTTCACTGCCTCGGACTTCGGGCGTACGTTGAGCTCCAACGCCGACGGTTCGGATCATGGCTGGGGCAGCCATCACTTCGTCATGGGCGGCGCCGTGAATGGCGGGCGGTTCTACGGCACCGCGCCGCACGTCTCCATTCAGACCGACGACCAGGTGGGGCAGGGGCGCCTGTTACCGAGCACGTCCGTCGATGAGTTCGCTGCAACGCTGGCGCGCTGGTTCGGCTGCAACGCCGGCGAGTTGCCCGGCATCCTGCCCAACGTCGGCAACTTCACCAACACCGACCTGGGCTTCGTGTAGATCGGCTGAATCGGATTTCGTATACGATGTGGCCATGAACGACCACGACCTGAGCCGGCGCGATTTCCTCGCCGCCGCCGGTGGCACCGCCGCAATGGTGCTTGCTCCCGCCTCGACGATTGCGGCGGCCGGTTCCGCGAAGCCGCTCAATCTCGCCATCGTCGCGGCCCCGAGCGGCTCGTATGTGTCCGCGGACACGCGCCTCACCTCGCTGAACAGCGGCGCAACGCCCGGCAGCTCCGCGGATCCGGCGCAACTCGCCTTCGGCACCGCGCCCGAGAAGGGCACGCAATGGGCGCAATACGATTGGAACGAGCCCATCTCGACGAACGCCATCGACGTGTACTGGTGGGGCAAGCACTGGGGCATTGCATTGCCGGTGGCGAACCGATTGCTCTACTGGGATGGCGAGCAGTTCGTTCCGGTGAAGAACGCGCGCGGGTTCGGTCTCGAGCCGAACGCCTTCAATCGTACTGAATTCGATGCCGTCACGACGCAGCGTCTGCGCCTCGAGATCGATCCGGCAGCCGACAAATCTGTCGGAGTCCTGCAGTGGCGCGTGTGGAGCGTCGGCGACGTGCCGAAGTTCGCACCGGTGGTGACGGCCGGCGTGGACCGTACCGTCATGCTCGGCGCGCCTACCTATCTACTGGGTCGCGCCGCGTGGCTCGATCGCAAGCGCGGCGACGCCGCGCGCTGGCGCAAGATTTCGGGGCCGGGCGTCGTGACGTTCGCCGATGCGGACGCCGCGCAGACCGCGGCGCAGGTTTCCGCGCCGGGCGACTACACCTTCGAGCTCAGCGCGCAGGGCGATGGCTTCACGACCAGGTCGACGCTGCGACTGCGCGCCGAAATGCCGCCACCGCGGGACCGTCTCGATGTGGTCTACACCACGCCGTATGCCATCCTGAGCCCGTTGTGGAAGGCGCGCGCGAAGGCTCTCATCGTCAACTGGATTCCGCATTGCGTGCGCTACTGCGAGCGCACCGACCTCAAGATCGGCGAGGGGGGTCTAGACAACTTCATCGAAGCCGCGAAAGCGTTGCGCGGCGAGCCACACGGCAGGCACAAGGGCTACGTGTTCTCGAACGCGTGGATCCACCAGACCATCGAGTCGATCTGCATCGCACTGATGGTCGATGCGCAGGGTGACGAGGAAATACTGGCGGCGCAGTCCGGGATGCGCACCACGCTAGAGAAGTGGATTCCGATCGTGCTCGCGGCGCAGGAGCCCGATGGTTACCTGCAAACCGCGTACACGCTCGCGGATCGTGCCAAGTGGCCGTCGCGCTGGAATCCGGGGAATCGCGGCGATCACGAAGGGTACGTCGCGGGATACTTCATCGAGTCCGCGATCAATCACTACACGCTCACCGGGGGCAAGGACCTGCGGCTCTACAACGCCGCGCAGAAACTCGCCGATTGCTGGGTGGCGAACCTCGGTCCCGGAAAAAAGGTGTGGTACGACGGACACCAGGAGATGGAGCAGGCGCTCGTGCGCTTCGGCCGGTTCGTGAATGACATGGAAGGCCCGCTTCCGGGAACAAACAAGGGCAAGGGCGATGCGTACATCGCGTTGGCGCGGTTTCTGCTCGAATCGCGCCGCGGCGGTTCGGAATACGACCAGAGCCACCTGCCGCCGCAGCAACAGTACGAGGCCGTGGGCCATGCGGTACGCGCGGTGTATTTCTACTCTGGCATGGCGGACATCGCGGCGGAAACGCACGACCGCGACTACCAAAGCGCGGTGCGCTCGCTCGCCGACAACATCGTGAATCGCAAGTACTACGTAACGGGCGGCGTGGGCAGTGGCGACACCGCGGAGGGCTTTGGCGGCGACTATGTGCTCGGCAACGACGCCTATTGCGAATCCTGCTCGAGCTGCGGACTCGTGTTCTTCGACTACAAGCTAAATCTCGCGTACCACGACGCGCGCTACGCCGATCTCTACGAGGAGACGATCTACAACGCGCTGCTTGGCGCAACCGACATCGAGGGACGAAACTTCTGCTATACGAATCCGCTCGTAAACACCGAGCGTGCGGCGTGGCATGTTTGTCCGTGCTGCGTGGGCAACATCCCGCGCACGCTGCTCATGCTGCCCACGTGGTCGTACGTGAAAGATCGTGCAAGTGTGTACGTGAATCTCTTCGTCGGCAGCCGCATAAACGTGGGTGAGGTGGCGGGCACGCCGGTCGAGATGGTCCAGGAAACCGATTACCCGTGGAAAGGCGCGGTAGCGATCACCGTCAATCCGCGCGATGCGCGCACGTTTTCCGTCAAGGTTCGCGTGCCCGATCGTGCGACGAGTGCGCTGTACTCGGCCACGCCGCCCGTGAAGGGCCTCGGCAAGCTGCGCGTGAACGGCGCGCCACTCGAGGCGCGAATCGAGAACGGCTACGCCGTGATCACGCGCGAGTGGCGCCGCGGCGATCGAATCGACTTCGAGCTGCCGCTCACGCCGCAGCGAATCACCGCGGACGAGCGCGTTGCGGCCACGCGCGGCAAGGTGGCGCTGCGCTACGGGCCGTTGCTGTACAACGTCGAGCTTGCGGACCAGCCGCACCTGGATCGCGCGCTGGGGCAAGCGCCGCTCACCGCGGAGTGGCGCGGAGATTTGTTAGGCGGCGTAATCACGCTCAAGGGGAAGTGGGACGACGGCTCGGCACTCACGGCCGTGCCAAACTTCGTGCGCATGAATCGCGGCGAGATTCCAGCGCGCGAGTATCCGACGGAGAAGCCGCTCGACAAGGTGTACTCGCAGGTGTGGATGAAGGCCTGATGATGCATCTTCAGTTTCCGTACAGGAAGGGCGCGCCATACTCATCCATCGCAGCCTTCCCTGTGGAGATCCCGGTGCGCTCACTAACAACAATCAAGACGTTCCGCGGTGCAATGACGCTGATACTCGTCCCTGCGTTGCTGGCGCTCGGTGGCTGCGCCACGGCCGATGTAGCCATGAAACTCGCGCCGGATCTGGCGGCGACGACCGCGTTGCCGGTGACGGGCCGGGACCCGGGGACTCAACTCGCTTTCGGGCGCTGGCACGTCGCGATGCCGGCCCCGTACCGGATGGATGGCTGGCAAATCTCGGGCACGCCGCGATTCGTGCCCGCCAACTCCGAGCTATCGGTCAAGGCTGAGCGTGCATCGCTCGAATTCGAGGTCGTGGCGGACGCCGGGAGTCGCCCCGCCTCGGCCGGCTGCCTCGCGCAGGGCAGGTTTGCGAGCCTCACCACTTTTCACGCGCGCTCGGAAGACGAAACTTCCGTCACGATTCCGGGTTTCCCGCGGCTCGACTGCGAGTTCTCGGGCGCACGCACCGGCACGCTCGCGCTGCGTGCGGACTTCGCCACTCAACGCGATTGGGGCGACGCCAGGTTCGGCGCCGACCACTGGCTCGTGCGCTCGGTGAACACGCACGCGAAGCAGCGTTCCAACTTCCCGCTGACTCGGTTCGGCTACGAAATCGTGCTCGGCGAACGCGTTGTCGCCGCGGTGGAAACCTACGGCGCCGGGCGTGTCTGGGTACTGCCGGACCTTTCGCGCGAGCAGCAGGAGCAGCTGTCGACCGTCGCCGCGGCGCTGCTCTACTACGGCAGGCTGCTGGACCTGCAGGAATAATGGTGTCAGGCACCGTTTCCTAGGAATCGGTGCCTGACACCATTTATCAGTCGATCTTGGTGAAGTTGATCGTCCGGTCCTTGTAGCGCGTGGCGGCCCACTTGGCGGCATCTTCGGTCAGAGTCATCAACTGCTCGACCTCGATGAGCACGGCATTGTGATATGCGGCGAGCAGCTGGCGATTGGCCGAGCTCTTCGCGGCGCTGCCGTATTGCGCAGGGCCGAGGTCGGCTTGAGCGGCGGTGATGGCGGCGAGGCGTGACTTGCGCGCGGCTTCCACCTGCTGGGCAATGGCCGGCAGCGCCTTGTTGTACTCGGCGATGATCTGATCGAACGCGGCCTTCAGCGTCACTTTGTCCGCTGCCTGGTCGGCCGCGGACGCGCATCCACCTTCGCCGTCGCTGCACTTGAGCGACTTGCCGGCCTTGCTCGCAATCTCGGCCTCGCGCGCGCGAACTCGCTGCTGGATATCGGCGACTGCGGCGTACTGCGCCTGGATGCCGCGCATCGTCGACGGATTCGCCTGGTAATCCGCGTAGTGATCGGCCGCAGCGGTCACGGCTTCCGGATCGGCGGCCATGGCCTTCACGTCCTTCAGCGCGTTCTGCTGGGTCGCCTGCTGCATCTGCATGGCGAGCTTCATCTTTTCTTCCTGGCTCATGGCCGCAATTTGCGCCTTCACCTGCTCGGCGTAAGCCGGATCCCGCTGGGCACGCTGGAAGTCGATGACGCCACCGGTTTGCGCGGCTGTGGGTTGGGCCGCGGCGCCGGCTTCGGTGCTGAGCTTCTCGATGAAGGTGCGCTGATCCTTGAGCTGCTTGCGCAGCGCGACGAGTTCCGGGCTGGCGAGCCAGGCAGGGGCCGCGGCGGCCGTGGCCGGGGGTGCCGGCACGCGCGCATGCATGGCCTCGAGGGATTGCTGGGCCGAGGCGGCGCTCGCGAGCATCAGGCCGGCCGCGAGGGCGAAGAACTTCAACATGAACAGAACTCCCGGTAATTCAGTGGATTTCGAAGGGCGCGGAGTATGGGGAACGCCCTCGGCTCGCGGAAGTGACCGGTGTCAACGCAGTTATGAAAAATGAGACTTTAGTTGTGGTTGGGTTTGCGGGCCCCTGCCTTGGGCTATCCTCTGGTGCTTCCTGAGGGGGAAAAACATGCCGCTGACACGCTGGACTTCGATCCGTTTCGTTTATGGGCTGGCCCTGGCCATGTTGTTTGCTAGCCCGGTGCCTGCTTCCGAGCAGCCGCCCACGCTCGCCATAGGCGCCGCCATGCCGCCATTCTCGCTGCCCGGCATCGATGGCAAGACTTACACCGAGAAGAGCTTTGCCAGCGCCGACATTCTCGTCATGGTGTTCACCTGCGCGCATTGCCCCACGGCACAGGCCTACCAGGAGCGCATCAAGAAGCTGGTGACCGACTACGCTTCGAAGAACGTCACGCTGATCGCCATCAATCCGAATCACGCCGACGCCGTGCGCCTCGATGAGCTCGCGTACTCGGACCTCTCGGACTCGTTCGAGGAAATGGTGGAGCGCGCCAAACAGGAGAAGTTCAACTTCGTGTGGCTCGACGACGGCCCGAAGCAGGAGATGTCACACGCCTATGGCCCCGTCGCCACGCCTCACGTGTTCATCTTCGACAAGGCGCGAAAGCTCCGCTTCGAAGGGCGCATCGACGACTCCGAGCGTGAATCGTCGGCCACCAAACACGACACGCGCGCGGCGTTGGACGCGCTGTTGAAGGGCAAAGCGCCGCCGGTAGTCACGACCAAAGTGTTCGGTTGTTCGGTGAAGTGGGCCGACAAGGTGCCCGACTACGCCAACTACAGGAAGAAGTGGGCCGCGGAACCGGTGACGCTGGAAAAAGCCGATGCCGCCATGCTCAAGGCCATTCGCGAGAACAAGGACTCGGGGAAAATCCGCTTCATCAATGTGTGGGCCACCTGGTGTGGTCCATGCATCACCGAGTTCGACGAACTGGTGGAGCACAACCTGCGATTTCGCATCCGCGGATTCGAGATGGTGACCATTGCGGCGGAGTTTCCCGACCAGGAACCGCAGGTGCGCGACTTCCTCAACAAGAAGCATGCGTCGATGAAGAACTACATCTACGCCACCAAGGACAACGATGCGATGAGCGAGGCCCTGGATCCGGCCTGGAAGGGCCCGTTGCCTTACACCATCATCGTCGACGAGAAGGGCAACGTGATCTACCGCGAGATGGGCTCCATCAACTTCCTTGCGATGCGCCGCGCCATCGTCCCGGCGCTGAATCGCCTGACACCTTGGCAGGGCCTCTCACCCATCAAGCCTTGAATGGTCCCTGGAATGGTGCCAGGCACCGATTCCTGGAAATCGGTGCCTGGCACCGTTTCCGGAGCGTAAGAAACGCCACGTCCGTTCGTCATCTGTCTGAACCCAGACAGGAGGCGAAAGTGTGCGTACCCCTATCCTTGCAAGTGCGGCGGCCGTGAGCGGCGCTGCCGGCGAAGACATCGCTGCGCTCGCGCGGCAATACGGCCCCGTGGTTTTTCGCGCTGCGTGGCGCGTGCTGGGCGGCCGCGCTGCGGCGGAGGACGTGCAGCAACAGGTATTCCTGCGGCTCATCGAATCCCCACCCGGAAAGGTGGAATCCTGGCCGGCGTACCTGACGACCGTCGCCACGCGCCTCTCCATCGACCATCTGCGCCGGCAAAGGCGCTGGAAGTTATTAGCGCCGTTGTGGAAATCGGATGAGCCAGAGCCCGATGACTCCCCGGCCGAGGACGCCGAGCGCGCCGAAGCCAGCCGGTTCATGCGCGCCGCGCTGGCGAGGCTCAATCCGCGCGACGCATCGTGTTTCGTGATGCGCCACCTGCATGGTCTCGCGCCCGCTGCGATCGGCGCGGCGCTGGGCCTTTCCGAAAATCACGTCAGCGTCAGTGTGCACCGCGCGCGCAAGGCGCTCGAAGCCATCGCTGCCAAGGAGCTATCCCGATGAACTCTCTCGACCGGACCCTGGAATTGTTCGCCATGCGCGAGCCCGATCTGGCGCTGGTGAATGGCGCGCAACACAAACTCGAGGCGCTGGTTGCCGCGCGTGTTTCGACGGCTGCCGCGCGGCGGCCGGTGCGCGCCGCGCGCGGCTGGCTCGCGGCCGCGGCCACCGCCGCTGTGGTGGCAGTGGCGATGCTGTGGCTGCCGTTCGGATCCGCACCGGTGCTGGCTTTCGCGAAGATCCAGGAGCACTTCCGCGACTTCCGCACGCTGCGCTTCGACGTCGAGCAGCGCATGGACGGCCGGCTCGTGATGGAGTCGCGCGTCAGCGTGACGTACGACGGCAACGTGCGCACCGATGTCGGCGACGACGTCACCGTGATCGTGAACTCCACGGAGCGGCGGGTGCTCACGCTGATGCATCGCTCGCACGTGGCCATACCGTCACCGCTCGACAAGCCCGCGACCAAGGAGGATGCGCTCGCATGGCTCGACGACATTCGTGATTTCCAGGGCGAGGCGAAGGCGTTGCCGAAGGCCCGGTGGATCCGCGGTCAGCGCGCCCAGGGATGGCAGCTGGCGACGGCCGCTGGGGAAATCGTGTTGTGGGCCAACGACGAAGGCCTGCCGCTGGAGATGTCGTTGGGTTCGAGCACCCCGATCCAGCTCAGCTTCGACTTCGAGTTCAATCCGTCGCTCGATGCGAAGTACTTCAGCACCGAAATCCCCGCGGGCTATAGTCGCGGCGAATCGGAGGACTGAACGATGCAGAGCCTGGGCATGGTGTCACTGGTGGTTGGCGACTACGACGAGGCGCTGGCGTTCTACGTCGGCAAGCTCGGCTTCACGCTGGTCGAAGACAGCTTCGTGCCGGAGCAGAACAAGCGTTGGGTGGTCATAGAGCCGCCCGGCGCCGGAGGCGGCGCCAAACTACTGCTGGCGCGCGGCGTCAATCCGGAACAGACCTCGCGCATCGGCAACCAGACGGGTGGGCGGGTTTT
>Ga0190264_10000116_pt1 | contig 12135 bp, 9 predicted proteins | sample Popmic112T_FD_136651 | JGI IMG/M metagenome (GOLD analysis project Ga0190264, IMG submission 136651) | Populus adjacent soil microbial communities from riparian zone of Indian Creek, Utah, USA - 112 T | ecosystem: Environmental > Terrestrial > Soil > Riparian zone | place: USA: Utah | collected... | reverse complement strand
CGCGATCGCGGTGGTCGCGGTGGCGGTGGCGGCGGTGGCGGTCGCAGCCGCGAGCGCAAGCGTCGCGACTAGCCATTGAGCTCCGCGAAGCTCAGCGAACTGGGCTCGGGCGTCCGGGTCGTGACCGAGGAGGTTCCCTCGGTCCGGTCCGTGGCGCTCGGCCTCTGGGTGCGCACCGGCTCCCGGAACGAGACCCCTGCCCAGGCGGGGGTCTCGCATTTCCTGGAGCATCTGCTGTTCAAGGGCACGGCGCGCTACTCCGCGATCGAGATCTCCGAGCGCTTCGACGGGCTCGGGGCCTCGATCAACGCCGCCACCGGCAAGGAGACCACGCACCTGCACGCCCGCTTCCTCGACGAGCACACCGAGGAGGTCTTCGACCTGCTCTCGGAGATGCTGCTGGCGCCGACCTACCCCGACATCGACTCCGAGCGCCAGGTGGTGCTGGAGGAGATCGCGATGTACGACGACGAGCCGCAGGACCGGGTTCACGACGTCCTCGCGGAGGCGGTCTTCGGCGCCCACCCGCTCGGCCGCCGCGTGCTCGGCGAGCCGGAGGTGATCGCCTCGATCCCGGTCCCCGACATCGAGGGCTATCGCAGCGCCCGCTACGCCGGCTCGGAGATCGTCGTCGGCGCCGCCGGCCACCTCGACCACGGTCGCATCGTCGAGTTGGCCGAACGCTTCGTCAGCGCCCCCACCGACGGCGGTGGGGTGGCTCCCGAGGTCGCCCTCGAGGGCGGCGCCCGGCTCTGCTTCCACGCCAAGGAGACCGAGCAGTACCACATCTGCTTCGGCGCTCCCGGCCTGCGTCGCGACGACCAGCGCCGCTACCCGCTGGCCGTGCTCGACTCGATCTTCGGCGGCTCGACCTCGTCCCGGCTCTTTCGCGAGGTGCGCGAGAAGCGGGGCCTCGCCTACTCGGTCGGTTCTTACAACGAGCAGTTCACCGACCAGGGCCTGGTCGCCACCTACGTAGGCACCCGCGAGGACAACGTCGAGGAGGCCTGCGCGATCATCGGCGCCGAGCTGGCCCGCCTGCGCTCCGAACCGGTCTCGGCCGAGGAGCTGACCCGGGCCAAGGAGAGCGTCAAGGGTCGCCTCGTCCTCTCTTCTGAGTCGACGGCGGCGCGGATGACGCGGATCTCGCGGGCGACCCTGTTCGGCCTGCCGATCGAAAGCCTCGACGAGATGCTGGCCAAGGTCGACGCGATCGAGGTCGACGATCTGACCGAACTGGCCGCCGAGCTCTACGGTGCCGACCGCCTCTCGGCCGCCTGTGTCGGCACCGACGAGGACCTCTTCCGACGCGCCCTGGCGCCGGTCAGCGAGAGCCTGGTCGCGGCGTGATTCGAGTCGCGGTCGCGGGCGCCGCGGGGCGCATGGGCGAAGCGGTCTGTGAGGCGGTCGAGGCCGCTGACGACACCGTCCTGACCGGCAAGGCCGACCCGGCGCTCGGGGTCGAGCTCTCCGACGTCCTCGGCGACGCCGACGTCGTCGTCGACTTCACCGTTCCCGACACCGCCCTCGGCAACGTCCGCGCCTGCCTCGAGGCGGGGGTGCACGCGGTCGTCGGCACCACCGGCTTTGACCTCGACGCCGCCAAGGCCGCGGCCGAGGCGTCGAGCGCCAACTGCTTCGTCGCCCCCAACTTCGCGATCGGCGCGGTGCTGCTGATGGAGGTGGCGCAGACGATCGCCCCGCACATGCCCGAGTGCGAGATCGTCGAGCTGCATCACGACCGCAAGCTCGACGCCCCTTCCGGCACCGCCAAGCGGACCGAGAAGCTGATCGACGCGGCCGGCGGCAACGTCCACCAGCCGATCCACTCGGTGCGGCTGCCGGGCCTGGTCGCCCACCAGGAAGTGATCTTCGGCGGCGAGGGTCAGACGCTCTCGCTGCGCCACGACTCGATCGACCGCCGCTCCTTCATGCCCGGCGTGATCCTTGCCGTGCGCAAGGTGGGGGAGTTGCCCGACCCCTTCACGGTCGGCCTCGAGAAGCTGCTGTTCAGTGCCTAGGCCGATGGACTGGGTACCCTGCCAACGATGAAGCAGATTCGCGGGGTACTGACGGCGATGGCCACGCCCTTTGACGAGGACGGGGCGGTCGACCATGGCGCGGCGCGCGACCTGGCGGTCCACCTGCTCGAACACGGCTCGCACGGGCTCGTGATCGGCGGGACCACCGGCGAGTGCCCGACCCTTACCGACGAGGAGACGGTCGAGCTGCTGCGCGAGGTCCGGGCCGAGGTCGGCGACGAGACGCTGCTGATCTGCGGCACCGGGACCAACGACACCCGCCACTCACGCGAGCTGACCAAGGCCGCCGCCGCTGCCGGCGCCGATGCCTCGCTGGTCGTCGCGCCGTACTACAACAAGCCCAACGCGGCCGGTCTGCGCGCCCACTTCGAGTCGGTCGCGGCAGCCGTTCCCGAGCTGCCGATGGTGATGTACAACATCCCCGCGCGGGTGGTCATCAACATGCCCCCGGAGCTGCTCGCCGAGCTCGGCACGGTCGACAACATCGTCGCCGTCAAGCAGGCCAACGACGACGAGCTCGGTCCGATCGAGGGGCTCGAGATCCTCGCCGGCAACGACAACACCTTCCTTCGCGTGCTCGAGTTCGACGGAGCCGGCGGCATCACCGTCGCCTCTCACGTCGCCGGTCACCATATGCGTGAAATGTGGGACGCGGCCCAGGCGGGCGACATCGCCCGCGCCCGTGAGATCGACGCCGAGTTGCACCCTCTCTACGAGGGACTCTCGGTAACCACCAACCCGATTCCGATCAAGGCCGCGCTGGAAATGCTCGGCCTCGCCTCGGAGCGGATGCGGCTACCGCTCGTACCAGCGGATGCCGAGCAGCGGGCCGCGGTAAGAGCCGCGCTGGAGGGCCTCGGCCTTCCGCTCGCCACCAACTAACCAACTTCTGAAGAGAGTGAGTGACTAGTGCCAAGTAAGAAACTCCGAGTGCTGCCGCTTGGCGGCCTCGGCGAGATCGGCAAGAACATGACCGTCATCGAGTTCGACGGCAAGATCATCGTCGTCGACACCGGGCTGATGTTCCCGACCGCCGAGATGCACGGGATCGACCTCGTCCTTCCCGACTTCTCCTACCTGCGTGACCGCGCCGACGACATCGAAGCGATTGTGCTGACCCACGGTCACGAGGACCATGTCGGGGCGCTGCCCTACGTGCTGCGCGAGATCGGCGAGCCGCCGGTGATCTACGGCGGCCTGCTGACGATCGGGATGGTGCGCTCCAAGCTCGACGAGCACAAGCTCTCCGACGCGCCGCTGCAGGAGCTGCCGGCGGGGGAGAAGGTCCAGCGCGGCCCCTTCGGGCTGGAGCTGGTCCACCTCGCGCACTCGATTCCCGACATGCGCGGCGTCCTCATCACCACCGAGGTCGGCTCGATGCTGATGACCGGCGACTACAAGTTCGACCAGACTCCGGTCGACGGGCGGCCCGCGGACATCCCGCGCCTGGCCGAGATCGGCCGCGAAGGGCTGCTGCTGCTCTGCGGCGACTCGACCAACGCCGACCGACCCGGAGTGGCGCCGTCGGAGTCCAGCGTCGGCCCGGCCCTGGAGCGGCAGTTCGCCCAGTGCAAGGGGCGGATCATCGTTACCTCCTTTGCCTCCAACATCCACCGCGTCCAGCAGGTGATCGACGCGGCGGAGAAGCTCAACCGCAAGGTCGCCCTGGTCGGGCGCTCGATGCGCAAGAACTACAACATCGCCTCCAACCTGGGGATCGCCAAAGCGCCCTCCGGCATCTTCATCCAGCCGCGCGAGATCGAGAACTTCCCCGACGAGAAGGTCGTCGTCATCTCCACCGGCAGCCAGGGCGAGCCGCTCTCGGCCTTGCGGCGGATGGCCAACAACGACCACCGCGACGTGCAGCTGCACTCCGGCGACACGGTCGTCTTCTCGGCCACCCCGGTGCCCGGCAACGAGCGCGCGGTGAACGAGACGATCGACCGCATCTACGAGATCGGCGCCACCGTGATCACCGCCAAGGATGCGCCGATACACGCCTCCGGCCATGGCTGGCAGGAGGAGATCAAGCTGATGCTGAACCTGACCAAGCCCAAGTACGTGATGCCGGTCCACGGCGATTTCAAGCGCCTGCGCCTGCACTCCGAGCTGGCCGAGGCGGTCGGGGTCGAGCCCGAGAACATCTTCCGCGGCCGCAACGGCCTGCCGCTGGAGATCGACGCCGACGGCGCCCGCTTCGGCGAGGACATCCACGCCGGCACGATGTACGTCGATGGCGTCAACATCGGTGACCCCGACGACGCCGCCCTGCGCGACCGCCGCGAGATCTCCGCCGACGGCATCTTCATCGTCGTCGTCACGATCTCCAACGACGACGGCACCGTCGTCGCCGACCCCGAGGTGATCTTCCGCGGCGTCGCCTTCCTCGAGGAGGCCGACGCCCTGGTCGAAGAGCTCAGCGACCTGGTCGAAGACCAGCTCGAAGACGCGGCCGAGAAGGGGACGCGGGAGTCGCACCTGATCGAGGAAGATCTGCACGACGCGGTCGGGAAGTTCGTCTTCCAGCGGCTTAAGCGCCGACCGATGATCTTGCCGGTCGTGATTGAGGTCTGATTCGTTAGGCAGGGCGGGGGAGGGGTCGGGGGTCCCCCTCGCTTGCTGACTTTTTCGCTGACGAGCTTGCGGCCGTCCGAGGTTTGCGAGGTGGAGCGAAAAAGGGAGCGCCGCTGCGCGAGAGGGACCCCCGACCCCTCCGCTCGACACGGAGAACGGGGACGATGGAGGAACGACGCCGGGTTAGCGGCCGGGCAGCAGGCATCTAGTGCATCGTCAGCTTCGGGCGTCGAAGCTTTTGAGCTGAGCTGGCGTTTGCTGGAGGGACGTCGATACCCCTCTCCAGGAATGTGTGCGAAGCACGCGATATGCAATCTGATTCCTGCTCGCCATAGGCGAGCAGCGTGTTGCAGAGCAGCCCGCTTCAGCGGGCGCGACTGAATTCCTGGAGAGGGGTATCGACGTCCCTTCGCATGGGCCACGAAAAAAGACCCACCGGGACGTGTCTGGGGAGATGTCCCGGTGGGTCGTTGTGTCTCGTCCACCGGGAAATTTAGGGCTGGGGGCTAAAGCGCTTTTAAAGCTCCGGTAACGGTTTGCTCAGAATCGGCGAGGGGGATGCGGATGCGGAAGAGGGCGCCGCCTGATTCGGCTTCCAGAGCCTCGACGCTGCCGCCGTGGGAGGCGGTGACGGCGCTGACGATCGCCAGGCCGAGGCCGGTTCCGGTGCCCCTGGCGGTATCGGCCGGGCCCTCGCCGCGGACGAAGCGGTCGAAGATCTGCTCGCGCATCGCGGCCGGGATGCCGGGTCCGTCGTCGGCGACCTCGACCACCGCGTCGCCCCCTTCTTCGCGCAGGCTCAACTCGATGGTCGCGCCGGCCGGGGTGTGGCGGGCGGCGTTGTCGAGCAGGTTGAGGACCATCCGGTGCAGCTCGTCGGCGCTGCCTTCGACCCGTAGCGGATGGTCGTTGTCGACGGTCAGGGTGCGTTGGCCCATCAACGGGGCAGCCTCGGCGGCGGCATCGCCGGCGACTTCGGCGAGATCGCAGCGACGGTGCCTGTCGAGCCGGCCGGCGTCGGCGCGAGCGAGCAGCAGCAGGTCGCCGACCAGGCGGCTCATCCGCTTGGAAGAGCGCAGGGCCGAGTCGACCACTTCGCGGTCTTCGACCTGCCCCGGCGCAGCCAGTGAGGCCTGTAGGAGTTCGAGGTTGGCGAGCACGCTGGTCAACGGCGTGCGCAGCTCGTGCGAGGCGTCGGCGACGAACTCGCGCTGCTTCTTCATCGCCCCCTCGCGCTCGGCCCGGGCGGCGTCGAGCGAGCGCAGCATCTCCTCCAGAGTGAGGGCCAGTTCGCCGACCTCGTCTTCGACCGCCGGCTTCGGCATTCGCCGCGAGGGGTCGCGGGTGGTGGCGATCTCACGCGCGGTGGCGGTCAGCGAGGCGATCGGCCGCATCGCCCGGCGGGCGATCGCGAGGCCGGCGAAGACCGCCAGCAGGGTGCCGAGGAGGATGCCGGCGGCGATGAACAGCCAGAGCCGGTCGATGGTCGAGTCGACGTGCTCGACGCTGCGCCCGTACTGGACGTAACCGGTGGTCGCCCCGCTTTCGTCGACGATCGGTTCCGTCGCCACCCGGATGCCGTCATGGTCGGAGACCCCGGCCTGGGGCGGGCCGAGTTTGGCCGAGCCCTTGGTCGACGCTCGCACGTCGAAGTGGACGTCGAGGACACGGGCGGCGGCGTCGTCGGGGAGCACGAAGTCGTTGAGGCGCGGGCCTTCAAGCGCCCGCGGCGGGCCGAAGGCGGGGTATTCGACCTTGAATTCGCCCGCGAGGATCTGGGCGGCGCTGCTCACCTCACTGTTGAAGTCGTCGCGGATCCGCTGCGTGGCGAGGCCGCCGATCACCGCCCCGAACAGCATCAGGATCACCAGGGTGAGACCGGCCGAGACCGCCGCCAGGCGCCAGCGCAGCGGCCAGCTGCCGGGGTGGAGGAGCCGCCTTTTCGCGACGGATCCTTTGACGGCGGCCAGCACTGCTTAGTCCTTCAGCACGTAGCCGGCCCCGCGTTTGGTGTGCAGCAGCCGCGGCTCGCCCCCGGCCTCGAGCTTGCGCCGCAGGTTGGAGATGAAGACGTCGATCGTGTTGGTCGCGGCCATCGGGTCATAGCCCCAGACCTCGTCGAGCAGGCGCTCGCGCGAGATCACCAGGCGCTCGTTGCGCAGGAGGAACTCGAGCAGCTCGAACTCGCGGTTGGTCAGCTCGATCTCGCGCTCGCCCCGCCGCACCTCGCGGGTGTCCGGGTTGAGCCGCAGGTCGGCGAGCTCGAGCGAGGCGGCGCCGCGCGGTGGTCGGCGCCGCAGCAAGGCCCGGATCCTGGCCAGCAGCTCCTGGCGCTCGAACGGCTTGACCAGGTAGTCGTCGGCGCCGCTGTCGAGGCCGGTGACCCGATCTTCGGTCTCGGCCCGGGCGGTCAGCATCAGGATCGGTACGTCGCCCTCCTCGCGCAGACGACGGCAGACCTCGACCCCGTCGAGGCGGGGCAGGCCGAGGTCGAGGACGACCAGGTCGGGGACGAAGCCCGCGGCGACGTCGAGGGCGTCGACTCCGTCGGCCGAGGTCTTGACCTCGTAACCCTCGTTGCGGAGCGAACGGCGGAGGACGTCGGCGATGTCGGCGTCGTCCTCGACGACGAGGACGCGACCGCCGCGGGGCTCGGTCTCGGAGGGCATCGATCGATGTTAACCCCCGCATCTGCCGCTCTCTGCAGGATTTAAAGCGAATTTACCCGCAGGGGTGCGTGCCTGCGCGTCGAACCGGGACAGCATGTTCGTTCGCAAGAAGCGCGCGCCTGCGCGCAAAGCCAAAGCCGGGAAAAAACGCGCCAAAGCGGCCAAGCCGAAAGGTGGGCTGCATCTGCCCGCCGGCCTGGAGCAGCGGCACCTCGATCTGATCGGGCTCTTCCTGGTCGCCTTCGGCGTCTATCTCGTCTTCGTGCTCTTCTTCGGCTGGGAGGGAGGAAAGGTCGGCTACGGGGTGGAGACCGGCCTCACTTACCTGTTCGGGACGGTCGGGGCGCGGATCTTCACCGTCCTGCTGCTGCTGGTCGGCGGGATGCTGCTGACGGGCACCTCGGTCTCGACCCTGGCGCGGGGGATCGGCCATGGGGTGAAGACGACCTTCCGTGGCGTCTTCCACGGCAGCGACGCGGCCGCGCGGACGGTTGCGCGGACCCACGCCGACTGGCGCGAGCAGCGCCAGACCCGCTCCGAGGCCGCGACGGTGGCCGGCGCGACCGACGTGATGAGCTCCTACCCGGACACCGACGAGTTCGAGCCGACGGTGCAGCTGGCCGAGGAGCCCGAGGACGAGCCGGACCTGGCGCTCGCCGCCGACGACTTCGACCGCGAACTCGAGGACATCTCGACCTCGGAGGAGGATGCGGTCGCCGCCGACGGGCTGCGCAACTACGACCCGGCCGACGCCGTCGCCGTGGTCGACGAGGGTGACCGCGCCCAGGCGGGCCTCACCCCACTCGGCAACAAGCGTGGCGTGACGATGTCGGAAGAGATCGACTACCGGCCGCCGCCGGCCAAGGCCCTGGAGCGCGGTAAAGGCGACAAGGGTCCTGACCCCCGCGACCAGGAAGTCACCGGTCGCAAACTGGTCGAGACCCTGGGCCACTTCGGCGTCGAGGCGAAGATCGTCGGGGTCGTCAGCGGCCCGCACGTCTCCCGCTATGAACTGCGCCTGGCGCCGGGGATCAAGGTCAAGAAAGTCACCGAGCTGGCCAACGACCTCGCCTACGCGCTGGCCTCGACCGACATCCGCATCCTCGCCCCGATTCCCGGCAAGCAGGCGGTCGGGGTCGAGGTCCCGAACGCCCGTCGCCGCATCGTCCGCCTCGGCGACATCTACGCCGGTCGGCCGGAGAAGACCTCGCCGCTGGTCGCCTGGCTCGGTAAGGGCATCGACGGCAACCCGGTCTGGACCGACCTGGCGAAGATGCCGCACGTGCTGGTCGCCGGCACCACCGGCTCGGGCAAGAGCGCCTGCGTCAACGGGATCCTCTCCTCGATCCTGATGCAGGCCTCGCCGAACGAGGTCCGCCTCGTTCTGGTCGACCCGAAGCAGGTCGAGCTCAACCACTACGAGAACGTGCCGCACCTGTTGACGCCGGTGGTCACCTCACCGCGCCTCGCCGCCAACGTCCTCTCCAACCTGATCGGAGAGATGGAGACCCGCTACGGGATCATGAGCGAGGCCCGTTGTCGCAACCTCGTCGAGCTCAACCGCTACCGCCAGAGGAAAGGCGACGCGCCGCTGCCCCACATCCTCTGCGTGATCGACGAGCTCGCGGACCTGATGATGGTCGCCCCGGCCGAAGTCGAGGACTCGATCATCCGCCTCGCCCAGAAGTCGCGCGCCACCGGCATCCACCTGGTGCTGGCGACCCAACGCCCCTCGACCGACATCATCACCGGCACGATCAAGGTCAACATCCCTTCGCGGATCGCCTTCGCGGTCTCCTCGCAGACCGACTCGCGGGTGATCCTCGACCAGGGTGGGGCGGAGTCGCTGCTGGGCCAGGGCGACATGCTCTTCCGCGGCGCCGGCAGCTCGAAGCTGCAGCGCGTCCAGGGCGCCTTCATCACCGAGGACGAGATCGCCCGCATCACCAACCACTGGGCCAAGCAGGGCGAACCGGAATTCGAGGCCGAGCTGCTGGAGACACCGGAGGACGCGGTCGAGGAGGGCGGCGACGGCGGCGAGTTCGACCCCGACAGCGACGATCTCCTCGACGAGGCAATCCGCCTGGTCGTGCAGACCGAGACCGCCTCGGTCTCGATGATCCAACGCCGCCTGCGGGTCGGCTACACCCGGGCCGGGCGCCTGGTCGACATGCTCGAGCGGCGTGGCGTCATCTCCGGTTACGAGGGCTCCAAACCGCGCCAGGTGCTGATCACCCAGGCCGACCTCAACCGCGTGCTGGCCCCGGCCGGACAGAGCGCACCGCCCGAGCCCGAGACGATCGCGCTCGAGTCCGACGACGACCTCTAGCCGCGCCCGTTCGGTAGCTTCACCGGCGTGATTCGCGCCGGCATCGTCGTTACGGGAACCGAGGTTCTGACCGGGCGCATCTCCGACTCCAACGGCCCCTGGGTTTCCGAACAGCTGGCCGCGCGCGGGGTGGAGGTCGCCCACATCCTCGTCGTCGCCGACCGCCCGCACGACCTCGAGGCGGCGCTGCGCTTCCTCGCCGCGGAGGGGATGGACCTGATCGTCACCACCGGCGGCCTCGGCCCGACCGCCGATGACCTCACCGGCGAGGTGGTCGCCCGCTTCGCCGGCCGCGAGCTGGTGCTGGACGAGGTGGTCGAGGAGAAGATCGCCGAGATCCTGCGCGTCTTCGCCAGTCGCGGCGGCTTCGACTTCGACGAGGACGCGGTGATGGAGGCCAACCGCAAGCAGGCGATGGTCCCGCAGGGGGCGATCGCGCTTGATCCGGTCGGTACGGCGCCCGGCCTGGTGGTCCCGGCCGGGGAGCGGGTCGTGATCGTCCTGCCCGGCCCGCCGCGCGAGCTGCGGCCGATGTGGCCGCCGGCGCTGGAGACCGGGCCGGTGCGGGCGATCTTGGAGCGCGCAACCCCGCTGCGCGGCTACACGCTGCGGATGTTCGGCGTGCCGGAGTCGGAGATCGCCCAGAGCCTGCGCGAGATCGAGGCCGACGGGGTCGAGATCGGCGCGGTCGAGATCACTACCTGCCTGCGCCGCGGCGAGATCGAGATCGACGTCCGCTACCGCGACGAGGCGGAGGCGGTTGCCGAGGCGGTGCGAGAGGGTCTGCGGGAACGTCACCAGCGTCACCTCTTCAGCCTCGACGGCGAGACGATCGACTCCCAGGTGGCGAAGCTGCTCAAAGGCCGGCGTCTGGGGTTGGCCGAGTCCTGCAGCGGCGGCCTGCTGGCAGCGCGGATCACCAACCTGCCGGGCGCGTCGGAGTACATGCGCGGCGGCATCGTCGCCTACACCTACGAGGCCAAAGAAGAGCTACTCGGCGTCGACCCGCAGTTGCTGAAGGAGAAGGGCGCCGTCTCGCCCGAGGTGGCGGAGGCGATGGCGATCGGCGCCCTCGCCCGCTTCGAGGCCGACGTCGCGGTCTCGATCACCGGCATCGCCGGACCGACCGGGGGTACGGAGGAGAAGCCGGTCGGCTACGTCTGCTTCAACGCCCGCCTCGCCGACGGCACCAGCATCACCCGCGACCCGGTCATCCCCGGCGGCCGCGAGGACATCCGCGAACGCTCGGCCCTGGTCGGCATGCATCTGCTGCGGATGCTGCTCGGCGGAAGCGAGCCCTCGCTCTAGGTCGATTTTCCGATCCGGCGCGAGAGTTGTGTCGCTTTTTCTACGAAAGCGCCCTAACCGTTGCGCCCGGGCGCCGTAGCGTTGTGGGCATGGCGACGACGACCAGAGAGCCACGGGTGCGACTGTTCGTGGCCCTGGATCTGCCGGACGCGATCCGGGAGGGCATCGGCGCCTGGGGGACGGGGGTGCCGGCTGATCCGGCTCTGCGCGTGGTGCCGGTCGAGAACCTCCACATCACCCTGGCCTTTCTCGGCTCCCGGCCCGAGCGGGACGCGGAGCGGGTGGCGAAGGTGATCGAGCAGAGCGCGGCGCCGGCACCGCTGGTCGAGCTGCTTGACCCGCTGCCGCGGCCGCCGCGGGGGAGGGCGCGGCTCTTCGCCCTGCCGGCGCGCTCGCCCGGCGTCGAGCAGCTGCAGGCGCGGCTGAGCGAGCTACTGATCTCCGAACGGCTCTACGAGCCGGAGAAGCGGCCGTTCTGGCCGCATGTGACGGTTGCCAGGGTGCGCGCCGAGGGGCGTGGATCGCGGCGGCCGACACGCGTTTCCAGGCCGCCGGGAGCTCTCCCGCGGGCCCTGTCGAGGCCCTTCCGATCTGTCCGGTTGGCCCTCTACCGTTCTGAACTCCAGCCGTCGGGTGCGCGATACGTCCCCCTGGCCCAAGTCAAGCTGCCCGCAGCGGGCGGCAGTGAGGTGATCTAGATGGCAGACAGAAGGACCAGCTTGAACGACGTTTCAGCCAAGGAAGCAAAAGCCAAGGACGCGGCGCTGGAGAGCGCGGTCAGCGGCATCAGGAAGGAGTTCGGCGAGGGCTCGCTTATGCGCCTCGGCGACAAAGGCACGGTCAAGGTGGAGGCGATTCCCACCGGATCCCTGGCGCTTGACCTGGCGCTTGGCATCGGCGGCGTCCCGCGCGGCCGGATCGTCGAGATCTTCGGCCCCGAGTCCTCCGGAAAGACGACGCTGGTCAACCACATCATCGCCCAGGCCCAGGCCCTCGGCGGCGTCTGCGCCTTCATCGACACCGAGCACGCGATCGACCCGGTTTACTCGCGGGCGATCGGCGTCGACACCGATGAGCTGCTGGTATCCCAGCCCGACTACGGCGAGCAGGCGCTCGAGGTCGCGGACATGCTCGTGCGCTCGGGCGCCGTGGACGTCGTGGCGGTCGACTCGGTGGCTGCGCTGACGCCGCGGGCGGAGCTCGAGGGCCAGAT
>Ga0190264_10000115_pt1 | contig 12139 bp, 9 predicted proteins | sample Popmic112T_FD_136651 | JGI IMG/M metagenome (GOLD analysis project Ga0190264, IMG submission 136651) | Populus adjacent soil microbial communities from riparian zone of Indian Creek, Utah, USA - 112 T | ecosystem: Environmental > Terrestrial > Soil > Riparian zone | place: USA: Utah | collected... | reverse complement strand
GCGCTCGGCGCCGCCGCCGGCCTCTCGGCGATCAACGTGCGCTACCGCGACGTCCGCTACGTGATCCCCTTCGCGACCCAGATCTGGTTCTTCATCACCCCGATCGTCTATCCCAACAGCAGCCTCAGCGAGCCGCTGCAGACGCTCTCGGCGATCAACCCGATGGTCGGCGTGGTCGAAGGCTTCCGCTGGGCCGTGCTCGACAGCGGCAGCGCCCCCTGGGACCTGATGGGCATCTCCTTCGCCGCCGCCGCGGTCCTGCTGTTCGCCGGTCTCGCCTACTTCGACCGGGTGGAGCGCAGCTTCGCCGACCTGATCTGATGGCCACCGTCGCGATCAAAGCCGAGGACCTGGGCAAGAACTACAAGCTCGGGCTCAATGCCGCCTACGGCTCGCTGCGCGAGGCGGTGTCCGAAGCGGGCCGGCGCACGGTCGGCCGCATGGTCGGCCGCGGCGAGAAGCCCGAGATCGACGTGCTCTGGGCGCTCAAAGACGTCTCCTTTGAGATCGAGCAGGGCGAAGCGGTCGGCCTGATCGGCCATAACGGCGCCGGCAAGAGCACGATGCTGAAACTGCTCTCGCGGATCGCCGAGCCGAGCACCGGCTACGCCGAGGTGACCGGCCGGGTCGGCTCGCTGCTGGAGGTCGGGACCGGCTTCCATCCCGAGCTGACCGGGCGCGAGAACGTCTTCCTCAACGGCGCCATCCTCGGCATGCGCCGTAGCGAGATCCGCAAGCGCTTCGACGAGATCATCGAGTTCGCCAACATGGAGCGCTTCCTCGACACGCCGGTCAAGCGCTACTCGAGCGGCATGCAGGTGCGGCTGGCCTTCGCGGTCGCCGCCCACCTCGAACCGGAGATCCTGCTCGTCGACGAGGTGCTCGCGGTTGGCGACGCCGCCTTCCAGCGCAAGTCGCTGACGAAAATGGCCGAAGTCGCCCGGGCCGGCAGCACCGTCATCTTCGTCTCCCACAACCTCGCCACGATCCAGGCGCTCTGCCAGCGGGCGATCCTGCTCGAGCGTGGCACCGTCGTCACCGACGCGCCGGTCGAGGAGGCTGTAACCGGCTACCTGCGGGCGCTCGAGCGGGCCGCCAGCGATGACCTGCTGACCCGGACCGACCGCGATGGGCGCGCCTGGGAAGAATCGAAGGTGAGCCGTCTCGCGGTTTACGACGGCGACAGCGGCGAGGCCGATGTGGTCGTCGGCGGCCGCGGCGCCAAGATCGTCATCGAGGTGACCGAGGTGCTGCCGATGATGGAGTGCTCGCTGACGATCCTCAACAGCCTCGGCCACCCGATCACCACCCTCGACAGCGAGCTCAGCAGCCCGGCCGACTCTCGCGACAGCGGGTCGGGACCGCGGATCGAGTGCCAGGTGGACACGCTTCCCCTGATCCCCGGCCGCTACCGCGTCGACGTCCTCCTGCGGGGGCGCCAGGAGATCCAGGACGGGCTCCAGGCCGCCGCTTACTTCGACGTCGAGCCGGGCACCATCGACGGCCGCCCGATGCCCGCGATCGGCGCCGACGGCGACGTCGTCCTGCCACACACGTGGCAACTTCCGGCCTGAGCGGACGTTAGCTAGAGACCATGCCCCAGTTTCGAAGCCTCCTGCCGTGGATGATCGCCGCGCTGCTGCTGCTGCTCTCGCTGCCCGCATCGAGCGCGGCCGCGCCCTGGATCGGGGTCAGCGGCAACCAGCTGGTCGACCAGAACGGCAAGACGGTGCGGTTGCTCGGCATCAACCGCTCCGGGGCCGAGTACGCCTGCGTCGAGGAAGGCAAGATCTTCGACGGGCCGACCGACTGGGCTTCGATCAAGGCGATGAAGAGCTGGAAGATCAACGCGGTCCGGTTGCCGCTGAACGAGAGCTGCTGGCTCGGGATCAACGGCGTCAAGCCCCACCTCAGCGGCGCCGCCTACCGGTCCGCGATCCGCGAATACGTCTCCGGCCTGCAGCGCGCCGGTCTCTACGTGATTCTCGACCTGCACTGGACGGCGCCCCGCGACGGCCTCGCCACCGGCCTGCTGCCGCTGCCCGATGCCGAACACGCGCCCGACTTCTGGCGCAGCGTCGCGACCGAATACCGCGACGACCGCGGCGTCATCTTCGACCTCTACAACGAGCCCCACGACGTCACCTGGGAATGCTGGGCCGCCGCCTGCACCAGCTACGACACCTACTTCGGCTCCTATCCCAGCGTCGGCCTGCCGGAACTGCTGGCGGTGGTGCGCGAAACCGGGGCTCAGCAGCCGGTGATGCTGGGTGGCCTCGACTGGGCCCGCGACCTGCGCGGCTGGCTCGCGCACAAGCCCTACGACCCGGCCGGCGCCCTGGTCGCCGCCAACCACACCTACGACTTCTCGCGCTGCGAGCAGGTCTGCCGCAAGAACCTCGCGAGCATCGCCCGCCAGGTCCCGGTCGTGACCGGCGAGCTCGGCCAGAGCGGCTGCGCTCACAACTACATCGACCCCTACATGCGCTTCGCCGACCGCCACGGCATCTCCTACCTCGGCTGGACCTGGAACGCCGGCGGCCGCTGGGATTGCGCCGGCGGCCCGGCCCTGATCGACAACTTCAACGGTCACCCGACCGCGTATGGCAAAGGCTTCCGCGAACACCTGCGGGTGCTGGCGAAGAAGCGCGCTCGCGTCGCCGCCTAGTTATCCGGCCTAGACGCCGCCGAGCCAGAGCTTGCGGAGGAAGGTGGGGAGGGTGTCGGAGCCGCGGATCTCGAGGCGGGGGATTTCCAGGGGGTCGTCGCCGAGCTTGGCGAGGCGGCTCTCGACCGTGCAGGCGGCGGCGTAGCCCGCGGTGGTGGCGACAACGTCGGGGTTGAACTTGCCGTAGGGGTAGGCGAAGGTCGGGATCGGTTCGCCCAGCAGCGCTTCGAGGTCCTCACCGGAGCCGGCGATCTCGTCTCCGAGGCGCTCGGCCTCGATCTCGGTCAGCGGCGGGTGGGTGCGGGTGTGGCCGCCGATCGCGACCCACTTGCCGCGCAGGCGTTCCAGTTCTTCGACGCTGAGCAGCGGCCGCCCGGCGACGGCGCCCTCGGTGGTCCAGTCGTTGACGGCGCCGAGGCGGCGGCTGACCACGAACAGGGTCGCGGGGCTGCGGTAGCGGGCCAGCAGTGGCAGCGCGATCTCGAGGTTGTCGGCGTAGCCGTCGTCGATCGTCAGGACCACGGACCTTGGCGGCGGCGCCTCGCCCTCGCGCAGCATCCGCGCCAGTTCGGCGAAGTCGAGCACGCGGTAGCGCAGCGCCTTCAGCAGGCGCAGCTGGCCGGCGAAGCGGCGGCGCGAGATCACGTAGCGGTCGCCCTCCTCGCCCTCGCTGAAGGCGTGGTACATCAGCACCGGCACGCCGCGGGTGGTCTGGCGCCAGCGCTTGCGGCTCATCCCGGAGCGGGCGCCGCGCCAGAAGACGTAGCGGTTGATGAAGCCGAACCAGACCTGCTTGCGGCCGGCGCCGGGGATCAGGGAGCCCAGCGAGGCGAGCAGCGACGGCGACACCCGCAGGGTCAGCAGTGCCCGCCGCAGGATCACGTCGCGCGGGGTCGGCTCGAGGAACCAGCCGAGCAGCTTCGGGCGCGCGTCCGGCCGGCGCTCGGCGAACTCGGCGCAGAAGGCGCCGTAGCGCTCGACATCGGCGATCAGCCTGGCGCGGGCCTTCTCGTCCTCGTGGGTCGCCGCGGCGGTGGGCAGGTAGCGGGGGACGCAGCCGGCGGCGGCGAGCCGGTAGCCGAGCTCGATGTCCTCGATCGCCGGCAGGTCGACGGCGAAGCCGCCGACCTCGCGCAGGGCCGCGAGCGGGGCCGAGAAGTTGCCGCCGTAGCACTCCGTCCAGTCCAGTCGCTTGCCGGCGAGCTCGGCGTAGCGCTCGTTCCAGGCGGCGGCGTGGGCGTGGGGGAACCAGTCGCGGCTCTTGGCGGGGGGCTGGGTCAGGGGGCCGATGCCGAGCGTCCTCGGGTCCTCGCGGTGGGCGCTCAGGTGCGCGGCGACGAGCTCGGGCGAGGCGACGACGTCGTCGTCGATGAAGAGGCAGAGCGGCGCCGGGTCGGCCGCGATCGCGGCGTTCAGCGCCGCCGACTTGCCGCCCTGCTCGAGCCGCAGGACGCGCAGCGCGAACGGCATCCGCAGCGTCTCGACCATCTCGGCGCTGCCGTCGTCGGAGCCGTCGTCGGCGACAAGCACCTCGAACGTGGCCGGGTCGGCGGTCTGGGCCGCGAGCGCGTCGAGGCAGCGCCGCAGCATCTGGCGGCGGTTGTGGGTCGCGATGACGACGCTGAGCTCGACCCCGGGGGCAGCGCTCACAACGGCGCCTTCTCGACCGCCGCGACCGCCACGACGCCGAAGGGAGAGGCCATGGCGAGCTGGGTCCTCCGGTCCGGGGCGTGGGTCAGCTGCTTCCATTCCGGCTTCGTCACGGCCTCGCGTACGCCGCCCCAGAAGGCGAGCCGGCGGACGAAGTGCAGCCAGATCATCTTGCGCCCGTCGCCCGGGAGGAGGTGACCGGGGGCGGCGAGCAGGACGGGATGCACCTTGCAGGCCAGGGCCAGGCGGCGGAACAGCCGCTCGGTCCGGGGGCCGAGCCGCCAGTTCAGCAGCTCCTCGGCGCGATCGGGATAGCGCCGGGAGAGCTCGACGTGCATCGCGCCCTGGCGAGCGGCGTCGCGGAGCATGCCCCGCGTGCCCTTGCCTTTGTCGTCGTGGATGCCGTGCGCCTCCGGCAGGAAGCGCGGCACACAACCCCGTTGGCAGAGCCGCAGGGCGATGTCGAAGTCGAAGGCGACGTCGAGGTCGGTGGCGATGCCGCCGGCGTCGAGCAGCGCCTGGCGCGGGAAGGAGACGTTGGCGCCGAAGCAGTCGGTCCAACGGGCGGGGCGGCCGGCCAGGTTCTCGTAGTGCTCGGCCCAGCCGCGGGCGACAGAGCGGGCGAACCAGTCACCCTCGCTGATCGGGGCCTGTGTCAGCGCCCCGACCCCGATCGTGCGCGGATCCTCCCGGTGGGCCTCGAGGTGGGCGGCGATCAGTGTCGGCGAGGCGATCACGTCGTCGTCGAGGGTCAGGCAGACGATCCCGGCCGCGGCCTCGATCCCGGCGTTCTGGGCGCCGGCCTGTCCGTGCTTGGAAAGGCGCAGGAGGCGCAGGCTGTACGGCGTCGTCAGTCCCTCCACCACCTCCGGCGTGCCGTCGCTGGAGGCGTCGTCGGCGACGATCACCTCGAACGTGGCCGGGTCGGCGGTCTGGGTGGCGAGCGCGTCGAGGCAGCGTCGCAGCATCTGGTGGCGGTTGTGGGTCGCGATGACGACGCTCAGCTCAGGCGGTTGCATCGGTGCGTGCCTCCTCGTAGACGGCCTCCAGCCGCGCCGCCCAGGCGACGGGGCTGTGGTGGCGTTCGGTGAAATCGCGGGCGGCCCGGCCGAGCTCGCGGCGCCGCTCGTCGTCGCCGAGCAGCGCGGCGATCGCGGCGGCGATTCCCTCGGCGTCGTCGGCGACGAGGAAGGGGAGCCGGGGCTCCAGGTCGGCGAAGCCTTCGGCGCCGAGGCCGGTGGTGACCACGGCCTTGCGCCGCGCCAGGGCCTCCAGCACCTTCATCCGCATGCCGCCGCCGCTGCGCACCGGCGCCACCACGACGGCCGCTTCTTCGAGGTGGGGCTCCATGCTCGGGGCGTCGGCGACCACCTCGATCCCGTCGCCGGCCAGGCCGAGCACCTCGGCGGGCGGGGCGCTGCCGACGATCCGCAGCCGCGCCCGGGGGAAGCGGTCCCGGACCGCGGGCATGATCTCGGCGGCCAGCCAGCGGGCGGCGTCGCGGTTGGGCAGGTGGGCGAAGGTGCCGGTGAAGAGGACGGTGCCGGACTGCTCGCGACCGGGGTCGCAGGGAGCGGGGAGGATCATCCCGTAGGGGTTGACGCGGACCCGCGGTGCCAGCGCCGGCGCCAGCCTGCCGATCTCGGCGGCGTCGGCCGCGCAGAAGACCTGGAGCAGGTCGAAGCGCTCCCAGATCGCCGGCAGGAACCCGTCCCAGCGCCGCCAGTCGCGCGCCCGCAGGGCCCGCAGCGGGCGCTCGTGGAAGGGCACGGCGCCCAGTTGGGCGGCGGGGGCACGGATCGCCTCGTGCTCGGTGAAGACCACGGGGACGCCGGCCGGGAAGCGCAGCACCGCCATCGGGTTGTCCTCGACCGCGATCACGTCGAACTCGCGCCCGCGCGCCACCCGGTCGATCAGCGGCTGCATCCCGGCGGCGCCGCAGACCACGCGCCAGGGTTGGCGCCGGCGCACCCAAGTCACGGCCAGCTCGGCCCGGACCCGCCAGCGGCGCCGGGCCGAGGGGGAACGGCGGCGGTCGAGGATGTGCGCGTCGAGGTCGGAGGCGAGCAGCTTCGCCGCCGCCTCGGCCTGGCCGGGGTCTTCGCCGAAGGTCGTGACCAGGGTGATCTCGTGCCGGCGCTCCCGCAGCCCCTGCAGCTGCGCTGCCAGCAGCTTCGGGATTGCCCCGACCCCGGCCGCGTCGGGGACCATCGAGGTGACGAGCATGATCCGCATACCTCAGGCCGCCACGGTCGCCTGCTGCGACCCGCCGCGCTGCAGCAGGCCGAGCACCCGGTTGGCGAGACGGCGTCGTTGCGGGAAGAGGAACCACAGCGCCAGGCGGCGGGCGAGCGGGCGGGGGGCGATCGCCATCGCCGCAAACCAGGCGACGAAGATCAGCTTCATCGGCGCCGAGACGTTGGTGCGGCGGCGGGCGGCGCGGGCGGCGTCGGCGAGGAGGCGGCCGGGTCGGTCCTCGGGGTTGGGATGGGCGGCGGGCTCCAGCCGCAGCGAGATCATCCGGTTCGCGAGGTCGGCGATCGAGAGGATCCGCTCGGGATGGGGGAGGCCGAGCTCGTCCGCCAGCTCCAGCAGCTGGGCCGAGGTCGCCTGCGAGAAGCGGATCGTCTCCCGCAGGTGGTGGATGTCGAGGTCGGCCGCCTGCGGCTCGTAGTTGTTGGCGCCGTGGACGCGGTAGGCGCCGGCGACGGAGTCGAGCGAGACGACCGGGCCGAGCAGGGCCATCAGGTGCACGAGGTACCAGTCGGCGCAGGTGCGGAAGGACTCCTCGGGGATCGGCATGATCTGTCGCAGGGCGCTGGTGCGGAAGGCGTTGGCGCTGGTCGCCATCCAGACCAGGTCATAGGGGGAGGTGAGCTCGGCCGCGCTGACGTCACCGCTGGGCATCGGCAGGTGCGCGGCGGGCTTGATCGCCCCGGTCGCCCGTCCCTCGGCGTCGATCACCGCGGTCCGGAACTGGACCTTGACCACGTCCGGAGCGGCCGCGAAGGTCGCCGCCACCGTGGCCGCCGCCCCCGGGTCGAGGGTGTCGTCGGCGTCGAGGAACATCACCACGTCGCCCTGACAGCGCTCGAAGCCGACGTTCAGCGCCGAGGCCTGGCCGCCATTCTCCTTCAGCACCACCGCGACCCGCTCCCCGTACTGGCCCAGCAGCTCCTGCGAGCCGTCGCTGGAGCCGTCGTCGACGACCGTCACCGTGACCTTCTCGTGGGTCTGTGCGCAGGCGCTCTCGATCGCGTCCGGTAGGAAGCGGCCGTAGTTGTAGTTGTCGATCACGATGTCGACGCTGAGGTCGGCCGCCGCGGTCATCCCGAGCCTTCCCCCGGCGGGATCACGGTCGTGACCTGGCGGAAGGGCCGGCCCGGCTCGGGGCTGTCTTCCTTGAAGAGGGTCGCGGTGACCGGAATCGCGACCGCCCCTGACATCGCGGCGGGCGAGTTGTCCGGCGGCTCCAGTTCCAGCACCTGCGTCTGCCCGGGCGCGAGAGCGATCCGGCTGCTCGCTTCGCCTTCGCCGTCGCCGAACTTTACGACCAGGCGGTAGGAGGAGTCGTCGCGCTCGCCGCTGCCGACCGCGACCCGGACCCCGGGGCCTGCGCCCGCTTCGAGCGGCCGGATCGAGAGCTCGGTGTAGCCGAGCGCGTTGGTGGCCGAGAGCGGCACGAAGGCGAGGACCACCGCGGCGATCACCAACAGGGCGCCGCCCGCCAGCAGCCCGGCCTGAGCGCCGTTGACGCGGGGGGCGGTCCAGGCGATCGGGGCCGGCGCCCGCTTCGGCCGCCGCAGCGCCGCCCCCCGGCAGGCGCCGAGGACGACGAGGAACAGCAGCACCGCCCACCAGCCCGCCCGGACCCCGCCCGGCAGGTAGTTGAGGACGAGCGCCCCGAGCGCGAGCACGGCGAGGCTGAGGCCGAGGCTGAAGACGAGGAACTGGCTGCGCGGGATCCGGCCGTGGGCGAAGATCGCCGCCGTGATCGCGTAGCCGGGCAGGAAGAAGAGCAGCGGCGCGCCGACCAGCACCCGCAGCAGGTCGAAGGGGAGCGCCAGGGCCAGCAGCGCGCAGACGGCCGCCCCGCCGACGGCCGCCTCGAGGTCACCGTGGCGCCTCATCGCTGCGCTCCCAGGTCGAAGACCGTGATCGGCCCGTTGGTGTAGACGCGGGAGATGCCGGGGACGGCGTTGAACTTGGCGCTGACGCTCGGCGGTCGCAGCCCTTCGTCCTTGTCACGGCGGGAGAAGTAGTAGCCGCGCAGGCTGTCGGAGCTGACCTCGCGGCGGTCGACGGCGATGTAGCGGATCTTGTTGCGGCGCAGCATCGGCAGCATCCAGCCGGCGAGCTCCTCTTCGTCGAGCACGTCTTCGATCGGGGGAGAGCTGCCGGCCAGCGCCATTTTTCCGCCCGGCACCAGCAGCAGCCCGGCGTCGGCGGTACTGGCGGCGAAGCGTCCTTCTGGCATCTCCTCAGCCCATTCGGCCAGGGCCAGCGGCGGCGAGGAGATCGTCTCGCCGGCGGTGGAGATGCGCAGCGGCCGGGCCAGCTGCGAGTCCCAGGGCCAGCCCGAGATCGCGCCGCCGACCAGGACCAGGCCGATACCGGCGGCGATCAGCGGTCGCGTGCGTCGGTCTCGCGGCCGGCGCCGCAGCGCCTCGACGCAGGCGCAGGCAAGCACGAAGGCGAGGCCGATGAAGAGGAACTCGCTGGCCCGGTTGGCCGTCTCCCAGGCGGCGGGGGCCAGGCGCAGGGCGAGGGTGGCGAAGAAGGCGACGGCGGCGATCCCGAAGAGCAGGGCGAACGGCTGGCGTCGGTGTCGGCGCCAGAGCGCGCGCAGCCCGAACGGCAGCCCCGCGGCCAATAGCGCCACCGCAGCCAGCGCCACCGCGCGGGCCCCCAGCGGCGTCGGCGCGACGCTGGTGCTGCCGGCCTGGAAGAGGCCGCGCGGCTCGTCTTCGCCGCCGATCGTGTTACCGATCGCGTCGAAGGCGTCGCTGAGGACAGGGGAGAGGTAACCGACCGTGGAGCTGGCGACGACGAAGAGCCAGAAGGCGGCGAGGAGGATTCCGAGGATCGCGAACGGCCAGGGGTTGGGCGGGCTCCACCTGCGGTGGACGTACCAGTAGGCCAGCGAGAGCCCGACCAGTAGCCCCGCCACCGCATAGGAGGTGAGGTGGTGGGTGACGACGATCGCCATCATCGCCAGGACGACCGGCGCGCCCCAGGCCCGCAGCGCCTGCTTCGGCGCCACTTCGCGCTCGGCCAGCGCCATCATCGCCAGCAGCAGCAACGGCAGCGCCAGTGACTCGTAGGAGAACTGGGCGCCCCAGAAGAGGAAGTTGAAGTTGCCGGCGTAGATCGCGGCCCCGAGCCCGGCGACGCGGGCGGAGCCGCTGACCCGCTGGAAGAGCAGGAAGAGCGAGGCGATCAGGACCAGGCGGGCGGCACCGACCAGGATCGTGCCGGCGGCGTAGACGGAGAGCCCGGTCAGCTTCATCAGCGCCGAGGTGGCCCCCTCCAGGCCCGGGTAGTAGGGGGTCGCCGCGAGGATCGGGTTGTCGCGGAAGAGGTGGTGGTGGTCGGCGATCTGGTTCGCGTTGAAGGCGTGGATCAGCTCGTCGGAGAAGGTGAACAGCGGCGCGTCGCGGAAGACCTTGACGCAATAGAGCGAGAGGCCGAGCAGGCAGACCAGGATCAGTCGTTCGCGGGCCGAGGCCTCGGACGCGGTGAGCCGGTAGAAGATCGGCAGCGCGAGGACGAGGATGCCGATCCAGTAGACCGGCAGCGCCGGCTCCAGCGTCGCCCGCGAGAGCGCGTTGGCGAGGGAGCAGAGCGCCAGTCCGAGGCCGGTGGAGAGGACGATCGGGGCCAGGTGGCCGACCTCGGGCCAGGACCGGGCTTTGCTCGGGGTGGAGTCCGACCGCATGGCAGTGCCCCGTCTGAGCTTGGTGGCGCCGGCCTCCATGGCCTTGAAGGTAGCGGCGTCCGCGGCTTCTCCGGCGGCCTCGGAGGGCATGAAATTAGCCGCGCGTCGTCAGACAGCTGAGGCGGTGGCCTCGGCCTCTCGGGTCTCAGCGCTGAGCTGCGGCCGGTGCTCGTGGTGGATGCTGCGGCGCCGGCGCGCCTCGCTGAGGATCGTGCCGAGCACGCGGAAGCCGTCGCGGAAGGTTTTGAGGTTGCTGTCCCCGGAGATCCGCTCCTCCTCGTAGCTCGGTACCTCGGTGATCTTCATCCCGGCGCCGGCGATGCGGAGGTTGATCAGGGTCTCCACCTCGAACCCCGGCACGTCGAGGGCGATGAAGGGCAGGCAGCGCGCCCAGAAGGCGTTGTAGCCGTAACAGAGGTCGGTGAAGTGGGTGCCGTGGAGGAGGTTGGCGGTACCGCTGAGGCAGGTGTTGCCGAGCTTGCGGGTCCAGGTGATGTCGGCGCTGCCGCCACCGTCGAGGTAGCGCGAGCCCTTGGCGAAGTCGGCGCCGGCCTCAAGCGCGGCGACGAAGCGGGGGATCTCGGCCGGGTCGGCGGAGCCGTCGGCGTCGAGCATGACCACGAGGTTGCCGGTGACGGCGGCGAAGCCGGTGCGGAAGGCATCGCCCTTGCCGCGGCCGCTCTGTGTAGTGACGCGGATCCCCGGGTAGGCGCGACGGGCGGCCTCGATCGTGTCGTCCTTGGAGTTGCCGTCGACGAGGATCACCTCGTGCAGGCCCTCCGGCAGGCGCTCGAGCACGTGGCCGATGTTCTTGCCCTCGTTCATCGCCGGGACGACGACGCTGACCTTGGTCGAGCGGCCGGCACGGCGATCGGGGCCGGTGTAGGGGACGGCGTTCTGAGTGGCGAGTGCCTCGACCTCGATCAGCGGCACGCCGCCGACCCGGTTGGGGGTCACCGCCTGGGCCTCGAGCAGGTCGAGCGGGCGGGGCAGCAGGCTGACCGGGACGCCGATCGACTTGAAGGCGCGGACCAGCTCCAGCAGGCCCTCGTCGTCGGCGTGCTGGCTGGAGATGACGATGCGGTCGGCGTGATAGCGCTCGACTACCTCGAGGGCGGCGACGCGGCCGCTGGAGCCGCCGTCTTTGTTCTCGGCGGGTGGCACGGTGCCGACCACGGTCGCGAAGTCGGCCAGTGGGGTGTAGGCGCGGAGCCGCTCACTGGTCGCATCGTCACCGACCAGGACCCAGCGCTCGGGACGGGTGAGTTTCTGCAGGTAGGGGGAAATCAGCGCCCGGGAGGCGGTGTCGAGGGCGATGAAGCCGGCCCAGAGGGCGACCTGCTCGCCGGCGCTGATCGAGGTCATCAGTGCGGCGACCCAGGCGAAGAGGCCGGCGACGACGATGCGAATCACGGGCCAGCCGGCGCCGTCGGCGCTCGAGAGCCCGCCCTTGGAGGGACTGGCGCCATAGACACCGAGGAGGCTGTAAACGACGACGAGTACCAGTGGGGCAACCGGCAATGCCGGGGCGACGGCGGCGCCGCTGAGGATTGCGACTACCACCAACGCGATCGAGGAGGAGACGAAGTCGATACCTGGAAGCAACCACCAGCTCGCGCCACGGTGGGCCAGTGGCATCGCGCCGAGGGTCGGCCGGTCCTGAACGACGGCTTCCTGACGTGCCGCGCCGGATCGGAATGGCGGATTGAGTGGAAGGTCGCTGGAAGTTTGCATTTTTGAGGGCTCTAGTTCCTAAGGCGGAGGGTGGACAGGAGTTGCGCTCAGCTGTCCTCCGTATCGGCAGCGACTTTGGATCACGTTAGTGACGGCAAGAAATCGCGCAGGCAGGCCTGAGGTTACGGCATGCAGACCGGAAAAATGCT